>Ga0209755_10000416_pt1 | contig 79193 bp, 60 predicted proteins | sample TergutCo191P1_FD_187301 | JGI IMG/M metagenome (GOLD analysis project Ga0209755, IMG submission 187301) | Cornitermes sp. P1 segment gut microbial communities from Petit-Saut dam, French Guiana - Co191P1 (SPAdes) (version 2) | ecosystem: Host-associated > Arthropoda: Insects > Digestive system...
TTTTATAAATGGGTACGTAATGCCGAGTTCCCTGTTTATTACTCAAGCTACGATACAGACGCTGGCGGATTTAAAAGGGTGTGGTCGAAAGAGCATACGTGTAAGTTAGCGAAAAAAGACGGTAAAGTATTAAGGAGAATGGAGTGTCTTTTCTGTAATGAGACATATTAGCCACAATTTAAATGAGGTAGCGTAATGGAGAAAGAAATCGAAAGAGCCGAAACAATGGCGGAAATGCTGTCGGATATGAAACGTGGTATAAAGCACACGCAGGAAAAGCTTGATATGATTGTGGCGTTGCTGTGTGAGGTTTTTCATGTAATGGCTGTGGAAAAGGAATCATCTATACAGGAGAATGTAAATTAGAGACGATAAAGGGGAGTCCAGAAAACGGACTCCCCTATTTTTATTATGGTTATTGGTAGAATTTTATTTTATCAATGGCTTCTCGTAATTGTTCGGTGGTAATGTGTGTATAAACTGATTTTCCCGTTGTATTAGATTCATGGCCCATTATGCGATCACGAATAACTTCTGATATTCCTAAATTGTGCATTGTAGTTTCTAAATTGTGCCTGCAATCATGCGGTCTATGGTCTGCCTTTATTATACCCATCACTTTTTTAAAGATTAAATTTCTATAATTATTCTGATGTATCTGTGTATTGTTGTTAGTACTAATAAAGTAATCACCATCCATTTTTAACCGCTTCTTTACAAGAGGTAGAATATCCTTATGTATGGGAATTATTCTATTTTTTCCAGCTTTGGTTTTAAGGCCTCCTCTCATTATACCTCCGTACTTATCAAGTTCAATATCTTCCTTACGTAGATTTAAAAGTTCTTGTATTCTCCATCCGCTATATATCATTATTAATACTGTATCCACAAACGGAACAGAAATATTTTCCCATAACTGTTTTATTTCAGATTCGGTAAATAATTTTTTTATATTTTCCTCTGCCGTCTTATGTGTTTTCTGCGTTTTCCGCAATAACTGAGAATTACATTTATTTATAATATCGTATTCTAATGCTATTTTATCTAAGTGATAAAACAGGGCCTTGACTCTGTCTTTAGTAGCATAACCAGTATCAAGATTATCAATAACTGATTGCATTGTATGTATTTTTATATTGCGATAAGGGATATTATATAAGGACTGACATTTACTTTTAAAAGCCCAGTCTAAACATTCTAATGTTTTCGGGGCTAATTGATTTATCTTAACGGCTCTATTTTTCCATCTTTCATATAACTCTTTAAATGTTATTTTCTTTGTGTCAATCTCATACGGATCAGCATTATACGCTAATAATGCAGACAATGCCTCGTCCATTGTTGTATATGCGCCTAAGCGTTTGCGCGTTTGTACTTTTTTAATACAACCAACTGTAATCAATGCGACATACGGGCGGCGTCTTTTACCAGATAATTTAACTACTGTACCAGTACCGTTAATACGTTTCATAAAATCTCCTATAATTAAAGTGATTTATGTGTATCTACCATTTAGCAGACACATATTAAAATCATTTAATGAAATTATAGAAGGTTATTTTTAGTAAAAAAAATGATATCTACTTGATATCTACGGGGTAGATTTATAATTGACACGAGGCAATAAAACATTAAAAAACATTAATAAATTGAATATTGACAACTTGACAAACCCCGCTACTTCATCTGCGGGAATAGTATTACGTCCCTCAGCGTCGGCTGGTTCGTTATTATGGACAGGAAGCGGTCTATACCGAACCCCAGCCCCGACATCGGCGGCATTCCGTGTTCCATGGCGAGTAGGAATGATTCGTCTACCTCGAACGCCTCGTCGTCCCCGGCGGTTTTGTTTTGGGCCTGCTCCTCGAACGTCTCGCGCTGGAGCAGCGGGTTGACAAGCTCGGAATACGCCTTGACAACCTCCGCGCCGTAGACTATAACCTGGAACATATCAATGACACGCGGGTCCTTATCGCTCCTGCGCGCCAGCGGGATCAGGAACGCCGGGTAGTTGGTTACCACCGTCGGCTGGATAATGTTCGGCCTCAGCTTGCGCTTGAAGATGAAATCCACCACAGCCGGTATGGATTTTAACTCCTCAATCTCTTTCGCGTTGTAGAGGCCCGCCGACACTATGTGGTTCTTCAAACTATCGGCGCTGTCGTATGAGAGGATATCGGTCGACACCGCCTTGTTGATCTCCGCGATATAGTCTACCTCGTGAAATGCCGAGAAGTCGAGGGGAGTGCCCTCGTACACTATCTGCAAGTTTCCGCAGACCTCCATGACCAAATCCTGCATCATCTTCACTATGAATTTGATATTATCCTTATAATCCCAATAAGCGGCGTACCACTCAAGCATCGTGAACTCCTGCAGGTGCATTGCGTCCATGCCTTCGTTCCGAAAATTCCTGCCCAATTCGAACACTTTATCGAGCCCGCACGCTATGACCTGTTTGAGGAAGAGTTCCGGCGATATGCGCAGGAAGAATTCGGCGTCGAGGGCATTGTGCTTTGTGACGAAGGGCCGCGCCGCCGCGCCGCTGGCGATGTTTTGCAGTATGGGGGTCTCGACCTCGCAGAAGCCAGCGGCGTCAAGATAGTTTCTGATGTACCGGAGCGTCTTTATGCGCGCCTTCATCGTGTTGCGGGCCTCATCGCTCGTTATTACATCGAGGTAGCGCTGGCGGAATTTTTTGTCGGTGTCGGTTATGCCGTGATACTTCTCCGGCAGCGGGCGCAGCGCCTTGCTGAGGATTACGTACTCGGACGCCTGCAGTGTCAGCTCGCCTTTCTTCGTGTGGTATATCGTGCCGGCTATGCCTATGTAGTCCCCCATGTCAATGTTAGTTTTTAAGAACTCAAACGACTCCTCCGGGAGGTCCGCTTTTGATATGGAGAACTGTATCTCGCCGCCCGCGTCGTAAATGTGGGCGAAGAGCAGTTTACCGAACCAGCGCATCGAGATTATGCGCCCGCACAGGCGCGCACTGCCGCCGTCAACAAGCATCCGCGCCTCGGCGATTGTGTGCGTGCGGTCGAACTTATCCTTATATACTACGCCGTCGCGCTCAAGTATGTTGCGGTACTTCTGGACGCGCACGTCGTACTCGTTCGACAGGTTGACTTCGGTTTCCGCTGCGGGCTGATTGCTGTCTGACATCGCAAACTCCATTTTTAATTTATGTTTTCGATAAGAACAATTTTTACAGAGATTTCACCCGCTCGACAAGCGACTTAAACTCGCCAAGGTAATCAACCGCCTGCGCTGCGACCTTGTCCGCCGTATACCCGAATTTCTGTTCGAGGACCTTGAACGGGGCGGACGCGCCGAAGCGCTCGAGGCCGACGACTTTGCCCAGCGGGCCGACCATCTGCGCGTACACAAGCGGCAGCCCGGCGGTAAAAGCCATCACGGGCTTGCCGAACGGTATCAGTTTTTCTCTGTACTCCCTGCCCTGCCCCTTAAACAATCCCTCCGAAACAGCGCTTATGACGCGTACATTAATACCATGGTCTTTCCTGATGATTTCCGCGGCCTCGATGCATGTAAATACCTCCGCCCCATTCGCAATCAGCACAAGCCCCGGATCATCGCAATCGACAACGGTATATGCCCCGCGCCCCGCGCCGTCTGCCGCATCCGCAAAGCGGGCCGACCCTGCCTTCGCGGGTATATCGTTTACCGCCTGCCGGCTAAAAAGCAGCGCGGTCGGGCCGTTAAAGTTCTCTAATGCCAGTTTCCACGCGGCAGTCGTCTCGGCGGCATCGGCAGGGCGCAGCACAAGCATACTCCTTAGCCCCCTCAGGTTGTTCATTTTTTCCAGCAGCCTGACCTGCAGCTCGTGCTCGACGGGCTGGTGCGTGGGGCCGTCTTCCCCCACCCTGAACGTATCGTGCGACCAGACGTACTTGACCGGCAGCCCCATAAGCGCGGCCATGCGCATAGCTGGCTTCATGTAGTCGGAGAACGTGAAGAACGTCCCGCAGACCGCAAAAACGCCTCCGTGCGAGGCGATGCCGTTCATTACCACCGCCATGGTCAATTCCGACACGCCCGCCTGCAGGAATCCGCCCGAAAAGTCCCCTTTTCTGAATATTTTTGAGGATTTAAGGAAGCCGTCGGTCATATCGCTGTTGGCTAAATCGGCGGATGAAACTATCATATTTTCCACTTTTTGGGAAAACACGCCGAGGATCGCGCCGGACGCCGAGCGGGTCGCGATGTTCGGCTTCTGCTCTATTGACGCCCAGTCGATATCCGGCAGTTCCATCTTCATAAATGATTCAAACTTTTTGGCCAGTTCGGGATTTTTCTTCGCCCACTCCGCCTGTTCGGCCTTCTTCGCCCTCGCGTGCTCCCTCTTCTTGTCGAGCATCTTAGAATAGTGCTCGGCGACATCGGGGAAAATTACAAACGGGTTGGCGGGGTCGCCGCCCAGATTTTTGACAGTAGCATCGACATCCGCCCCCGCGCCCGACAGCGGCTGGCCGTGGGTGGACACCTTACGCTCGAACGACGCGCCGTCTTTCCCCACCGCGCCCTTGCCCATCACCGTCTTGCCGATAATCAGCGTGGGGCGCTCCTTTTCATTGACGGCGTCGGTCAGGGCCTTGCGGATCTGGCGCTGGTCGTTGCCGTCGATCTTTATGACGTTCCAGTTCCACGACTTGTACCTCGCCTCGGTGTCTTCGCTCGTCACATCGCTTGTAAAACTCGACAACTGGATATCATTTGAGTCGAAATACATTATAAAGCTGCTGAGGCCGAGATGTCCGGCGATCCTTGCCACGCCGGAGGATATTTCCTCCTGCATCCCGCCGTCCGATATATAAGCGTATGTCTTGTGCGCCATCCACTCGCCGAACCGGGCGGCCAAAAACCGCTCGGCAATCGCCGCGCCGAGGCCCATGGTATGCCCCTGGCCGAGGGGGCCGGAGGTGTTTTCGATCATCCGGCGGTCGGACCTTTCGGGGTGCCCCGGGGTGCGGCTGTCCCACTGGCGGAAGTTTTTGAGGTCGTCTAACGACAGGAGGCCGCATATGGCCAGTTCCGAGTAGAGCATGGGCGACATATGGCCGGGATCGAGGTAGAAACGGTCGCGGTTGGGCCAGGCGGTGTCGTCGGGGTCCCAGTTCAGGAACTCCGAGTAGAGGATGTTGATAAAGTCGGCGCCGCCCATCGCGCCGCCGGGGTGGCCAGACTTGGCCTTTTCGACCATGGCTACGGTTAGCATGCGGATGTTGTCTGCGGCGCGGTCAACGGCTGCGAAATCCTTTTCAGAAACGGGAATCATGGTATTAACGACGGCTCCTTATTTTAACGGACGAACACAGTTCGCCCCTGCTATGAGGCATGGGGTTTTGGTAAAGATTGATAAAAATAATTTATGGGGAGGGGGAATGCAAGGAATTTTATGCATCCCCCCTTTAAATTTGCCGGACCCTATTCCATTGGGAAAAGGATGCGGAAACCCTGATTGTAGTCGGCTATGCCCGGGTCTGAATGGGCACGGTCGGCTACGCGGGCGTCTCGGGCCGGCTGGGTCCAGGCTCCGCCGCGGGTTATGCGGCCTTGCAGGCCGGTTTCCGGGCCGGTTGGGTCGGTTACCGGGTCTCCCGTGTGGAAACCGTACCAGTCGGAGCACCATTCAAAAACGTTTCCGCTCATGTCGTGTATGCCCAGCTCGTTTGGCTGTTTTTGGCCTACGGACTGCCCGGAGTATGCAAACGGGGAAGTATCACCGTTCCAAAAGTTGTTTATGTACCAGGCAACATCATCTACAGTATCGCTGCCGCTGTAGAGGTACCCCTGGCTCTTGACCCCGCCGCGCGCCGCAAACTCCCACTCGGCTTCGGTGGGCAGGCGCCCGCCCTTGCTTTCGGCGAAAGCGCGCGCTTCTTCCCAGATTACGCGGGTTACCGGCCAGTTCTCCTCCCCCGCCGGGACCGCTTTCCCGTACTGGAAGTTCGTTACCGGGTACTTGCTCATCCAGTAGCTTTTCGTAAGAGTTACCCTGCGCTGCGTCTCGTCGAAATAGCGGCCCTCTTCGCTCTCTGGGCTTCCCATTATAAACGACGCCACCTCAACGAGTATTACGGGTATTCCGTTTATCGTGCTGTCTCCCGGTTCAAGGTTTTTAGACCAGCGGGCATACATTGTTACGTCGCCGTAAACTGTGTAACCTCCTCCGGGAACGCCGTACCTGTTGCTTGAGTAGATGTCTTCGGGGTACCATCCGGCGAGCGAGTAGCCGTCAAGGAACGCATCGGGCAGAATCACCGCCGAACCGTACGCCGCAGACATGGCCACGCTATCCATCAACCCGCCCTGCGGGTCGAACGCGATAGTGTAATTGCCTATCGAAGCGGTCCTCTCGACTAAATCCACGCAAGCGGCCTGCAGCAACAGGCAAAGCGCCGCCGCGCAGGATAACAGCCTTAAAGCAGACGCCCTGCGCCCGGCATTTTTCGTATTAATAATTTTCGCGTCGGTTTTCAATCTATTTGCTCCTTTTCATCAAGGTATACCCGGCTGTAAGGGAATAGGTAACGCTAAAACCTTTTTTAAAGGTAATTTCTCCGAGATCGCCGTCCCACCAGGCCGAGTTGCGCTTGTACCCGAACAAAAACCTGTTCGTAATGTCGAGGGGCTCATTCTCAAGCGGCATTATCTTCCAGAAGATTCCGCCGTAAGCCCTGTTCTTGCCGTACTCGGTAGAAACCAGCGGGCCGGAACCGGAGCGCACGCGGACGACTAACTCGGTATTGTGGAAGTTGCCGGACACGCCGATGATATTGACCGAATTGCCGCTGCCTGTAAATGAGTAGCCGACATTCACCCCGACGCCGTAATAGTTCACGCCGGCGCCGGCATCCAAACTGAGCAGAAACCCGTTCTCGTCAAGCATACCGAACTCAAAATTGAGGCCGAACGAGCTTACCTCGCCAATAAGGATCATTAAATCATTGCGTATGGAAAGCATACGGGAACGCTCACCCTTGTGATAGGCGAAATTGTCCGCCGCAACAACCGCCTTGCCTGCCAAAGCGGGCGGGGTGGAAGTGTCGGCGTCCGTAAGCGTATCAACCGTGACAACGGAATCAACGGTAACAACCGTCTCAACTACATCAGCAGTAACGGTAGTGACGGCAACGCTGTCAACAGTAACCGCTTTCTTAGTTGTATCAGCCTTAACAGCAGCCTTGGCCGTATCCGCCTTAGCTGTATGGACCTTGGCAGCGCCGGCCTTAGTCGTATCAACCTTAGCCGTATTGACCTTGGCAGCGCCGGCCTTAGCAGTATCCGCTTTAGCCGCAGCAGCCTTAGTCGTATCAACCTTAGCCGTATTGACTTTAGCGGTATCCGCCTTCTTTGTCGTCTCCGCCGATACACCCGCAGCGGCGACTGCCATGATTAACATGGCGCCTGCAACAATCGTTCTTATCAACCTAACCTCCCGGTCATTATTATTGAACGTATATTCCATATATCCATCAACATCATACAAAATCCAACCCAATCCGCCCCAAACCCTATTTCCTCACGCCAAACATCGACGAATACCTGTACGCCTTACCGCCCTTATCCTTAGACACCGCGACTAACAAATACGATCCGTCGGCCAGAGCGCGCCCCGAACTGTTCAGTGTCCACTTTACCGGCTCATCGCTCTTTACGCCGGATTTCCTGAATACGGCATTACCCAGTTTGTCGTATATCGCAACATTTACATCAGACCCGCCCGGCGCGGCTACCTTAAACTCTACGCTGTTCGAAACGACACGCTTTGCAAACGAGATACCGTATTGGTTCGCACTGCCGGTTATGGGGCCGATGTTGCCCATAAACCCATTCACAAGCGTCCTTACCATTATAGCCTCCATATCGGACGCGTAGTAGTTTTCCAGTTCCCTCTTGCGGACAAGGATCATATACTCCGTATTATTCAGGAGACGCCTGAATTCGAGGGTATCCTGCCAGGCATACCCGCCGTCTATGCTGTATTCCCACGACTCAAAGCCGTCAATATCGGGATTGGGCATTATGCGGATGTAATAATTGCCCACAATCATCTTCACGCCGGAGAGATCCGCCGATATGCCCGGTACGTATTCCTGGAATCCTGAGATGTACAGCACGGTGCCGGGAAGGTCAGCCACAATTCCCGGAATGTACGGCCTGTCCTGCCGCAGTTTTAACACAACAAAATCTGCGGTATCGGAGCACGCCGCGTAGAAATCCGTAGCCTCGAAGATAGCGCGGATAGTGTACAGGCCCGCATTGACCGGAACATCCGTGGTATACTCCGAATCCGGCTCGCCGCGGCGCTTGTACTCTATTATTACGTGATCGGTCCCATTAGTCGGCGACGAGTATTCGGGCTCGCTCGGCGTTTCGTTGTAAGTCCAGTCGGCGATATCCACTATCCCCCACCCCTGCGCCACAGCGTTGCCGTCACCGCCATCAACTACACCGCCGCCGCTGCCGCCGCCGCCGCCGCCGGGAGAGGAGGTTCGGATTATCTCGAAAGAGAGTGTCAGCGTGCCGGCGTAATTTCCGGTCCCGCTTACCGTTACGTACGCCGTGCCGGGATTGATGTTGGCGTGGTATCCGTCAACATTGAATGTCACGGTATTGCCGCCGTCTTTGGCCGTGGGCGCCGGCCTGCGCTCGGAGCCTGTGTAAGACTGCGAGGCTACGGTAAACATCTCGGCGGTAATGGCTTTGGGCCTGATGCCGGCCACCGTCTGCTCCGACGGCAGCGTAACCGTATAATTAGCGGAATCCGCGCCCGCCAGCCTTACATACGTTACGTTGAGAGACGTCGTTCCGGCGTCGGTGCCGTTGTACATGGACGTAACCCCCGATACCGAGACCGCGTCGCCCTCTACAATGCCGTCAAGCGTTACGGTAACGCCAAACGCGTTCCTCGCGCCGTCGTACACCTTGGAGTGCACCGCCTCGGATACGGTGAGGGGTTTTGGGGTGATGGCGAACACGGCCATCGCCTTGCCGATGTTGTCTTCATCCTCGTATATCGCCGTAATGATGTAGTTCCCCGCGTCAACCGGCGGCTCGAGGCCGCTGTACGTCCCGCCGATGCCGACAACGCCTACGTAGCGGTACTCAAAGTTCTCGCCCGAACCGGCGCCGTAAGAAGCCTGCGGTGATTTTTGCGTGCCGTCATAGACGAATGTCTCGCCAGCCAGCGTGATACCGCCGCTCACGTTGCTCTTGTTGCTGACCGTCAGGATGCCGGTCTCGTAATTAATATTGTAATTGGCGGCGGCAGCGCCTGAGGGCGTTATGGTATAGCGTCCCGGAGCTGAGTTTCCGGTGTACCCCGGCCCCGCCGAGAAACTAGGGGGCGCCGTGATAACGGACTCGGTCTCGCCGGATACAAGCCCTGTCAGGGTGTACGTATATACGGGTGCGGGGTCGCCTACAAACACGAGATTGTCATTCGCCTTGAGAATCATATTGCGCCTGGCAATGGTTACATTCTCCTTGGTCACCGAATCGTTTGACAAGCGGTAATTGCCGGCATCCGCGCCGCGCAGCGTCATCCACGAAAAGGTAACGTTGCGCGCGCCGGCGTTCTTATCGTCAAACGATGCCGCCGCGTAGCTCGCCGCGAACACGTCGCCGGCAATAACCCCGGACGCCGCCGTCGGCTGAATAACCGCGAGCCAGCTGACAGTAGTCGTGCCGTCGTAAATCTTGCCGTTGTAGCTGATGTCGGCGGGGTTTATGGTTATAGCTTTCGGGGTGATGTCAGCCTTAGCGACCGGCTGCCTTACTAAATAATAGTTATCCGCCTTCGATCCGCCAAGCGACCAGCCTTCAAACACAACCGTCTTGCCATCACCGGCATTCTTGTCGACAAACGCCGCAGAGCCGGGAACAGCAGTTACGTTATCGCTCCCGTACCTGTTGGTGATATCCGTGGCGGACACTGATGCCGACACGGTGCCATCGTACCCTTTGCCGCTTACAGTCGCGTTGATAACCGCAGCCCTCTTCTCGACCGTAAGCGTGCCGTTCGCATACTCTATAACGTAGTTATCAGAATGCAGCCCGGCGGGCGTAATATTGTACTCCCCTACATTGCTGCCCGGAGCGTAAGAGCAACTAAATATCAGATTGCCGCCAAGGCTCGCTTCCGTTTCGCCGCTCAGAAACCCGCTGTAATACGCCTTAAAGGCCGGGGCCGGCTCGCCGTAAACGGTAATCGTGCTCATCGCCGTAACTTTCAACACGGCTCTGCCTATGGTGAAATTGACCGCCGCCGTCCCGCCGTAATTGCCAATTCCGCTCAATATCACCTGCGCGGTACCTACATTGACGTTATTTGAGTATCCGTCTATTTTAAACGTAATTGCAGATCCGTCGGCAACCGTCGGTTCGGGCTTGAGCTCCGCGCCGGTGTAGGGCTGCGGCGCGACAACAAACATATCGGCAGTGAGCGGCTTGGGCGTAATGCCCGCTACGGTCACTGTTACCGGCACATTCACAGCATAATTGCTCGAATCGGCCCCGGCCAGCCTTACCGATGTTATGGTCAGGGCGGTAGTGCCGGCGTTCGGGCTGTCGTACATCGCCGAGAGGGAGCCTGAGGAAACAATGTCGCCGCCTATGACGCCGTCGAAAGTTACATCCCTTATGCCAAATGAGTTCTTCGCGCCGTCGTATACCTTTGTATGCGACGCGCCGGTCAGCGTGATGGGTTTGGGCGTAATGGTCAGAACGGACATCGCTTTGCCGATATGGTCGCCATCCTCGTATTTTACCGCGGCGATATAGCTTCCGGCCTCCGTAGGCGGCGCGGCGTTGTTGTACGTTTTACCGTTGTTTATGGTACCTATAAACAGATACGTAAAGTGATCGCTCAAACCGCGAAAAACCGGCGAGGGGAACTTGGGCGTTCCGTCATAGACGAACACCACATCCTGAAGCTGAATCTCGCTGCTTACATCGTCTTTCTGGCTGACCGTCAACGTGCCGTTCTGGTATTCAATATTGTAGTTGGCGGCTGCCGCGCCGGACGGGATGATGGCATACACTCCCAGCACGGACGAATTAAAGCCAGGGACGGTGAACTGCGGCCCGGAGGTAATTACATTGTGGGTGTCGCCGTTTATAAGCCCTGTAAGGGTGTACGTATACGCGGAGGGCGGATCGCTTGTAAAGACAAGCTTGTCATCGGCCTTGAGCAGCAGGTCGCGCTGCGTTATGGGCACGTTTTCCTTAACCACCGTTGTGCCTGTCAGGCGGTAATTTCCCGCGTTCGCGCCGCGCAGCGTAAGGCCGGTAAACGTTACCCTGCGATCCCCGGCGTTCTTGTTGTCAAACGCCACCGATGTATAGCTCGCCGCCATCGCGTCGGCGTTAATGACCCCCGATGCCGCCGACAGCGGCACCACAGCTAACCAGCTGACATCGGTCGTCCCGTCGTAAACCTTGCCGGCGTAGGTTATGTCGTCTGCGCTTACGGTTATATCCCTCGGCGTAACGGTAAGTATGCCGCCGTACGCATGTACAATATTATAGTTATCCGAAAGCAGCCCTGCCGGCAAAATGTTATAAGTGCCAGCGGCGCTCCCCGTCTCATAGTCGCAGATGAAGGTCAGCTGGCCGCCGAGGTCCGCTTCGGTTTCGTTGTTTACAAAGCCCTGATATCTTGCGGTAAAATCCGCCGGCTCGCCGTAAACAACGCTCACGCTCGCCGCCGTTACGGTCAAACGGGTTTTTTGCACATCAAACTTCACCTCGAATCTCTCCGTAACATGGAGGGGGCCCTCCACCGTTACCGTGGCCTTATAGAGGCCCGCGGGCAAATCGCGTTTCGTCTTGATAACGAACTCGTCCTGGCTGTCCATTTCGATATTATCAATGGACGTCTTTGAGAGTTCAAACGCGTTCGCGCCCGCCCCGGAGAGCGAGACCGTGATCATGCGGGTGGCCCGCTTCGCGTTGCTTACCGTAATCGTATGGCCTATGTCCACGCTTTGCAGCGTGGTGTAGCCGTACGCGGCCGAGCCGAAGTCCATAACGCCGGAAATGCTGAGTTTCATGTCAAAGTTCTCGGCCCACAGAACGCGGCTGGCGGCCACCGTCCCGATAAGCTTTCTGTCGGCGCTTACAAACAGGTTGGCCATCTCTTCTGTAAGGGTCTGGTGCTGGTCGCTGACGTTTACGCCGGACGCCATCTGGCCGGCCACGGAGCTGCCCTGAATAACGAGCTCGGCGTCGGGCGTAAGGTCTCCATCTACGCGCAGCACCGAGGCTAGCGCCGCGCCGGTGAAAATGCCGTCTCTTATTTTGGGGCTGTCGTACAAGTACAGCTTCGATGTGCCGATAACGAAAACGCCGTTGGCATTGCCGCTGGAGGAGTTCATGGAGGTGTTCTGCTCAATTGTGCCGCCGAACATATAGAAGTTGCTGGTATTGGCAAGGTACACGCCGCCGGCGGCGCGGGCCATATCACCAGTCTGCCTGTTACCGCTTATCGTCCCGCCGCGCATTTCGAACCTGCCGTCGGTTACGTATACACCGCCGGCGCCGTTGCCGCTGCTGTTGATTACTGTGTTTGTGTTGCCGGAAATAGTACCGCCCAACATTAAAAAACCCTGCCCGCCGCCCAAAACAAGCACCCCGCCGGCACCGCCCATGGCGCCCGAACCGGCCATTGTGTTGCCGCTTATCTCCCCGCCGTACATGTCAAACCGGCCTTCAACCCCCACGCCGGCGGCCCTGTTAGACCCGATAACGCCGGCGCTTACGGTATTACCCGTAATCCTGCCGCCATCCATATAAAATATGCCGCCCTGCTTTACCACTATAACCGGGGCATTATTGGCGCTTATACCCCTGAGCGTAACGCCGTCCTGCAGCCTGAGAGTCGCGACCATGTCTATAGTAAACAGCGTACCGGCGGATGAGAGCTGCACGGTGTAATCGCCGCCGGAGGAGGCGAGCGTAATGTTCTGCCCAAGAGGGATGGTGCGGGGGGCGAGTGTCTGGTTCTCGGAGATTGTAATGCGGTAATCGCCAGACCCTATGGCGCCGAACGCCGCCGAAAGAGTGGGATACTCCCCGGAACCGCTGCCGCCGGTTACCGTTACCTGAGCACTGAGGGAACCCGCGAAAACCGCGGTCATCAACACAAAAGCAAACCAACAACCATGCTTCCTCATAAATCCTCATCCTCCTGACAAAGAACCTTAAAAAGCGTCCCTTACATGCGATTAGGCAATATTATAATTAACAACTTTTTAGCTATTATTACAGATTCAACAAGTCTTCCGCCCCATAAGCCGGCAATACGGCTGCATTGATGCCGAACGCATCTCATTTAAATATAATATGATATCTTGAGAAGCCATATGTCAAGATTTTTAATTTTTTTTTTATCCGTTAATCTGCGGGGATACCCAAAAACGGTCAGGCGAGAGTTACGAGATTGTCTCTGAGGATAACTTCATTAAACTTGATTGCGCCCAATTTTTGGCTGATTTCCGTGGTTTTGCACCCTTTTATGATACCAAGCTCCTCCGCCGTGAAGTTCACAAGGCCCCTGGCGACAACATTATCGCCGGCATCGACAATGTCCACCGTGTCCCCCGCCCTGAAATGCCCGCGGACACCCGTGATACCCGCGGCGAGGAGGCTTTTGCCCTTCTCGGCTATGGCCTTGCGGGCGCCGTCGTCTACAATAACGGCGCCGGCGGGCTGCCCCGAAAAGGCTATCCACCGCTGCCTTGACGGCATTTTATTCTCGGACGGAAGGAACAATGTCGCGCGGGACTCATCCCTGAGCACCGTCAATAACCGCTGATCAAACCCGTCCCCTATGAGCGCCGGTATCCCCGCCTTCGTCACCACCTGCGCGGCTTTGAGCTTTGTCGACATACCGCCCACGCTGATATCGTTCCTCTTGTCGGCAGCCATGCCCTGAATGCCGGACGACACCGATTTCACCACGGGGATATGCTTCGCGCCCTTCTCCGTGCGGGGATTTTTGTCATACAACCCACCCACGTCCGTCAGGTTGACGTATACGTCCGCGTTCGTCAACAGCGCTATCTGCGCCCCCAGCGCGTCGTTGTTCCCGAACTGTATCTCCTCAACGCCTACCGAGTCATTTTCATTAATAATAGGAACAGCCCCGCAGTCTAACAGTTGAAACAGCGTATTCCTGAGATTCAAATACCGCTTTTTACTCCTAAGATCATCCCAAGTCAGCAAAACCTGCCCTATTACGACACCGTTACCCTCAAAAAAATCCTGATATATACCCATAAGCCTGTTTTGGCCTATGGCGGCGCAGGCCTGCTGCATAGGTATCTCGGCGGGGCGTTTAGCCAGCCCAAGCGCCTTCATACCGTGAGCTATGGCCCCCGACGACACGAGGATGACGCGGACGCCGGAATTGCGGAGAGCCGACAAATCGTCGACAAGGCGCCTGACGCGCTCCTCGTGCCCGGCCGCGGTGAGTATCCGACTGCCGGTCTTGACTACCAGCGTCTTAACCGAGGCAAGCTCCCTGCGGAACAGCGGCATTGATGGTGTATGTGCAGATTTCGCCATTTGCGGTCTTCGTTTCCGGCTGTTTATTGGATCAGGTCGGCGGCTGTGGGGAGCGAGTCTATGCCCCCGCCCTTGACACCTTTGTATAGAGCGACCGAGTTCGCCATCTCCGCCGCCCTGAACGGGTCGTACCCGCGCGCAATGCTGTGCAAAAAGCCACCGTTGAACGCGCTGCCTACCAGCACCGGGTTCTTGAACTTCGCGGCGTCTTCGGGCGGCTGGGGGAACTGCCTCAGCCCCTCTTCGCACCCCACCATGCACCCTTCGGCGCCCATCTTGACTACTACGGTGCCAAAACCTCTGTCGCGCAGGTAGCCTATGACCTCGAACGGGTGCTTGTAGCCCAGAAGCGCCATAGATTCTTCCGGCGACGATATGAAGATGACATCTACTATGCCCATTACGCTGCAAAGCCCCATCCGCGCCTCTTCGAGCGACCAGCGCATCAGGCGGATGTTGGGGTCGTAGGCAACCATGATGCCGTTCTGGTGCGCGAAGTGGAACGCCTTGAATATCGTACTCCACGTCTGCTTTGACACCGACTGCAACTCACTTGAGGCGTAAACAATCTTGCACCTCTCGATCATCTCGTCGTATACTAACGACGGCACGATCTGGCGGTTGGCGGTGCCGGGGTGGTGCACGAGGTACTCGCGCTGCTCCGGGCTTTGACTGCTTGTGAAATAGAGGCCGTTGTAGCCCTGGCAGGTAACGACATGGCTGATGTCGATATTCTGCTCGGCAAGCCCCCCGCGAATAAAACCGTGAAACGGGTCGCGCGCAACCGACGAGACTAACTGCACCCTTGACCCTAACCGCGCCGCAGTGGCAGCAACGACAATGTCAGCCCCGCCGATATCCTTCTGGTACGACTCGCTCTCAAGCACATCGTCTTCGCAGCTGAACTCCACCATGCACTCGCCTATAACGAGCAGGTCTGTATCTCTGTTATATACGGATTTGGATGACCCCATCAAATCGCCTTGCCGCGTTGAAGAAATAGCCTTATTTGCCCATAATGACGTTTATATAGATCCCACAATTAAATATTATACCTGCACCATCCTGCGGCATCACGGCTGTCGTGAGGCTGCACAGCGGTGCGGGCATAATATTTAATCATGGCTTCAATAAAAATATTAAATGGGGGAGATAATGGCAAATATTATTTTTATTTTGGTATTAACACGGCCACCGTCCATACGTTTTTTCAGGAAAACAGCATGACAGAAAGAAATGAACCCTGCTGGTGCGGGAGCGGAAAAAAGTACAAAAAGTGCCACCTCTCCAGCGACCAGGAGAAGCGGACAGCGCCCCCCGCTGCCCCCAACAAGGGCAAAAACGGCATCGGACGCCCGAACAAAAACCACGCCAAGACCCCGGAGCAGATAGCGAATATGCGCCTCTGCGGCGCGTTTAACGGAGAACTGATGGACTACATCCGCCCCCACGTGAAGGCGGGCGTGACCACCGGAGAGCTCGACAGGCTCGTCCACGAATACACCGTGAGCAACGGCCACACCCCCGCCTGCCTCGGCTACGAAATCTCCTACCGGGACCGGTTCCGGAAGATCCGCCGGGTCTTCAAAAAATCTTGCTGCATCTCCCGAAACGACATAGTCTGCCACGGAATCCCATCCGACAGCGAGGTCATTACCGAGGGCGACATAGTAAACGTAGACCTCACCACCATAGCCCGCGGCTACCACGGTGACTCCTCGGAGACGTTCATAATAGGCAAAGTCACCCCCGAAGCGGCCCACCTCGTTCAGGTAGCCGCGCGGGCGCTCATAATAGGCATAGAGGCCGTAAAACCCGGCGCACCGCTCGCGGTCATCGGCGAAACCGTAGAGCCATTCGTCAACAAGGAGGGGTGCTCGGTCGTCCAGTCATACACCGGACACGGGATAGGGGCCGAATTCCACGAACACTTCTCGGTCTACCACCACATAGAAGAGAGAAACAATAAGGATACGAACGTGATCATGATACCGGGCATGACATTCACCATAGAGCCAATGATAAATCTGGGCGGGTACGAGGTTACCACAGACGAGAAGGACGGGTGGACAGTACGGACGGCGGACGGCTCCCTGTCTGCGCAATTCGAGCATACAATATTAGTAACGGAAAGCGGGGCGGAAATACTTACCCTCACCCCGTCCCAAATATCCGCCGGCATACGTCTGCGGGCGGGCGCGGTGGAGTATACCTGAACCGCAGGCCTGACACTGCACGGGTTGCACCGTTAAGGTTCAGGTTTGATTCAGGTTTCGTCATCCTCCTGCGAAGAGAGGGCGTACTCGTTCAGTTTGTTTCGCAGCGTACGTATGGATATCCCCAGCATATCCGCGGCTTTGGTTCTGTTTTGGGCGCAGTGCTCCAATGTTTTGATGATAAGTTCCTTCTCGGCGTCGGCGATGGTCATTCCCGCCTCAAAGCCTGGCCCGGCCTGTCCCTGCCCTGCCGCTTTATTGCCCCCATCATTCAGGAACGTCAGCGTGTCCGGGGTTATCATCCCGTTTTTGGTAAGGATTACGGCGCGCTGTATCGTGTTTTCCAGCTCCCTTATGTTTCCCGGCCAGTTGTGGGCCATAAGCATTTTTTCGCACTCCTCCCCCATCCCTTCCACCCTATAGCCGTTTTCATCGTTGTACTTGATGATGAAGTGCTCGGTCAGTTTAAGGATATCCTCTTTCCTTTCCCGCAGTGGCGGGAGCTGGACATGAAAGACGTTAAGCCGGTAGTAGAGGTCTTCTCTGAAGCGGCCGTTTTTGATTTCGTCTTCAAGGTTTCTGTTTGACGCGGCCAGTATTCTTACGTCTACCTGCACGGGGTCGTCGCCGCCTACCTTTTGGACCTCTCTTTCCTGTATTACGCGCAACAGTTTTGCCTGCGCGGCCATTGGCATTTCGCCTATTTCGTCTAATAGTATTGTGCCGCCGCTCGCCGCTTCGAATTTGCCGGCCTTGCTTTTGAGTGCGCCCGTAAACGCGCCTTTTTCGTAGCCGAAGAGTTCGGACTCAACGAGGCCTTCGGGGAGGGTAGCGCAGTTTATTTTTATGAACGGGCCGGGCTTTCGCGGGCTGTTGCGGTGTATCCAGCGCGCGGCGAGCTCCTTGCCGGTGCCGGTTTCGCCGGTAATGAGCACCGTTGCGCGGCTGCCTACCACGGCCTCCATGAACTTGCGTACCTCCATGAGCTTGGGCGCGCCGCCCACGAAATCCCATTTGTCAAGCAGTTCGCTTTTAAGTTCCTTGCACTCGGTTAAGAGCGAGCGGAACTGCAGCGCGCGCTCTACCATAAGCTCAAGTTTCTGGAAGAGCGAGTCGTCCTTTTCGAGAAATGTGTACGCGCCCTTCATCATGGCCTCTACCGCGAACCTCACCTCGCCGTAGCCGGTGAAGATGAGGAACGGCACGTCGGGGTTGGCCTTTTTGACGTGCTCTAACAGTTCGATGCCGTTCATGGGCTGCATCTTGAAGTCGGAGACCACGAGGTCAAACGGCTCTTTTGCGAAGAGTTCGAGCGCTGCCGGACCGTTGGAGGCCGTTTTTACGCTGTACTCCTTGCGCGCCAATACCGCAGCTATAGCCTCGCGGACATCTTCCTTGTCGTCAACTACCAGAATGTTCATAATTACCTTCCGTCAAAAGCAACCGTTTTATTGTTAAGCGCCTGGTAAATAACAGATGACCTGCGTACCAACGCCGAGTTCGCTCTTTATTTCTATTTTGCCGCCGTGAAACTCTATTATCTTTTTGACAATGGCCAGCCCAAGGCCCGTACCGTCTTCTTTTGTGGTGAAAAACGGCGCGAATATCTTGCCCAAATTCTCGCGGTCTATACCGGAGCCGGTATCCTCGATAGTGAATACCGCGTATTTGCCGCTTTCTTCCATCTCAGCCGATACGCTGAGCGTCCCCCCCTCCTCCATAGCCTGCACCGCGTTCAGGCAGAGGTTTATAGTGGCCTGATTTATTTTTTCAGGGTCGGCCAGCACAAAAATATCACCCGCGCCGGCGAGATTCTTTTCTACCTTGATGTTCCTGCCCAACCGCTCAATCTCAATCTCCGTAAAGTCAACAATTTCCTCGAGTAAAGCTGCAAGCCTCACTTTCCTTAAATCGGAGGCTATGGGCCGCGTGTATACGAGCAGGTTCGTAACAATTTTGTTGAGCTTGGCGAGGCCGTCGGTAATTTTGCCCAGCGTTTTGCGGCGCGGGTCCTGCGGGTCGAGATCCCTCTCCAAAAGCCCGGCCCAGATACCCATCGCGCCAAGTGGATTGCGTATCTCGTGGGCCACGGTAGCCGACATCTCGCCGAGGGCTGCCATAGCGCTGGCCTGCTGCAATTGCCGCTCGAGGGTCTTGCGCTCGGCGAGGCTGTTCTCGAGCTCAACATTTTTGCGCTCAAGGTCCAAATTTACCTTTTTAAAATCTTCCTGCATGGACAGATACGCGCGCTCAAGCTGTTCGGAACGTACCTGAAAGTCCTCGAACGCGTGGCGCAGAGTCTCAAAAACCTCAATCGGGATGTTGTCCTGAACCGATACCGTCTCTGTCATTATTTACACATCTTTTCTACGTACTGTTTCAATTTTTCCTCTTCAGCCAGAAATTCCTTTATGACGTTTTCCATCTGCTCCAAAACATCATTCAGCAAAGCCGCGTTCACATCGTTTGCCAAAACTTCACGGTTGGCATGCCAATATTCCAAATGCCCGGCTATACCGGCGCGCTCCTGATTTATGCGCTCTATAAGGCGCAGCTTCTTGTCTATGCCGACCGTGAGCACTCCAGAGTCGCCGCGCGACAGCACAACCTTGCTCATGTGGCTGCGCACAAAGTCGCGAAGCTCCATATAGACTGCCAGCTGGCGCTCGAATGACTCGCACAGCTCGTTAATTATGATTCTATTATCCCGCGCTGAATTATTCAATTATAACCCGTTCCTTTTGTTATCTTTTTACCGACCTGTACTCATGCTCCCAAATAGTATCCTCCATCTTCCACTGCGCCTGCTTGGCCCAGTAGTCGTCGGGATACCGCTGCATAAGCTCCCTGTATGTATCCACAGCCTCGCGGTACTGCTTCAGGTTTCGGTGGATGCCGGCAATCTGAAACAAACCCCACGGCGTTTCCTGAAATGCCGGGTATTTTCTTGTAACCCGCTTGTAGTGGTCGAGGGCGGACGCAAAATCCTTCTGGCGGAACCTGATATCGGCTATCTTGTAGTAGCTGTCGGGCACGCGCACAAAAACGTTGTCCTTTTCGCCTATATCAACAGCGGCGCTGAAGAACGTTAGCGCGCGGGCGTCATTTTCGGGGATTTGCATACTTGAGTTGCCGAGCTTGTAGTTAAGGATGACCTTATCCGTAGGGGTCGCGGCAACGGCCAGAGCCTGATTGTAGGCGTCTATCGCCCGCCTGTACTGTTCGAGGTCCGCGTAGCTGTCGCCGAGACGCTCGTAGGCCCTGCCTACCCACTCGTGGCGCCTGTTGTTTTGTATAAACTGGCGGAAGAGCCGCTCGGATACGGGGTAGTCGCCCCGCTCCTGAAAGCAGCACGCCTTAAAGAACGCCGCCCTTGGCGCAAAGCGGTTGCTTCCGAAACGGTCCAAAAACGACTGAAACTGGTTCTCGGCGTCTTTGTAGAGGCGCAGCCTGTAGTAGCATATCCCCATATTGTATATGCAGTGCGCCGCAACGGGGCCGTTGGGGTTCTCGGCCAGCACGCGCTTGAACTCAAGCAGCGCGTCGTCGTAGCGGCCTTCGGTGAAAATTCGGATACCGGCGAGCAGCTTCTGCCCTATGTCGGTGATGGTGTCTACCGTCATCATTGACAGCATGGAGTCGATACGTATCTCTACGCCGGTAAATTTTTCGAGCTGCACGGCAGGCTCGGACATGGTATCGGCAGGTGTTCCGCCTGCCGGCGCCGGCGCTGATGCCGTCGTCTGCCCACCCGGAGTCAGCTGCCTAAGCTTTACCGACGCGTCCGCGCCGAGCACAGGGTGGGTGAGCGCCTTGCGGTAGTTTATACGCGCCATTTCCAACTGCTTGTTGTGCTGACGTACAAGCCCGGCGTAGTAGTAAGCTCCGGGGTGGTTGGGTTGGATGGCGAGAACCTCTTTCACCGCAACGAGCATCTCGTCATACTTATTTTGATCGTACAGTGCGATAACTTTTTTCATTGCTTCTTCGGCCCGAGGGTCAAGCTTTACGGGCGGCGGCAGCGCGGCTGACGCCGATTGGGCCGCAGGTTTTTTCGCGGCCTGCTGCAACGCATACGCCGACTGCAGCGCCGGGGACGGCCCGCCCCGCATCCTGTCCATAAGGCCGTTAATAACCGTCTGTATGCTGTCCCGCACCGCCGGGTCTGTGCCGCTCTGGTAAACCTGATACTCCCGCACCGCCCGGTCGAACTGCCCGTCGGCCGCGTAGGCCTCGGCAAGCATAAGCTGCGCCCTGCCCCAGCCTGGGTTGTATACCAGCGCGCGCTGCAGGTTGAAGATTACAAGGCGGTGGTTGCCCTGTGCCGCGTATACCTGCGCCAGCTGCAGATACGAGTTGTAGTGGTCGGGGTAGGCCGCCAGCACCTTGCGGAACTCCTCGATCGCCTGATCGAACTTGCCCTCGTTTTTGAACTGCACCGCCAGCCTGTAGTGAATGTACTCGCCGGCGGCATCCTGCGCGTAAACCGTACCGGCAGACAGCATACAGGCAGCCAGCAGCAGTATTGCAATACGCCGGCACCCCCGCTCAAATACCTGCCCGCTCTTTCCAACGACCTGACATTTACATCCGGACATTAAGCCCTCCAAACATCTATGCGTTGATATACTTTTTGCCATTCCGCCACACAGAGGCCCGTAAAATCACCGGCCGCGCCAAAAATCCGCCCCATACTAAAAACCTGCCGGTTTAAGGCAGACGTTCTTCATAACATCGCGCACATGCTGCTCCGAGAACCCCAGCCTCAAAGAGACGTTGGGATATATCTCGTTTGCCGATATGCAGCAGCCCGCAAGCTCATCCAAAAGCGCTTTCAGCCTGCGTATGTCCCTCTCGCTCTTCCGGCGCGCCTCTATGGAACCCGTCAAATTCGTCCGGTGCTGTTCGTAGTCGGCCATCGCGGCCGGCGGGATGAAGCCATCATCCCCAATACGGTCGCGCACGTAGCCATAAAGCTCGGATATGCACTCATCCACCCGTATGGCCTGCGAGCTCATATTTTCTTTTGCGGCATCGCACTCCAAACCGTAATTGTGCATCATACTCACATCAAGTACGGTCGCGATCCTGCCCTCGCTGCCTATGCGCGACGCGAATATGCCGCCGGTCGCCAGGATGCTCCCGCCCCTTATATCGCGGGCCCGCACCACGCCCTTATCGGCTGCAACTTCCGACTCCACTATGTCGCCGGCCACCGTTACGTTGCCGCCGGCTTTAAGCGCCACACCATCAAGGTATGCCGCCTGCACACTGCCGCCGCACTCTATCTGCGCAGCCCCGCTCCCCCGCGCACCCCCGCGCATAGACAGGTCGCCGCCGCACTTTACCGTGGCGTCCCCCACCTCGCCCATAACCAAAAGCGAGCCGGTTACGTCAACCGTAAAACCTGACCGCACCGCGCCTTCCACCCTGAGGCACCCGTCAAAGACCACATTGCCGGTGCTGCCGCATACATCGCCCGCAAGAACTTTGTACGGGATGACATCAATCGTGCCGTCGCCATACATTTTGAACACGCCGTCGCACTCCGCGATCAGCGTGTTGGAATCACCGTCCATAACAATGGTCCCGATACCGGCAGGCAGCGGCATGTCCTTTACGGGCGCAGCGGCTATGGGGGTCCCAAAAACGTCCATACCGTCTACCCCAAGCACCGGCGGCACATGCCGCGCGATAAGCGCCCCAGCCTTAACCACCACAAAGTCACAAAGTTGCCGAGGCTTGGAGGGCCGCCCGGTAGCCATAGCCAGCAGCGCCTCGGCAGGCTTGAACGCCGAAACCAGAATTTCCACACGCCCGTCGACACCAGGCGTGGCGACCGTGCCCGAGGCCACCTCGACAAATTTATTAAAGAGCGACGCGCCCACAAGCTTGTGGATGATGGAGGTATTCAAACCGTGCACCACCCCCTTGTGCAACAACTCGGTCAGCACCTCGCCTGCCGTAACAGGCCCAAATGCCCCCGAAAGCGAGACAAAAGCCTTCATCTTATCGGCGGTATGCCTGACCACAATGCCGTTGGACTCGCTCATCAATCCCACTCCGAATGGTAACAAGTATACAATACCACAATATAAATATACAATCATCTACAGACATTTTCAACTATTTTATGCGTTTTTAATGATTATTTTATTATGGGCCACGCCGGCGGGACGGTTGCGGCAGGCGAGGGCGGACGGATTAATATGCCGGAATTTTATTTTTTTCTTGATAATTTGCGTGATATTTATGTATAATATCAATAAAGGAGACAATTTTTTGCCATGCCAAACACAATAAATATGCTGCTTGATGTAAACGTCCCCATCACCGTACAGCTGGGGCAGACTAAGATGAGCGTCCGCAACCTGCTGAAGATGAAAAAGGGGCAGGTCGTGAAACTCAACAGTATGGCCGGCGAGCCGGTGGACGTGTTCATCAGCACGAAGATGCTGGCCAAGGGCGAAATTACGGTGGTAGACGACAAGATGTCGGTGCGCATATCGCAGCTCTACAACGCAAAAGAGAAATTCAAGCATCTGTAAGGACGCATCCGTACATCCCCCCATATAAACAAAAAGGGCTGCCGTCAGCAGCCCTTTTAATAACCGTAACACACAACCCGATTAATCCACAATCTGGTCAACCGCAACTATAAACTGCATCGGGTCGAGGGGATGGCCGTTCTGGTCGTGAACCTCGTAGTGCAAATGGGGGCCCGTGGTACGGCCGGTGAGGCCTATGTAGCCTATAACCTGACCACGCATGACCGCCTGGCCCTGCGATACCACAAACTTCTGCATATGGGCGTAGAGGGTGATGTACTTGCCGTTGTTGTGGCTTATTTTCACCATGTTCCCGAAATGCGTCCAATCGCTGGCTTCACTGACAATCCCGTCACCGGCGGCGTAGATGGGGGTCCAGATCTCGTTGGCAATGTCTATGCCCTGATGCATCAGGCGCATACCGAGGATCGGGTGGAAACGGTAACCGAAACCGGAGGTCAGGCGCCCGTTGGCCGGCCAAATGGAGGGGCGCTTGGTGAAGTAGCTGTGCAACTTCTGCACACCCTCGGATATCTGCTCAAAAGTGGATTCCTGCAGTTCAGCCTGATTACTCAGCGCCGAAACTTGCAAACGCAACGCCTCAGCCTTCACAATAAGCGGGTCGGCCATAGACGAATAGAGGATGTCGTCGCGCGAGGGAAGCCCGCCGACGCCGGCCTTGCGGACGTCGCTGCTGATCGCCTCCATGCCATACTTCAGGCGCGCGTTGTCTTCGTACGTCACGAGACGTGATATTATTTCGACTTCCTGCTTTACAAAACGGTCCAAACTCTCTATTTTGGTTTTCAGGCGCCCATTTTCGCGCTGCTGCTCTGCGGCGTTGTTTACCGCCAAAGCGTAACCGGACCCTATGTATACAATTCGCCCGAAACCCGCCAAACCCACAAGCAGCGCTATGGCAAACACCACTATGAGCGCTACGGGCACACAAAGAGTGCGCGCCCCCTTCGACTCGCGTGGATCAGAGAAAACGAGATTAAATCTGCGCCTGTTCATATATTCGATTCCTGTCTTTATTTTCGTTAAAAATGTCAAAAAAAACCTATATATTATATTATAGCATCAATCCACTGAAAAAATCAAGTATTTCCCCAAAAAAGTTACAATTTTTTATAAGATTCCATATACAGACAGACACAAACAGACACAAAAAACAAGTTTTTTTAAAAAAAAAGCATAGATAGTTACGGTGATTTGGCAAAAGCGGCCTCAAAAAGTGCCATTTTGTCGAGTATCCCCACCACCGAATCCCCCTCAACAACGGAATAGTACCTCGGCGAACCGGGCGGCATCCGCCTCAAAATGGCCAGCACCCCCATACTCCCCCTCAGGCGCGGGAGCGGCTTTAAAAGCGACCCGAACGTCCTCAGTTCATCCCCGTGGTGCGCAGCGGCGTCTAAAAGCGATACGTAGCCCACCGGAACTACCCGCTCATCGTCAAACACCACGACCTCGTCCGCCCGCACCGGCGGCCCTGCGCCGGCGGCGCCAAACTCCGTAAGCATCTGCGAACTGCGGTAAACGGCGCGGTTCCTCTTCCACTCATCAAGCGAAACAGCGGTCTCCTCCACCCGCTTGCCCGTCATCCCCATCGTGTTCCGCATCAGCAAATCGGCTCCCTCGTAAAGGCTGCCGCGCCGCGCGCCCTCAACCGCCACAAGCACTATATCCTCACGCACCTTCGCGTTGAGCGACTCGTTGCCGCGCTGGCGGCGCCCAACAAAAGGCTTGGCCAAAAACCTCAATACCCAAAGCAGCGGCATCACAATATAAAATAGAACCGTAAGCGCGGGTATGAACTTCATCGTCAGACGAAACGGGTAGGTGCGGTAGAGAGACTTGGGCAGAATCTCACCAAATATTATAAGTACCGGGGTCAAAAACAGCGACTCCGGAGAGGGGATGCGGGAGAGGTCAAGAGCTATTACCCTGTCGAACTCCAAAAAAAGCGCGGCGAAGACCATTGAGGCGGCTACGTTTACCACATTGTTGCCGGCAAGAATGACCGAGAGAACCTGACCTCGGTGGTTCATAAGGCGCATGGCCATGCGGGCGGAGAGGTTTCCGCGGCCAGCCGCGTGGGCTACCTTAAGGGGGTTCCAGGAGATGAAACCTATTTCGCATCCGGCGAAAAACCAGGAGCAAAATATACATATCAGCAACAGGATTATCAACATCAGCATAAAATCAATCCTTATCTGTCCGGCTTCGCCGTTCTTATTAACGCGCCGCTGTAGTACGTGCGCAGGATTTGCTCAAAATTCTGGCCGGAGCGGGCCCGCCATATCGCTCCTACCTGACACATTCCTATGCCGTGGCCGTGACCATTGCCGGTTATTTTTATTTCGTTGTTTTTTATCTCTACCGATCTTATATTTGATGAGCGCAGAATTTGTATCTGGCGCGTTTGCGTGTAGCGGCGGAGGACGAAACGCAGTTTGTCGCCTCCGGCGGTGTGTTCCTGACCTGATGTTGATGTTATAGCCAAAGTCTTTACCCTGCCGCACTCGAAACGCTCCCTGATATCAATCTTTTTTATACCGCCTTTAAAGGGCGGGTCCAGGCCGCCTTCGGAGGAGTAGCGCCGCAGTATGCCCGACAGCTGATTTTCGGCCCAGGTCTCGGTCCAGGCGAACGACTGGCCGGCGCCTGAGCAAAACGGCTTGCCCTGAGCGTTCATGTCGCTCTGCGTACGCAGGTAAGGAACAGGGGCGCCTCCCCATACGTCCTCTATGTTGGCCGTGCTGCCGCCGCAGGTTGAGTGGTAGTAGGCACGGACCATATCATCATTGTATGCAATTATGAGGTCTTTTGTCAACAGAATCGCGGCGTCGGCGGTCGCAGCCTCGGCGGTCACGCCACCGTATACCTGATCGGAAACCGTTGAGAGCATATCGAACGGATTATTCTCGTTGGCCGCCATTTTGCCATACGAGTAGGTACGGGCGGCTATGGCCTGAGCCTTGACCGCCTCTATGTCGGACTCCGGCAGGTTCCCTATTTCAAGCGGCACCACGCCGCGCAGATACTCCTCTACCGGCAGTATGTTTATGAACGAAAACGCGCCTCGGCTCTCGGAAACTATTACCATGGCGCCTCGGTAGGCGCTCCCGTTGACGTCAAGGGGGTGGGAGCCGGAACTGACGAAGAGTGTGCAAGGCAGGCGCAGTTCCTTTTTTTCCCTGTTGACCGTTGCGATCACGGCATCCTGCCCTATCAGGTCGGCCTCAATCTGCATACGGCCTCTGAATGTCGTACGCACACCCGGTGCGCGCACGTCCGACGCCGCAGGGGCGTGGATCGTCGCCTCCTTTACATTGCGCCTGACCATTATGCGAACGGGGCGCTTGCGCGCACCTAAAGGCGGATAACGCAGCGAAGAGGCCGAGGGCAGCGGAGCGGGCGCGGCGACCGGGTCACGCGGGGAAGGAAACTCCTCAAACGCGCGGGCGAAATCCACATCGCGGGTACGGACCGTGCGGCCCGCAACGCCGGCATCCTCCCATCGGGATTCATTGTCCTCCCCGGAATCATCAGCTTTTTTGCCGTCTTTGATATCAGATTTTTTACCGTCTGCGGCTTGGGCATCGTGCGATTTTTTACTGCCGGGTAACTCTTCGCCGCCGGAAGCCTCGTCATCTTCGGCCAACCACTGTATATCCGGCTCCTCGCCGCTGCCGCCGGATGCGTTATCGGCGCGCGGGCTCGGTACAAGGACAGGGCGGGAACAGGACAGCGCGAGGATCAACACGCACAGTACCAGCGGAATTGACACTTTTTTAATCATCAATATCCCCAAAAATCATAGTTGACACCGCCATCAACACTAACCGCTACTTCTTCCCGGCAATTTTCTTGAGCTTGCCGCTCAGCATAGCCCGCTGCACGGAAGAGACGTGGTCAATAAACAAAATGCCGTTTATGTGGTCCAATTCGTGCTGCAGCGCCTTAGCCAGAAGCCCCTCGGCGTTCTCAATCGTTACCTCCTCGCCCTTGCCGTTTTTCGCCTTTACGCTGACCTTCGCGCTGCGAGACACCATAAGCGTTATCCCCGGCAGACTCAGGCACCCCTCCTCCTCAACAATCTTCTCTTCCGAAGCGCAGGTGATTTCGGGATTGACAAGCACATGCGGCTCGCTCTCGCCCTCACCGCTGCTTACGTCCACAACAACAAGCCGCAACGACTTCCCCACCTGCGGCGCGGCGAGGCCAACGCCGTCCTCCGCGCGCAGGGTATCTATCATCTCATTGATAAGCTCCGCCAGCCCCTCGTCGAAATTCTCGACCGGAGCGGCAGCCTTACGCAAGACTGTGTCGCCGTAATAGCAAAGTTCAAGCATCTATCCTCCAAATATGGGGCGGACGCAAACCGCCCCTGTAATGCCTGCACGGATACCAACCGCAAACCGCAGCGTCCGCGCAGCCGGCAGGCAATCCACCGTACCGGTCAGGCCTTCTCCTTAACCTGCTCCTCCGATTCCTTAACAACCTCTTTGCCGCCATCTTTGCCGGCCTGATCTACGACAAGGGTCTGCACTGCCGACTTGGAGATCTCAAGCACCGCGCCCTCGCCGCTCTTTATGACGTAAGAGGTATCTTTGACCGTCTGGATGACGCCGTAAATGCCGCCTATAGTGAGTATCCTGTCGCCCTTTTTGAGCGCCGAAAGCATCTTCACGCGCTCCTTCTGGCGCTTCTGCTCCGGGCGGATCATTATAAAGTAGATTATCAGGATCATGAAGACCATGATAAACAGGAAGTTGCCGCCGAACATTCCGGGAGGCGGCGCGGCCTCGGCGGGGGCGTCCTGAGCCATGATGGGGAGAGCCGACATCGCGGCTATCATCAATACCTGTGTGAGCTTCGTGAATGACATTTCCTGCTTCCTTTCGGGTGTGATGGGTATTTTTTAAGCGGCATTGACGATAATTCATCAATACATATTAAATATATATTATTACATTAACAGATTACACGATTAAATATATCACTCCATATCCCCAAGCATAGCCTCAACGTAGGCTTTGGGGTCAAAATCCTGCAAATCCTCTATCCCCTCGCCTACGCCTATCTTGCGGATGGGGATATTGAACCGCCGCGTGAGCGCTATTGCTATGCCGCCCTTCGCCGTGCCGTCTAATTTCGTGATGACGAGACCTGTAAGCTTGACCACCTCATTGAACACGATCGCCTGCTTCATGGCGTTCTGCCCGGTCGTGGCGTCTACCACCAGCAAAATCTCGTTTGGCGCGTGCGGGGTGTTGCGCTTTATTACGCGCAAGATCTTCTCTAACTCGTTCATCAGGTTGACCTTTACGTGCAGCCGCCCCGCGGTATCGAGTATCAGCACGTCGGCCCCCCGGCTCTTGGCAGCCTCCATGGCGTCGAATGCCACGCTCGCGGCGTCGGCGCCCTCGTGCTGGGCCACGAAACCCGAATCGGTGCGCTCGGCCCAGATTTTAAGCTGCTCTATCGCGCCGGCCCTAAACGTGTCGGCGGCGCCGAGCATCACGCTCTTGCCCATCTGCCGCAGCTCCTGCGCGAGCTTTCCTATAGTCGTGGTCTTGCCCACCCCGTTCACGCCCACCACGAGCGTGACCCACGGCCTGGGGGGGAAATCCTCCATCGCCTTTGTAACGGTAAGGTCTTCGGCGAGCATCTCCTTTATGAGCGCGTACGCCTCGGCGCGGGTGTGTATGCCCCTGCGCTTTATCTCCTCGCGGTAGTCATCGAAGATACGGTCTACGAGGTCGACGCCCACATCGGCGGCGATGAGCGCTTCGGAGAGCGTCTCGAAGAACTCCTCGTCGAGGGCGGCGCCGGTCTTTACAATAGCGGTGATTTGGGAGCGGGTCTTGCTGAGCCCATCCCTTAAACGGTCAAAAAATCCCATTATGTCCCTTGCATCACTTCAGAATCGCCAAAAACTCCTGCGACTTGTCGAGCGAACTTTCTATATTCGTCATTATCTTTTCGTAGTCGGCATCGCCGATTTTAAGCTCGGCGCGGCACTTTACGCACTCCTGCATATGCACCTCCCCCTCCCACATATCACAGCCAAGGTCGTGAGATATGAGGTCGGCGAGGTGGATGATATTTGCCAGATGCGAGGCCTTGTCGGCGTTTTCGGGATCGTGGTGGTGGACGATCGCGTATTCGAGATCGAGCGGCAGCGACCACCTGTCGGCCAGAATCTTGCCCATGCGCGCGTGGTTGACGCCGAGCACCTTCTCCTCCACCTCTATCAAAGGCAGTTTCTTGGTGCGGGCGTACTCGCAGACGGCGTTGTAGTCTTCGGCCATATACTGGCTGAAGATAAGCTTGCCGATATCGTGCAGAACGCCGGCGCAGAACGCGCTCTCCGGATCCATCATCCGAACGCTCATCAGGTGGCGCACGATGATCTTGGACGCCATCGCCGTTACCACCGAGTGCTTCCAGAAGCGGTCCATATCAAGCGAGTGCTTCCCGTCGAACATCTTAGCCACAGAGGCGCTGAGCACCAGCGACCTTATGGTGTTGAAGCCCAGAACAACCACCGCGCTCGTAACCGAGGAGATGCTTCGCGGTATGCCGTAAAACGCGCTATTGGCCAACCGTATCATCTTGCTCGTGAGCGCCGGGTCTTTCTCAATAAGCTCCGCCGCGTCTTCAGCAGCGCTGTCCGACGAGTTCACAACCTCAATCAACTTCATAACGATGGACGGTAACGAGGGCAAGCTGTCGACATCCTCGACTATCTTGGCTATCCGCTCCCTCACCCCACTCAAGCCTTTATTTCCCTGACCCATAATGACTCTCTTGTCCCTATTTATGTAAAACTGCGTTTTGTTGACTAATTTACCTGCACACCCCCCGCCCGGCCCACGCAATACCCGCCGCAGACCGCACCCGTCAAAACTACGGGCATCAATGTGTTCCTGACAACACTCACGCCGGGAACCTCAACCTTTACATAGTTCCCCCCCAAACCTCGGACAGGGTTTTCCGTTTCTGTTATAATATATAATACTGACGAACCAAATAGCAAGGATAAAAATTTTTCGCGATTTTTTTCCACCGCCGCACGCAACGCCCCGCTGCGCGCCCTCTTGACCGGCTCCCCCGCCTGCCCCGGCATTTCCGCAGCTTTTGTGCCCAAACGCTTGGAATACCGGAAAACGTGGGCATACGTAAAACCAACCGCCTCAACCCCGCGCAGGGTAGCCTCGAACATAGCGTCCGTCTCACCGGGATGCCCGACTATAAGGTCGGCGCCAAGCCCCGCCGCCGGATACATCTCCCTAAACACGCGCATACGGGTTGTCAACTCGTCAACATCCCCATGCGGCCTCCCCATCAATTCAAGCACGTCCGGACAAAGGCTCTGGACGCTCACGTGGAGGTGGTCGCAGACCTTTGGGTGCGATCCGGCTAAGGCCATGATGCCGTCGGTAAGGTCGCGCGGATCAAGGGAACTCAGGCGGATGCGGTAATCTCCCGGCACCCTCAGCAAATCATCCAGCAGCGATTCTAACCCGCCGCGGGAATTATCATCCATGCGCTGCGCATCCCCATACTGGCCGATATGCGTGCCGGTCAGCACAATCTCCCTGTACCCTTTGTCAACCGCCCGCCTGAATATGTCAATGATCCTTCCCCTCGGCGCGCTGCGGGACGCCCCCCTCAGCGACGGGACGATGCAGTACGCGCACCGGAAATCGCACCCCTCCTGTATCTTGAGCGAAAACCTCGTCCGCCCCGACTCCCCCGGCCCCAGAACCTTATCCTCCCAAAACACATCATTACCGTCAATCCCCGAAAGATAAACCCCGCCGCATTGTGCCGATATTGCCGATATTATTGAGGGAATACGGTGCTTATCACCATTACCCACCACCCATTTCACGCCGGGATACTTGAGTACAGCCTCACCATGCTGCTGCGCGAAACACCCCGTCACCAATATCCGTGCGTTTGGATTGGCACGCGACAATGTCCGTATAAACCGCCCGGTCTTCGATTCCGTCAGCGATGTCACAGAGCAGGTGTTTACGATAATTATCCCCGCGTTCTCAACCTCGTCCGTCACCCCAAAACCCAAAGCCAGCAATTCCGCCTTGAGCGCGAACATCTCCTCCTGATTCGTACGGCAGCCTATCGACCGAAACGCAATTACGGAAAGACCGGCGCCGTTATCCCCGCAAGATATGCCGGACGCACCCATCATACCCATTTGTCAAGCGCTTCTTCCCTCGTGTCAAAAAACGGTATTATCGCGTCTACCCCCAAACTCTCGAACACATTTTTGACTATCGGATTCGCGCGGCAAATCCGCATGGACCCGCCGCTTTCTGTCATAAGCCTGCTCAACCTCAAAATAGCCCCCACGCTCAAACTGTCAAAGAAAGCCAGCTGGCTGAAGTCAAGCAGCACCTTATTGCCCGATGCCAGCGTCAAAAACATATTTTTCTTAAAAGTCATGGAACCCACCGGGTAGTTCATTACCCCCTTGAGCGATATGACACAAACGTTCCCTGCCATGTCCGCGTCCATCTGCAGCTGCACGTTAAGCTCGTTGAGGTCGGCGTCGGCCTTCTTTACGCCGGAAGACAGCTCCACGTCGAAAAGCCTGTCTATGCCGGTCTCCATCAGCAGGTTGTAGATGTTCCGGTGCGGCCTGCGCAGCACGAGGGCCTTGGATTTGGCCGTGAGCTCCTTGTAAAGGTAAACGAGCACCCCTATCCCGAAGCTGTCTAAGGAACTGGTCGCGCTCATGTCGAGCACCACGCAACGGCAGTCGCTGTTGGGCATTTCCCGCAGTTCGTCTATAAACTTGCGCGGGGTCTCGGAGCTGAAGCGCTCCGGCATTTTGACCGTACAGGTCCCGTCATTTGAAATTTCAGCCATTGATCCCACCTTTATCTTAAAAATCTGCGTGTAAGTTCGTCTACTGATATCCTCACAAGCGTAGGCCGCCCGTGCGGGCACGTGTACGGGTCGTTCGCCGCGAAGAGCGCGTTTATAAGCGCGTTCATCTCCGCCTCGCTCAGTTTCTGGCCCGACTTTATGGCGGCCCCGCAGGCGAACGCTGCCGCAAACCGCTTAACAGGCTCCCGCGGCGCGGCGGGGTTGCGCCCGTCTATCAGGTAGCGCACCATCTCCCGCACCGCGGCGGCGGCCTCGCCGTCGCTCATAAACGCAGGCAGCGCCGAAACCGCCACCGAATTGCCGCCAAAATCGGCTATCTCAAAGCCCAAACTTGTAAAATAATCTCTGCCCTCGTCCAAAACCGCTTTTTCCGCAGGGCTCATCTCCAGCACTATCTGAAAGAGCAGCTGCTGCGATACGGGCGGCCTCCCCTCCAAATCCAAAAGCGCCTGCTCATACAGCACCCGCTCATGCGCGGCGTGCTGATCTATTAATAATATACCGTTTTTAATAGGCGCAAGCACAAAAATCCCATGAATCTGGTAACATTGGATGTCCCAAGCCTTGCCGACCGCCCCGGATTCCCCCGCATCTCTTGCGATTACGGTGTCTCCCCCAGCATTATTGTCTGAATTACCGGCATAGCCGCCGGCCCCGGAGGGACACGCCGACATCATTTCGTCTAACGTAGGCGCGAAATTCAACGAGGTCTGAATATCGCCGCCGGCATCGCACCCGCCAAACGCCGGATTGACGCCGCCAACGCCTATCCCGTCATAAAACTCCTGTATGGGGTTGGTCTCCGGCCGCGAACCGCTATCCCCCAATACATCCTTACGCGCAACCTCAGACCGGCGCAGCCCCTCCTTAACGGCGTGGTAGATGAACCCAAACACCCCCCGCTCGTCATCAAACTTCATCTGCTGCTTGGTGGGGTGGATATTCACATCGACTTTCTGCGGGTCCACATCCAAAAAACAAAAGAACGCCGGGCGGTTGCCGTGCCCCAAATACTTCGAAAAAGCCTCCCGCACCGCGTATCCCACCGAATCGTTGTCTATCCTCCTCAAATTAACATACAGGCTCTGAAAACGCGGCTTGCTCTGGAGCTTTTCGGGCGTAGAGACGTACGCGAGGACCGACATACCCTCCCCCTCCCCCGCGCACTCCACAAGCCCCCGCGCAAAATCGTTCCCGGCAACCGAGCAGATACGCTCCCGCAGCGTCCCCACACGCGGCAGGTCGAGCATCTTTTTACCGTCTACCAGCGCCGTAAAATGTACGCCCGGAAACGGCACGGCGAGCTGTTCGAGGATTTTTATGATGGCGGCCTGCTCCCCGCGCTGGGTTTTCATAAACTTTTTGCGCGCGGGCACATTGAAAAACAGGTCGCGAACGGTTATGGACGTCCCTCGGGTCCGGGGGGCCGGGGCTATATCGGAGCTTATGCCGCCCTCCACGTTAATCTCGTAGCCAAGACCGCTTGAGTCGTCGTCGCTGGTAACCACGCTCATACGGCTTACCGCCGAGATGCTTGCCAGCGCCTCGCCGCGAAACCCCATGGTCGCTATGGAGTAGAGGTCGTCCGCCGAGCGTATCTTGCTCGTTGCGTGGGCCAGCACGCTGCGCCCCAAATCGCCGCGCGACATACCGCAGCCGTTGTCGGCCACCCGCATCATCGAGAAACCGGCCTCCTCTACCGCTATGTCTACGCGCGTGGCGCCGGCGTCTATCGAGTTCTCAATAAGCTCCTTGAGTACGGACGCAGGGCGCTCCACCACCTCGCCGGCGGCAATCTTCTCCACTACGGAGGGCGGGAGCACCTCTATAACATTTTGGCGCGAACTGTTGCCGGTATCAATATATTCTTCTTGCATCGCGGGCTGCCGAATTGATAATTATTGGGATAAAAATGCGGAAGGGGAGACTCGAACTCCCACAGGCTTGCACCCACTAGGACCTGAACCTAGCGCGTCTACCAATTCCACCACTTCCGCGATTTTACGGGGTACAGATTAAAACCTCTACTAATATAATATTTGGGTATGTCAATATGCAAAAAAAATAAAATCAAAATCGATGACAGCATCAACCCCAAAACAACGGGATTCGGGATATAAAATTCAGAATTTTCACGGTTAAAGGAACATATATGCTTTTAAGGCCCAATATGAGCAACAGTATCTCCGCCGTGAATATTATTCCTATTATCAGCAGCAGGTGGGTCAGCAGGAATATTATTGAACCGCGTATTGTAGCGCGGCTCTTGCTTAACAGAAGCCTTTTGCCCAAGAGATAAAAGGGGTTGGCCATCTTATTTGGCCTCCGACCTGAAACTCAGGAACGCATGATCGCCAGGCGATACACTGTTTTTGTGCAGTTTTTGGACTACCAGCGTGGCGGAGGACGGTGATACGTTTATTACCTGAGCCTCTAAAAGCGGCTCGCTCAGGCGGTTTTTGGCTGGTTTCTCCATTACCTTGAAGAAGTCGCCTAACCTTACCCCGCTGTCGGAACCCTTATCTATTATAATGTATTGGTGGAGATAGGGCAATACCGTCTCCTCTACCCGCATTACCACCGTGGCCTTAATTGTGCCCCAGTCGGAGGTGGTCAGATTCTCGCAGCGGAACGGCTCGAAATGCGTTACTTCCGCTACGCTCTCCCCGCCGTCTACCACGCCCCATATCTCGTTCAGGCTTAAAACCATACGGTCTCCGGCATACCCAACCACTACGCCGCGGCCTACGCGGGCGGTGAGGAGCGCGGGCCTGCCCTTAAACGATATCCAGCGCACCCTGTTCACCAGATCAAGCGTGTCGCCGGCCTTATAGGCAAACTTCTTCTTGCCGGTCGGCTTTACCATTACCCTGTCGAACTGCTGGTAGACCGTGCGGTCCTTAGGGCGCATCACCTTCCCCTCCCCCGGCCTCGACTCGCGGTCGAAGTGCAGGTACGGCGCGGAAGCCAAAGCGCGGGAGGATATTTCCGTACCCGAAGGTATGTCCGACTCGGCCACGATTAACGACGGTGGAGGCGGCGGCACGGACTCGGCAACCTGAGCGGCAGGCCCGGCCGGAGCGTGAGCAGGCTGCTCCGCAACTGCGGCAGGCTGGGGGGGGCGGGCAGGTTGAGGCTGCTGAACGGCCGGAGCTGGAGCCGCCTGGACAGGCGCGGGCTGCTCAACCGGCACGGGATCGCCGGCGAACCAATCCTGCTGCGCAACTGCAACGAAAGAACACACCGCAGCGAACGCGGCGGCTTTTATCAGGGTACGGGTACAAATATATTTTTTCATCATATATATAATAATACATTATGGGCGGATGATAGTCAATACCCGCGATAATATATTGAAGATACGGTTAAATATTATTCCCTCGCCGTCCAACGACATCACTGCCGCAGGGCGGCGCGGGCATAATGTTTAATAGTGTAATCTGTAAATACGGAGACACGGCGCGCGGCCATGTCCCCGTATCAATAATAATCAACAAATATCCAAAAAACTACGACCGCTCAATCTGAATCGTAGCCGTTGTCACGTCGCAAACCTCGCTCGGGCCGAAGTACTGGATCGGGCCGGGATACTGGTAGTCATCCTCCATAGCCCACGTGTCCCGGTTCGCCGCGAACTCCTTGAACGGCTTGCCGTCGAGCTCTACAAGCGCCTTCCTGATAACCGGCTTGTCCATGCCGTGGCGGCGCTCAAGGTTCATCATCATAGTGAGCGGGATGCCGCCGGCAATCCACTGGTCCGCCGGCTTGGTCAGGTTGCGGATCGACGACAGGTACCCGGTCAGGCCGTCGGCGAGCAGGCTCGAAGCCGTATAACCCAAACTATAACAATAGTCCGCGTCAAAATTAGACGGCGCGGCGCAGCGGCCCTCGTAGCCGAAGAAGTGGCTCACCGTCGTAAACTTGCCCTTGAACTCGCCCTTCGCCTTCCACTCCCCAAGCACCGTGTCGACCATCTCTATAAGCAGCTTCTCGGTATCTATGCGGGATACCTGCACGTTGCCGTGCGGGTCGCGGTCGTCCAAAAGCTGCCTCTGTATCGACTTGGGCAGGCATGAAAACGCCGATGACGTCTCCGCGGAGGCGGAGGAGAGCCGACCGACTATAAACCCGATTTTCTGATCGTCGCCGTCAAGCGTGTCAATCTCCGGCGTGTGGGACAGCATGTCGTTCAGATGGCTTATTAGCGCCTTCATCTCCGGGACGAACTCAATAAGCCCCTCCGGCACCAGCACCACCCCGAAATCCTTGCCGGCCTCGGCGCGCTTCTTGACTATGGCGGCGATGTTGTTTACAATCTCAAGCAGCGTAGTCTTCTTGGCGGCGATCTCTTCGGAAATGAGCGTAATGTTCGGGTGCGTCTTAAACGCGCACTCAAGCCCGATGTGCGACGCGCTGCGCCCCATCAGCTTGACGAAGTGCCAGTACTTCTTCGCCGAATTGGCGTCGCGCAGGATGTTGCCGATAAGCTCCCCGTAAACCTTGGTCGCCGTGTCAAACCCGAAAGACGCCTCGATCCACTCGTTCTTCAAATCGCCGTCAATCGTCTTGGGGCAGCCTACCACGAGTATGCCGGAGTTCTTTCTGGCGCAATACTCCGCCAGCATACAGGCGTTGGTATTGGAATCGTCCCCGCCGATAACGACAAGCGCAGTAATGCCCAGTGCCTTGCAGTTTTTGATTACCGTGTCGAACTGCTCCTCGGTCTCAAGCTTCGTGCGGCCCGACCCGATGATGTCGAACCCGCCGGTATTCCGGTACTCGTCCATAAACTTGTCATCAAACTTGACGTACTTGTTGTCTATAAGCCCGCTCGGCCCGCCCAAAAACCCGAACAGTTCGCTGCCCGAATTGATCTTCTTGAGCCCGTCGTACAGCCCGGCTATGACGTTGTGCCCGCCCGGCGCCTGCCCGCCGGAGAGGATGACGCCGGCCTTGATCGCCGACGGCTTCCCTTCGGCCGGGTCCTCAAAAGTCACGACCGGCAGTCCGTAGGTATTGGGGAAGAGGGCCTTGATCTCTTTTTGGTCCGCCACGGACTCCGTCACGCCGCCCTTGGCCGCCTTCATCGCGCTGCCGTGCGCGGCGAGAGCCTTGGGAAGTTTGGGCTTGTAGGCCGCACGGGCTTTCTGGAGCGGGGAAATCGTCTTAGCCATAGATAACAGTTCCTTGTTTTTAGGGTTTATGGTTTGGTGATGCTCAGTCCGTAAAAATAATTTATTGGCGCGCAGAAAATCAAGGCCGGCGAATATCCATACACAAATAATCCATACAGGTACGGACAACTCCGGTATTTTGGGACCGGCCGCCCCCCGGCCATCCCCGCATAATCACCCGCGTACATCCGGCGGCAGCCCCGGCTTATGCGCCGCCTCCACCGCCAGCTTGTCGCAGCGCTCGTTTTCGCGGTGCCCGGCGTGCCCGCGGATCCACTCGAACCGCACCCTGTGCCGCGCCATCGCGTTGAGCAGGCGCTCCCAGAGGTCCGGGTTCTGCGCCCTCTCCCTGCTGTTGCGCATCCACCCGTGCGCCTTCCACTTCGCGGCCCACCCCTTCTCTATCCCGTTTACCACATACTGAGAGTCGGTGATTACAATAACCTCGCAGGGCTCCCTGAGGGCCTCAAGCGAGACTATCACCCCCATAAGCTCCATGCGGTTGTTCGTGGTGTCGGCGAACCCGCCCGAAAGCTCTTTCTCAGCCTTGTTGTACCTGAGAATGGCCCCGTACCCCCCCGGCCCCGGATTACCGGTACACGCGCCGTCCGAGTAAATGTACACCGTCTTCATCCAGAAATCCCCCCATCTATTATTACACAGCGGGACAAACACATCCGCCGGCCACCCCGCGCCGGATTTTTACGGACGGACGCGGCCCTCCCCTACTGTTTTTCGATGATAATATAATTCCCGCGCAGCGCGCGGCGCGTATAATGTATATTAATCATAAAAATTCACCAGTTTCGACGGAGCGCAAGCCCATTGGACCCTAACCAGAAATTTAACGTAGCCTTCGCGACCAACGACTCCTTTGCCATGCAGACGGGAATCAGTATGTTGAGCCTGCTCAAAAACAACGCCGGTCTGGATACCCGCGTCTACATACTCGCGAGCAAAATAAGCGGCGAAAACAGGGCACGGTTAGAAGAAATAGCGCGGAACAGGGCCGAGCTGCACATTATTGACATAACGGAATTCCTGAGCGAAAAGGCGAAGTCGTCGGGGATCGCGAGCTACGCCAGCTCTTTCGACGCCTACTCACGTATCTGGATAACCGATCTGCTGCCCGGCGATATGCGGCAGATACTCTATTTAGACGGCGACACCGTGGTCAACGGCAGCCTGAAAGAGCTCGCGGAAACCGATTTGGGGGACGGCTGCGCCTGCGCCATGATAAAGGACGTGCGCACCGAGAAGTTCAAGAAAAAAATAGGGCTTGAGAACGTATACGAGTACCACAACTCCGGCATAATACTCATAAACCTCGACTACTGGCGGAAGCATAATACAGGCGGCGCGCTTATAAGGGATATTATCGACTTCCCTACCATATACCCGGATCAAAACGCGCTGAACAGGGTTCTGCGGGGCAAAATAAAAACACTGCCGCTGAAATTCAACGCGGTTCCGGGAGTGAGGCTGTACGGCAATAAGTCGATCTGCAGCATCGCATACCGCAGCGGGGCGCAGTTTTACCCGGATAGCGCGCTGAACGAGGCCAGAGATAACCCCGCCATCCTGCACCACACAAACTATTACCTGAGCGGCAGACCGTGGTTCAGTGACTGCTTTGACAGAGAAGGGCTGCGAATATGGAGAACCTATCTCGCCGAATCCCCCTGGGCCGCCGGGTTCAAGCCCAAAAATCAGCACAAGCCCGCAAAGTCGGCATGCATGAAACTCCTCAGAGCGCTGTACACTGTTCTGCCTGAAAAACTGTTTATTTTGCTGATAGTAAAAATGTTCGAAAAGGTAGCCCGCCCCATATTCGGCATCGGCAGCCCACTGCGGCGTTAATGGAGTTTGCAGCGTGGTGTTTGGAGCTAACGCCAAAAACTGCACACCGCTTAATATCTGAAGATAAGCGCCGCCATCAACCGGTGGTTAGAGTATATCTGCTCAAGCCTGCGCTCGCCGTTGTCGTGCGCCATACCCCATGTCTGCCACGCGTATGAGAGCTCCAGCCCGAACCCCGACGTAAACAGCCCCGCGCCAAACGACAGCGTGTGCTTGTTTCTTATTATGTCGAAATCACGCCCTTCGTCCCAGTCTATCGGGTCCCAGCCGGAGTCATCGTCGCCTAACCTGTGGACTATCTGGTATAGATCGCATTCGTCAAGCGAATACCCGGCGCGCAGCACCACCGGCGTTGTGGGTATGGGGGCCTCCAAGCCCAAACCGGCGCCCATCTTGAAGTAGCGCGCCTGCACATCGTCGGGAATGTTTTCACCCGGCATGGCGAAAGTGTACGGCAGGGTGAAACGCAGGTCCAGCGCGGTGGTCAGCCACGGCAGCGTCAGCCCGGCGCCTATGGCCCCCTTAGGCGCAATATAGGCCTTGCCCTCAAACGGCCCCAGCCTCTCCGGACGGTTGAGACCCGTGAATAGTGGCTCCCCCTCCGCGTACCTCAGCGCCCACTCCTCCTTAAACCCCAAACTCACAACCGTATTGAACCGCATACCAAGTTTCAGATAATCCGCCGGGAGATAAAACGCACCAAATGTCAGCGAATAGCCCAAATAGCTATGGTCTATCTCCACATCGTTATAGGGCCTCCCGTTTCTCTTCTGGTCATAGTCGGTAGTAGCGCCGCCCGTAAGCACCGAGACGGCGAGGCCCGCCGAGACCTGCGGCGCGACCTGTATGCCGAACGCCACGCTTATCCTGTTCAGGTCGCCGTACTTAAAGGCATTCTCGCTGATGGTGGTATCGGTATCAGTGAACCTGTAGCCGTAAACGGAAAAATCATCAAACGTAAGCGGTGCCTCGTAGACCGCAGCGATAGACAGCCCGCCCTGAACTGTGGGTATCGCGGTCATCGCGCCGGCGCCGGCAAAACGGATGCGGTCGCGGTAATCATCATTCTTCGCGCCGGGCAACGCGCCTATACGCGCGCCGGTAACATCGCACGTGCCGAAAGTACGCATCGCGTCGAACGAGAGCTGGAACTCGCGCACCGGCATAAACGCCAGCGCGGCGGGATTCCAGTAGGCGGCGGAAAGGTCATTCGCCACGGCAGTATGGTTGCCGGCAAACGACAGCGCGCGCGCGCCAACGCCCATGTCTATGCCGGCGCCGACCTGCGCAACGGCAGACACGGAAAACATCAATAACAATAATACCGCGCTAACAACAATTTTTCTCATCATTTTCATCATTTACATCCCCCGCATCCTTGGACGCTGCCTCTCTTCGCTATTGTTATCATGATGCGGCGAGGGCGGCTGTTGCTGCGGCGGGCGCGGCGGCGTCACACCCTCATCGGAGGGTTTCGCCATCCCGCCGTCGGAAGACCCGGCAGATGATGCCGGCGGCACAGAGTTATGTACAGGCGCGCCGGCCGGGCTCAAATTCCTGAACGTAGCGCCCTGAAACATGGGCGCCTGCTCAGCAGGCGGCTCGGACGCCGCAGACTCCGACGGAACCGAACGCATACTCGGCGGCGTGGGGCGCGGTTCCTGCGGCCTCGTACCGCCGCCCGCGCCGCCCTGACCCGAGTTTGGGGGCGGGTACGAACTGCCGTAGTAGCGGCAGTACCCCATATACCTGTCGTAATAGTAAAACGGCGGGCACCCGCGCGTGTCGTTCCAGCCAAAACTGCTGCGGTACCACCACGGCGTATTCTGAAAATACATCCAACTGCTATGATAGTAAGTATTGTAGCACCGCATGGTGGGATAGCCGAAAATATCGCGCTCCCAAACACACACCTCCCGCCGGCTGTGGTCGGCGGCAACCTGCTCAGGGCACCCGCCATCCTCACAGCCGCCCCCCTCGCGCCCCAGCTTCGTCTCACCCTGATACATCATAAGCTTGGTGTAGCAGCCGGCGAATAAAAACGCGCAAACAAGCGCCACCGCGAGGATAAACGCCCTTTTTGCCGCTAATTTTCTGATATAACCCATAAACATCGCTCCCCGATTCGGTACGGACCCGCCTGTATATATGGAAATATACAACAAATGCGAGCGAAACGCAAATTATGTTATTATATTATTAATACCAATCTATCAGACCCGGCGGATTTCGGGGATGTTACATCTATAATATATGGAGGATGCCATGTTTGCGCGTACCGGTACAATATGCCTGCTTATATCCTGCATCATAATTGCATCATCACCAGCCAGCGCCCAAAACGAGACCTACGCGCTCGGGGCGGATATCTCGTGGATACCCGAACGGGAAGCAGGCGGCGTACGCTACGCCCACAACGGACAGGTACGCGATATACTCGACATCCTCAAAGAGCACAAGTTCAACTACATCCGCCTGCGCCTGTTCGCAGACCCAACAGCCGTAGACCCGAACGTCCAAAACGACGCTTCCGGCTGGAACCCGTTCCCCTACTCCGCCGCCGGGTACTGCGGGCTCGACTCCACAGTAAAATTCGCAAAACGCGTGAAAGACGCCGGCTTCAAGTTCCTGCTCGACTTCCACTACAGCGACACGTGGGCCGACCCCGGCAAGCAATACAAGCCCATGGCGTGGCGGAGCCTCAACTTCGCGCAACTTACGGAAAAAGTGTACGAGTACACAAAAGAGAGCGTCCAAAAATTTAAAGACGCCGGCGCACTGCCCGACATGGTGCAGGTCGGCAATGAAGTGGTCTCCGGCATGATGTGGGAAGACGGCCGCAACAGCGGAACCAACGGGTGGCGAAACTTCGCGACGCTGGTAAACGCCGGCATCAAGGGCGTCAAAGAGGTAGACACCAATATCCTGATCATGATGCACACCATAAACGAAAGAGGGCCGGACGGGTGGGTCAACAACCTGCGGACCAACCTGAACAACGCAGAAGCGGGCGCGGCAGACAAAATAGACGTCATCGGGCTCTCGTACTACCCAAGATGGCACGGCGGGCGTGACTCCTTAAGCAGGGTGCTGAACCGCATCGCCGGCAGCACTAACCACAACTACAAAATCGCAGTGGTGGAATACGCCGACTACCACCGCGAAGTCAACGACATAGTATGGGCCCTGCCCGAAAACAGGCGCTTCGGCACATTCGTCTGGGAACCGCAGGAGTTCAGCGGCGACGACTCCAAGCCGCTCTTCGACTGGCGAAACAACAGGCGGGAGACAAACACACGCATAGCGGCATACCCCGAAATGGCGAAAGATTACGGGATAGACGAGAGCGGCAACACAAGCATCAATAACAATCAACCGCATATAAAAGACAGCCGCCCGCCCGCAAACAATTTCACCGTAAGCCGCAGCGGCGTAATCAACTATAGCTCCGATACGCCGGGAACCGTAACAATCTACACAATACAGGGGCGCACAGCAGGACGCTTCAACATCAAATCGCCGGGCCGCTACGACCCGGCAAAATTACCGCGAACCCCGCTGCGTCCGGGAACGTATATCGTCGCGGTTGAATCAGGGAAGAATAAACATTTCGCGGGGATGACGGTGGTCGGGCAGCGGTGATACAATACAACGCCGGACTACACACACAACATCGCAGGGCGGCCGCCTCCGGGCCGCCCGCAACGCGTATAACTGCCGGCTCTTTCTCCTGCTACAACCGCCGGATTTCGTTTGGGGTCATACCGGTAACATCGGCTATGGTATCGGTGTCCATGCCCTTGGCTTTCATAGCCCGTGCCGCATCCGCCATACCTTCAACCCTGCCTTCAGCCCGACCCTCCTTCCTTGCCGCCTTCAGCCTCACCCTGTCGTCCATATCCGCCAGCGCAAGCATCTCGTACTCGCGGCGTGTCTTTGAGTCCAACTCTGAATACGCCTTCATTATGTCGGCAGCTTTTTTAAGCTCAGGACTCATTTCCGCTATCATATCCAGCTCCTCTTTAGTTTCAGCGTTTAACAGCTTCAGGCAACGCCACATATCGCTGCCATCGTTTTCCATCGGCAATTTGGACAACTCCAGCGTATGAACCTCAATCAAGTCCGTCAGCGTCGTCCCCGTCTTCAAATCGTAGAGCGTGAACCGGTGGTGGTACTCCGTATCCTCCGGTATCAGCCCGCGCTCGGTAATCACCATGCCGATCACCCGCCTAATCTCATCATACTCATCGCCCGACAGCAGCTGCTCCTTGATCAGGCCCGAAATATAAAATACAATACGCTCACGCAGATGCGCAACATCTCCGCGCTGAATTTCAATATCAATGACCATCTTGGATTTTGTGATGACCTTGATGTCGAGGGCACATTTCTTCCCGCCGCGCTTATCGGGGAGTACCTCGGAACAGGTAACGGTGAGCTCCTCGTACTCCTCGTCCGGGAGGTCGACTATAGACCTTAGCAGGTATTCGAGCAAATCCTCGTTTTCCAGAAAGACTTTCTTGAAAACAATATCATACTTTGCCGGGATGATTTCCGGCAGGCCGTCTTTGAAATATTTTGCCGGGATTTCGTCCCGGACGTTGGCTTGAGCCGTGGTCTTGATTGATGCGTTTTCCATAAATCTCTCCTTCCCCGGTAGGGATTGGGTATAATTGTTGTTTTTTGTAAAATTTGTAAAACGGGCAAAGCATCAAAACGGCTCTTGTAGAGCGTTTACGTAATTTTTAGGGATATTTAGGGGCGGAGAGAGCGGGAACTGTCTCGATGGCGGGGAAATTTGCCGTCACCGTAAAACCGATATTAAGATACTGCGCAGTGTTAGAGAGCGAGACGCCTTTGGGGCGCTGTGGATGGATGTAATATATATTGCGGAGTGATGGAATACAAGGAGATAGTGTATTTTTTTACAGATACGGCACGGGCGCGGCTCACAGCCGTGCCCCGTACCAAATACCTGGCCTCGCGGCTTCCGATCCAAGTTTTGGTACCGGCTGTTTGCTAAACTTTACCGGAGGTGGACTTGCACCACCCTATATTACACGCGCCGAACTGGCGCTATCAGTCCTGCGAACACCTCAGCGAGAACAAGTAGCTCTTGTTGTAGCTGCTCCTGTCCACGTGCTCGCGGTAGTAGACCATGCGCCGGGGCCAGGCGCTGCTCGCATCGCGCTCCGTGGCGCTCCACCAGCCGCCGAGGCGGCCGGCGTAGTAGAAGCTGCCATCTGAGTTGCCGCCGCCGCCCGGCAGGGCCGAAAAGCCGTACTCGTCAGTACCATTACCTCCATCCTCCCACCCACCGCGCGCCTTCAACTTTCTCCCTGCATTATTATCCCAACTTCCTGTCGCATTTGGATCAACATACTTCACAAGTGTTTCCCATTCATCATCGCTCGGTACATGCCAACCTTCAGGACAAATACCGCGATGATTAGAAGACTGGACTTGACCAGCGCAAGTACTCGAATTACAACTTGACGAAAGACCCATAGCAGTAGCCCAATTGTAAAGACGACCGTAAAAATCACAGTTGTTCGAGTTATTATCATAACAAACACTGCCGCTCGCGTTGTAATTCAGATTCTCAGCCATCCATGTCTGATTCCCAATCCTCACCGTACGGTAACTCTTACCGTCACGCGAATCCGTAAACGAGCCATAGTTTATGTTAGGATTGAATTGCTTGCCTACAGGCGGCAAAGGCGCGACAGGGGCAAAAGGCTCACAACTTGTGAGTAGCATGAACGCCGACACAACAACAACCGCCACTTTTATAAAAATCTTCAACTTCATATTTTTATTCTCCCATTTCATGTTAAATTTTGTTAATACGCTTAGAACGAAATTCCCATTTTCATACCGACAGGAAGCGTTATCCCGCCATCAAAACCAACATCCCAAAAACGCATATAGCACAACGCGCGAATTTCCGCGCCAAGCGTAAACCGGCCTAACCGAAGTTCCGCTCCGCCCTGACCGCCTATATCCAAACCGAGGCCGGACACGCCCAAGCCGTGGTAATCATAAGAATAGTAACCCAATACAGCTCCGGGGCCGCCGTAGATATTCGTGCCGGCGAACTTTCCTTTGTCTTTAAGATGCCACTCCATAAACCCGGCAGCCTGATACTCAGTGCCCTTGAAGAGGCCCCACCTATCATCAAAAGTGAGCCCGAACCCCAAATAGGCGCTCTTGTTCTCGCTCCGCTGCGACCTAAGATACGGTTCGATACCATAAGATAAATCATAGCCGCTACCGCGTAAACCGAGAGTTTGACGCACCCCTGCCGTGTATTTCCGGGCCAACCTTTTCTCCGTAACCCCAAGTTTCGCTTGCGTTCTCTCCCGCTTAGCCTGTTCCCTCTCCTGCCTAACCATCTCCAGCCTCGCCCGTTCCTTAATCTTCTGCTCCTCCGCCTCCCGCCTGACCTGTTCCCGTATAGCTTCTTCCCTGTCAGCCTCAACGCCAAACGTTTCCCACGAGGCAGTAGGCGCAGCCGTCTGCTGCGAGCCTGCCGGTAAGCTTGCCTCCAGAAACTTTTTGTACATTGCCGCGCAGGCCGCCGTACTCTTCTCCAAAAGTTCACGGAGGTTCTCTGTACGCACGGGTGAGGCGGTGGCTACCAGCATCCCGTATTCCGTTTCGTACATCTCCACCGAGAGCGTGAACATATCCTGATATTTGCTTATTATCCCGCGCACTATGTAGTCCGCACCTATTTTGATGCCGAGCGATATCACGCAATTCTCCTCAGCGCACTCCTCCAGCACTGCCGATCCCATAGACTGGACGGTTTCGGACGTCATTACGCTATATCTGTTACGCGGCAGGTTGTTTACTGCTTCGCGGCGGATCTCATCGGTTATCACCCGCACCTCGGCCTTGCTCATTTCTTTGGCCGCGCCGGACTGCTCGTCTATCTGCGTCTCTACTACAGCAACGTTTCTTATCGGCACCTTGGGGCCTTGGGCGAAGGCCGTGGAGAATAGGAGCATTAATAGCAATAGGGTCAATCTCTTCATTTAACAAGGGTTCCTGTCTTTGGGGAAATGGGGTAGTTATATTATTGTTCTATAATATAGTATATCGGGGGGCCTGTGTGCAAGGCTTTTTTGGGATTTTTTGGGGCGAAACAGGGCCATGGGGCGCCGGATTTTCGGCAATCTCGGCAAAAACGCTCAAAATTCGGTCATAGACCGTCCTATCCCAGCCAAAATTTCCTGTATTTCTTCAATACTTGTTGCCATTTTTTATCTCCAATGGCATAAATTTACCATTTCCCGACTGTTTCAGGTGAAACTACGCCGATTCTATCCGTATCTTCCTCTATGTCTATTAAGTACATCCCGTTTTCAACTGCATACTCACGCGCGCCCTCCTTAAAACGTATACACGCAATCGCAGCATACATAACCTTACCGGACATTCCTGTTATATTTTCATTCTTTCGCAGAATCTCCAATCGCCTCAAATGATGATTTACATCTTCCAAAGTAAGTGTTGTTTTAACTTCTATTACCATAACATCCTTACAGTTTTCAAGTAATAAATCTGCTTCTGTAAGGCTCTTCCCATCTGCCTTATAGTAATCCTTTTCGACAGTTGCCATCGTAAAATTATATCCGAGAATATTCATTTTTTCTTTTACCCCCGGAATAACGACCATTTGAACGAGCTGGCCAACGCTATTATTCAAGCCGCCAAACTTATCTGTCATTTTATCTACTTTTCTTGACATCCGATCAATAGATTGTTCTGTCGCTTTCTGTGTCTCTGCCAATTCCTTCATAATGCGTTCCGTCTCAGCCCGGCTTTCGGCCAATACGCGCTCCATATCCTCGCGACGCTTATCGCTTTCGACCATAGAACGCCCTAAGCCGGCCAAAATTTCCTGTATTTCTTCAATGCTTGTTGCCATTTTTTATCTCCGATGGTATAAAATTACCATTTCCCAACTGTTTCAGGTGAAACTACGTCGATTTTTTCATCATCCTCGTCTATGTCTATTAAATACATCCCACATTCACGCGCAAACTGGCGGGCATCGTCCGTAAAACGCAACCCTCCAATTGCAGCGTACATCGTTTTACCGGCCATCCCCGTATTTTTTTCATTTTTCCGCAACAGCTTTAATCGACCCAAATGATGTTCTATCTTATTCACAGTTACAGATGTCTTAACTTCGATCGCCATTACCTCCTGACAATTTTCAAGCAACAAATCCACTTCCAAAAGATTCCTGCCTTCTACCTTGTAATACTCCTTTTCAATGGAAGCCATAGTAAAGTCATGGCCGAGGGCGTTCATCTTACTTATAATGCCGGGAATTACGATTATTTGGACGATCTCACCGATACTCCTGTTCAATCCTCCAACATTTCCCGTTACTCTATCTACTTTTTCTGACATACGGGTAATAGAGTGTTCTGTTATCTGTTGCGCTTCTGCCAATTCTTTCATAGCGCGCTCCGTCTCAGTACGGCTTTCAGCCAATACGCGCTCCGTCTCAGCACGGCTTTCGGCCAATACGCGCTCCATATCAGCACGGCGCTTATCGCTTTCCTCCATCGAAAGCCCTATACGGTCTAATATTTTTTCTATTTCCGATATACTCTTTGCCATTTTTTATCTCCAATTGACTATTTAGCAAAATAATTATAATAAAATATATAAATTACGCCAAAATACCGACCTTACTCTTCTTCCTCATTTACCCCCGCCATATCCGTCCACGACAGCCAATCATCTACCATTAGCGGGAAAAACCGGGCCACCGTCTTCTGAGGCCGAAAAAAGATAAAAAAGAAAAATCCCGATACGACCAATATATATAAATATACATTAATTATACCGGGAATGGGTAGAAAAAATAAAAAAGTTCTCAGACGAGGCCGGCGTCTGCCCGGCGACCAAAAATCCCGGCCCCGCCGGTATTGGCGGGGGGAATTTTGGTTGTGTTTGTTTTGTTTAGAATTCCATCAGTTCGTCTTCGTTCAGCGGGATGATTTCTTCCGGTTTTGCAGCGCGTATGATTTGGGTTCTTTTATCGCTTATCGCCGGCATTTTTATTGTTTTTTGTTTTGAGGCGGGCAGGGTTGCCATTCTGAATTGGGTTTTTTGGGTGTTGACGTGTGCGCTCAGGCGGAAGTTTTGCACCATATTGGCCAGTTCGGCGGCCTGGCTGCTCAGCTCTTCCGCGGCGCTTGCCGATTCCTGGGAGTTGGCGGCATTTTCCTGGGTTATCTGGTTCATAGAGGCCACGGCGCTGTTGACCTGTTCTATGCCCAGGGCCTGTTCGTTTGACGCCGCAGCGATGTCTGATATGAGGTCGGCCACTTTGTTTGACCTTTCTACCGTTTTGTTGAGGGCGCTTGCTACGTCTTCAGTGATTTTCACGCCGCCGTCGGCGTTTTTTACCGACTCTTCGATCATGTCGGCGGTGTTTCGGGCGGCTTCGGCGGAGCGCATGGCGAGGTTGCGGACCTCTTCGGCCACAACCGCGAAGCCCTTGCCGGCTTCGCCCGCGCGGGCGGCCTCTACGGCGGCATTGAGCGCAAGCAGGTTTGTCTGGAAGGCGATATCGTCGATGGTTTTGAGGATTTTCGCGGTGTTGTCGGACGATGTCTTGATTTGCCGTATCGCGTCGGCCATGCGTTCCATTGCCTCGTTGGCCTCGTTGACGGACGCGCCGGCTTCAGATACCAGAATCTTTGCCTGCGAGGAGTTGCCGGCGTTCTGTTTTGTCATGGAAGACATTTGTTCGAGGCTTGATGAGACCTCTTCGATTGCGCTTGCCTGATTGTTCGCGCCCTCGGCGAGCGACTGCGACCCGCTTGATATCTGTCCGCTTGCGCTTGACACCTGCGAGACAGCCTCGGCCACCTGCGTCATGGCATCGTCGAGGTTTTGGACTACGGTATTTATGTTCTCTTTCATGCGCGCGTACTCGCCTTTGTACTCTCTCTGCAGGCGCTGCGTGAGGTCTTTGTCGGCTGCCGCGTCGAGTACCTTGCCGCCGTCTTCTATTATGAGCCCGCGCAGCGCCTCTATTGTGTCGCGCAGCGCCGGGCCTATTTCGTCATGCGAGTCCTGCGGTATAATTCTGGCGCTCAGGTCGCCGTTGGCTATCTGCTTCATAGTGCCCACCACGGTATTTTGCAGGGAATCGGCGAAGGCGTCCATCGTCTCGGCCATCTCCCCTATCTCGTCGCCGCGGTTCATGTTGAGCCTCATGCCGAGGTGGCCGGTTTTCATCTCGTTAAGCATCTTTACGCTTGCGTTGAGCGGTTTGCTTATGCTGCGGGAGATAATATATCCGAGAGCTATGCCAATTACAACACCTGTTATAAGCAGGGCAACGAGTGTGTTGCGGATATTTATAAAGGTTTTGTTGCTGTTTATCCACGCCTCCTTAGCGAGGTTTTCGCTCATAACCACCAATTCCCGCGCCAATTCGGCGGAGGCTGCGGCGGTGCTTTTGGTATTATCAAGCGCAGCCTGGAATTTGGGGTTCACGGTTACCCTGCCGGTTTCGGCCTCTTTTATCGCGTTTACCACAGCACCAAGGTAGTTGTCGTACTCCGCCCTTATTCTTTTCCTTAAATCCCGCCCCGCGTCGTTTGTGAGGGCGCTGTCGAGCTGCTCGAATCTGGAATGGATAAACGCCTTCGCCACCTCTATCTCCGTGACCTGGGCCCTGTACCCCTCGTCATCGCTCGTCGTCATTGTGCTGACGGCCAAACGGATATCCGTGATGCCGAGGGAGATGTCGTCTATGGCGCTAAGGCCAATCAGACGCTTGGCGTAAAGTTCGTCTACAAGGGCGTCTAACTGGGCGGCGCTCCTTATACCCATAACGCCGATAAAAGCGGCTATCGCGGCTACAACGAGAAAGCCGGCAACCAATTTTGTGCCTACCTTAATGCGGTTTAGCATAAACTGCTCCTTTTCTGTACCCAGCCGCGACAGCTCCGCCGCACGGCTGCGTTAATGGTTTTTTATGATAATGCAATAAAATTCCGTAATTTACGGTTAAGGCAGAGAGTGTGAGATAAGCGAATTCCGGCGCAGTTCCAAACGTGTATCTAAAGGTATTTCCAGTAAAGGCATCTATAGAGCGTTTTTAAGGGGGCACACAAATCCCCAATATTCTGCCATGAATTAGCTGGGGGGAGGGCAGAATGAAATTACATTATAATAGTACGGGAGCCGTGAAATATTATTTTTATATTATCAATATAATATACGGCGGAGCGCAACGGCAAAAATTATATTTATATTTATGCGGTACCGGTTCGCATCATACGTACACTAAAAAAGCGGGCGGGCTTTTGGGTTCGCCCCTACGGCAGATAATATGGCAAAGACGAAAAAAGGCTATTTCGGGCGGTTTGGCGGCATGTTCGCGCCGGAGACGCTTATGCCGGCGCTCGCGGAGGTTGAGGCGGCCTACGAGCTGTTCGGGGGCGACGCGCACTGGCAGTCTGAGTACCGGCGCCTGCTTGAGACCTACAACGGGCGGCCCACGCCGCTTTACGAGGCGGTGAACCTCGCGGCGCGGCTGACCGGGGGGCGGGCGCGGATATTTCTGAAGCGCGAAGACCTGAACCACACCGGGGCGCACAAGATAACCAACGCCCTGGGGCAGGCGCTTCTGGCGCGGTTCATGGGCAAAAACCGGCTTATAGCCGAGACCGGGGCGGGCCAGCACGGGGTAGCGACCGCAACGGCGGCGGCGCTTTTGGGCATGAGCTGCGACATCTATATGGGAACGATAGATATGGAGCGGCAGAAGCCCAACGTCTTCCGCATGGGCTTGCTCGGCGCGCGCGTGGTGCCGGTAGAGAGCGGGGGAAAGACGCTGAAAGACGCGGTGAACGAGGCGATGCGGGACTGGACAAAGTCGGTTAAGGATACCCACTACGCTTTCGGGTCGGCATTGGGGCCGCACCCCTTCCCCACTATCGTCAGGGACTTTCAGTCGATCATCGGTACGGAATGCCGGGCGCAGATTCTGAAGGCCGCGGGGAGGCTGCCAAGCGAGATTGTGGCGTGCGTCGGCGGCGGGTCAAACGCCATCGGGATATTCAGCGCGTTCATTAAGGACAACGGGGTGAAGCTGATCGGTGTCGAGGCCGGCGGGAAGGGGCTGCGCGGGAATCAGCACGCGGTCAGGCTGACGCCGTCGCCTCATGCCAAACCAGGGATTTTGCACGGTGCTTATTCATACGTATTGCAGGACCGCGACGGGCAGATTGCGGATACGCATTCGGTATCGGCGGGGCTTGATTACAGCGGCATCGGGCCGGAGCACGCACACCTGTTTGATACCGGGCGGGCAACCTATACTTTCGCAACGGACAAGGAGGCTGTCGGCGCGTTTAAGATGCTGTGCGAGACGGAGGGGATCATCCCTGCGCTTGAGTCGTCCCACGCCGCGGCCTATGTCATCAAGCAAGCGGCAAAGATAAAGAAAGACTCCGTTATCGTAATCAATTTATCCGGGCGCGGTGACAAGGATATTGAATCTGTGGCTAAATTTTTGGGGACTGATATATGATGAACAGATATGAAGAGGCTTTTGAGAAGGTGAGTAAGCGCAAGGAGGCGGCGTTTATTCCGTTTGCCGTCGCGGGCGATCCCGATCCTGATATGTTTATCAACGTCATCAAGGCGTATGTTAAGGGCGGGGCGGATATTCTGGAGATCGGGTACCCGTTCTCCGACCCTGTCGCCGACGGGCCCGTTAACCAGCGGGCGGCGCAGCGGGCTATTAAGGCGGGGCTTAACCACCGGAATTTTTTTGAGCTGATAAGCGCGATACGCACATTCACAAACATTCCCATAGGGCTGTTGACATACGCGAATTCCATCACCCATATCGGATATGACGTTTTTTGCAAAAAGGCGGCGAAGGCCGGCATCGACAGCATACTCGTGGCCGATATGCCGCCGGAGGAGTCGCAGGAGCTTGGGGCGTGTATGCGCAAGTACGGCATAGGCCGCGTTTTCATTGTCAGCGAGTTCACACCGGACCAGCGGATGCGCTATATCTGCAAATCGGTTGATTCGTTCGTTTACGTTGTCAGCCGTCCGGGTATTACCGGCGTCGACGCCACGTTAAGCGCATCGGTAAAAACAACGTTATCGCGGCTTAAAAAGGTTACGGACAAGCCTTTGGCGGTCGGGTTCGGAATATCCACGCCTGAGCATGTGCGCGATGTGCGCAGGGCCGGGGCGCAGGGCGTAATTGTAGGCAGCGCGCTTGTCAGCGAGATCGAAACATCCGTTATCAGGGGCATCACGCCGTCATCCGCGCTGCTTAAAAAAGTCAAATCATTAAAGGCGGCTACAGCGGCATCATGGCAGAATTAAATTTAGACCACATAGCCTCGCGCCTTGAGGGGCTTGAGGAGACGATCATCCACCGGCTGATAGACCGCGCGCAGTGGTGCGTTAACGAGGTGGCCTACGCACACGGGCAAAGCGGTTTCGCCAACGAGGACCTGCGCTCGCTCTTTGAGCTGCGCCTCTGGCACCACGAGGAGATGGACGCGAAGTTCGGGCGTTTCTGCATACCGGAAGAACGCCCGTTCAGCGGCGGGCTTCCTGCGCCGAGGCGGGCGGTCAACATCCCGGAGACGGGGCTGCACATAAAGGATTTTGACGAGGTCAACTTCACCGGCGCGGTATTGGCGAGCTACCGGCTGCTGCTGCACAAAATTTGCCGGCCGGGGGATGACGGGCAGTACGGGTCGAGCGTCGAGCACGACGTCTACGCTGTACAGGCGATAGCGCGGCGGCTGCACTACGGCGCGCTGTATGTAGCAGAGAGCAAGTATCAAGGCGATGTTGGCGGGTATCGTAAACTGATAGAGAAAAAAGACAGGGAGGCGCTCCTTGAGAAGCTGACGCGCAAGGAGGTGGAAGACAAGATCATCGCGCGCGTAAAGGAAAAGGTCAGGCAGGTGCAGGCGAAGATCAACAAAGAGGTGCGGGTAGAGGTCAAATCGGAATCTATCATCGTATACTATAAGGATTTTTTGATTCCGATGACCAAACAGGGGCAGGTTATATATCTGTTGAACCGAGAACCGGATTGAGAAAAAAATAAGGAAATTATTGGGTGTGGCGATTGGGGTCAGGATGGAGTTGATATGAACGTTGATAGCGTTATGCCATATAATCCGAAAACGGTGACGGTATACAGCGTGGGGCTTTTGGGCGGGTCTATAGGGGCCGGGCTTAAGAAAGCCGGGTTTGGCGGCAAGGTTATCGGGCTGTCGTCGGAAAAGGCGGTAAAGGCGTCTTTGGACAGGGGGCTGATTGACGAGGGGCATCCGTATTCCGATTTGCCGGAGGTTATCGCGCAAACGGATTTGCTGATACTGTGTTCCCCTATCCTTGCCATCGTTGATACCATAAAAAAATTGGGGGCGATGGAACTGCCGGCGGGGCTTGTAGTTACGGATATCGGCAGTACGAAAAAGGTCATTGCCGACGCAGCGAGAGAGTATTTGCCGCCGCGTGTACGCTTTATAGGCGGGCACCCTATGGCGGGGTCGGAGAAGAGCGGCGTTGAGGCGAGCGATTCTGATTTGTTTAAAGACGCTGCCTATGTGCTGACGCCGACGGGTGACGGGGATCACCAAACGGCCGCCGGGCTTGCCGGTTTTTTACAAAAGTTTTTGGGGTGCAGGGTAACAATGCTCGACCCGTCTGTACACGATTCGATGGCCGCCGCGGTGAGCCACCTCCCGCACGTTCTCGCGAGCGCGCTTGTGCTGTGCGCAAACGAGCAGGAGAAACATTTTCCTGGAACGCTTGCGCTTGCGGCGGGCGGTTTTCGGGACACTACGCGTATCGCGTCGGCGAGCTATGACATATGGCACGATATCTTCGCGACAAACAAGGGCGCCATCATCCCGCTTATCGACGCGTATATCGATACGCTGAGCGGCATGAAGGCAAAACTCGCGGATGACGCCCTGAGGGAAAGCTTCGAGGCGGCGCGGGAGATACGGGACTCTATGAAAGGAATGGAAAGATGATAGATTTACGCCCGGCAAAGAGTGTTCAGGGTAAGGCGGAGCTGCCGGTATCGCCGGACCTGCTGTTTATGGCGGCGCTTGGCGCTTGCGCGGCGGCGAGGAAGATAAAAGTGTCCGGCGTTGCTGAAAGCGATGTCGTAAACGGCATCGTCCGCACCATACAGAGCCACGCGGTTGTACAGTTGGACGGTACCGAATTGCTGATCGATCCGCAGGGGCATAATGATCCCGGACTTCTGCTGGCGCTCCCGGAATCGCTTCTCCCCTACCGTGTGATATATCTGTTTATGGGGCTTGGCATGGGCAAGACGGTAACGGCGCGGTCGATATCTGAAAAGCAGCGAGAGGATTTCATCGCGCGCGCAAAGCGGCTCGGCATTACGGTAGAACAGGTTCAGGCAGACGACATGTTCGGGCTGCGCTCTACGTATTTTGACAGCGGCATCGCCGAGAGCGCCAACATCAACGAAGAGGATTGCGCTGCGCTGCTGGCGTTCCTGTTCGGCAAGGGCGAGAAGCTGACGTTCACGATTGCCGATTACCATCTGTCAACACCGCTGCGCCAGCTGGCCAACGCGTTTGGTTTTACGCTCAACAGCAAATCAAATACAGCGGAAGACGGGGGCGACACCATTGCCAGACGCATGAGGTTTTTGCAGAGCAAGCAGCGCGGCACATCCGACCAGAGCCGCATATTTATTGTCGAGACGGATTTTTCGAAACGGGATTCGGCTGATGGCAACGCCGGCGCCCCTCCCATTGATATTGTTATTCCGGGTGATGAAGTATTAGCGGCGGCGCTTATCACACTGAAATGCCTTGTCCCCAAGGGTGAGCTGGAGATATCCAACGTGCCTACGGAGACGTGGGCGTCTCAGGCTGTATCGTTCATGCGCAAGATGGATTGCAAGATCGCAGTGCAGGACGAAAGCAAGACATCGTTCGGATCGCGCGGTACCGTTTCTGTCAAAAAAACCGATTGCGCCGGACGAAAGATTCGCTGCGTCCCGCTGTATCAGTACGTCGGGCAGCTGCCCTGCATGGCGGTGGCCGCCTCTTTCGCGCAGGGCAAATCGGTATTCAGGGACCTCGGCGCGCTGCGCCTTGCCGATCCCGACGGGCTTGAGCAGCTCGAAAAGTGTTTGCGCCCGCTTGGCGTGCGCCACGGCGAAATGCCGGACGGCATAGTCGTTGAAGGGGCGAAAGAGTTTGACGGCTTTGATATCATAGAGCCGCTTCCCGCGCATATGGCCATAGCGTTTTGTGTTGCGGGGCTTAAGTGCATGGGTAAAACCGCCATCGCCGGCGAAGCTGTTTTTGAGCGGTGGCCAAAGTTTGAGCAGATGATTAACGAAATATGCGAATTCAGAAACAAATAAGAGATTGAAAACACGATGAATACGGATATGACGATGAAAACTATAACGTCTTTTGGCATAGTATCATTCAAAAAATGCGACAATATCTGCGATGTGCTGCGGCGCATTCATGTTTGGGCGCAAAACAACGGAGCTGCGGTCTATTACCACCCCATACTCGCCGGGCGGCTGCCTGACAATATGCGCGCGGAGGAATCGGAAGAGGTATTTCTGGAGAAGAGCGGCGCTATCGTTTCCGCAGGGGGAGACGGAACGCTTCTCTCCGTCGCGCACATGACCGGATTTTCGGAGAAGCCCATAGTGGGCGTTAATCTTGGCGGTCTGGGATTTCTTACTGATATCGGCCCGGAAGAGCTTGAGGAGTGCCTCGGCAAGGTGAAATCGGGCGAGTACGACATTATAAGCCGTATGGTTTTGGAGGCTTGCGTAAACCGCGGCGGCAATGCCGTCTGTCAATTCAAAGCGCTGAACGATATCTATATAAACCGCGTAAACAGGCCAAAGCTGACGTCCATATCGGCGTGGTGCGGCAACGAGTTCATTACGGATTTCTTCGCGGACGGGCTGATAGTGGCCACGCCCAGCGGATCGACCGCGTACTCGCTCTCCGCCGGCGGGCCTATTGTGGAACCCTCCGTGCAGGCGTTTCTGCTTACGCCGATATGCCCGCACTCGCTTACGGAGAGGCCGCTGATACTGCCGTCGGACCGCGCCGTAAAATTAGTCGTAAACGAGAAAAACCCGGACCTGCTGCTCACCGCCGACGGGTTAGACTCCTTTCAGCTGCAATACGGCGATGAAGTCATCGTATCCTACGGCGGCATTCGCAAAAATCTTATCCAGCTTGCCGAAAAGTCCTACTTCTCGCTGCTGCGGGAAAAGTTGAGCTGGGGGCGGGGGTACAAGAGGTTATGATACGCGAACTGCGCATAAAAAACCTCGCGCTGATCGAAAACCTGTCGCTCGAATTCAGCGGCGGCTTTACCGTGTTTACCGGCGAGACCGGCGCGGGAAAATCCATACTTATAGGCGCAATCGGGCTGCTGCTCGGCGAACGCGCGTCGTCGGAGATGATACGCAGCGGGTGCGAAGACGCGGAGGTCAACGGGTGTTTGGAAATTGAGAATTTCAAGCCCAAATTGCGGGATTTTTTGAAAGAGGCGGGGATAGACGCGGAAGACGGCAGCCTGATCATACGCAGGAGCATATCAAAGGCGGGCAAGAACAGGATACACGTAAATCAGGTCCCGCTGCCGCTCTCGTCCCTTAAAACGCTCGGCGATCTGCTGATTGATTTGCACGGGCAGCACCAGCATCAATCACTGCTTAACGACAATACGCACGTTGATATTGTGGACGCGCTGCCTGAAACATCACCGTCTTTAGAAAATTACACATCATCATACAGCACATACATAACCGCGCAGCAGGAATTTATTGAAGCGCAAAGGGCGGCAAAAGAGCTGGCCGACAAGAAAGATGTACTCGAATTCCAATACAAAGAGCTCTCCGCGCTTGACCCTCAAAGGGACGAGGAGGCGGCGCTTGAACAGGAGCTCTCCCTCCTGTCAACATCGGCCCAGAGGATAGAGTGCGCCAAAGAGACGCTGGAGCTGATGGGCGCGTCGTCCGGCGGCGATTCAATACAGAAAAAGCTGACGCAGGCCAAGCGCAAGTTAGAGACGCTGGGCAAATATGACCCTTCCGTCCTCACATACGCAAACGACATGGAGGCGGTGATATCGACCTGCTCCGAGGTGGACATGTTCTGCAGCGCGTATTTGGAAAAGATCGGCGGCGGCGACAACAGCCAGGAGAGGATGGAGGCGATAAACTCCCGCCTATCGAAAATCCAGCGGCTGAAAAAGAAGTATTCGTGCAGCCTTAATGAATTGATCGACAAAAAGCAGCAGCTCGCTAAAAATCTCTCATTATTGGAAAACTCAAGCGCTGATATCGACGCGCTGCAAAAGAAATCAGACAAGGCGCGTCAACTCTGTATCGATTCAGCGTCAATCCTTACAAAATCCCGAAAAAAAGCGTTATCGAAATTCGATAAAGAGGTAACGCACGGGATGGAGCGGCTGGGATTCACCGGCGGCGAGTGGCGCACCGAGATGGAGCCGCTTGACGAGCCGTCGCCGCGCGGGCTTGAAGAGATACGGTTCATGGTGAGGACGAATCCCGGCGAGCCGTTCCTCCCCTTAGCAAAGACCGCGTCCGGCGGAGAGATATCGCGCCTTATGCTCGCGGTCAAATCCATACTCGCAGAGCAGGACGAGATCCCGGTGCTGATATTTGACGAGATCGACACGGGTATCGGCGGGGTGTTGGCCGGCGAGGTCTCCAAGGCGCTCTATTCCCTCTCGTCAACGCACCAGGTCTTATGCATATCCCACCTGCACCAAATAGCCTCGGCGGCGGATCATCACTACCTCGTAGCCAAAAAGACGGTTGACGGCAGGACGGTCACCGAGGTCAGCCAATTGGATGATAAACAGCGGACAGCGGAGATTGCGCGGATGCTTGGCGGCGAGACGCAAATCAGCCTCAGGCACGCGGAGCAGCTGCTGCGGGATAACCGGCGGTGTTAATACCCTATTGCTCGTCAACCATCTCGTCAAACGCCATTTTGTAAAACAGGTGTTTTGGGTCACTCAGCCTGTAGTTGTTTTTTGCGAATGAGATATCGTGGCGCGACATGCTTTTTATGCCGTAACTGATGTGCACGTGCGGGCCGCTTGTTCTCCCTGTAAGGCCCACGGTGCCTATCGGCTGGCCTTTTTTTACCGTGTCGCCCTCCCTGACATACCTTTTTCCGAGGTGCGAGAACGATATCATCGCGTCGTCGAACATCACCGCTACCGTGCGGCCGCCGAGGGGGTCTGTTTTCAGGGCGGCTATTCCGTCTACCGGGCTTATTACGTCGCTGTCGTAGGCTGCGGCTACGTCTATAGCGTAGTGCGGCTGGCCGCCGCCGATGCCGCGTTCGCACCAGTCGCCGGTTACGTACGGGTAGGCGTCGTCTACCATGTCCATGAAGAAGCGGTAGGCCGGGGCCATCCTCTTTTCGAGTTTGTTGGTTATGGACATGGGCGGATAAAAACTGACGGTTACGCCTACGGGCACGCGGTATGGGTCGGATATCTGCGGCTCGCCGGGGCGCCTTGTCATGTTGTGGACGTCTATCGTTTCGATGACATAGTTGTGTATGTCGCGCATGGACGGGACCATCCCCCTGAAGACGCTTATGGCGTATTTGGCGAGACGGCCTACGTTGTCGCCCTTGGCGAATGTGTGGGTTATTGCCGCCATTGACGCGCTCTCGACCACCTGCTGCGGCGCGATGGGGCGCGGCGGAATGATTTCCGGGATCGGGCGGTTGAGCGCTATTATACATAACACTATAAGCGCGGCAGCGGCTTTGCATATCGTCAAAACTTTGTTTTCGAGCGCGGCAACGGCCATGTCTTGCCTGTTTATGCCGTTTAGTACAGACTGGACGCTTTTGGCGAGCTGATCAAACGCCTTCATCACGTCCTTGTCGCCGCCGTGGTCGTGCACGCTCTTTCCGGCGTCCTGCGCCTCGCGTATCGCCACCGACTCCGGGATCTCGAGGTCGAGCATTATAGACTGCGGCAGGAACGAGATGCCGTTGCCGCCGTGGATAGCGGCCTGCTCGCAAAGCGAGTCTAAGAAACGGCGGTTGTGGTTTATGGTGCGCGTCTTACTGTCGGCCTTTTCGCCGGGGCGGCACACCTCGTTCTTCACTATGCGCAGGCGGATTTGGGAGTTATGCGCTATCAGGCGCTTGATGTGCACCAAATACTCTTTAAAGCTCTTTGTTGAGAGCGCGTCTAACGTAACCGGGATCAGGTTCAGGTCGCAATTTACGTATAGGAAACGCGTAAGGCGGTTCCAGGCCGACGGGGTATCTACAACAATATATTTGTAGCGCGCATATACTATTTTCAGGTTGTGCAGAAAGTTGCCGTACTGCTGCCCCGTAGGCGCGTTTAAAAGCCCCGCTCCGGCGGGCGCCACGTGCAGCGTTCCGCTTACAGCTACAATGCTGTCGTCTACCAGGCCGCCGCCGACCACGCCGCCTATCGCCATCTCTTCAAGTTTTGAGAAGAGGCCGCCTACGTCAAGCATTTCGGCGTATTTGGCTACCGGCACCCCAGACGAAAACCTGCGTTTGAAAAAATCCCACGAGGAGTACCGCGCGGCGGCCTCGTTTACGCCGAGGGCCACGCCGGCGCTGCCCTGTACGTCAAGGTCTATAAGGAGCGTCGGGCCGCGCTTGCTGAGTGACGCGGCGAGGTTAGTCGCGAGGGTCGACTTGCCCACGCCGCCCTTGATGTTGGCTACGTGGATTATTCCGCCCCTGTCGGCTTCGGAGAAAACAAACGGTTCTCTCTGTTCTTCAGCCATCAGCGCCGACGCCTCCCGTTAAGCCTATTCCAGCGCCGTCTCAAAATTGGAGGGCTGGCGGAGAAGACGGTCCTGCCCTGTGGGCGTCCTGCTGTTTATGGGCGGAAACTTCTCGCCGGCGTTGTAAATAACGACCGGCTTGCCATCAAGCTTTTGGCCGGCGCCGAAGTAGTCGTATATGCTCCTGCCCTTGGACCAGGTCTCGGCGTTTATGTAGACCGCCTCGAATCTGGGGGCGCAGAGAGCGTCCATGAACTCGTTGGACGAAACGCAGACGTCCGCCTCCATCCTCTTACGGGCAAAGGCCTCCTTTATGTTGTCCATTTGCTTTTTTTCGTCGTCTAAAACCAGGACTTTCATGCAGTGATCTCCTTATTTATTGACTTATATGTTTAATTTGCGATGGCGGGCGGCAAAATGCCGCCCCTGCAATACCGAAAAATGGCACCATACCAAACCGAAACGCCGTTCGCCGGTACGACGCCGTTTATCCGTATACTGTAAAAATTCACCGCCGTACCATCAATACCTGATTTATTACTTAACAGCACCTACGGCAGCCAGCAGGTTTTCCGCCTTATTGTGATAGGCGGTTGCCAGCGTATCGGCGATGAGTTCGCGGCAATAGTTGCCCGCAACGCTCGCGTTGTCCTTATTGAGCAGCGCCAGCTTCCAGCGGACCTCGTTGCGCCTGTGCGCCGCGCTCCTGTCCCGCAACGCCCTCTCCAAGTGCCTGATGGCATTGGAAACGTCGCCCTTCTCCTCGTAGGCGGTGGCGAGCCCCTCAAGCGCCTGGCCCCGCACAAACCCGGCCTCCCCGCCGCTTACCGCAGCTTCGAACCAGGTAATAGCCTGATCGGGATCCTTCTGCTGGAGGTAGATGCTGCCCATCATGAACGCGCTCATGGCGCCCAGCGGCGTGCTCCGGTGGTCGTTCGCAACCGTCGTGAACGACTTTAGCGCCTGGTCAATCTCGCCGGCGTTATAGTCCATAATGGCGATGCCGAAGTACTCCTGGGCCTTTCGTATGTTGGTCTCCTTCATATTGTTATAGAAGAGGACCCCGCCCCCGATTATCACGGCCGCCGCAACACACGCAACGATGGTCGAGCCGTTTTTCCTGAAATACTCCCGCCCCCCTATGATACCGTCGATTAGCGGATCCGACCCGTCCGGCCCGCTGCTTTTTTTCTGCTTAATGTCCAACTTACCGCTCCTCCTCAAACTCTGACTTGTACGTTATGGAAAATATCCGCAAAAGGGATTGCGCAACCCCATGCAGATAGAATATATTAAAATAGTTAATGCCAAAAATAAAATCAAGGAAAACTATGGACAATTTCAATGACAGGCACACGGCGCAACCGGGACAGATGGACCTGCACTCCCAAAACGAGATGCTGAAGACGCAGCTCATCAACGCCTCGCTCATCAACGAGCTGGTAAAAGTGCTCCATTCCTGCACCGACTTGGAGAGCATCGTAAAGACGGTATTGCTCTCTTTTCAGGATTTGGTGCGTTTCGACCGGGCGATCCTGTTTACGGTCAACACCGACCGGTTCTGTTTAGAACCCAGCAGTTGGGTAGGAATTGACAGCGACGTGGCCAGGCGCGTGACCGCCCCGCTGGGATTCGACGGCGGGGATATCACCGACGCCATCTTCCTCAACCGGCACATCTACGTGGAGGAGCCGGACCCGGAGCTTGACGTATTCGCCGCGGAACTGCAGTCCCACTCCTACATCGTGATCCCGCTCCTCAAGAAGCCGACGCGCAAATGCTGGGAGATACGGGGGTGCACCAATAAATCCTGCCGGTGCCACGGCAGCGTGAATCCCTACTGCTGGAGTATAAGCGCCGGCGGCGGCGCCCCAAACCTCTCCGAAGACGAGCGGCGCAAGCGTTGCCTCATGTGCGCCGCTTTCAAGGTGGAGGGGGTGTTCTGGCTCGACCGCAGCCGGAGTGCACAACCCATCACAAGCGACGACATTACGAACCTGACAAACATCATCACGCTATCGGGGCTCGTGTTTGAAAACTTCCGCATGATGAACGCGCTCGACATGGTCAACCGGGAGCTCATGAACACCAACGACACCCTGCGCAAGGTCAACGACGAGCTCGAAATCGCGCAGGCGAAGATCCGCCTCGACCTTGAACAGGCGCGCTCGATACAGCAGAGGCTGCTGCCGCACAACATCAAGAGCACCAGGGACGCCTACCGCATCAGCTCGCAGTACATCGCGGCAAATCAGGTGGGCGGGGACTACTACGATATGTTCAAGATCTCCGACAGCGCGTACGGCCTCATCGTCGCGGACGTATCGGGGCACGGCATAGCATCGGCGCTCATCATGTCTATGGTAAAGGTACTGCTCAGAACGTTTTCGAGGGACGAGATGTCGCCGCAAAAGACGTTAGAGAGTATAAACAAGGCGTTTATAAGCGAGGTCGCGACGGAGCACTTCGTCACCGTGTTCTACGCGGTGTTCGACATAGAGACGAAGAAGATACGGTATACGTCGTCGGGGCACTGCCCGGTTCCGTTTTTGAACAAAAAAACCGGCGAATACGAACTTTTGAAGGCGGACGGGCTGTTTATGGGCGTATTCCCGGATATGATGCTCTCCGAGAAGGAGATGGACTACGTACCGGGAGAGCACCGGCTCGTGCTCTATACCGACGGCCTGACGGAAACGGTGAACCAAAAATCAGAGATGTACGGTACTGAGCGCTTGGTCGCAACCGTCAGAGAGTCGCTGGGGCTGGAGCCGGGGGACGCGATGGAGGCGATCCTCGAAAGCCACAGGGTATTTTGCGACGGGTCGCAGCCGGAGGACGATATGACACTATTGGTTATTGATTTTTGATTGCAGATTGACGGGGAGGCATCCCTCAGAATGCAAAATATAAGGGCGGACCTCCGCCGGTCCCGCCCTTATTTGTTATCAACACACCGCCCAACCCATCATAAACAATCAAAATCCCACCATAAGCGACACATTAACAACCGTGAAGTGGTACAGCGTATTGTATTCGTATGCGAAATCCAGCGATGTATCCTTGCCCCAGCGCGACGCCGTATCGAACCTGAAACCCGCGCCGCCGGTGATCTTCCACCAGGCGGACTCGTCGTCGAGAATCTCCCGCTGCAGACCTATCCTAAGCGCGAGCATCCTGAAGAACTCGTACTCTATGCCGCCAGCCATCACCCACGGCTGATCGGCGTAAAGCGGTATCTGCCCGTCGGCGGTGAGGAAGGCGGAGTATCCGGCCCGGTAGCTTCCGCCCATATGCAGGGTGGGCGGCTGGTATTCGGTGTAGCGCTCGCCAGTCGTCCTGTTCTTCCACTTGTTTACCGCAGGGAAGTCTCTTACGAGAACGCCGTAGCGTATATCCCTTGAGAGTTCCCACATCGCGCCTATGTCCAAGCCCACGCCGTAAGACTGCCCAAACGGCGAGTCCAGCGACAGCGCGCGGACGGTATTGCCCATGAACTTGAGGGACGCACCCACCGAAACCGGGCCGAAGAGGTAGTTTTGATTGATCTTGTAGCCTGCGGCCGTAACGTAGTACATCTCGGTCATGGCGCCGTCGCGGTCGGTGGCCAACATGACCGCCTGGCCGAAACCGAGGTCACGAAGCGCCCTGTTGGCGTAGGAGACGGCGAGCAAATCCATGCCGAAACGGTATTGATACGCAACAACTGCCTCCCGGCGCGTAACCCATGCCATGCCGGCCGGGTTATAGAGCACGCCGTAAGCATCGTCGGAGACCGCCGTGTAGGCGTTGGCCAGCGCCGCCGGGCGGGCAAAAAGCGGTACCTGATTAGATGACGCCGATATGCCGGAGAGTGTCTCATTCTTATTATAACCGGAGTATTCCACATCGTTAGCCCTCTCACTGCCGCCCACGCCGTAGTTTACGAGCGCGTAGAAGATTCCGGCGCCCTGCACGGCAACGGTGGTCCACAGGAACTCGGTGATATTGTTTACCGGCGGGCCGTAGTAATCGGTAATATGTTCACCCGTTACAGACTTGCCGTGGATGCGGTCAACGGCGGAAAACAGCACATCTGCGGCTGGAACGCCGGGGGCGCCCTCAATGCTTGCCGTTTCGGTAACCCTGCCGGTGGCAACGTTAAACATATTCAAACTTACGGCATAACGCGAGCCGGTCATGTCGACCGAACCGTAAACCATCCTGCGCATACCGAGCGCCTTGCCGATATCGTGGACGCACTGCGGGTCGCTGCAGTTAGCCGGCACACGCACCCTTGCGTCCTTAAGCGCCTTCTCAATATCTTCGGGATAGTACATCTCGTACAGTCCAAGCGAATCGAGGCGGTCGATCAGCGTGCGTGTCAGGTCAGAGGCCAGTTTGTCGTGGCCTGTGGCGGAACGAAGCCAAAGAACGCCGAGCCTGGTCCTGGTACGCTGTCCGGGCGCGGCGGCTGTCGGTCCATCGGCGGCGGCAACGGTTTCATCCTGAACTGCGGCGGATTCATCAGCGACGGCCTCGCTCACCGGCGCTGCCACTTTCTCGGCGTCTGCCCCCTCAAAAGCCCCGGCTTTGGCAGCGTCCGCCGTATCGACCGGTTCGATTTGCAGCGACGGGGCCGGATGATCGTCGGACTGGGCCGGAGCCGGATGTACCATAAGCGGTTCGGCGCCAGGCTGAACCGGATGCTGCGCCTGGGGCTGTGCCGATTGCGCCGCAGGCTGAACAGTCTGCGGCTGGGCTTGCGGTCGCGCCTGCCCGAACGTCAACGATGCGATGCATACGCACCCCAACAATGCCATCTTTATATATCTCACTTGCACCTCCAATAAACAGAACGCCCCTGCGGGACGCCCCTGCGATTATTTCATTAACACTACCGGCTTCATCAGCCTCTTCTGCTCACCATTAACATCAGTAACTATAACCGTCACAAAGTACCGGCCGTTTCTCAGCATCGGCCTGTTGCTGTTGTCAAAACCCTCCGACCACACCTCTTCGCTGACGGCAGTCCGGCCGTTACCGCGGCCGCTTGTCCGTCCGTTCCACCAGAACCGGTTCCGGTTCTCCCCCGTAGGGGCGTTCAGCTTTTCAACAGCCCACACCCTCGTGCCGGTCGAGTTGTAGATATGCACCTTTACACTCTTCACCGATCCCGACGGCGCCTCCACCTTCACATTGATACAGGTCCCAAACTGCGCGCCGGCCCCGTGCTCCTTAACCGGGCGGATGTACGGAGAGAACGGATGCGGAGAAACGGACATACTGACATCAAGCTTGCCGGTCTTAGTAACAAGCGCGTACCGCCCGTAAGCGCCCAAAAGCGCCGCCCTGTCCGCAGCAGCCGTAACAGCCCGCTTGCCCCGCGCCGCACGCCGCCTGTTCTGCGCCGACTGAGCCTCCTCCCCGTTTGACAGCCTCACGATTATCGCAGTACCATTATTTACAAACTCGCTGCCGGCTATCGGAATCCACTTCAAACTGTCAGAATACCACTTCGCGATCCTGAAATCATGATTTTTGTTCCTAACCTCGCTCCTCAAATGCTCCGGTATGTCGAACATCATGATAACCGCGCCGTTTATTATCTGATACTTGTCGGAACTCAGGTCAAACGCGATGGAGTCAGCCATACGGAATTCATCGGAACCCCTCTGCACGTAGTTTTTCAACTCGGGGACGGAGGCCTCAAACTGCACGTCGCTGCCCGCCGGCACGCTGCCTGCGGCGAAAATCAGGCTTAACCCCATCTTCGTGGAGGCCGTATCGGAGCCGCTCTCCCTGTGCCGCAGCGTATAGTAGACGCTCTGCCCCGGCGCCGCCGCGCCATCTTCCATGTACTCCGCGCTTCTGCCGCCGGCCGTCACGGCGACCCTCGCGGTACCAAAGAACCCTGATGCGGGCCTGAACGTACCGTCGGCGCTGATGGTCCCGGCGCCAGCGGGCGTTACGCTCCACCGTGACGAAACGGTTACGGGCCTGCCGTCGCTGTCAACCGCCTCTATGCGGAAACCGACCTCTTCGCTGCTCGCTATCGGCCCGGCTACGCCCCTGCGCTGCACAGACATCCGTTCAAGAGACGCGCCGGTAACCTTTATCGGGATCTCCACCACATTAGCACTTACATTGTAATACTCAGCTGCGGTAAGCTGCGCGCGCAGCAACATCTCCCGCGCGCCGGCCGGAGTGGTGTACGAGAACGTAGCGCCATCGCCAGAGGCTACGACAGCGCCGTCAGCAACATCTATAAGCTGCCACCCTATCGTACCGATATTGACTGCGTTGCCGCCGGTAATATTGATGGGTATAAACCGGTCGCTGTAAAATGCCCCAAACGTAAACTGCGCGGCGTAAGACGACGGCATAAACAAAGTATCCTCGCCGGTCGCGCCCGGCTCAACCGTTATGCGGGTAATAAACCTGTCGTCCGGCTTGACATACGATCTGAACAGCTGCTTAGGCGAGCCGTATATATCGCCGTTGGAAAGATATACGCGGATGTAGTAGTAGAGATTCACACCGTCCCTCTCAGGCTTAAACCTGATAGACATAGGAACGCCAACCTGCATTTGCAAAGAATCGGAAAGGAATCTGGCGCTCCCCTCGCTCCTGTGGTAAAGCACAATGCTTTCTATGCTCGCCGGCAGCTGCGGCGCGGGCGAGGTGACGTTGAGCCTGTACCAGCCGTCATCAAGTTTCAGCGTCTCCGGGCTTACGTGCTCAAACGGGAAGTAAACAGCGTCTACGACAGGCACTCCCGGTACAGCGGACACGGGTACAATAAACCTGTGGTTTGAAAGCTCCAGCAGATTGGGGTTCGACTCGGCGACAGCCTCAATCAGATATTCGCCGGGACCAACTTCGGGCAGGCCGGCAGGCGTTATCGGGATACCGGGTGCGGAGTATTCAAACGGTATCGCCCTGCTGAACGGCGCCATCACCTTGACCACACCCCTGCCGGCGTAGCCAACCACATCCCACACAACGGCCTTGTCGCCTACTGCCATAGTGAAATCATACGATACACTGTTCACCCGCGGCCGCCCGCCGTCAACTTCAATAATATGCGGGGCGTTCACCATATAGTATCTGTTCAACCCCACCCCAACAATAAACCTGCCGCTGGTGGGAATGTTCCTAAGCTCATAAGCTCCGGCGGCGGAACTTCTCGCCGCCGCAATAACACGGCTCGACATATCGTAAAGCATCACGTCCGCGTTCTCAAGAAACGCCCCACCCGCGTCGGCCCTTACTACACCCTTTATCATCATAAACGCAGTTAGCGTATCCGTAAATTCCAGCGTACCGCCGCCATCGCCAAACCCCTCGGTAGATAACCCGCCTGCCGCGCCCGACAGGGCAAAACCGGAGGCTTCCGCCCTTACGCTATAGCGCTTGCCGGGCGGCAAACCTATCGTAAACCGGCCGAATGTGGCGTCGCTTATAACCACAAGCGTATCCCTTACGTTTTCGCCCTCTTCCCAAAACTTCACCACCGCCGATGGTATGGGGGCAACTACAAAACCACCATTGCTCCCGTTCCTCTCCGCATCCCAGCTTTTGCCAGTAACAACGCCGTTTACCTGCACCGCACCCTCCCGTAGCGCGATATCCATCTCGCGGGTTGTTGTTATGCCCACGCTCCTGCTGAACATCGCGAAACCCGGCTTCTCGGCCGTAAGCGTATAGTTGCCCGAAGTAAGATAAAAGACGTACGCGCCGTTCTGCGGGGTAGATACCAGCTCCTCGACCAAAACGCCGTTGCGGAGCACGCGCACCTTCGAGCCCATGATCGGCCCTCCGGCCGCGTTCCTGACTACACCCGAAAGCGCAAACGGGTTCCTCTCCATAACGATCGAGCCGAAATCCCTGTTGTCGCCAACGCTCAAAGTAACCCTTCTGGGAGAGGTTGTGCGATAACCCGCCCTGTCAATCGTAATTGTCCAGCGTGCCGCCCTGCCGCTCATAGTAAAACCGCCGCTGCCGCTCGTAAACGCGGTCAGCGTATCGCCCCACTCCGATACGGCGGTAACCCTCGCCTGGCTTATCGCAGAGCCGTCCGCCAACACAACCCTGCCGAACAAAACCGCCTCGGCCCTCGTCATATAAATCTGCGCGGAGGCGGTCCTGGCCGCCTCTACATTAACGGTTACAACCTGCGTGTTGTAACCGTCCTTGACTGCGGTAATACGGTAGCGGCCGGCGGGGAAAGGCCTCGCGGCAACGCCGGAGGCATTTGTAACAAACGCCAGCGGCGCCTGCATGGGGCCAGACAGAACCTCCGTCCTCAACTCTGCAAAACCGACCGGCGACTCTATGCCGCCAAGCACCTCTATAGCTTTCAGGCTGACATTCCCCGCATCGGCATAATACCGGAAATTGGTCACGGACTGCGCGGCGGTCGAACCCGCGCCCCGGCTGTCGATCGCGTATACGCGCAACGTGTAAACGCCGCCGGTAAGCGTTCCGGCAGCATCTATAACCGCGCTCAAAGTATCGTATCTGCCGGAATTCCCGCGGACAACGGTTTTTTCCCAAACCAGCACGTTGGCACTAAGCTCGCCCAACCCGCCCACGCCGAGGTCATGCGGATCGGCGTCGGAAAACAGGTTGACAAGATACGAGTTGGCCCGGGTATCCAGATCGGTCCACTTGAACTCAATGGACGGACTCAGGATATGGGAGAATACAGAGTTACGCGCCGGGCTAATCACCCGCGGCGCGTCTATCGGCGTACCCTCTATCCTGAACTGGCCGGTCACCAAATCCATCGCGTCGTATACGTTCGAAGAGAAGGCCATGTGGTTGCCATAGTTGTTAAGCACCATCCACGAATATGTCTTGCCCGGCGAGAGAGGCGGCGGACGGGCGGTAACGGTCCCCGACGGGTCAGGCGCACCGTAGGCAATGCTGCTCGACGGTGTAATCGCCTGCCATATAACATTTATGTTGTTGTTCAGCGAGGGCGAGGAGCCGGCCATATTAACGATAGGCTCGTCCGACAATATAATATGGTAATAGGGCACGCCGCTTACGGCCCTCCACCTGAACGTAGGCGTGAGCTGGCTTATCACCGCTTCGCGCTCGCCGGACATAATGTTTGCCTTGGGGCTTATGAGCGCGGGGGCTGTAGCGCTCTCCACCATAAGGGTGAAATAATCGGAATAGAGCGTATCGGCGCCATTTACCGACGCAACAATACAATAGAAAGTACCGGGCCCCATGCCGCTTTGGCGGCCGGGGATAAAGCTCATGTGCCTCTTCTGCACATTCGCAAACGGCGCCAAACTGTCGCTCACCAGCAGAGAACCGACCTTAGTGTACTTTGACAGATCACCCGCAGCCGGAGTGCGGGCATAGTAGATGTCACCCGCAGGCGGAACCGCGGCCGGAATCGGAGAGCCGGCGGAGGTCAGCCGCACCCACTCAATCCGGACGATATCGCCGGCGGCTATAATGCCGTTCGCGCTCTGAGACGGCACAATCTTCAACTCCTGGAGCTGCGCCGCCATAAGGGACGCGCATAAAACCAGAACCGACAAGGCAGCAATGTTGATCTTCCTTAACATCTATTATAATCCTTTCAACCGGCGCGCCCGCAAAAAAAACGCGCCAACTGTCACGTATTTTCAAAAGAAATAGTTCACGCCGGTCTTGAACGCCGGCAAGGGCAAAACATTGGCCTCAAGCTGCAGTTGCAGCCGCGTGCCCAAAATCAGGCCGCCCGAAAGCACCGGCATCGCCATGGTCACACCGCCCAAACGTATCAGGTTCATATCCTCGAAAACGTAATTCTCCCCGCTGCGGGCCTCTATGCCGCAAAGCCCCGCATTCAGGAAAAACGACGGCGTGGTGTACTGAAGCATGACTATGTGGTCTATCCTCACACCGAGATCGACCTCCAAAATGTCGTTCTCGCCGTCTAACCACGAACCGGGCTCGCTGGACTCCGGCCTCGTAGTGCGGAGGATATCTGTGATCTTCAAATTCACCTCGCCAAACGTTTTTGTGTACGAAACGGCGAGCTTGTTGCGCAAAATATCAAACGTGAACGTGTGCCCCTGCGGCATCGTCCAGCGCATCGTCTCGTTGATCTCGTACTCTACGCGGTCTACCTCGCGCGGGATTATACCGCTCTCCTCATTCAGCATATCGAACACGTACAGCGGATTGGAGGCCAAACTGTCTCCGAAGGCATCAAATTTTTCGACCAGAGTGACCTTGCCCGTTTCCAGATTGACCACCCGCGGCACCACGAACCCGCCGCGCGCCGACCCCTTGGCCTTAACATCCAGCCCGAAACGCGAGTCTAACCTAAGCCGCCCCCACCTGACGCCAAGCGACGGCGTCCAAGCCTCGGCGCGGTAGCGGCCCTGCGCGGAACCGTTGCACTTCTCGGAGTAGAAGTTTATCAGATCATCATTTATTACCATATTCATGGGCGGTGCGTCGTTGCCCATGTCTACGTTAGCGTTCATGCTTACATGCCCCAAAAGGTCAATGTCGGCCCGCAGCTTCATATCCATGGCGAAGAGGTGACGGTGCAGGTTAAGCGCAAAAATCAGCTCGTCCCTGTTAGGAACGCGGTAGGCGTACCCGAATGTCATGGTCTCCCAGTTCATGGTAACGGAAAGCGGCAGCCTGAGAGCGCCCCTGAGAGAGAGAAAACCCGATATATCGTCGCTCGAACCCTCTTTTCTGGCGTGCTCCCCTATGTCCACAATGCCGTTAAGGACCGATGTGCCGCCCAGCGACGTGTTGAAATTGAAGAAAAAGTTTTGAGTATAGGCGAAAGAACCCACTCCGTTGAGCATGGGCACATCTACCCTGATGGTAGTGTTCGCGTTCTGGCTGGCTGCGGTGGTGGGCTTGAAGTTATCCCCCGCCCTGAAGAGGTCCGAATTCTCGAAAATATCGTCTATCATGTCCTTGCTGACGAAATTGCCGCCAATCCCAATCGGCAGATTTAGCCCAAAATAGCCTGCCGGATAGCTGAACGACACATCGGTCAGCGACCGCAGCAGGTCGTAGTTGAAACCCATTGAGAGGCGCGCGTCAAACGACGGCAACGCTATGCCGACCCCCGCGTCGCTCCCCCCCGACTCCCCGTCACTGAACTGCGCGGCGGCCGGCGCGGCAGCCGTAAGCGCAACTGCGGCAACCGCAGCCAAAAAACCAATTCGTCTCATCATAATCCCTTTATTTTTGTGTCAACCTGACGACAACACGGCTGGGAGATAACACCTCCGCCCAAATAAATATAATATTATGGACACAATACCAGCAATTTTTTTTCATTTTTTACTAACCGCGGCCCTGCCCGCAGCCCTGCCAACGCGAACGCCGCCGTCAACCCGCTTGCGCAGCTCAGACGAGAACTTGAAGAGCGGCACCATCCGCCGCTTAAGCGGAACTACCTCCCCGGTCTTGGGATTGCGCGCCGGGCGGGCCTTGCGCTCCCGCACGTAAAACGTCCCGAACCCGCGAAGCTCTATGGTCCGGCCCTTCTCCAACTCCTCGGCAAACACCTCAAGCAGCTCCTCCACGGCAATACGGATCTCGGCCTGCGTCAACCCGGTAGCGCGCGCTACCGACGCAATCAGGCCATGCTTTGTGGTATTCTCCATAAATAACCCTCCAGGGCTTTTTTAATTTTTGAGATATCCATCTGGATAATATACTATATTTTCTACATGCGTGTCACAATAACTTTTTTTATTGCCGTAATAATTTGCGCCGGCGCCGCCTGCACCAACCGGACAATGACCGCAGGCGACGAACCCGCCGCACAGGCCGCAGCCCCCATCGCCCCCATCCCGTCTACCATAAACATCCCCGCCAGGATAAATCTGGCGTTCATAGAAAATATCGTAAACAGGGAGATAAACGGCACTATATACAGTAATAACGCCTTCCCGGTCGAAAACCTCGGCACCGCCCGGCTCTCAGTAAGCAAAAACGGACGCATAAACATACGCGCCACAGGCAACGAACTGGTTTACAAAATCCCACTCAAAATATCTATGCGCTTCTCCTTCTCCATATTGGGACACACCGAATACCAGGACGTCGACGCCGGCATCGCAATCAACCTGCGCACCAAATACACCCTCCAAAACAACTGGCGCCTCGCCACAACTACCTCCGTAGACGGCTACGAATGGACAACGCCGCCCACGGTCAAAATACGCTTCATCACCATCCCCATCAAACCAATAGCCGACTTTCTGGCCTCAAGACAAAGCGGCATCCTGAACGAAATCGGCAAAATGGTAGACAACGCCGTCTCAAACGGGGTAAACATCAAAACCCAGATAACCCCCCTCTGGGAACAGCTCCAAACCCCCACCGAAATCGCAGCCCCCAATATGCCGGAACGCCTCTGGCTGAGGTTCAACCCAACAGACATCTACATATCCCAAATAACCGGCCTGGGCGGCTCTATCAACGCAACCATCGGCATCCGCGCCTTCGCCGAGACTTTCACAGGCGACAAACCCGCCCAGCGACCGCCAAAACCCCTCCCCGACTTCGCCGCGCCGAAAAACCAGGACACCACCCTCACCATAAACCTGTACGCCGAACTCCCCTTCGAACAGGCCACGGCAATATGCCGCGAACAGTTCGTCGGCAAAACTTTAACCTCCGGCCGCCAGAAAGTGCTGGTCAACGATATCGAAATCTCCGGCATAAACGGCCTGGCCAAGGTGAAAATGAACCTCTCAGGCTCAATAAAAGGCAATGTCACCGTCCTCGGACGCGCCGTGTACAACGAATCAACACAAACACTCTCCATAGACGACTTTGACTTCGACATAGAAACCAAAAGCCGATACCAGCGCACCAGAAACTGGCTGCTGCGAGGCATAATAATCTCCAAAATGAAACCGATGATGAAATTCCCGGTGGGCGAAATGCTGGAAGACTCGAAAATATTAGTGCAGCAAATGCTCAAAAACTACGAAATCCACAAAGGCATCACGCTGAACGGCCATATCCAAACACTCACCGTCCTCGGGGCCGAATTGACAGATAACGCAATACGCGCAGTCGTAATAGCCAAAGGATCAGCGAAAATACTGGTCAGGGATTGATTTGCATTTTGCCGCCCCCAATATAAAATTCTGCCGTACCACGATTATCTTTCATCCGTGATACGGCAGAATAATCACCTGTTACCCCTCGCACCCCAACTCAACCACATTATTGCCTGCGAGCCTGCACCAGTCTTCATCCGAAATAAAACCCTTGACCTCGTCAAGCCCCTGCGCCTTCCAATGCGCCATAACCATCTTGCTGTCATCCAGCGCGTCAATAGTACCGGGGAACAGCGTCGCCAGAGGGTCTACACCCACAGTTCCGTATTTGAGATAATATATCTTCCTTGGACCCAACTGCGGAAAATAAAGATATCTCTCGTGACCGAACGTAAAATATACCGGACTTATACCCCTCGATTCGGGATAAAACTCAGACAACAAGTCCCACATATTATCGCCGGTTACCGGAGGCGTGCTCAATGAAGAAATCTCCCACTTACCATCGTCCGATTTATGCAGACCCAACTCATACTGCGGCTTGCCGTTAACCAATACAGGCGCATACCACTCATCGGCAGGCTCAATAATCTCATAGAAAGGAACAGTATCGGGACGCGCATTTAGAAAAAAGTGCTGTATCATATACTTGGGAACCGGCGTCCCAACCACCAAATCGCTAACCGGCACCGACTTATCCAGTGCGCCAAACATTCTGGCATCCAAAGGCCCGTTCCTCGCAGCCGAATCCCGTACATAATTATCCAATATTAACGCTACCTCCACCGGAACATCCACCGGCGCCCACATCAACGCGTCTTTACCGGAAACGACAGAACCCCATATGCCCCCTACAAACGATTTGCTTGTTACCGTAAACGCCAGCAAACCAACCACGCTTAACAGCAAAAGCACTTTCTTCATGGTAATACCTCCTGTATAAGTTTAAAATGTCTTAATGGCATTGTAACTTTTTCAAGGTAATACCCTTTTCAACTACCAGATAACTTGCAGGCCCGTCACCGTTCGCTCGCTAGTATATAAATATAGCACAATTTACCCAAAAAATCAAGCTTTTTTTATCTTTTTTTTCTTTATTTTATTAACCGCGTGAAAGGCTTCCGATGGATGTAATATTTGAACTTAAATATACGAAAAAATGTAATAGCCAGCGAGAATTCTTACAACTAAATGATTGTTTTGCATCATGCAAAAAAATATTCGCCGCCACAAATTCCCCATCTCCGTGATACAGACAAAAATGCTAATGCCGGAATTATAACCAAAATCCATTGATTTCTCATTACTGCCTACTTTTAAACAACAAATAATTCTTTCTATTGTTGTAATACAACTTTAGTTCTACATCTTTTAATTCAAATTCAAATGTTCGAGTACCACTGTGTAAAATCGTGTAGTACCACTTACCATCTTCATAGAGTTCTTCCATCCCAGTACGAGATAGTGTATCAACAAACTCAATCGTCGAGTTACTGTAATCTGCGCGATAAGAACCAGTACCTGTGTTAGCAGTCGTTTTTATCCTACATTGTGGCAAATCTTCTCCAGAAAGAACAAAAAATCTAAGCGTATAACAATCATCGCACTCCTTACCCATAATTTCTATAAGTTCGCCTTTTACAACATCAAAGAATCCAACAAGTTTCCATTCAGTCTCCGCCAACACATTTTTTCCTCCCGGCCCCACTGGCTCTTTACCATCACAACTAACAAACGCCAGTACAGCAAGCGCAAACAGTAATAATTTCGTATTTTTCATCTTGGTTTTCATAATTTCATCTCCTGTATAAGGTAATTGGACTAAAATTGTAGGGAAAGCTCGCCATATCACCAGTGGGTGCAAAGGCATTTATCTCTAAAGTATCATTGGAATGAAACACGATTGATCTCTTATACGGACAAATTTGTTGAACTCCCATAACAGTTCTATCCAATATCTCCAGCGTGTCATTGCCTAACAATAAATATCTGGCATTATCATACCACGGTACGTAGCATCTCAATTCTTTACAATCGAGTTCGACGATTCCATCTTGATTCACAATAGTTAAATCATAATCATAAGACCCAGCAGTAAGGGTCGTATCCGTAAAAATAACCGAAATGCCTCTAACATCGGTAGACCTTACTTCACGCCACTCTCCTACAAGCGGATTACCCGGTGAATCAACTTTGTTAAATTTAAAATATTCTTTATCATCATTATAATATATGCGCAATTCCTGCGGATATTGCCGGATACGATGTGCGCCGGAAAGAACGGCAATATATAATCTCCCATCATCCGAATCACAGCATACCTTCGATACTATATAACTCATAGTCAGGGTGCCGGCATCATTATCAACACTATAACTTCCACGCATACTGTTTATGTAGCCACGACCTGATAATCCTCCATCCTCTTTAAATGTGAGTGTATAACGCTCACCACGCACATCATCATTATCCGGTATCCTGCTCATACCGTTCTCCACATCAACAATAGCGGCTAATTTCCAACTCGTACCTCCCAACGGGTATGACGTCTCCGGGACTTCAATTACAGTAGGAACTTCTTCTATTTTGTTAAATTTAAGATATTTTTTATCATCATTATAATAAATGCGCAATTCTTGCGGATATTGCCTAAATTTAAGAGGTCTTCCAAAAAGAACGAAAAGATATAATCCCCCATCATCCGACTCGCAGCACTTATCCGTACGCCACAGATCCAAAAACAAGGTACCAGCACCATAATCAACACTATAATTTCCACCTATACTGTTTAAGGAGCTAAAACCTGATAACCCACCATTCTCATTAAATGTGAGTGTATAACGCTCACCACGCACATCATCCGGTACCCTGCTCATACCGTTCTCCGCATCAACAATAGCGGCTAATTTCCAACTCGTACCTCCCAACGGGTATGACGTCTCCGGGAGTTCAACCGCAGGCGGCACTTCTACTGTTTTAGCACTATTACCGTCGCAACTTATCACCGTAAACGCCAGCACCGCAAGCGCACACAATACAAAAATCATCTTTTTCATCTTTATCTTCCTTAATATTAGTTAAAGTTATAATATAAACTTAAACATTTCCTTACCATCGTTATAAAAAATGTACAACTCTTCTGAATACAGATTGACTTTATAGCAATAACTTCATATATTTCTGATGTCAAATACTTACATCAAGAGATATCCAGTGTTTCAATTTGAAGCCACCGGCCTTAACAACAAATAGTTATTGCCGTAATACAGTTTTAAGCCGGAATCCGTCCACTCAAACGTTCGAGTCCAGTCCATAACATCAGCATATGTTTCATCGTAAATATAGTATTCAGACGCAAAATTAATGGTTGTACGCGCATAATCTACAAAGTAACAACCTATAATATGATAACTGCTTGCTCCCAGCAGAACAAACGCGCCGTCAGCAGCATAATTATTATCTACATAACGGCACCTACTGAAATCTGACGTATAAATATCACTATGATAGAACGTCCTGAAAAACATCTTTTCTTTCAATACACTTTCAAGGGAATCAATATCACCCATAAAATAAATTTCATAGTAATGAAGCAATTCCGGATTCTGGGCACCGGGAAAAGACTGATAATAACCAAACACTCCAAATTCTTTAAAAATTTGGTTTAATGCCTCATCATTTGACATTCCAATCTTATCCGGATTTGGTTTCAAATTTTCGTATGACGGATGACTGACATATAAAATGTACTGTGGCCCTTTTTCAAAAAATGTGAGGGTATTGCATTCAAGAGCGTATTCACCTTTACAATCTTTTGGTTCTACTAATGTAAATTCATTTGTTTTAAGATCGCAAAAACCTACTAATTCCCAAGAGGTACCCAACAATGTATGCTCACCACCCACCAACGCTCCGCCATCATAATCACCGCAGCGCAATACGGGTGGATGATCTACTGGTGGATTAGTATCATCGCAACTTATTACGGTACATACCAGCATCGCAGACACAAACAGTAATAATCTTATATTATTCATAATAATACTCTCCTGATACCAGTTAAAGTTATAATACGAAATTTACCGTACCACAATTATTGTTCAGCCCAGTAATACGACAGAATCTCTTCACATGATTTATTGTACCCCCACCTGTACCGAAACCTGCTCCTTTTTACCATCCGACATCACAAACATTCCTTTCGCAAGATACGCCCCTAAACAACAATTTTACCCTTCCTGTCGGTCAGATTCCATGAGCCAAATATACCTACTTGCACCGTATATGCAATATTGAAGACAAAAAAGTCTCTGTTTATTAAGGCGAAAATACGGTTATATCAAGCGATGCACCCCGCTCTACCGTGAAATTACCCGTTATAGTTATACTATTACAAGCATTTACTGTAAGTTTATTACCGGACGTTACAGTAGTGTTAATTATATTTACACTACCTTCGTTTACTTTTTCACTTGCGGTTACTGTTTTGGAAAATGTTACAGGTGTTGATGACGCGCAACTCGCGGCCATTTTTACCGCGTGATACGCGTCTAAGCGGCCTGCCCCTACTAAACCTGAGTACAGCGGATGTTCATTCGCTATAGGAAGTGCTGTTGCTTTGATTATCCTTTCTACATTCGCCGGTGAAAGAGATGCATTTACTGAAAACATTAACGCAACAGTACCGGAAACCATTGGCGCCGCAAAAGATGTGCCGGAATTTGTTCCATATCGGCTTCCTGTATCACAAACAGTCACATCCCTAGACGGGGCACAGATATCTACCCATTTATTACGGGCAAAACCGGGATAATAATTACCATTTTGATCGATACCGCTAACATTTATTACTCCTGGAATATCTGCGTATAGGGAATGAAACGTACTAGTATCACTATTTCCGGCAGCAACAACCAAAACAACACCGCTATTAACTAGATCACGGACTGCTTCTATATTTGGATAACTACCTATTCCCGTCCAACTAACATTAATAATTTTTCTTCCCTCCCCGCGAGCTGTTGTTATAGCACGCCATAACGCCAGGCCGCCAGTAACATACCCTTTAATTTTAGTATTGTAACCTATTGCAGCTATACCAGTATTGTTATTTGCATCGGCAGCTATACAACTTGCTACCTGAGTCCCGTGTTGTGTTCTCTCCATCACGATCACGTTGTAACTTCTGAATGTATTTTTCATATCTATATGTGCAGTATCAAATCTTGTGTCTACAACTCCAACTATAATATTGGCATCTCCCTTCGTTATACCCCATGCACATTGAGCACGAATTGTATCAAGCGCGGCACGGCTTAATGATGCACCGTTATGATCACGAAACGGATCATTAGGAGTAAATGCATTATTGCATACTGCAGGTTTATAGTAGTCACTGCGGTAAATTCTTTCAAATATATTTTTTCCCCTCAATAGATTTTCTAAAGAATCAACATCACCTTCAAAATGAATTTCATAGTAATTATATAAGTCAGGATTTTTAGCCCCCGGAAATGACTGAGCATACTCTATTACGCCAAAATTTTTAAAAATCTGGTTTAATTCTTCATTATTTGACATAGCAACATTTTTAATATCAGGTTTTAACTTTTCATCCAATGTATAGACATATAAGTAATAATCCTGACTTTTTTGAAGAATCTGTTTTGTCTTTTCTGCGGTTTTGGACACTTCCTTTGGATAATCTTCTCCATACGTGAAAGTAATGGAAAAAACAATAAAACAGAAAATTAAAAAAGGGCGTTTCATTTCTATATTTGTTCTCATAACATTTTCCTTTTTATTAATTAGTTAAAGTTATAATATAAAATCTACCGTACCACACCTCATTTCAATTCCCGTGATACGGTAGCCCAATCCCCATCTTCACCCTGTTACCGTACCCCAACCTGCACAGAAACCCGCTCTTTCTTACCATCAGCGGTTACAAA
>Ga0209755_10000417_pt1 | contig 79093 bp, 57 predicted proteins | sample TergutCo191P1_FD_187301 | JGI IMG/M metagenome (GOLD analysis project Ga0209755, IMG submission 187301) | Cornitermes sp. P1 segment gut microbial communities from Petit-Saut dam, French Guiana - Co191P1 (SPAdes) (version 2) | ecosystem: Host-associated > Arthropoda: Insects > Digestive system...
TTTGCTTTTTTTTCCACTTGCAATTCGATGTGAAAGATTTTTCCGGATTTTGCTTCGAGTTTGATATCGACGATTCCGGATTTGTCTTTCCTGAAGAACCTCCTGAGTACCGGATTAACTACGGTCAGTTTTCCGATTTCATTTCCTTGAATATTGAGGACGGCTGTCAGGAAAGCTTTAGTGTTGTCGATGTTTCTTTTTTCGCCGAAGATTTGTTTAAAAGCGAAGTCCTCAAGCGGAGAGATAAAGACGTCATTCTTTTTCATAATCAACTCCATATAAAAAGTTAAAACTCTCAAAAGAGAGTTCACCTATATATGGGTTGAAAGCAGCGAATTGCATGACCGAAACTAAAATAAAATGAAAAAAAGTCAGCAGCTAAGTCAGCAGCTAACCCAGCAGTTGCCTTAATAGCTGTCTTTTTTCGAAAAATCTTGCATAATGAAAACATTATGCGCGAAGCAGCGGCTTATCAAAAAATATTAACATCGCTTAAACGCCGAAAAAACGGCGCGACTGCGGCTGATATCTGCGCATCTACAGCGCTGCCTCTTTCAGTTATCGAAGAGTTACTCCCAAAAGCGGCAGATGAGTACTCAGGTCATTTGCGCGTAACCGAATCAGGCGAGATTCTTTATCATTTTCCTAATGGTTTTAAAAACAGGTACAAAGGTTTTGCAGCAGCTGCCCGAAGGTTCTTTGGGAAAGCGTCGATAATAATAAAAAATATTTTTACTTTTCTATTTAAAGTGTGGATAATGGTGATGCTGATAGGATATTTTGTTTTATTCATCGCGCTTACGTTAGCTGTCATTTTTTTACAAATCGCCTCCAAATCCAACGAAAAAAAAGGCGGATTCGGATTAATCGGCGCTTTATGGCGTATATGGTTTTATTCCGCTATAACAAATACACACCCCAGATATTACGGTGATTACGAATATAAAAAAGTAAATAAAGAGCCAAAGCGTCCGATGCACACGGCGATTTTTTCTTTTGTATTCGGTGAAAAAGACCCTAATAAAAATTGGGATGAAGAAGTAAACAGAGCTGTAATTTCTTACTTGCAGGCGAATAAAGGCGTAATAACGCTGGTTGAATACATGGCGTTTTCAGGAGAAAGCTGCATTGAAGCTGAACAAAGCATTCTCGCGTTTTGTTCCAGATATGAAGGCAGCCCTGAAGTAACAGAGGATGGAACAATAATTTACCGGTTTGATAAATTATTAATGAAATCTGAAAAAGATAAATTCAGCGAATTAATTCCGCCTGTAAAAAAATTAAAAATATTTTCAGCTAACAAAAAATCAATGAATGCCGCTTTTGGAATAATTAATACTGTAAATCTATTATTCGGTTCTTATTTTCTTTATCAATCAATAACAGTAGGACAGATTATCAGCGCCGAGCAATTTCAAACAGTGTCAACATTATACGGTTCTGTAAATTTTTTATTGGGATATTTAATAAATCAGCCGCATACAATTATTTTACCTGTTCTTGGAATAATACCTGCCGCTTTTTCATTAATTTTTTGGCTGATTCCCGCATTGCGGTATATTAATCTAAAAAAAGAAAATGAAGAAATTAAAACAATAAACTTTAATAGATTTTCTTATAATAAAATCTGGTCGTCGCCGGAAAACATCGAAGAAAATACATTAAGACAGAAAATAGAAGAATATAAACCAAAAAACTTTAAAACAGCATTTGACAAAGTGATTAAAAATATCAGCGCTGTTTTTTCTCCTGATATTAAAATCACCGATGATGGAAAAACAATTTATTCATTTAATGAATTAAAAAGAGAAAAGCAAGCGTTAGAAAAATACCGTAATTCTTTAGATACGGCAAATCTTCAAATTGGGAAAAAAGTTTTTGATTCTAACGAATAACTGTATTGACTTCATTATAAATTTTAAGATAAATTTAATATTCAGGACAGACTAGCTCATCTGGATAGAGCGTCAGCCTCCGGAGCTGAAGGTGGTGGGTTCGAGTCCCGCGTCTGTCATAATCGATTTAGAAACGGAGGAAAAAATGCATTGTATAAAAAAAATTAACGAAGAACTATTTTGGGTCGGCGCTAACGACAGACGCCTTGCGATGTTTGAAGGAGTTTACTCTGTCGCAAAAGGCGTGTCATATAACTCATATTTATTAAAAGATGAAAAAACAGTGTTATTTGATACAACGGATAAAGCTGTTCAGCATAGATTTTTAGAAAATGTTGAATTCGCTCTTGGCGGCAGAAAACTTGATTATCTTGTGGTTCAGCATATGGAACCGGATCATTCATCTTCGCTTAAAGAATTAACCAAAGAATTTCCGGAATTAAAAATTGTTTGCAGCGCTAAAACATTAACTTTTATAAAACAATTTTATGAATTAAATTTTAATTTTGAAAAAAACGCGGTTATTGTAAAAGAAAACGATACGCTTAATACTGGAAAGCACACTCTGAATTTTATTATGGCGCCGATGGTTCATTGGCCTGAGGTTATGGTAACGTATGATTCACATGATAAAATTTTATTTTCCGCCGACGCATTCGGCACATTCGGAGCTTTAAACGGAGCGTTATTCGCCGACGAAGTTGATTTTGAGCATGATTATATAGATGAGTTCCGCCGTTACTATGCAAATATTGTCGGCAAATACGGGCAGCAGGTACAGGCGCTACTCGAAAAGGCGTCTAAATTAAATATCGAGATGATTTGCCCGCTCCACGGATTTGTTTGGCGTAACAATTTAACGGCGATATTAAATAAGTACTCATTGTGGAGCAGTTATCAAAGCGAAGAAAAGGGAGTGATGATTGCGTACGCTTCTGTTTATGGAAATACGGAGAACGCGGCGGAAATTCTTTCATCATCTCTTCGCGAAAAAGGAATAAAGACTGTAATGTTTGACGTTTCCGTTACTCCCGCAAGTGAAATTATTGCATCGGCATTTAAATGGAGTCATTTAATTTTCGCTTCTACCACTTACAATGCGGGTATTTTTGTTACAATGGAAGATTTAATTAATGATCTTGCGGCGCATAACATTCAAAACAGAAAAATCGCCGTAATAGAAAACGGTTCATGGGCTGCGACAAGCGGAAGTCTTATACGCGAGAAGCTCTCAAAATGTAAGAATATTATTATTATGGAAGAGACGCTGAGTTTAAAATCAAGTTTGAAAGAAGAGCAGATGGCGGACATTGAATCGATAGCCGCCGCAATCGCTGCTGATTTTCCAAACGCGGTTAATGCGGCGCGTAATGTTCAAGAAGAGATAAGCGCTTCTGTCGATCCTAACGCTTCTATCGATCCTATCGCTTTTATCGATCCTAACGCGATGTTTAAGTTCTCTTACGGTTTATTTGTGTTAACCGCCAAAGACGGAAATAAAGATAACGGCTGTATTATAAACACAGCGATTCAGGTTACACAATCTCCTTTAAGAATCTCAATCGCGGTAAATAAAGCAAATTACACTCATGATATGATACTTAAAACAAAAACTTTTAATATCTCTATTTTATCGCAGAGCGCTCCTTTTAAAATATTTGAACAGTTTGGTTTTTCCAGCGGAAGAGACAGTGATAAATTTAAAAATTGCAATTATAACGACAGAACAGCAAACGGGATTCGTTATGTCAGCGACCACGCAAACTGCGTAATAACAGCTAAAGTAACAGAATCCTACGATTACGGCTCTCACACAATATTTGTCGCGGATGTAATTCAATCGATTGTTTTATCGGACGAGAAAAGCGTCACGTATCAATATTATTTTGACAACATTAAACCAAAACCGCAGCCGCAAATGAGCGGGAAAAAAGGGTATGTATGTAAAATCTGCGGATATGTGCATGAAGGGGAGAGTCTGCCGAAAGATTTCATCTGCCCGTTATGCAAACACGGAGCAGATGATTTCGAACCGCTTTAATAAGCCAGTACATTCGCGTTTTCGCCTTTATGCCATCGAACCGCGATATCATAAGGCGATTCTGACGCGATATTTCTGATTGTTCTGTTAGCGCCTAACTCTAAGAGAAAGTTTAGCATAACAGGATTGCCGAATCTGGCTCCGACATGAAGCACAGTATTGCCGGAGCTGTCTTTCGCGTTTATCGCTCTTCCTGAGAAAACAGCTCTGATGCAATCCTCGCCTTTAATAAAAGCAATTTCGCCGACTGTTTTATTATCAACTGCGTTAACAAAAGGGTCTGCTCCTGCATCCGCGATTAATTTTACAGTCTGCCATAATTCAAGATCAACTGAAATTCTAAGAGGAGTTTTTCCGTTGCTGTCAACAGTATTTAATCTGGCGCCTTGCGCGATAATCGCTCTGATTATATCGCCCGAAGCTCTTTCCTGAACAGCGATATGAAGAGCGGAATTACCGGAATCATCATTATTATTAATTCTTCCGCCGGATAAAAGCGCTGATACCATTCTAGGTGATACGCTTAATGACACATGGAAAGGAGTTATATTTCTTGTGTTACGCGCATGAATTGAAGCGCCCATTCTTAAAAGAATATTTGTTAGTTCTATATTTTCCATTCCGACAGCGATGTGAAGGGGAGTATCGCCTCTGATATTTCTTGCTGACGGATCGCTTCCGTTACGCGCTAATTTTTCTATTGATCCAAGCTGAGCGCCTTTTACGGCTTCCATAAACGGAGTATTGCCGTCAACATTTCTGACGTCTAAATTCGCCCCGCTTGTGATTAATAAGGTTTCAATATCCGACATGCCAAATGCAACAGCGTCATGAAGAGGAGTGTTGCCGTTTAATGAATAGGAATTTATATCGATGCCTGAAGAAATCAAATAAGCTGCCGAATTGAGCGCATTCCAGCGGATTGCCGCGTGAAGAGCGGAATTTCCCTGTGAATCGCGCGCGTTTAGATTTGCGCTGTTTTCAACTAACACTCTTATTGTAGAAGGACTGTCTGTTCTAATTGCCATAAAAAGCGGAGTCTGTCCCGTTGCATTTTGCGTTTCTATTGATAATCCGGCTCTTAAAATCGAAGGAATTGCGTTTACCAGATTCCATTCCGCGGCATAATGAAGAATTGTGTTTCCAAGTCCGTCTTTGGCGATAATTGTTTGAGGATTAATGATCCAGTCGCGTATCGGATTAGAAGAAAGAGCGATATTCAAAGGACTTAATCCGGCGCTGTTAATCGAAAATAAATTTGCTCCTCTTGTAATTAAAAACTCGCCGTTTTCTCTTTGATTCATTCTAACCGCGAAATGAAGAGCCGTATCTCCGTCTCTGTTTCTTGCGTCTACAGGGGCTCTTTGATCAAGTATTCTTGATATTTGCTGAGGATTAGTTCTATTCCTGACAGCCGCGTGAAGCATTGTGTTACCCGCGCTGTCTCTTTGGTTAACAGTTTCTTGAGTTATCAATAAATTAAAAGTGCTGTCATTAGCTCTGGCTGCTACATCAAAAGGAGCGACACCTGAATTATCTGCGGCAAATATTTCCGAACCGTACGATATTAAAATTGGAATTAACGCAATGCGTCTTTCCTGAACAGCGATATATAAAGGCGTTTTACCCTCAATATTTCTGATGTGTACATCGCTTCCGCCGCTTAAAAGCGCTTGAATTACTTCGGCTGATCTGTTTAAAGTTATCGCGACATGCAAAGGAATATCGCCGTATTCATCGCGGAGATTCGGATCTGCGCCTTTCTCCAGCATCATTGTAACTACTTCTCTGTGAACAGATGAAGGAATTCCTGTATGAAGCGGGCTGTTGCCTTTAGCGTCTCTTACATTTACATCCGCGCCGTTTTCTAAAAGCGTCGCGATAATATTTATATTTCCTTTCCGCACTGCTTCATGCAGCGCAGTCGCTCCTGAATTACTTTTAATATTTATATCGATTTTTTTATCAATTAAAAATGAAATCATGCCGGTATGTTCATCAATCACAGCGTAATGAATCGGAGCAAGTCCCTCAGTGCGCCGTATATTGTAATTCGCGCTTCGCACAGCAGGACCGAAATAATTAAAGACTGCGTTTTCCGAATAACCGCCTGCGAGGATAAGCTGTTCGGCTATTTCAATATGGTTTCTCGATTCCGGTTTTTCAAGAGAGTAGTCCAGAGCGTTTTTTCCCGCATTATCACGCTGGTTAATTAAAACCGCTGAAGACGGCATCATTGATATAATATCACTTACAGCCTGAACGTTTCCTGAAAGACTTGCAATATGAAGAACATTTTTTCCGGATTTATCCGATGATTTTATTGTTTCCGCGGTTAACAGTGATTTAAATAAAAAATTAATTTTTAACGCTTCTATCGCAGCAGTTGTGTTTTCAGGAATTTCGAAATGAATATCGGCGCCGCCTTTTGCAAGAACTTCCGCTACAAGTGAATCCATATTATTTATGCTGATTCCTAAAGGAGTTTGTCCGTCAAAATCGACAGCGTTTGGCTTTGCTCCGATTGCAAGCAGAAATCCCGCGAGCTGAAAGTCTCTTGTTTCCGCCGCGTAGTGTAAAGGCGTTTTTCCGTCTTTATCTATCGCGTTAACATCAATCTCGCCTAAGAAATAACTTCTTGCTTTTGGATCGCCTCTTTGCAGCAATCCCCAGACCGGTGAGGTAGTATCTGTATCTACCTGTTCGGTTGTTTTACAGCTGAGTAATGATATAAAAACAACTGTAAAAACGCAGAAATTCAGAATAAATGCCTTTTTCATACTATGATCATCGGCAGATTTTTATTAGGTATGAGTGAGGTATTGACAAAAACCACATATTTTGGTAAAAATACCGTAGTTTCGCGCGGCCTTGGTGGAACTGGTAGACACGCTAGCTTGAGGTGCTAGTGCCGAGAGGTATGGAAGTTCGAGTCTTCTAGGCCGCATTTTAACATTTTAAATTAATTCATTCAAATATGAAGTATTAGAAGCTTCGGGTCTTCTAGGTCGCGATTTAATTGAGATTATATGACAAATGAAGCGAGTGACAAAAAACCCAGCGTCTTAATCGCAGATGATGAAAGACTCAATCTTGATATTCTAAACGATATATTACAGCCGGAGTATACGGTTCATATAACAAAAAACGGAATTACAGCTCTGGAGATGGCGATTCATCACGCGCCTGATCTGATTTTACTCGATGTTGTCATGCCGGATATCAACGGATTTGATGTTCTTTCCGCTTTGAAAATATCGCCGATCACAAAAAATATACCGGTAATTTTTATCACAGGGCTCAATAATGAGGAATCCGAAGAAAAAGGACTTGATTTAGGAGCGGCGGATTATATACAAAAACCTTTTAATTCAAAAATTGTCAAACTTAAAGTTCGAAATCAAATCAGAAATGTAAATCAATTCCGCGCAATTGAGAAGTACGCGCATAATTTGGATAAACTTCATAATGATTTGGAAGAAGCTGTCAATGCCGCGCAGACGGCGAATAAAGCAAAATCAGATTTTTTAGCGAAAATGAGCCATGAGATACGCACGCCGTTAAACGCAATTCTTGGAATCTCGGAAATACAGCTCCAGAATGAATCGTATACAATTGAAGCGCAGGAAGCCTTCTCAAGAATATATAATTCCGGCTGTCTGCTTCTGGGAATTATAAATGATATCCTTGATATGTCAAAAATTGAAGCCGGAAAACTTGAGCTTTCTCCGTCGTTATATGATATTGCGGGAATGATTAACGACAGCATTTATTTAAACCTTTTTAAATATGATAATAAACCGATTGAATTTATTTTTAATATTGACGAGAACATCCCCGTTAAATTATTCGGAGATGATCTGCGCATTAAACAAATTTTAAATAATTTATTATCAAACGCGTTTAAGTATACATACGAAGGCGAAGTTATCCTTACTATCGGCATCGAAAATAAAAATAAAATAGATGATACTGTAACATTAATTATTAATGTCACCGATACAGGGCAGGGTATGACATGCGATCAATTAAATAAATTGTTCGATGATTATTCGCGTTTTAATATTTCAGCTAACAGATTAACCGAAGGCACAGGACTTGGAATGTCCATTACCAGAAATTTAATCCGCATGATGAAAGGCGATATAAAAGCCGAAAGCAATGTCGGCAAAGGTTCTTCATTTACTGTCCGGGTGCCTCAGGGTGATATCGGGTATCCGCCTATCGGCAGGGAAACCGCGGATAAACTAAAACTTTTCAGGCAAAATATTAAATCTGTCACTAAAAAAGAAATTATTGTCCGGTATCCTAAACCGTTTGCGAGAGCTCTGATTGTTGACGATATGGAAATGAATCTTTATGTCGGTAAAGGAATGTTATCGCCTTACGAAATTCAAATTGATACCGCGACCAGCGGAATGGAAGCAATTGAATTAATAGAAACGCTGTATAGAAACGGCGGCAAATACGACATTATATTTATGGATCATATGATGCCTCATATGGACGGCATTCAAACAACGCATAAAATCAGAGAGATGGGAAACAAAGCGGCGAAGATACCGATCATCGCTCTTACCGCTAACGCTGTTTCAGGTGTAAAAGAAATGTTCCTCTCTAACGGACTAGACGGTTTTATATCAAAACCTATTAATGTTCACGAGCTGGATAAAATTCTAAATGAATGGATACCTTCTGAAAAATCTATTATAACAGAACCGATAAAACAGAATAATTTAAATAATTACATAATAAACGACTTATTTATTAATAATGTAAAAAAAATCTCAAGCATTAATACTGAAATTGGATTGATACATGCGTGTGATGATATAAATGTATATAAAAAAACATTAGATATTTTTCATGATAAATTATTAGATGAATGTTCTAAAATGAGTTCATTCCTCGAAAATGACAACATAAACGGATTTCAAATTTCTGTTCACGCGGTGAAGTCAATGCTGGCGATAATAGGAGCCGAGAAGTTATCGGAAGCTGCGAAAATTCTTGAAGCCTCAGCGGCTAATCTGGATTCTATTTTTTGTAAAAGCGAGTATCCTATATTTCATCAAAAATTAAAAGAGCTTCATAAAAATATCGGGGCGTTGTTTTCCGATGTAAACGAAAATACCCGTAAAATCTATAAAGGCAAAGCGCTTATTGTCGATGACATGGATATGATTCTTTTTGTTGTAAAAAATAAATTAAAAAATTACGGATTAGAATCTGATACAGCGCTTAACGGAAAAGAAGCGATCGAAAAAAACGAAGCGAATAAATACGACATAATTTTTATGGATCAAATGATGCCGGAAATGGACGGCTCGGAAGCTGTAAACATTATAAGAAAACGCGAAAAAGAAAAATTAATAAAAAAAGTTCCTATTATTTTACTTACAGCGGATGACTCTGAAGAAATAAAGGAATCGTTTTTATCAAAAGGTTTTAACGGATTATTACCTAAACCTATCGGCGATAAAGAAATCGAGAAAATACTGGATGAATTCTTAATTAAAAATTAATAGCTGGACAAAATTAAAAAATAGTAATATCCTGATTTATCGGAGGGAACATGAAAAAACGCGCTCTTATCAGTGTATTTTATAAAGACGGTATTCTGGAACTTGCTTCTTTTTTAAAGAGTTCAGGATGGGAAATTGTTTCTACAGGCGGCACTTCAAAATTTTTACAGGAAAATAAAATTCCTGTTACCGACGTTTCCAGTATTACAGGATTTCCTGAATGCCTTGACGGCAGAGTAAAAACGCTGCACCCTGCGATTCACGCCGGTATTCTCGCTCGACGAGACGTTAAATCGCATATGAGTACGTTAAAATCCCAAAAACTCGGAACTATCGATCTTGTCTGCGTTAATCTTTATCCGTTTTTTGAAAAAGTGCAGGCAGGACTTTCCGAGGAAGATACAATTGAATTTATCGATATCGGCGGTCCGGGTATGCTTCGCTCCGCCGCAAAAAATCATAAAGACGTGATTGTGCTTACAGACCCCGCTGATTATCCGAAAACAATAAAAGGATTAAAAGCAGGTGAAGTTCCTTACGAGTTTAGAAAACGCCTTGCAGGAAAAGTTTTTGATTTAACTTCGGCTTACGACGCGGCGATCGCGCGTTATCTTTTGGATGAGGATTATCCCCGTTACCTTCCGCTGTCATTACAGATGGGACAATCTCTGCGTTACGGTGAAAACGCTCATCAATCGGCTGCGCTGTATCTTCATACTGATCGCCCGGGCGTTTTAAGCGCGATGAAGCAGCTTCACGGCAAGGAGCTCGGTTATAATAATATCAAAGACCTTGATATCGCGTGGAAAGCCGCATGCGCGTTCGGTCTTAAAGAAGACAAAACAAAACCGTTAGGTGAAGCTAAAATTAAGAAATTGCTTCCAAAAGACGCTGTTAAAGATGATATCAATAAAAAAATCTGCTGCGTGGCTGTTAAGCACAATACTCCGTGCGGAATCGCCGCCGGAGATACTCTGTTAGACGCTTATGAAAAAGTTTTTGCCTGCGATCCGGTTTCGATATTCGGCGGAATAATTGCGTGTAACACAATAGTAGACGAAAATGTAGCTATAAGACTCTCAGAATTATTTTTAGAAATTGTCGCAGCTCCTGAATTCAGCGATAAAGCTTTGAATGTTTTAAAACAGAAAAAAAATCTCCGCATAATAGAATTAAAAACATCTCCAAAAGAAAAATTTGAGTACACAGCCGTTGACGGCGGACTTTTAGTTCAAGAGTGCGATAAAACAGTTCTTGAAAAATGGGAAGTTGTAACAAAAGCCGCTCCTGATAAACGCGATATCCCTGACATGATCTTCGGAATGAGAGCAGTCACCTTTGTTAAATCAAACGCGATTATGATTGTAAAAGAGCAGTCAGCGACAGGTATCGGCGGCGGACAGGTAAACAGAATTTGGCCTGCAAAGCAGGCTTTGGAAAGAAGCACTGACGTAATAAAAAAGGCATCCCAAGAATCAGCCGACACAGGCGGAAGCCCGTGGAGCGATTCAGAGCCGTCGAGAGTTCTTGCATCCGATGCGTTCTTCCCGTTCAGTGATATTGTTGAAGCTGCCGCAAAAGCGGGCATTAAAACAATTATTCAGCCGGGCGGTTCAATGAATGACAAATTATCAATCGAAGCGTGCGATAAACACGGCATCGCAATGGTATTTACGGGAACGCGTCACTTTAAGCATTAATATTTTACATAACGAAAAATCAATCTCTTTTAAAGCTGTTCGTTAAGCGAAATACTTAACAGCGCCTGTGAAGATATCCATTTTTTTAATTCCCGGGATGTTTTTATATAATCCGTCTTCAAAACGTTCGTTATGCGCCATACGCCCGAAGACTCTGCCGTCCAATGACGTTATTCCTTCTATCGCGTAATTTGAGTTATTCGGATTATATCGAATATCCTGCGAAGCTGTTCCTTCATGATCAACATATTGCGTAGCGATTTGCCCGGCAGCCGCTAATTTTTGGATTGTGTTTTCATCGGCGATGAAGCGTCCTTCGCCGTGCGAAATCGGAACAATGTATTGCGAGCCTAATTCTAAATGCGAAAGCCACGGTGATTTATTTGACACAATTTTTGTGTTAACAAGAACAGACTGGTGCCTTCCGATTGTGTTGAATGTTAGGGTAGGACAGGAATCTGTCATGCCGCGAATTTCGCCGTAAGGAACAAGCCCTAGTTTTATCAAAGCCTGAAACCCGTTGCAAATTCCGCAAATAAGTCCGTCTTTGTTTTTTATAAGGTTCATAACAGAATCTGTTATCTCTTTATTCCGGAAAAAAGCTGTGATAAATTTTCCCGAGCCGTCAGGCTCATCTCCGCCTGAAAACCCTCCGGGAATAAAGATTCCTTGCGATTTTTTTACCGCTTTTGCAAAACCTTTTACGCTGTCTGCGATATCGGCGGAGGATTGATTTCGTATAACGAATATTTGCGCATTTCCGCCGGCATTTTCTATCGCTCTTGCGCTGTCATACTCGCTGTTTGTTCCGGGAAAAACAGGAATCACAAAACGAGGTTTTTTATTTTTTGACCGCGAACCGCACGATCTATTGCTTTGATCTTCTTTAGTTGTTTGATTAAAATTCATTTGGTTTATATTAAAATTAAAGTTTTCAATACTGCCTTTCTGTTTGATCAAGTACGGATATACCGGTTCCAGCGTATGTTCCCATGCGTGTTGAATTCTGGAAAATAAAATCTCAATACTTTTTGTTTTTAATAAATATTTTTCGGAAGTCATTCCAAGATAAATAAACTCTATTTCTTCCGTTTGTGTATAAACCGAAGTTTTGAGATCGCCGCGGTAAAAATCTTTTTCAATTTCTATTACAAATCCGCCGAATCCGTGTTCCGCGTTTAAATCATATTCAGATACAAAGCCAAGACGATTCCCCATACACATTTTCACAATCGCTTCGGCAGTTCCACCAGAGCCGACAGCCCACGCCGATAATATTTTTTCTTCATTTGTTTGCGCCGAGGGGTTGTTGATTAATTTTTCGATTTCGTCAAAATATCCGCGTAAAGAATCAAAATTTAAATTTTCAGAAATCGAGGATTTTGGTTTTAATAAATAAACCTTGCTTCCGCTTTTCTTGAATTCCGGTGTGATAATTTTATCGATTTTCGAGACAGAAACCGCAAAAGATACTAAAGTCGGCGGAACATTTATTTCTGTTTCGTTAGAACAAGAAAAACTTCCGGACATCGAATCTTTTCCACCGATAGCGGCAGTTTGCAATCCTATTTGTGCGTCCAGCGCTCCAAGGAGCGCGGCGGCGGGCTTTCCCCATTTAAAAGGATCGTCACGTAACTTTTCAAAATACTCCTGAAATGTCAAGAAACATTTTTTTCTGTTGCCGCCTGATGCGATTATTTTTGCGACAGAGTGAACCACGGCGAAAACAGCTCCATTGTAAGGATCTAATGAAGAAATTTCAGGATCATAACCCCATGATAACAGAGAGCAGTCATCGGTTCTTCCGTTGAGGACAGGCAGTTTTGCCGCCATTGCCTGAACAGGCGTTAGCTGAAACTTTCCGCCGTAAGGAGCTGTTACTGTCGCAGCTCCAATGCAGGAATCAAAACGCTCCGTAAGCCCCTTCTGTGAGCAAATGTTCAAACTGCCGATAAAATGAAGAAGCTTATTCTCATCTGAAAAGACGGTTTTTTCTTTTTTGTTCCCTGTTACCAGTTCTCTTTTACCTATTACCGCTTTCGCGTTTTTCTTAGCGCCGTTTGAATTTAAAAATTCCCGCGATAGATTTACGATTTTTTTATTATTCCAATTCATCACTAAACGCGGCTCTTTTGTTACAAAGGCTATAACAGTGGCTTCAAGATTTTCGCTTTTTGCATATTTTATAAATTTATTAATATCTTTTTTTGCGACAACAACGGACATTCTTTCCTGACTTTCACTTATCGCTATTTCCGTTCCGTCAAGCCCTTCATATTTTTTTGGCACTTTATTCAGATCGATTTTTAATCCGTCGGCAAGCTCTCCTACAGAGACGCTTACTCCTCCTGCGCCGAAATCATTGCATCTTTTAATTAAGCGCGTAACATCCGGGTTTCGAAACAAGCGTTGAATTTTTCGCTCTTCGGGCGCGTTTCCTTTTTGAACATCCGCGCCGCAGGCGGAAAGAGAAGACGTGTTATGTGATTTTGACGAGCCTGTCGCTCCTCCTATGCCGTCTCGTCCTGTTCTGCCGCCAAGCAGAATCACAGCATCGCCGCTTTGCGGAGTCTTTCGTATAACGTTCTTTGCCGGAGCCGCTCCTATAACAACTCCTATTTCCATTCTTTTTGCCGTGTATCCGGGATGATAGATTTCGTGAACTAACCCTGTGGCTAATCCGATTTGATTGCCATAGGAGCTGTAACCGGCGGCGGCAGTGCGGCAGATTTTCCTCTGCGGTAATTTTCCGGGAAGCGTACCGGCTGCGCTTTGCAATGGATCTCCCGCGCCTGTTATTCTCATCGCCTGATAAACAAACGCTCTTCCGGAAAGAGGATCCCGGATCGCGCCTCCAAGACAAGTCGCCGCTCCTCCGAAAGGCTCAATCTCTGTCGGATGATTATGAGTCTCATTTTTAAACATTAAAAGCCAGTCTTCATTTTGTCCGTCAACATCAATTTTTATTTTTACTGAGCACGCGTTTATCTCTTCTGATTCATCCAGATCGTTTAACAATCCTTTTTGTTTTAACGCTTTTGCTCCGATTGTAGCGATATCCATCAGGGTAACTGCCGCTTTGTCTCTTCCCAGAGTTTTGCGTAACGTTAAATAATTTTCGTAACTTTCGCGGATTTTTTCATCTTCGATTTTTATTTCATCAAGTTCCGTTAAAAATGTCGTGTGGCGGCAATGATCTGACCAGTAAGTATCAAGAACGCGGATTTCTGTAACAGTGGGGTCTCGTTTTTCATCATTTAAAAAATAATTTTGACAGAATTTTATGTCTTGAAAATCCATCGCAAGATTCATTTCGATGCGCAATTTTTCCAGATCATTATCATTAAAATTTATAGAATTATTTACAGATTTTATTTCATCAGGAGTTGTAATATCGATAACAAGCGTTTTTGGTTTTTCAAACGGAGCTTCCCGGCTTTCAACAGGATTTATCAGCCATGATTTAATCCGCGAAAAATCATCATCGCTTAGATCGCCGTAAAGTGCGAAAATTTTCGCGGAATTAATTAAAGGTCTTTTTTTACCTGTGGCAAGCGATATACACTGAGCGCAGGAATCGGCTCTTTGATCAAATTGACCTGGAAGATATTCAAGCGCGAAAACGCGCACATTCCTTCCATGTTCCTCAAAAACCGGCAGAGTATCATAAACAATATCAACAGGCGGCTCTGAAAAAACAGTGTTTCTTACAGCATTAAAATCTTCCCTTGAAATATTTTCCGCGAAATAGCGGTTAACTATCCGTACTTTCTCAATTTTTTCTATTTGCAGACTAAGTTTTATATCCGCGGCTATTGACGCCGCTTCTTCGGTAAATTCATTTTTTTTCTCGACATAGATTTCAAAAACGCTCATAAAAGCAATATACATGTTTTTTAAAAATTAATATATAATTCGTTCATGGGAGATAAAAAAGAACGCGCAGCCGAACTGGAAAAATTAATTCAAAAATATCAAGGATCGTATTACAGCGGGGAAGCGGAAATTTCCGACGCTCAGTTTGATATTCTTTGGGATGAGTTAAAATCGATTTCCCCTGACAGCGCAGTGTTAAAAAAAATCGGGAAGGAAGGAGACGATAGCTTTAACGTTGACGGATTTCCTAAAGCGCGTCATTTAATTCCGATGGGTAGTCAGGAAAAAGCGTCAAATCCGGAAGAATTTATTAAATGGGTTGATAAATTTCTAATCGAAGACGATGCGTTAACCGAAAAAAAAACAAAGTTAACAAAAAAATTTATTGTTCAATACAAATTAGACGGCGCGAGTCTTGAGCTTCAATACGAAAAGGGAAAATTAACTCGCGCTGTAACACGCGGAGACGGAATTACTGGTGACGAAATTACAGCTAACGCGCGGCGCATGTCGGGGACAGTAGAAGAGCTTGACATTTCTTTTTCAGGCGGCGTAAGAGGCGAAGTAATAATGACTCATGCGGTTTGGGAGAATAAATATAAGTCAAAAGCGAACTGCCGCAATGCCGCTAACGGAATTATGCGCCGCAAAGACGGCTGCGGCTGCGAAGATTTAAGTTTAATTGTTTATGACGCGTCAGCTTCAGGCGATGATAATTTTTTTAAAGATGAAATTCAAAAAATTAAATGGCTAAAAGAGCGGGGCTTTAATACAACAGAAACAAAAACTTTTTCCGCCGCCTGTGAAATTATCGAGTACCGTGAATCAATTTCAAAAAACAGAGATAAGCTTCCGTTCGATATCGACGGTCTTGTCGTAAAAAATATCGATATTGATATGTCAGACTTAAGAAAAGCGCGTCCGGAAAAGCAAATCGCTTTTAAATTTGAGCTGGAAACGGCGTTCAGTGTGTTACGCGAAATTCAGTGGAGTGAATCAGGCGCGACTTACACTCCGATCGGTATTATTGATCCTGTGCGTCTTGCCGGCACTAATGTAAAACGGGCGAATCTTAATAACCCCGATTCAATCCGCGCGATGGGATTAAAAATCGGCTCGACAGTTTCTGTTGTAAAACGCGGCGAGATAATCCCAAAAATTGAGGGACTCGCTCCTGTTATTGCATCCGAAAAAACTAGCGAAATTATTTTCCCCGATACCTGCGCGACCTGCGGTTCCAAGCTGACAGACGCAGGCACGAGGCTTTTTTGTCCTAATTCAGGATGTGAAAAAAGGCTTTTACACAGACTTGAAAAATGGGTGTCGGTTCTTGATATCAGGGAATTAGGCGAGAAACTTTTAAAACAGTTATTTGAAAAAAACATAAAACATATTCATGAAATTTACGCGTTAAAAACAGAAGAGCTTAGCGAATACGATAGAATGGGGGAGTTATCCGCGGCGAAAGTTATACGCCATATTCAAACAAAACGGGAATTATCTCTTGCCGTGTTTATCGCAGGTTTTGATTTTGAAAACATCGCTGAAACAACAATGGAAAAAATTGCGGCGGCAGGTTTTGACACGCTGGAAAAATTACGCGCCGCATCAGCCGCCGATTTAGCCACAGTTCACACAGTGGGGGAGATTACTGCCTGCGTTATAACCGAAGGCTTAAAAGAATGCGCGCAGGAGATGGATGAAGTATTAAAAACCGGCATTATCACAATTGCGCCGCCTGTGTCCGCTGATTCGCAGCCTCTGCGCGGAGAGTCTTTTTGTTTTACAGGCGAGTTAAAATCCATGAAAAGAGGAGAAGCCGAAGAGAAAATAAAAGCGTTAGGCGCGCAGGTTAAATCTTCTGTTGTTAAAGGGCTTTCCTATCTTGTGACTAACGACCCTTCTTCCGGCTCTTCAAAAAACAAAAAGGCGCAAACGTTAGGTGTAAAAATTATCAGCGAAGATGAGTTTATCGCTTTAATAGCGGTTAATAAGAATGAAAATAAAACGCCGGTTCAGAAGGAATTGTTTTAATAGTAATTCTTCATCGCCTCAAACTTTTCTCTGTTCTTTTGAATCAGTCTAAGCTCGCGGTTGATTGTTTTTTTGTAGTCTAACGTACCTTTTTCTATTCTGATCGCTTCGTCTGTCCAAAACTGAACTTTGGGCAAATCGATCCACCTAAAACGGTTCTCGTTTGCTTTATTCGCCCACTTAATAACTTCATCCCAGTAAAAAAGCGCGGCGCGGTAGCAGGTTTCGGCTATTTCAAGACTTTCAAGATTCTGCTCTTTAAAAGGGGCGTTGTAAAAAAAAGCGTTTCGTTTATTCCATTTATTTCCTAAAAAAAGATACTGTTCGATCAATTTTAAGTGAATGTGCATGTTAAATAAATAGCGGTATTTTTCCCATTGGATTTCATTATCAATTTGAGCTAACGCGAAAAGAGGATTGGCAAACGGCGCTTTTACCGCCTGCTCCAGCCAATAAATATTTTCCATGCTGTCGTCGGGATATTGAATTAAATGAACATGAAACAATCTGTAATATTGCTCCTTGTATGTAACTTGATAACTGCCAAGAGGAAGCGCGACAAACAGTAAAACGAGTATTGATATTATTTTAAAAAGTTTTTTCACTATACGTTGAATATCGGCAAAGTTGAGAGCATACTCCAGACCTGATCGGACAGTTCGTCCGCGGGTTTTGCTCCGTTTAAAATCTCGACTCTGGCACCGTTTTCGCGGTATTTTTTTATTAACTGATGATATTTTTCGCGGACTTTTTCTTGAAACTCTAAATATTCATAAATTTCAAGTTCTTTACGGCTTTTCATCCTATCAATTGCGGTTTTCGGGTCGATATCAAAGAAAAAAGTCAGTTCAGGCGCCGGAAAACGCCAATTTAATAGACCGGGAAGCTCATCGCCGCATTCAATCCCTTGATAAACCAGCGAAGAAAGCGCGTATCTGTCACTCGCTGTGAAATAACCTTGTTTAATAAGCTCAATAATGCCGTTTGCCCCGTACAAATGCTCATTTCGATCTGCGGCAAAAAGCATTGCAAGGGTTTCAGGTTTTATTTCAAATTCTTTTTTCAAAGCAAGGCGGATAAGCCTGCCTATATACCCGTCAGTCGGTTCAAAAGCAGGAGAAAATTTAATTTTTTCGATTTTTTTAAAACGTTCAGTTAATAATTTTAATTGTGTTGTCGTTCCGGCGCCGTCACAGCCTTCAAATACAATAAAATTGTTGATAATATTCATTTTTTTCATTGTAACACATTAAAAATCGGTTGTATAGCGTTTAAAATGATACTATTAACCATAAAATGTGTTATAATTTATATATAAATGTCCATTTTTGTTATAATTAACGGGAAAAAAACGATTCCCTTATCAATTTATGTAAAAATTATCTCATTTTTACTGCTTGTTACTGTGTCGGCATTCGCTATGATGCCTATTCAAGACGCGGTTAGTAGGGTAATGTACTCTATTCGCAATGATTTTATACAAAAAATCGAGGATATAACAGGAATCGAGGTTTTTTACTCGTCAATACGCCCCACAATTTTTGGATCATTCGATATCAGAAATTTAAGATTTATGAACAGCGAAAATACGCTTTTTACAGTTTCAAGAATCAGAGTTAATTTTTCAATATTTCAATTAATAATTCAAAAAAAAGCGTTTATAAATACAATTCAAGTTGATAATCCTTTATTTGATATTGATACGTCACGCGATAAGGAGACTTTAGAATTTTTTGCGTCCCTGTCAAAAAATCGAAACGGCGAAACTGCCGGGACAAACGGCGTAACATTTTCAAAAATTTTAGAAATCCTGCCGAGAAACGCGCTGTATCAAATACGCAATGGTTCGATGAATTTTTCCGGTAAGGATTTACGCGTAAAAATCGATGAAGTAAATTTAAATATACGCGAAGAAGAAAATGAGTTTTTTCTGGACGGTAATATTACGGCAGAGGCGGCATATTCAGGATTCAAAGATAAAACGCTTTTAATTAAAACGCAGATAGGCGTTAACGGTTTAAGCTCACAGGAAATATTCGGAAGCGCTGGAAGCGTTTCTTTCTCGCGCATAATGTTTTCTGAAATTGAAAAAGCCGATCTTAATTCTTTTTATTTTATGAACGAAAAAGCAGTAAACCCAAAACCTCTTTTTTCCGTGCATCCTTTTAATATTACGCTGTCTTACAGAAATAACGAGTTAAGCTCGTCAAAGACCGATACGGCGGATTTTTTCGCGTATAATTTCCGTTTTAATTCAGAGAGAAATTTTATTTTCGCCGATGTAAATTTCAATGAATTTTCGTTAGGTGATATTATCGATATCGATTCTGATTTTAATTACGCGTCTCATTTAATGAACATCGATATAAACGGGCAGGTTTCTTTTTCACTTGACCGGCTTTTAAATAAAATGACGTATAAAACCGATATAAACGGAGGTAAGATTGACAGCGTTACGCGAAATTCGGATTTAATTGACGCTTTTAAAATTAATTTATCAGGCGACGAAACAAAAATAGAAATAGCGGACTTTCATATAGCGGCTTCTGAGGAGACTGCAAGGCTTGGATTTTTCCGGGGAAACATAGGAGCGTCAGGCAATGTTATTTTTTCGCCGTTACAATCATACGGCAGCATTTTTATTGATCGTTTCGGCTTTACATCAAGCGAATCGATATCGGCGGAATTTGACGTTTCTACGATAATGAAAGAGGTAAGCATAAAAAGCCCGGAGGTAAAAATTGCCGGCGCAATTTTTAATGATTTTAACGCGTTAATTTTTCCCGCCGAAAAAGAAATCGCCGTTAACATATCCTGTTTTAACGATGATAAAGGAAGCGTTTATTTTGACGCTGTTTACAACCAGCAGCCGCGTCAGGCGGAAGCGTCTTTATCGCTGGATGCAATTTCTTTTTTTGATATAACTGAAATTATACGCCCGTTTACAGGAATCGAAGCAATACCGTTTTTGAGCAGGAGCATGCTGCGTGATTCTCTTTTAAAAGCGGACTTTTTCTTTTCTACGGATTTTAATAATATTTTATTTAACGCTCCGAATATCGCTTTTAATATCGCTGATTCATCAGGAAGTTTCTCGTTATCGGGAACCGATAAACAGTTTAATTTAACAAACGGATTAATAAACATTAAGGACAGCGATCTAAATCTTTCAGCTAACGTTCAATATGCCGATACTAACGATTTAAATTTCGCTCTTAACGTCAGTTATCATGATTTTGCGTGGAACGTAGAAGGACAGCTCTTAGACAAAACAACTTTAATAATTCATGATCCGAACGGTCTGAATATTTACGCAAATGTATCAAATCAAGGAGCGATGTCCGGTTATATCGACAGCGTAAATTTCCCGATTCCGTATAAATCGCAGTCAATTTACATAAATTCAAACACTGTCGGGCGTTTTGATTCCAGAGATTCATGGAATATCGATATAGGTCATCTTTTTGCGTTATATGAAGGAGAAGAATTATTTAATTTCAAGGGTTTTGCCGATCAAAACGGCGCAAACCTGTCTAATATTACTTTAAAGGATTCTTTAGGGGTCTTATCCGGGAACGCGGATTTTACATGGAATTCAAGTTTTAAAGATATCGGCTTCCTTGTAAATATATCCGATCTCCATGATTCCAAAGAGAACTTTAATTTTCAAGGCAGAGTAAATGATAAAAAAATAAACGCGCGCGCTTCTGTTGATGATATGAGGATCAATCGTTTTACAGGCTCTTCTTCGTTAATGATTTTAAACGCCGACGCGGAAGTTATATGGGATTCATTTAATTCATTTAACGCTGATTTAAATATTAATTCGTTTTTTGTTGACGTTAATAATACCCCGATGTTCGCTTCCGCCGGTATTTCTTTGTCCGATGAAGAAATAAAGATTCAGGATTTTGACTTAAAATTTCAAAGAATAAACGCCGCAATGCCGCAGCTGCTTTTTAACCGGTCTGAAGGTATCGTAAAAACTGAAATTTCTCTTGAAGGAATAGCAAGAGATAAAAATATCGAAGGACAGATCGAGTTAGACGCCGGTTTTAAAAGCATAGAATCATGGCTCGAAATAAAAAATATACTTAATAAACTTGACGGAACGTTGAAGGTAGAAGATATCGTCTTCGGCAGATTTACAAGCGATGAAGCTGTTTTTAATTTTTCCGCTGACAGCGGCGATATTTTTCTAAGCGGCGGAATTGATAATATGCTTCGTTTGGAAATGGATAGAGACGGAAATTTTTTTCTCGGTTTATCGGCTCCGCTTCCGATACACGGCTCGGTTGGCGGCACTTTAAAAAAAGGCATATTAGACGCAAGAGTTAATAATTTCTTTATTGATCTGGAATCGTTAGTCGGCGCATTTACATTAACAGATGATTTTGTTATAGCAGGCGGTTACATCACTGGCGAAATGGAATTTAAAGGTTCTGTTTTGAATCCCGGGTTTTACGGACAAGGCAGAGCTAACAGCATGCGTTTCAGCGTTAAAAATTTTGTCAGCGAAGATATTAAAGCTGTCCCTTTTATTATTCATGCTAACGGCAGCGAAATGTATTTTGAAGATGTAACGCTGGCTTCAGGAGCGGGGAGCGGAAAGGCAAACGGTTATCTTCATTTTTTAAACTGGAATCCTGCTACAATTATTCTTGAAATGGAATTCCCGAGAGCGACTCCCATTCTCTACGATTTTAATATCGCAGGTTTTCTTGCCAGGGGAACCGCCGCCGGCGATCTTGGCATGAATATCGATCTGCGTAATAAAAATATGGAAATAAACGGGGATTTATTTACAAATTCCTCGGAATTGGGATTAAGCATGGATTCGCTTTTTGCGGGAAATGAACCAATCACCGAAGTGGCGGAAGGCGCTATGGATGTTGTTGTTGATATAACCGTCACTACAGGAACAATGGTAGAGTTTGTATGGCCAAGTTCAAATCCGATTATCAGGGCAAATCCGGAATTAGGGTCTGTAATTAATGTTTCTACCGATACCAGATCGGGAAATTTTTCGCTTGACAGTAATATAAAATTACGTTCAGGAGAGCTTTATTACTTTGACAGAAATTTTTTCATACGTCAGGGAAATATCGTTTTTAATGAAAATGAAAATAAGTTTGATCCTATAATTTCAGCCAGAGCGGAAACACGGGACCGATCTGATATTGGCAATGTTACAATATCGATGATTGTCGAAAATCAGCCGTTATTGAGTTTTGAACCGCGTTTTGAGTCTGTTCCGAGCATCAGCCAGCTTGAAATTTATACGATTTTAGGGCAGAATTTCAAAAGCACTGCCGGAAGCGATAGTAATGATTCAGCTCAGCGGTTCTTAATATCATCAACAACGGACATCTTGGGGCAGGTTGTAGCAGGTTCGGATACTTTATCGCAGCTTATGTTTTTCCGTCAGTTTGAAAAGCGTATGAGGAATGTTTTACCGTTTGATATGTTCAGCATAAAAACACGGTTTATACAAAATGCGGTAGTTTCCGGCGTATCCGGCATTAATCAGGAGGCTCATATATACAGAAATTCCGGAATCGGTAACTATTTTGATAATACAACTGTTTTTATAGGTAAGTACATAGGTCGAGATATGTTTGTACAGGGTATGCTCACGTTAAAGTATGATAAAAACAGCAATAGGATGGGCGGATTAGTATTTGAACCGGATATTGGCATTGAATTACAAAGTCCTTATTTTAATATTAGATGGGACTTTTTTCCGTATAACCCGCAAAATTTGTGGGTCAGCGATAATTCCATTACAATAAGCTGGAGTAAGTCCTTTTAATATAAAATTTACGGTTTTTTAGGAGTATTGATGAAATTCAGGTTTTTATTTCTTTTTTTTCTCTTGACTGCAGCAGTTTCATTTTCTCAAAGCGATGATAATGATAGCGATGACGCTTGGTTTCACAATAAACCAATCAGAGATATTATATTTACAGGATTAAAAAATAAAACAGCCTCAGAACTTGACGGTTTAATGAATCCCTATAAAGGAAAAATATTTGACGAAAGTGTCTTTTTAGAAATACAGGGAAAACTTTATGCATTGGAATACTTTGACCGAATAGAACCTTCAATAGCCCGATCCAGCCCTGTAAACAGCGAAGTAGTTTTAAGATTCGCTGTTGTTGAACGTCCCGTTATCGGAAGAATTATAATTTCAGGAAACTCCGGTCTTACGCGCAGAGAAGTAAACGATGTTATATCATCAAAAGTACATGATATTTTTAACCAGTCAAAAGTCCGCCTTGATATCGAAGCGATAAGAAATAAATATATCGAAAAAGGATATCCCAATGTTACGGTTACGGCTGTCGAATCACAATCGTCGGATACGTCAATTACTTTAATTTTCAACATTGTTGAAAGCGAAATGATGTCAATATCAACAATAGAGTTTGTCGGGAATACGAGATTTTCGAGCAAAGCTTTAAGAAAACAGCTTTCGCATAAACAGCGCACATTAATTAACAGCGGCGCTTTTCAGGAAGCGAAACTAATAGAAGACAGAGAAGCGATCGTTAAATATTATCACGACCGCGGTTACATAGACGCAAGAATTATCGACGTTACGCGATCTTTAGAAGCGGACGAAAAAAGAACAAATATGACGCTCACATTTATGATAGAAGAAGGAGCGGAATACAGATTCGACGGAGTAACATTTTCGGGTAACGTTATTTTTTCCACAGAACAGCTGGAAAAATTAATTACATCTAAAGAAGGCGAAATCGTAAATATGACGCGGCTGGAAATGGATTTACAGCGCGTCGCCGATCTTTATTTTGAGAATGGTTATATTTACAATGTTATTAACAGAACTCCGGATAAAAATACTCAAACCAATACAATTTCTTATTCTGTTACGATTGTAGAAAGAAGCAGAGCATACATCGAAAATCTTATTATCATCGGAAACAATAAAACAAAAGATCATGTTATCTTAAGAGAGATCGGTCTTGAGCCGGGGGATATTTTTTCCAGAACTAAAGTATTAGACGCTGTCCGCAATTTATATAATTTGCAATTTTTCTCCATGGTAATGCCTGATACTCTCCAGGGAAGCACCGAAAATTTAATGGATCTGGTTTTTACGCTTGAAGAGCAGCCGACTACCGATATTCAATTCGGGCTTACGTTTACGGGCGCTCCTGATACATTTCCGATATCGGGGCTTGTTAAATGGAACGATCGCAATATCGGAGGAAGCGGCAATCAGCTTGGCGTTGAAGTGAATTCATCAATCATCGATACAAGTTCGTTATCTGTTAATTATATGCACAGATGGATATTTGGTCTGCCTTTATCGCTTGGAATCGATTTAACCGTTAATTATCAAAAACGGGATGCGGCGCTTGATAATCAGCCTCCGTTTTTTTACGGTGATGAAGATCGCGCGTATCCTGACGGATATAATTCATGGGAAGAATATAATAACAGCACAAGTTCCCTTACAAAAGATTTTTTAATGTCTTATCAGCAGGTTTATTTATCTATGGGTCTTACAACAGGATACAGATGGTCAACAGTAGCAGGGTTAGTCAGTCTAAGCGGCGGTTTAAGATTCGGGATTGTTAATAATATTTTTGATGAAATATACAGACCTTTTGATCCTGTTTTAAGAGAAGAAAATAAAAAATGGTCGCCTAGGACTTCATTCTGGTCATCTATTGCTCTTGATCAGCGCGATATTTTTTATGATCCTTCAAACGGTTATTATGTATATGAACGTCTCGGCGTATACGGTTTATTCAGCGAAAAAATTGAAAAAGAACATTATGTGCGCAGCGACACAAAAGTGCAGTATTTTGTTACGCTGTTTGATATCCCTGTCAGAGAAAAATCTAGCTTTAAATGCGTTCTGGCGCTTAATGCCGGAATTTCGGTAATATTTAAACAAGCCGGACGCGGTAATCCCGATTCAAGAATTCCGACTTTAGAAAAATCAAACTGGCTTGCTGTTGACGGTATGTTTGTAGGAAGAGGCTGGAGTCAGGAATACGCGATAAGCAAAGGATTAGTTCTTCTTGATAACTGGATTGAGCTTCGTTTTCCGATTATCCGCGGTATCTTAGCTTTTGATTTATTTTTTGATATTGTAGGCGTGGAAACCGAGTGGGGTTATTATTTGGGTAAAAACAGCAAGGGAGAGAGGAATTTTACGCTTGAGAATTTCCGTTTTGGTTTCGGCGGCGGTTTGCGTTTTACTATTCCGCAATTCCCGTTAAGATTTTCTATCGGAAAACGATTTAAAGTCGTTGACGGAAAAGTCGAATGGCAGCAAGGTAATATCGGCGCTAATGACAGAGACGGCAGAGGATTGGATCTTGTAATGTCATTTGTCGTATCATATTAATTATCAGAGGGGTAATATGTTAAAACGATTTTTATTTTTAATAATTTTTATTTGTTTGTGTTTTGGATTTGTTTACGGACAGCAGCTGACAAGAATCGCAGTAATTGATCTGCCGCGGGTTTATACTGAATTTTTCGCAGAATCAAGAGCTGTCAGAGATTTTGAAGAAAGAACAGCGAGAGTTCAGCGCGATATCGATCGAATGCAGAAGGACATTCAAGATACAAGAACAAGATTAGCTAACGCGATACAGGATAACAAAGAAAGCGATATCATCAGACTCGAAACAGAAATAAACAGAAAGACCGAAAATCTAAAAAACTTTTATCAGGCAAGAACAACAGAACTTGATAATCAAAGAAAAAATTTAATGCAGGATAATTCGTTTTTAAAACAGGTTCAGGATGAGATACGGTTTATCGCGGAGTCCGAAGGTTTTACTCATGTTTTTGATATAAAAAATACTCCCGGAATGGTGTGGTTCAGCGCTTCCGTTGATGTAACCGATAAATTAATTTCGAGTCTGCGGGCTAAATCCAGAAATTAATAATATTTTTTTATGGCTGATATTGCGCGTACAAGTCCAATGCTCGAACAGTACAGACGCATAAAAAAACAGCATGAAGATAATATTCTTTTTTTTCGTCTCGGTGATTTTTATGAAATGTTCGCTAAAGACGCTGTCGAAGTTTCAGCTCTCTTAAATCTGACTCTTACAAGCCGTAACGGACTTCCAATGTGCGGCGTTCCGTATCATGCGGCGAAAACCTATATCGCCCGGCTTTTAAAACACGGAAAAAAAATCGCAATCTGCGAACAATTAACCGCGCCTGAAAAAGGCGTTAAAGTAATAGAGCGCGATGTAGTAGAGATAATCACACCCGGCACTACAGTCGATGAGGATTTTTTAGAAAAAGGAAACTCAAATTATCTCGGATGCTTAGCAACGGCAATAGCGCGTAACAATGGGATGACTCTTTCATTTTCATATATCGATATCTCAACTGGTGAATTTTTTTCCACTTGTTTTACAAAAAACGCCGCTGCCGCATTGCGTCAAGAATTAGAAAGGCTTCAGTTAAAAGAATTATTGATTCAGGAATCCCTGTTAAACGAAAATGAAGAAATCGCTTGCGCTGTTTTTGACAGACAATCGTTAGTTTTAAACAGGTGGGCAGACTGGCTTTTTGATCAGGAAACGGCAAAATCCAGACTGGAAAAACAATTCGGTCTTTCTAATCTAAAAGGTTTCGGGCTGGAAGAGACCAGCGCGCAGATAATTTCCGCAGGCGCTCTTCTTGATTATCTTGATACAACATCAAAGAGTCTGCTGCCTCATATACGAACCATAAAAATTTACGATGATAATGAATTTATGGGAATTGACGAGTCAAGTCAGCGCAATCTTGAATTAATCTGCAATCAAAGAGACAAAGAAAAACGGTTTTCGCTTTTGGAAGTGATGGACGAAACAAGATGCTCAATGGGAAAAAGGCTCTTAAAGAGACGAATTTTGCAGCCGTTACGCGACATTGAATTGATAAATAACAGATTAAATATTGTAGAGACTCTTTACCGCGATCAAGGACGATTAAGCAAACTGCGCGAGATATTGGGAAAAACTCCTGATCTTGAACGGCTTTGCTCAAGGCTTGCAATGGATAAAGCGCACGCAAGAGATTTAATTTCCATTAAGATGGCGGTTTCTTCTTTTATTTCTGTTACAGAAATATTTAATGATAATAACGATTTAATTTTTGAAGAGGCGGATTCAATAATTAATAATTTTTCCGGTCTTGCGGTAATTACGGAGCTTTTAGAAAACAGCTTAATGGAAGAGCCTTCTGTTTTATTAAACGAAGGTAATTTAATAAAGACAGGTTTCAATTCCGATCTGGATTCTCTTAGAGCAATGAAAGACAATTCCAGGCAGATACTGGAAGAATATCTTGAAGAAGAAAAATTACAAACAGGAATTACCAGCTTAAAAATCCGGTACAATCGTTTAATCGGTTATTTTTTTGAAGTAACCAAAACAAATCTGGAAAGAGTACCAAAACATTTTATACGGCGTCAGGGAATCGCAGGCGGAGAACGTTATTCGACAGACCGCCTTGCGGCTCTTGAATCGGAAATTAACGGAGCTTCCGATAAGATCATCGATCTTGAAAAAAAGATTTTTTTGGATATCCGCGGCGAAGTTAAAAAAGAACTTCTTTCTCTTTCCGCCGCCGCGCGCCGCTTAGCCGAAATTGATACGGCGCAGTCGCTTGCAAAAGCATCTTCTGTCAGAGGCTGGACGCGGCCTGTGTTAAACGAAAGCGGCGCTTTAGAAATTATCGAAGGAAGGCATCCTGTTGTGGAAGCTCATCTTAACCGCGGTGATTATATCCCGAATAATATAATTTTAAGTACGGAAGAAAATCAAATATCTTTTGCAATGATAACAGGTCCCAATATGGCGGGAAAATCAACGTATTTAAGGTCTGCCGCTCTTATCGCGATCATGGCGCAGGCAGGCAGTTTTGTTCCGGCAAGAGAAGCGCGTATCGGGATATGCGACAGAATTTACTGCAGAGTAGGAGCGTCCGATAACCTCGCACTGGGAGAATCTACATTTCTTGTTGAAATGAACGAAACAGCATTTATCTTAAATACGGCGACAAAGAAAAGCCTTGTAATAATGGATGAAGTAGGGCGAGGGACCGGCACTAACGACGGGCTATCTATCGCATGGGCTGTCAGCGAAGAGTTGTTAAACAGGATTGGAGCAAGAACGTTATTCGCAACTCATTTTCATGAGTTATCGCTTTTATCTCATCCGCGTCTTGCAAACCGCTCGATGGAAGTTTTAGACAGAGATGATAAAATTATCTTCTTAAGGAAATTAAAAGAAGGACCTGCAGAGCAGTCATACGGTATTCATGTCGCGATGCTTGCCGGCATTTCCAAGAATGTTCTTTTTAGAGCGGAAGAAATCATGAAACTGTTAAACGAAAGAGACGCTAAACTTGAATTGGTTCTCCACAAAGCATCATCTGTTAACCACGACAATATTAAGGTTAACAAAACTAAAACAAAAGAATTATATATTGATACGGATAAAAGCGATGAGTTAAATCTTTCATTATTTGATTAGCGGAGAATGATATGGCAAATCTGCGCGACCGGTTAAAACGAATTAAAGAAACAAGAAATAACGATATTAAAAAACCGAATGATCTGACTCGAAACGGGAATTATAAAGAAGCATATAAATTTATTTTACAGGCATTGGAAGTATTCGGCAAAGATTCAATCCGGTATGAAAAATTACTGCGAAGGAAAATGCGTTTAGAAAAATACTTGCATCTTGAAGATTAATTATTAAATTGATAAAGTAGCGTATGTACGATTTTAAAGAAACATGGAAAGAAAAAATCGCTGACAGCGTAAATTTACTTTTATCAGAAACAGGAATCGAAGAGCGTGTAAACGCGCAGACTATTATTGCTGAAATTCCGCCAAATCCGCAAATGGGAGATATCGGCTTTCCTATGTTCGGTTATGCAAAAATATTGCGAAAAGGTCCTGTGCAGATCGCTGAGCTTGTGTATGAAAAATTAAAATCAGAAACTCTTGACGGAACAACCCAAGTGCAAGGACCGTATTTAAATGTCAGATTAAACCGCGCCAAAACTGCCGCATTAATTTTAAAAAATATTTTGCAAAATAAAAGCGATAATTTTTCTTTTGGAAAACCCGGCACAATGAAAAATAAAAAAGTTATGGTTGAATTTTCCAGCCCTAACACAAATAAACCGCTTCACCTTGGTCATCTTCGAAATGATGTGCTTGGAGAAAGTATTTCGCGGATAATTAAAGCCTGCGGGGCGGATGTTCGCAAAGTCTGCATAATTAATGATCGCGGTATTCATATTTGTAAATCAATGCTCGCGTACAAAGAACAAGGACAGGGAAAAACTCCCGAATCCGAGAATGTAAAGAGCGATCGTTTTGTGGGTGATTGGTATGTTTGTTTTAATAAAATTTATACGGATGAAATTTATAAATTAATCGAATCAGGAGCTGATAAAAAAACAGCCGAAGCTGAATCAGCTTCAATTAAAAAAGCGCAGGAACTTCTCCGCAAGTGGGAAGCAAAAGATAATGAGACAACAGAGCTTTGGAAAAAGATGAACGCTTGGGCAATCGAAGGAATGAAAAAAACATACAAGCGCACGGGTGTTTCGTTTGATAAATATTATTTTGAAAGTCAAACATACATGCTTGGTAAAGATGAAGTCTTAAAGGGACTTGAAAAAGGAATATTTTATAAACAGGATGACGGTTCAGTCGCTGTTGATTTAACGCGGGAAAAACTTGATAAAAAAATTCTTTTAAGAAGCGACGGCACTTCGATATATATTACACAGGATTTCGGGACAGCGATAAACCGCTACGAAGACTGGCGTTTTGATCAAATGATCTATGTTGTCGGTTCTGAGCAGCAGTATCATTTTAAAGTGCTTTTCATTTTACTTGAAAAATTAGGCTACGAATGGGCGAAAAATCTTCATCATCTTTCATACGGAATGGTAAACCTACCGGAAGGTAAAATGAAAAGCAGAGAAGGAACAGTCGTTGACGCTGATGATTTAATTGATTTGTTACGAGATCAGGCGTTAGGTGAAATTCGCGAAAAGGGAAGGGAAGAGGAAGTAGGAAACGCGCCGGAAACAGCAGAAAAAATCGCGCTGGGAGCGCTTCATTACTTTTTACTCCTTCCAAGTCCTTTTAAAGATATGCTTTTTGATCCCAATGAATCATTGTCTTTTACAGGAAATACAGGTCCTTATTTGCAATACATGGGCGCTCGTATTTCTTCAATGCTTCGAAAAAATGAGGAATCAGAATTAAAAAATAAAGGCGATGCTGATTATTCATTGTTAGTTTCCGACTGCGAGTGGGAATTAATAAAAATTATTACAGTTTATCCCAATGCTGTAAGCGAAGCTGCCGCTTCTTTAGATCCATCGCATCTTACAGGATTCCTTTACGAATTATCAAAATCGTTCAGCAGATTTTATCATGAATGTCCGATTTTAAACTGCGAAGATAAAAATCTTTCAAAAGCAAGGCTTGAGCTTAGCCGCGCAGTAATGCTGGTGTTACGCGACGCTTTTTACTTAGTTTGCATTCCGTTTTTGGAAGTAATGTAGAGGAAGTAAGCAGTGCAAAGAAATTTTACGGGTTAAGAAATCCAAGTGAAACTGAGCCTTGGTTAAAAAAGAGCGTGTTTTCTTCTGTTTTTAAAATACAGCGTCCTACAGGATCAATTCCGTTAAAGATTCCGCGGGCGAGAATTTTCCCCGATTTCTCGCAGAATTCATCAGAAGATAAAACAGGCTCAAACACAGCAGCTTTAGCTCCAATGCAGTCAGTTAAAGAGTTCCATTCAGATGCGAGCGCGCGGTTTCCCTGTGAATAAGCGGCTTCTGTTTTAAATTTGTTTTTTACGATTTCGATTTCATTTAATATTTGGCTTAACGTTTCTTTTCTGGAAATACTGCGTCCTGTAATTTCACAGCAGCTTACCGCTTTTGAGGAAGGCGGCGCATTATTAATATTAACTCCGATTCCGCCTGTTATCCAGTTAATTATATCTCCCTCACCTGAAACTTCTGTCATTACTCCCGCGACTTTCTTTTTATTGATGTATATGTCATTTGGCCAGCGAAGATAAGCTTTCTTTCCGCAAATTGAGGAAATCTGTTTAACAACAGCTATCTGTAAAGTAAGGGAAATTAATGAATAATCTGTGACAGTAAGGCGGGGTCTTTCCAGCACCGAAAAAAATAATCCGCCTTGTTTAGAAACCCATGTTCTTTCCCGTCTTCCTCTGCCAGCGTTTTGTTTTTCCGCGATAAAAACGCAGCCGCTTTTTTCTCCATTAATTGCCGATTCTCTTGCCCTGTCCATGGTGCTTCCAGTATTTTTAAAATAAGTAAATAAATCTTCCTTATCGCCGAATTCCCACGGATAAAGAAAATCTTTTTCCTTGTCAGGCGGAAGACTGTACCCTGATTCTCCGGTTTCTATTTCATAACCGACATCGCATAACGTTTGTACTGCTTTCCAGACAGCAACGCGCGAGACGCCGAGTTCTTTTGCCAAGCTTGTTCCGCTGACAGGCGTTCCTTGTTTTTCTCTTAATAAAATTAATAATTTAGCTTTGCTTGACATCATAAATTTTACTCCTTGCTTCTAACGCTTTAGATTTTATAAAAGCTTTTTCAAAACTAAGCGATATAAGAGCGAATAATAGATTTTTTACTTTTTTAATTCCTTTGCTGCTGGCTCTGGCTTTCCACGCTAAATTAATATTTGACCATGTGTTAAAAATTTCCGGTATAAACATTAAGAAAAGCGTGATGATATTTAATTTTACCGCGTCTCTTATTTCTAATGAACTTGTTGTTCTGAAAAAAACCGAGGAAATCTGTACAATTAAAATAATACGAAGCATTATGCGCAATATTTCGGAATTAGGAATGAAGAGTGAGAAGTGTGCAGTGTTAAGTGAATCATAATTAATAATGTTAGATAATATTGATAACAAGTATATGAATAATATATAGAATAATACAGGTTTCAGGTCTAGCATTTGATCATGAAGAGAGAGCCGGCATATGAACGCCGATAATATCATTATTCCGATTCCGATACAAAGCCAAAGGGATGTGAGTGTTACACAAAACACTATGATTGGTATAAAGAAAATTATTTTTATTATCGCCGGTACTTTATGAAGAGGTCCTTTGATATAATTATATTTAAAAATCGAAGGCTTATTCACCATAAAAGACCTCCAAGCGGAGATCGTATGCTCCATTCTTCAAGATTATTATTCAGCGTATCTTTTGCCGGACAGTCTAAAACTTTTTTTCCTTTGCAAAGCGCGATAAATCTGTCCGAAAGCGAAAGGCATTTCTCAATTTCATGAGTAAGTATGATGATTGTTTTATCATTTGCTATTAATTTTTTAATAAGAGCGTTAATCGAAATAATCCCGGGATAATCCATATTTGCGTAAGGCTCGTCAAAAATTATGATTTGCGCGTCCATAGCTAAAACTCCCGCCGTTGCAAGACGGCGTTTTTCTCCGCCTGATAACGATCGGGCAGGGAAGTCCGCTTTTTCAATTATTCCGGTTTGACAAAGAGCGTCTTCTACACGCTGTTTTATTTCCTCTTTTTTTAACTTCATGTTACGCGGTCCGAATGCGATATCTTCCCTTGGGGTTTCTCCTAAAATCTGCGCATCCGCTTCCTGAAATACAAGACCGACTTGCGCGTCAGTTTTAACACCGCCGCTATTTGGTTCATCTAACCCTGCGATTATAGACATTAAAAGACTTTTCCCGCTCCCATTAGCGCCGGCGATTATAACACACTCGCCGTTTTTTATCGTAAGAGATATATCATCTAACGCGTAAAAATATCCGTCACGGATTTGATCGTTACGCGCAAAGCTTTCATTAACAGGAAAGCGTTTAACAATATTTTCAAGCTTTATCATTTAAATACCTCGCGGCAATAGGCCGGAGTTTTAACGCTAACGGAATACTGATCGCTAATTTTATTAAATCCCCCGGAATGTACGGCAGGCAGCCTGCTATAAGAGCGGCTTTAAAAGAAATTGATAATAAACGCGACATAAAAAACACGCCGCAAAAGATGATTATCGAAAAACCAAGTATTGAAGCCAGAGTTAGACGCAAGGTAAAAAACAGCGTTGTTTTTTTTTCGCTAATTTTTGGCAAACCGCAGATTAAACCGGCGGTTAAAGAAGCGAAAAAATACCCGATTATATATCCGCCAAGAGGAGTATTAAAAGCGGCTGGACCGGGGATTACAAAAACAGGAGCGCCAAGAACCCCTGCCGCGATAAAAATTAACAAAGAGACGCCGCCGTAAAAGCTTCCAAGGACTGTGCCTGCTAACACTACAAAAAGATTTTTTAATACAATCGGCACGCCGCCCGGCAGCGGAATAATAAAAAACTGAGAAACCGCGATAAGCGCTGCAAAAAAAGCGGCGAATACTAAGCGATTTTTAATTTTTCTGTTTATGTTAACCATATTAAAAACTAGGTTAACATAAAAAGGAAGTGATTGTCAAGGAAAATCGACAAAAATTATTATCAATCAATTAAAGCTATTAAAAAATAATTAAATTAATAAAAATTAATCGTACCTAGAAATTTTCTTTTTTATTCTTCCTGAAAGCCTCAAGACATTCGCGACGGAATATTACAACCGAAGGTCCTTCCTGTTCAATCTCAGCTTTTAATTTCCCGGCGTTTTCATCAACAAGATTCGGCTTGGCTTCCAGTTCTAAAATTCGTTCCGGTTTTATTCCGCAGCCAAGGATTAGTTTTTTTAAGTTCTTTGAAGGAACGATTGTCGGCTGGCAGCCTGTCATCGCGACGCTTGAGTTATCAAGAATGATAAGAGTCATTGTTGTGTTTGAATCCACTGCGTCAATTAATCCTGTTATACCCGAATGAATAAAAGTCGAGTCTCCTATTACAGCTAACGCGTGTTTTAATCCGGCGTCCGAAGCGCCTTTTGCCATACCGACGCACGCGCCCATGCAGACGATGCTTTCGATGGCGTTTAACGGCGGAGAAAATCCAAGCGAGTAGCAGCCGATATCGGAATTAACAGCCACATCAGGATGACCTTTACGCGAATCTAAAGCGCAGACCGCTTTATTAATTGCGTTAAAACTATCGATATGCGGACATCCCTGGCACAGCACAGGCGGACGATTAGCGAGTTTACCTGTTTTTATATTGCATGTTTTTCTAGGCGGCAGTCCCAGAGCGCTGCGCACATTATCGGGGTCAAGCTCTCCGCTGTGAATAACAGATGTTACATCAAGGTGCAATGTTCCGAATACTTTTTGCATAATAAAAGGCTGACCTTCTTCGATTATTAAAATTTCATCAGCTTCTTCGCAGACTTTGCGGATTTTTTTTCCGGGAAGAGGATACGCTCCGATATGAAGATGAACAGGAGCGCCTTTGCCTTGTTCCTTTCGCATATTGATAAAATCTTCAAGGTTTTCTTCGTAATAATTTCCGCCGATTCCGGAAGTAATAACCGCAAGGTCGTTGCTGATAATATTTTTTTCGGCGGCTGCTTTGCCTGCGCCCGATTTATTAATTTTATTTGCCATTAATTGTTTTAATGATAACTTGTTAGTTGTCAATTTATTTACTTCGTGCTGGTCTGACCATTCTTCAAAAACTTTTTGTTTATTAAGAAGCGAAGCGTAATTCATTCTTGCTGTCGAAGGAATCAAAACCCAGCCGTTTGTTTCCTGTGTTTTAGAAACCTCATTCTGACGGATCGCGCCTCTTACTTCTACGCCGGCTCTGGCGTGAGCAAGACGCGTAACAAGACGCAGCATCACGGGAATATTAAAAAGTTCTGAAACATCGAAAGCCTCGCGCGTCATGTCGTATGCTTCCTGCTGATTACGCGGCTCAAGACAAGGAATCATTGCAAAGTTAGCGTAAAAGCGGGAGTCTTGTTCATTTTGCGAGCTGTGCATTCCCGGATCGTCGGCGACAGCGATTACAAGTCCGCCTTTTATTGATAAAAGAGCCGAGTTTATCAAAGGATCGGCTGCGACATTTAATCCGACATGTTTTGTAGTAACAAGAGCGCGTCTTCCGGCGAACGAAACACCTAACGCAGCTTCGAGCGCTGTTTTTTCGTTGGAGCACCATCTGGCTTTAAATCCGCCTGTTTCTGATTCATTAATAAGATATTGTAAAATTTCTGAGGATGGAGTGCCCGGATATCCGTAAGCTGCGCTGATTCCGCAGTGAATTGCACCTAACGCAACAGCCTCGTCACCTAAAAGAGCCTGTCTTTCTATCTTATCATCTTTAGCCATTTTTATATCCTCATTATTTAAGCGGTCTGTAATCAGCTGACGTTAAACTACTCACTAATTATTAACCCTCTCTACATATTCATTAGTCTCGGTGTTTACAAGAATTCTTTCGCCTTGTTTTATAAAAAGCGGGACGCGCACTGTCAGACCTGTTTCTGTTTTGACAGGTTTTGTAGCTCCCGTGGCTGTATCGCCTTTTATATAATTCTCGCTTTCGGCAATTGTAAAAATCACTTTATAAGGAATTTGAATATCAATAACTTTTCCTTCCCATATTATTATCTGATATGAATCGCCGTCTTTAAGATATAATTTTTTATCGGGATGATCCGTGATAGCCACTTCGTACTGTTCGAAGGATTCGCTGTCCATAAAATGATAATTATCCTGATCGGCGTATTGATACTGGCTTGTGCGGATATCAACCTGCGCATCTTCAACTTCCTGCTGCGTTGGAATCGTAAGGCTCAAAACCGAACCGTCTTTAATGCTTTTCATTTTAATGCGCGCGACTGCCGTTCCTTTCCCCGGGTTGTGAAATTCCCTGTCTACAACAAGATACGGCTGTCCTTTTTGAAGCAGGCAGCTTCCTTTTACAATATCTCCGCCTCGAATCATTTTATTCCTCGTTTAATTTTAGCTGTGTATATTCTAATAAAAATATACTATTTTGGGAAGAGGCGAATTTTTGCATTTTTAAAAAACCCTTGGCACATTTTTATAATATTGTTATATTGATATATGAATTTTAAAGACAGCGTCTACAGTGAGTCAACAGTTTATGCTGTTATAAAAGCGATTTCTACGCCGGCGCTTCGTCCCGCTTTTTGTAAATCTGTTCCGTCTATTTTTTACAATTTTTTCCTGCGCCAATATCATGCCGCTATTTTACCCGGAAAGATTCCCGTTACCGGCGTCGATCATCCTCTGGATAAAAAAATTCCGTTTAAACCTTCGTGGGTTACAATTTATATTGATTTTGTTCAGTTTTGGGTTAGAATGGTTTCTTTTTTTTTACGGCGTTACGGACGAAAAGCTTATGGGCCGGTTAGAGATTTTATTTATTCGATCGGAGATTTATACGCTTATGCCGCTGAAGTTTACAGCCGAAATATGTCAACGACAAAGAGACCTTTTTACATAGCGCGTCCGAGATTTTTTATGATTCACCTTTTGGATCCTCATTTAATGTGCGTTCCAAGCCTTCATGTTATGGTGGTTATTCACACATATCTGATGTTTGCCGATATAGCCGTAAAAATGGCTGATATTGATAAATTAAAAGAACAGGCTTTGGAAATGAAGCAGGGAGCTCTTGCGATATGCCAGGCGATTTTATTCGTTAAACAACACAGCGTAAACTGTATTCCTGCGGCTCTCTACGGCATGACTTGTTTTAATCCCGCGCTTTTTACGCAGGAAGAAGCCGGTAAATTTACCGAACTTTTATTTTCTGCTGCGCCGTTAAACGAAAGTGTGCCGATAAATTGCCGCGTTCATCCCTGCGCTTCACCTTTGACAAAAATTTCCGAAGAAGACAAGGAGATGATAAAACAGCATATATTAACGCTTTACCGCCGTTTTATCGAAGAAGGAAAAACCGCAAAAAACTGGTATGATCCAATCCTCGGATTTTTGAAAAACATAAGATGAGAAATTGATTTAAACAAGATACTCATTAATTGACGCTTATCTTGTCATCAACCGGGCACTCTGACTGACATCAGCATTCTGTTAAGCGAAACTAAAGGGTCTTCATACATTTCAAACCTGAACCGCATATCGTAGCCTTTATCTGAAACTATGCGGATTGTTTTATTAATGCAGTCATTGACTTCGTTGGAACCGATTTCCGGAAAGTACTTTGCTTTTTTAGGAATAAATGTAAGCTGACTTCCGTTTCTTTTAATTTCGCCGATATGAGACGGCATAGGAACAAGGAATATAAGGAAGTCGTCGTTTTTTCCTCCGCCGACTGTTAATTTATATCCTGATTTTAAAGAGTGAATATTCCTATTTCCAATAAGAGTATTTTGATCGCTTACATATAAATTTAAAAGTAAAGGACCTGAAGGATTTATCACTACAGGTTTATTGCTTGTGCGATTATCATAAGGAGTTGTTCTTCTGCTTTGCGCCGATGCGTAAGCGGAAAGACGGTCGTCATGTTTTGATTTATCCTCAGACGAAGAAACAGGCGCAGATTCGGAAGATTTAGCCGCAACAGCGGAAGCCTGTGAAATCGCGCGCTGCGGACCTGAGCTTGATCTTTTTGAAAGAAGAAAAATAATTAAAGCCAGAAGCAAAAGAGAAAAAATGATGATTAGAATAATAAACCATAATGATGTGACAAAACCCTTATCGGAAGCTGAGTCAGCAATTGCTGCCGTTGTACCTGCAGTTGTATTTCCGGTTGATGTATCTGCAGTACCGGTAGTTGTAGTACCTGTAGTTGTTGTATCTGTTGCAATACCTGTCTCATTCGTTCCGGTCGAGGTTGTGCTTGAAGTACCGGATGTTGTACTAGTTTCGTTAGTTCCGGCAGAAGTTATACCTGTTGCGGCAGTTCCTGTCATTGTTGTACCGGCAATTGTTCCTGTAGAAGTATCAGTTATACCTGTTGTTGTTCCAGTTGTTGTTGTAGGTGTTGCGGTCGTAGTTGTGGATGTGGTAGTGGCAGTTGTACTTGTGGTTGTTGTTCCAGTCGTAGCTGTAGGTGTAGTAGTAGCAATCGTAGTTGTGGGTGTGACAGTTGTACTTGTTGCAGAGGTACTTGCAGATGCGGCAGTACCGGTTGTTGTTCCGGCAGTTGCAGTTCTCTGCGTTGTTCCGGTTGATGTTACGGCGCGTCCTGAACTCGGGAGATTTGTCAGAGGCTGTCCGGGTATTACCTGAATGTAATCGATTGTTGTATTTGAGCGAAGACGCGCTCTGGCTGCGCTGACAATATTATTTGTATCATTCGCGCCCGCAGAAACAAGAACGATTTTTTTCGCGCGGTTTGGCAGAGTAGAAATATACTGCTCTGTAAATGATATCGCTGAACTTACGCTGCTTGTGCGTTCGACCGGATATTGTAAAAATATTCGGGCGATTATAGTTTCTAAATCGCCTTGTCCTTGAATGCGTCTTGCAGAGTCAAGTCTGGAATTTCCTGAAAATGCTATTAAATGGAATGTGTCGCCTATTCTTAAAAATTCTTTTAAGAAGGCGCCTGAAAGATAATTATTTACATTTTCATAAGAGGAACTCATCGCGGATGATGTATCTAAAAGGAGTATTAAATCAATTGGAGAAGAACTTTGTCCCCATATGCAAAGACTCGCGCATAAGATTAAAATTACCGCCCAAAAGGTTTTTTTCATAACTACCTCCTGTTAGATTAAAGCCGCTATAATTTTTTCCACTATGTATGAATTTTTCTCATCATTAATTGTAAATGTAAATTTTTCACCCTCAACTTTATTGAGTACGGCGTTTCCGAATGGTGAAAGATACGAAATAATTCTGTTGTTCGGATCTGATTCCCAAGGACCCAGAATAGTAAATTCTTCCGGCTGTCCTGTTGTTTCGTTCATTAAAGTGATCTTTGTTCCGAACGATACGCGGGAAGCGTTTACAGAATTAGGATCGAATAACTGAGCTCTGTCGATTTCATCTTTAAGGCGCGCAACCTGTGAATTAAGCTGCTCTTGTTTTTCTTTTGCCGCTTTATACTCCGCGTTTTCGCGCAAGTCGCCGAGGGAGAGAGCGTACTCAATCTCTTTGGAGTTAAGCGGCACTTCGACATCCATGATATGAGTGAGCTGTTTCTTTTTCTCTTCGTACATAGAACTTGTAACCATAAGACCTCTTGAGACTTTTTTCTCGGTGTCGCCCAAAAATTTAAAGCCCGGGTATTTATCGATTATCTTTGAACGCAGATTTAATTTATCCTGAGGATCTAAATCTTTTACTCCGTTAATGAAAGTGAAAATCCTGATTATCGCTTCTTCATCGGCTGTTTCAATAAAACCCGCGATTTCTTTGTCTTTAAAGAGAATGTTATGCACAAGTTTATTTATCTTTTTATTTTCGACAGTGTCTTTATGATTTTCGATATCGCGGAATGTAATGTCCAGAATATGAATTAAAGTGATAAGCTGTTTTTCACCGCCGATGCCCGCCGCTTTAAACCAGCTTTTTTCTCTTGCGTTTTTATAAATCCATACAATAGCTTCGCGGCATTCGCGGTAATGATCAAAACAGTTCTGGCAAAGCTGTGACAGTTTGTTTTCGCAGCCGGCTTCTTCAAGCTGCTCGGGAATCGATGCTTGCTGCGAATACGGGAAAAGTTTGATGTAAATATCCGCCCAGTTATCGATATAAGTTTTTATGTTAACAAGCAGCTCGTGTTTTAATTTCGCGTCTTTTAATTCTTTAAACATCGACGGCACATCTTTGACGCCCGCAAATACTTCGGCGAAATTAACGTTAACAGCCGATTTTAAATGAGAGTAATTTTTGTTAGCTGCAAGTTCGTTAATCAAAAGAAAACTTGCCATTGCGTATTCCGCGGCTTCTTTTGCGGTTTCGGCTGTTCGCCGCGTTTCCTGCGTTTCCGATCTTGAAGAGCGCAGCAGGGAAGTGAAGTAAGAAAACATTTCCGTGAAATACTCGGAGTCGGGGTCTGCTTTTTTATTATTGGTGTAATCTCTGATAGCCGAAACTTTGTCGTTGAATCCTTTTGCCGCGATAAACTCATTGTAAAGTTTTTCCGTTACGCTGACAGGTCTGTCTCTGACGATATAGACATCGCTGTTATCCGCGCTTATGCCGAAATCGGGATTTGATTTTAAAATATCGCGCGCTCTTGAACTCCATGACGACCATTCGCCGGTTGTTAAAAGCGCGGGGGAAATTTCCGCTTTAATTTTTTTCATGTCGCAGGCGTTTCCGAAACTTCTGATAATTGTTTTTAATGTCCAGATAATATTCTCGTCGCTGTCTTTTATTTTTTCTCTTATTTCTTCTTTTTTCTTGGTCGCTTTTAAAACCCAGATATGATCTTTGGAAAGAGTCTGAAGAGCGTCAACCGCCATTTTCAGCGCCATTTTATGACCTCTTTTTTTGGAAAAATCGATGATGATATCTTCTTTAACAATTTCCGCGATGCGTCCTACGCCCCATGTACGGTGATAAACAAAGTTTCCTTTATCAAAAGCGATGTGTTTTTCAAAAATGGCAATCGACTGATGAACATCACGGTACTGCTGAGAGAGATTTGATACTTGAATATATTTATCTAACTGACTGTGAGACGCGTATTTTTTCTTGTAACACTCAACAATTTCTTTTCTGGCGTGAGTGTCTCTTTCATCGTACTCAAGAATAATTTTTAAGATGTTAAGCGAAATATTAATGTCTTTTTCTTTATATTTTGCGTAAAGTTCGCTTAAAAGAGCGACCGCTTTTTCTTCGTTGATTGTCTTGGCGATTTTCTTCTGAATGTGAAGGAAGAAATCGATATCCTCAATATCGATAGAAATCAATTTATCCCAAATTTCGCGGATATTCGCGTAATTGCCTTTGGCGATATAGCGATGGAGCGCTTTTTTATAATAATCGATTGAATCGTCTTTGTTGTTTTGTTTTTCGTAATGTTCAGCTAACGATTTTACGATATCGGCTTCTTCAAAATCAACTTTTACAAGTCTTTCCCATATGCCGAAGATTTTATCTTCTTCGTTATCGTTCTTGCAGCAGTCGGCTAAAGTGCGAAGAGCGTACTTTGATTCTCCGTAATCCAGAATTCTTTCGCAAAGATATTTAACGATATTCCATTTGTGATTATCAAGGAAAATCGACACAAGATTTATCATCGCGGAATCGTCGATAATCTGGCGGGAGAGCGCGATCATTCCGGAAAGATAAAGAGCGATAATGCTGTTCCTTGTGTGCGCTAAATGATCGTCGCAGTTCTTTTTTAATTCGTCGACAACTTTTTCGAGTTTCGCTTTTTTAAGGATAACGTCAAGTTCCTTAAATTGATTTGTAGAATAATTTCCAAGACTCGCTCTTGTCCATTTTTCTTCGTTTAACGTTTCCTGTAAATTCTTCAACAGAGTCTGCGCTGCTTCTGAATGTGTCGCTGTTGTTTCACCGTTGCTCATATTTTTTACTCCTCATCAATCTACCCGGCATAAATATTATAAATATTCCGGTCTTTAACTTGTATTTTTAACAAGGTCTCATCGATGAACGACGAATCCTCGCGGCTGTTTTCGTAATGATCAATCAGCCAAAAATAATGATTTAATAGACGCGGCTTTATTACATCGCGCCTTGCGGGGTTTGAATCAAATTCCGCTTCAAGCGAAAAAATCGACTGCTTAAGACGTCCGACCTCCAGCAGTTTTAATTCGCGTTTAACGGAAAACACTCCCCATAAATTTCCGTACACAGGAATCCACTCGCTGATATCATCATCTTTAATGCCAAGCTCAATTACTTTTTCGCGCAATTTTTTAATCAGAGCGGATTCCATAAACTGGAAATCAATTTTTGAAGGATCGATAAAAAACGCCTCTCTGAAAAGCGCCTTTGCCGGTTTTACATGAGCTAACAAAGCGTTGATGTCGGCGACTTCGGCTAAGATTTCCGCATCTTCTTTTTTTAAGTGTACCGCCTTCTCAAGAAATTCGAGAGCCTCGTCATAATTACCGATGCCTTTATGACAGCGTCCCATCAAAAGCAATAATCCCGGATCATTCTGGTTTGACGGATTGTTATAAAGACTCTCAAAAAAAAAGAGCGCTTTTGAATAAACAAAGAAACGAACAGCATATTGGCACTGTTCGTATCCTTCGTTAAGATTCATATTGATTTGATCCAGAAAAACATTGTACGGTCTAAACATGTTTATTAAAAGCGTTCCCTTTTCGAAGAGATTGTTTATGTCGTCTATCCTCCTAGAATGTTCAAGCCACCAATTAACGCATTTAAGCGCGTGCTTGATTTCTTCATTTTCGTAATCAAAAGTAAGAGCCTGTTCAATAAGCCCGCAAGCGCCATGAGCATCTGAGGTTTTCAGTTTTTCATAAGCTTCTTTTAGAAGCTGCTGGCTCCTATGCTCATTATCCATTATTACTCTTTTCAGTATACCATTTTTTCATAGTTTGACAATAGCACATGCAAATTGTATGATAAGTAATAATGAATAAAATCATTGTTTCACCGTCAATTTTAGCTGCGGATTTTTCTAATTTTGAAAGAGCAATCGGTCAAATTGACGCCAGCGGCGCTTCATGGGTTCATATGGACGTGATGGACGGCAGTTTTGTGCCGAATATCACTTTTGGACCGCAGTTAATCCGCTCTTTGCGCCAAAAATCGACCGCTTTTTTCGATGTTCACCTGATGATCGCCAATCCCGGCGGCTTTATCAGCGAATTCGCCGAAGCCGGCGCAGATCAAATCACTTTTCATTACGAAGCGCAGCCTCATTGTCATAAATATCTGACAGAAATCCGCGCTCTCGGGAAAAAATCCGGTATCGCAATTGTACCTTCCACGCCTTGTTCCGCGCTCGAAGAGACGCTTCCTTTTGCCGATATCGTTTTAATAATGACAGTAAATCCCGGTTTCGGCGGACAGAAATTAATTCCTGAGTGTCTTGCAAAAGTTAAAAAACTCGCAGAAATGAGGGAAAAATCCGGCTTAAATTTCCGGATATCCGTAGACGGCGGAATCAACGAAGAAACCTCGAAAGACGCAGTCAGCGCGGGAGCGGACACGCTTGTTATGGGGTCAGCGTTTTTTAAATCCGATGATCAAAAAGGATTAATAAAAAGATTAACTCATTGACAATCTTTACCCTAATTTATTTTTTGATATACATTGTTTAGATATTTAACCCTTTTGTTAAAATAATCTTTTATGTGTCCGATATGCCAGTCAATATCGCCTTCTTTCCAGCGTTCTTGATTTTTTTCCGCGCCGCTTTTTATTTTAGCTCCTTGTTTATCAATCCAATCCTCCATCGTTAAAATATTGGTATAGTAATTTTCATTCCAGATTTCTTTATATCTTTTTTGGAAAGCAGGGTCTTCATGAAAACGCGCGAACCACGGATGAATTTGATATGGAGCGGTAGTCGGCAGAAATTTTTCTCCTTCAAATTCCCAAGGAGCAAAAGACCAGTCAAGATCCCAAATAGGACCTGCGCCGATTTTACCGTTTTTATCTTTATAAAAATAAACGCTTCCAATTTCCTTTCCTGTACTTACTCCGGGACGGAAAAGATCGTTATTTTTAACGAGCGTTTGTACAATAAAATATTTTACAAAGGAATCAATATCTATTAATTCACGATAACCGTTATTCGGAAAATCGTTAGCTGCCATTAAATCCGTAATTTGTTTCCAGTCGTTTACTACATTATTAAACTTAGGGTATTGGCTTATTTTAGCGGTATTTTTATTATTAAAATGATCTCCAAAAGCCCAGCCGTCTTGAGTTACCTCGTTGTCTTCCGGCGTTTTTATCATAATCGGTAAATTATATTTATCAGTGCTGAATAACGGCGCTTCATCATAGTATCGATCAATCTCTACAAACCAGCCGTCTGTTGAATCAACCTTTGGTCTTCCCGGCGCTCCGATTCCCGCAGGGTCAGCCTGCCTATGCTCCGTAAAAAAATATAATCCGCGGTAATCTCCGTTTAAGTAAAGGTGAACATGATGATAACTGCATGTATATTTCAATCCGAGGCGTTTTCCTAATTCAAATCCAAAAGACGTGTTTAACATTTCACCGTTTTTTATGAGCACCCAGTTTCTCGCCGCAGGAAGCCCGAAGACAGACTGTTCTTTTTTGAACCTGATGCGATAAGGTTTTTTTCCGTTTTGCGGCGTTTGTGTCCATGACGCGTTGCCTCTGCCTCTTATCTGCTGATCATCGATCGCGGAAATATTATTCGAAGGATTAACAGGGTCGGTTAATGAAAATGTCATTGTAACCCAAGTTTCTCTGTCTAAAATCTGCGCGGAGTTTAACGTATCGATTCTGATTTCCGGAAGACCGGTCGGAAAGTATTCGCCTTCGTCACAGGTGTTTAATAAAAACATTATACAGAAAGTCAGTATTATTAATATTACAGATGTCTTTTTTGATTTTTTCATAATCATAAAATCTCCCATGAAGTATATTATACATTGGTTTTAAGTAAAGTGTTGATAATTTTTAATACATTTCTGGCATTTTTTACCGAAATTCTATATAATATGATTATGAGGCAAAGTGTTCGTTTTTTCTGGCTTTTCACTGTTATTTTGATGATGTTTCCGGCAGGTTTGCTGTCTGCGCAAAACAACGCGCGGGAGCAATACGCGCGGCGCTATCAAAACGGAACTCAATTTTACAATCTTTCAAGATGGCAGGAAGCTGCTGTAGAATTCCGCAGAGCGCAGGAGATTGCCGCAAATAATACAGACTGGTCAAGAGCTCTTTATTGGGTGATTTTAAGCCAAATGGCATATTCTGATTTCGGTTCTGCGTTACGCGACATGGAAGATTTGGAAAGACGCGCGCCTTCTTCGCCATATACAAGAGATATGTATTATCACAGGGCAAGGGTTTATTATAATCAGGGTTTTTTTGAAGACGCTCTTTTTTTCTTTAATAAATATAATTCCTTAACTTCGGATACGGACAGGGAATCTTCGGATCGCAGAGCCGCTTCATTTTTCTGGATGGGTGAAAGTCTTTATTCAATGAGCCAATTTGACGAAGCTGAAAAATTTTACGCTTGGGTGGTAGGCAGGTATCCTGAGAGCCCGAAGATAGAAGCGGCTTCTTATAGATTGGATTTAATTAAACAAAAGAAAATCGAAGCTGAACTTCTGGCGCTCTTACAATGGAGTCATGAAGAATCGCTTAGAACAAGCGAAGAGCATCAAAGAACGATTAGGACTTATGAGCACACATTGAATATTTATCAAAGGCGGATAGCCGAATTATCGGCGCAGGAGAGAAATATTATTCCAAGGAACGAAGAGCCTGCGCTTCCGGCTGTTAATAATGAATATATTATACCTGCCGAAACCGTTACGCCTGTATTTATTCCGGAAAACAATCTGATAGAACGCGCAAGAGCGCTGGAAAACGAAATTCAATCGATTATCAGAAGACATAATGCCGGAGGTCAATGATGAGAAAAGAATTAATCCCTCTGATTATAGTTTTTTGTTTTAACTCTTTATCGTTATACGCAAATGAAATCGCGCAGGAGAATATCCGGCTTATTGTTAATCAAACAACAGGCGGCTTTACATTGAGCCTCCGCGCCGCGCCGGACGCAAGGCGTTTCGATATGATGTTCAATGACGAGATGGCGGCAAGTTACGCGTCCGTTAATATAGACGGAAATATTCAGCGTCTTGGCAACAAAAATAACCGCCCAGTTTTTGAAAAACAAGATGACGCTCTTACTTTTGTTTATAATGTTGATGATATTATTATCACGCAGGTTTTTACTCCCGTAAACACAAGCAGTTCGTTACATGTTAACGGTATAAATATTTCTTTTAAAATTCAAAATACCGGAAGCCAAAGTCATTCAGTCGGATTGCGTATGCTGCTTGATACGCATCTGGGAGAAGGTATCGGAAGAACTCATTTTACCACGGCGGATCAATCTATATCATCGGAAAAGATAATCATAGACGCGCAGACAGCGAAGTATTGGATAAGCAAAAGTTCCAGAACCTCATTAATGGGAAGCATTATTAATCCGATTGATAATACAATGAAAGCGCCTGACTATATAATATTTGGCGGATGGAAAAGACTTTATGATACTAATTGGGATTATGCTTATAAAGAAGGAAGAACTTTTTCAGGTGATTCGGCAGTTTGTTATTATTTTGAACCTGTAATTATAGAGCGGGGTAAATCAATCACATACACAATTTTTCTTACAGCCGAGGATACAGAATGGTTCTCTCAGCAAAATATAGCGGGTACACAGCAAAACCCTCAGAGCGCTCAGCAAGTTTCGCAGGATTTACAGCCGCAGCAAACTTCTTTGCAAAATGGTCAAACTCCGGCTCAGAGTCTGCAGGTTCAGCCTAATCTTCAGAATACTCATCAAGTCATTGAACCTGTACAAAACAATACAGTACAGATCATTGCGCCTGTCTCACAGTACAAAGAAGAGGAAATTTTAAATCTGATGTCGCTAAGCGATCTTCTTAACCGGTTTATTAGAGGTGAAGTTGAGCTTAACGAACAGAATTTAAACGAAATTGAAAATGCCGTTAAAAAATTCAGGCAGTAATGATTATTTATGAAGACTGATCCTATTTTAAATAAAGCGTCGTTACTCGCAAAAAAAAAAGATTACGAAGGCGCTCTAAGAGTTCTCAAGGAATTCGAAGACAGATACTACGACTCTTTTAAATATTATTATTTATACGGAGTCATTTGCCTGCATTCCGGCAGTTTTGTCGAAGCTCTTGAAAGTTTTAACATGGCAAGAAAAATCAAAATTAACGACACATCGATAAAACTTGGCTTTGCGGTTCTTTATTTAAAAAGAATGAATACAGGACAAGCGCTCAATTATTACCTTGAAGTTCAGGAAGCAGACCCAAAAAATAAAATCGCAAAAAAAGCGCTGAGTATTATACGAAAAAATTCCGCTTCGGAGGCTCTCTCCGATTGGATGACACCGGCAAGTCTTTCAAAATTATTTCCCGCGATTCCTTCAGCTTCCGCAACTCCTGCGAAAATCATAAAAATTTCTTTAATAACCGCGGCAGTTTTGTTTTTAGCATACGGAACGCTTATTACCGTTAATATTCTGCCAAATCCGTTTAAAACAAATCCTTTTAATAAGCGAAGCGGGCGTCCTGCTTCGGAATTCGCGCTTACAAGTCAGGAAAGAAATAATCCTGTAACAAACGACGGATTTTTCAAATACATTTTAACGCGGGATCAGGCAATCAATCTTTATGAAAACGCGCTGTCTTCATTTACGTCTTACCGCGATGAAAAAGCGAAAATCGATTTAAATCGTCTTCTTGAATCAAATGCCTCCGCGCTTTTAAAAAACAGAGCGTTATTACTTTTAGAAAACATGGAAGTTCCCGGTTTTGACACATTTAAAAGAAGCGATAATCCTTCGTTTACCGAAGTTAAGAACGAATCTGTTATCTTTAGAAATGTGCATGTTATCTGGAAAGGTATGGCAACTAACGTTCAAGTAACAGACGACAGCACATCTTTTGATCTTTTAGTCGGTTACGATACGCGCATAAATCTTGAAGGAATAGTGCCTGTTTCGTTCAACGTTCCTGTAAGCGTAAACACAGAGCGTCCTTTGGAGGTTCTGGGCAGAATAGTTCTTGTACCGTCATATTCCGAATTTATTCTTGAAGGCGTCGCAATTCATCAATCGGGCAGGTTAGAATAGTGAGGAAAGGACAGTGAAGGCTGTTATTCAAAGGGTAGAGAACGCTTTTGTCAGCGTAGATGATAAAATAACCGGAAAAATTGAAAGAGGGCTGCTTGTTTATATCGGGGTTGCGCATAACGATACAGAAAAAGACGCTGATTGGTTAGCGGAAAAAACCGCTCATCTTAGAATATTTAATGATACCGAAGGAAAAATGAATCTTTCGCTTAACGATTTAAATGCGGACGGCATAAAAACCGGCGTGCTGGCGGTTTCTCAGTTTACGCTGCTTTGTGACGCTCGTAAAGGAAGACGCCCTTCGTGGGGTGGAGCTGCTTCTCCAGAAATTGCAAAACAACTTTATCTGTATTTTATTGAAAAAATAAAAAAGCAGGGACTTATCTGCGAAACAGGAGAGTTTCAGGCGCACATGAAAGTAACGTATACCAATGACGGACCTGTTACGATTTTGCTGGATAGTAATGCAGTTTGATTATGTCCGAGAAGAATAATAAACCACAGAGGACACAGAGTAACACAGAGTTTTTGGTTCAAAAATCATCTTAACTCTGTGTACTCTGTGTCCTCCGTGGTTAATTTACCTTACGGTCTTGGAGCGACGGCGCCGGTTTTGTTAAATACCGCTCCGATAGTGCCGCCATTATAATTTAATATATTTCTGGCATTATCAGGAATATGCACGTCCATTGGCTGACCGTTTCTGGTATTGCCGGTGATGGTTCCGCCGTTCATGTTTAAGATTATGTCGCTCGCCTGCCCTGACGATTGAAAACCTACGCCTCCGCCGTTCCCATTCCTTGTTGTATCGATCATAGTGTTATTAGTAATGATCCCGCCGTTCATGGTAAATACAGCTTGTGAAGTTAAAAGCACTCCGGCGCTTGTTCCAACGTTTCCAATGGAAACTGAATTCCCGCTTATTTCCCCGCCGTCCATAATGAATATGCTTCCTACCATCACCGGAGCAGAAGTACCGGTAGTAGACTTAAATCCGGTGATTTTTGAACCAGCTTTCATTATCAAGGTGCTGCCTAATGAAACTGAAATGAGGTGATTTGTCGGTTGAGCCGAACTGCCTTTGATAGTGATATTTTCTCCCAGTGTCAGTACAATATCTCTGGTATTAAAACGGAAACTGCCGGCTGGAGAGCCGGTTATAGTACGTTCCTGTCCTATACCGATTATGGTCAATTGACGGTTAACCCTGGTTAGATTGTACTGCTCAGTGAGTGTAACATCTTGATTTATCAATAGAGTGTACGCGCCGTCATAACTCGTGCTGGATGTATTAGCCTCATTAAAACGTCTAATAGCGGCGGCTATGTCGTTTGCCGCAATACCCGCGATAGGAGTATCTGTAGGCAGAATCGGAGGAGCTTTTAAATACAATCCGGCTTGGGGCTGTGATCCGGCTGCTGCCGCCGTTGTTGCTGCCGGAGCCGAAGCTGACGCGGCTGGCGTTTTTCTGTTATCCAGAACGCCGATTGTGCCGCCTGTTATATTGATTGTATTGGCATTATTAGCAATAACTACATCTACCGCCTCGTTACGTCTGGTGTTTCCTGTAATTGCGCCGCCGGTCATGGTAAAGCTTCCGGCTTGATCTACAAATACGCCGCCTGCGTTTCCGCCGGGCGCGTTGGCAGTGACGTTATTTCCTGTAATTCTGCCGCCGGTCATGGTAAAAGTACTGTTTGTACCTACATATACTGCAGCGTGGGAACGAAAAGTTATAGCGCTGCTGGTGTTGTTGGATGTCCCGCTGATTTCCCCGCCTTCCATAGTAAAGCTGGTATTTGTACCGGATACCCGTACCGGAGAAGCGAGATAATTAGTACTGGTATATCCGGTGATTTTCGAGCCTTCCAGCATGATAAAGCGGCCTCCTGTTACGGCTACCAGAGAATTGCTATGGTTGGAACCCTGAACTCCTCTGAGGGTAATGTTTGCTCCCAGAGTTAAAGTTGCGTCGGAGTCTATACTAAAGGCAACAGCGCCGGTTGAGCCGAGGGTTATGGTACGCTCGCCGCCTAAGCCGATAATGGTCAGGCTGCGGTTTCTCTTTGCCACCGAACGGGTTCCGGAGCCGGTTGTAGTATCTCGATCAATTAACAGGGTATATTGCCCTACCGGTGTTGAATCGGCTCTAAAGTAATTAACAGCGGCTTCTATGTCGTTTGGCTCAATGCCCGCAATGGGGGTGTCTGTAGGCAGAATTGGAGGCGCTTTGAAATAAAGCCCTGGCTGTACCTGCGGCACAGCTGCTGGAGCTGCGGCGGAAGCCGGTCCCGGTCCTGGTCTTTGAGGAGTCTGCGCAGACGGTTGTCTGGGAGTTGTAGCCGGCGCCGGTGTTTGTACGGAAGCCGGTGCAGGAGTCTGCGCTACATTAACAGGTTCAGGTTCCGGAGTCGGCAGTACGACAGGTTTTTCTTCGACCGTAACAGAAAACATCGCTGTCTTCCCATTATAATTAATGTTTACATCCTTCTTACCGACAGTGCTAAAATCAGAAGCAATTCTCAACTGCGAATTAGGAATTTCCGCGTCAGGCATTTCATTCCATCTTCCCATTACTTTAAGCCCTGATAAAACGATAGTATCGCCTACAAAGTAAGAAACTTTATTCGGCTGATTTTCAATGCGGATATCGAATAATTCCATTACTTCAGTATCAAAAGAACCGCCTGTTATTTTATCAACGCTGACAGTTACTTTTTGAGGACCTAAAACGTCTCTATTATATCTGATTGATCCGACTCTTGTTGTTCTGCGATCGCCGTTTTTAAAGGTTGCAAAGACTCTTACCTCGGATGTGCTTATACCCAGAAACTGTCTGGCTTTGCTTGGTCCTTCCAGAGTGTCCCATTCAACATCTACAACTGTCATAGACGCGCAGGCTGTTATTACAGATACGATCATCGCAGAGATTGCGATAATTGCAATACCGCGTATTGCCTTTTTTCCTGATACATTCATCAATAAAACCTCTCTTTTTGTGTAATTTATTACCGAACCTGTTTAGGCAGCAATAACTCTTGTTAATATAACAGTTTTTAGAATAAATGTCATGATTTTTGAACAAAAAAGAAAATGTTAATATTTTTATTAAAATAAGGAAAAATTGCGCCTACTTCGATCCTAAATAAATACCCGCGTCAAAGGGGCGAAGCAGTTTACTCATCGATTCATTATTAATTATTGCTTTGATTATTTTCGCCGCGAGTTCCGCGGATTTTACAACTTCAAGCCCGTTAATTTCATTGTTATAATTGCCGCAAGAAACTGTGTCGGTCACTAACATTTTGTTTAACAACCCTTCATTAGAGAGAGCTTGAAGTTTTTGAATCGCTGGCGGCGAGAAAACCGGATGAACGGAAATTATATTCATTTCTTTTGGCTTTAAATTGGCGAGAGTGCGGATTAATTTTTCTACAGAGCCTGCTGTATCAACCATATCATCGACTATCCAAAGATTTTTTCCCTCGACAGGATCGGCGGAGAGGATATTAATCGATTCTATCGAATTGGGTTTTGAGTAATCGCGCTGTTTATGAGCGACGACAAGCGGCGCTCCGAATGAGTTAGCGAAAACACGCGCCAGTTTTTCTCCGCCCGCGTCAACAGAACAAAACGCCCATGAGGTTCTGACTTCGTTCTCGAGTTTTTCTTTTGTTTTTATATATTCGTCGCAAAGATATTTTTTTAAAAGAGTAGTCGCGGGGATATCATCAATCGCGCAGAGCGAAGGATCGACCATTGTTTTTGATTTATCGGAGTGAAGCTGGAACGTTACAATGTGTTTCATGCCGAGGCTTGAAAGAGTCTTTAAGTGAACCCATAAACCCACAGAGCTTCTTCGCGTTGTGCGGTCTGAGCGCGAACAGGAAATAAAAGGTTCAAATACAATTATTTTTGCGGCTTGACATCGTTTGAGAGCGTCCACCGCGTGATACAATTCGATTTTCGCTTCTTCCACTTCAATGCCGGCTTCGTTGCGCGCATTAGAAGAAAAAATTATAACATCTTTTCCGCGAATCGATTCGTTAACCGAAACTTCCATCTCGCCGTCGGCAAAAATATCGGTATTTAATAAATCGATTCCGTTTATCTGCGCAGCGATTTTTGAAAAACTTAAATATTGAGAAAGATGATTTATCACTTCGCAGGCGTAATTTTTCATTGAGCGTGTAGCGCACACTACAAATGGGGTCATGATGTTATTATTGAGTTTTTTCCGTAAAAAATCAATCTGTTATAATAACACTTGACAAATATAAAGTAGTATGATAAAAAAAAGTATGTAAAAATATAAAATACTTTTAGTTTCGGTCATGCGCCACGCAGTCTGAACGCCATATATGGGGGAGGAGATATTTATGGCAAAATCAAATGAGTCAGAAAAAACCAGGGGCAATCCTAACGCGACAAGCGAGGAAAAAAGCAAAGCCCTGGAAGCGGCCCGGCTTCAGATTGAAAAGCAATTTGGCGCGGGATCATTAATCAAACTCGGAACGCATGAAGCGGCTGCGGGTATCGAGACAATTCCGTCAGGATCAATCCTTCTTGACGAAGCGCTGGGAATCGGCGGCTACCCTCGGGGACGAATCATCGAGATTTACGGTCCTGAATCGTCGGGAAAAACCACGCTGGCTCTGCACGCGATTGCGGAAGCGCAAAAACTAGGCGGCAACGCGGCTTTCATTGACGCGGAACACGCGCTTGACCCTGTTTACGCGCGGCAGCTTGGGGTTAACATAGATGAATTATGGGTCTCTCAGCCGGATAACGGCGAGCAGGCGATGGAAATCACAGAGAACCTTGTGCGCTCCGGCGCTGTCGATGTAATTGTCGTAGACTCTGTTGCGGCATTAACTCCGCAGTCAGAAATTGAAGGTGAAATGGGTGACGCTCAAATGGGAGCGCAAGCCCGCTTAATGAGTCAGGCTCTGCGAAAACTAACAGCGACAATCGGCAAATCACGCACAATTTTGATTTTTATTAATCAAATAAGAATGAAGATCGGCGTTTTCTTCGGCAACCCGGAAACTACAACCGGCGGCAACGCGCTCAAATTTTATTCATCTGTGCGGCTGGAAGTCCGCAAAACAGAAACAATCGAAGTAAGCAAAGACGCTGACGCAATCGGCAACAGAGTGCGCGTAAAGGTTGTCAAAAACAAAGTCGCGCCTCCTTTCAGAAAAACAGAAATTGAGCTGATATTCGGCAAAGGAATTTCGGCGACAGGGAGTATTCTCGATTGCGCGGTAAAATACGAAATTATTAAAAAGAGCGGCGCGTGGTATTCGTACAACGAAGAAAAAATCGGACAAGGCAGAGACAACACCCGCGAATATCTTGAGCAGCATCCTGATTTCTTAAAAGAACTGGAAACACGGCTTCGCAAACAGCTTTTCCCCGGAAGAGAAATCCCCGGCGCCAAACCTGAGAAGCAGGAAAAGTCAGCTAAGGCGGGAAAAGCCGCCAAGGAAGAATGATTTAATTACTAATGCGCGGCTAATGAGGAGGAATAATTAACTTCTCATTAGTTATTTTACATTCATCATTTGTAATTCACTTTTCATGCATAAAAGAAATAAAATATGAGGGTAATATTATTAAGATTGAACTTTTGACATTTTGTGATTTCGCGCAGGAAAGCGGCGGCAAGCTTACAATTGTCGGAACGTTTGACACAATAATTTCGCGTAACTTTCCTTGCGTGCATCCGCAGTTGTCGGTCGTTATCAGAATGCGTTATGATCTTTGGGAATTCGGCGCTCACACATTCCGCATAGAGACGCGCGACTTGGAAGGCGAGATGAGCATGGAAGCGATAACCGGAAATATCGATGTGAAAGGAGTGGGGAACGCATCGGCTGTTTCTCATCTTGTTTTTAATATCAGTAATCTGCACATTAAAAATCACGGGTTAGTAAATTTTATTTTATTTATTGATGATAAAGAAATAGGCTCGCTGCCTTTATACATTCGCAAAGGATGATTTTAAACTCTTGAAAGACGATTTAACAAAATAAAGTCCGCTAAAACCAGCGCAGTCATGGCTTCAACTACAGGCGCAGCTCTTTTTGCGATGCAGTAATCATGCCTGCCTTTTATTTCTATTTCTTTAATATTGCCGTTTTTGTCAAAGGCTTTTTGCGGTTTTCCGATTGAGGGCGTGGGCTTAAACGCCGCTCTAAAAAATATATCCTGACCTGTGGATATTCCCCCTAACATGCCGCCGCAGTTGTTAGTCGCAAAGAGACGCTCACCGTCCTTTCCGCTTTGTTCGAGAGGTTTATCATTATTTTGGCTTCCTTTCAATGAAGCGGACGCGAAGCCGGCGCCGAATTCGATGCCTTTGCACGCGCCGATAGAAACAACTGCGGCGGCAAGACGCGCATCAAGCTTATCAAAGACTGGTTCCCCAAGACCCGCGCTCATGCCGGTTACGGTACAGGCGATGATTCCGCCGGCGCTGTCTTTTTCTTCGCGGAGTTTTTCTATATCAATATTATCGTTTTCTAAATATGCGTTTATTTTTATTCCGTAAAGCGATAAAAATTTTTTCGCAACGGCTCCGGCTGCGACGCGGCAGAGGGTTTCTCTTCCTGAGCTTCTGCCGCCTCCGCGATGGTCTCTAATTTTATACTTTGCGTCCCATGAAAAATCGGCATGAGAAGGTCTGTAAATATTTTTTAATTCGTCATAGTCTTTTGAATTTTGATTTTTATTTCTTACAATTATTGCGATTGGGCTTCCCAAAGTTTTTCCCTCAAAAACGCCTGATAAAATTTCAGGAATATCTTCTTCGTCGCGGCTGCCTGTTCCTTTCCCCGGGCTTCGGCGGCGCAAATCAATTTCCAGATCGTTAAGTGAAATTTCTAAACCTGCGGGGCATCCGTCAATTACGCAGCCCATTGCCGGTCCGTGTGATTCGCCGAATGTAGTTACTCTGAAAATCTTTCCGAATGTGTTTGATTCCATTTTATAAATATCTTCTCTGTTCGTTGTTTAGTACAGTAGCGTATAACTCAATGTATTGCTTGCCGGGACTATTCGCGACTTTATGAAGCAGCACTTCCTCAACCTGAAAAAGTCCCGCCTCATTTGACATGTTTATTTCAATGCAGATTGGTTTTTCGTTTCCCGCTTTAATAATGACATCCTCGATACTGTTAGCTGAATATTGATGAATGTGCCCGGCGCGCGGAGGATGCGCCATTGCGATTGGAATTCTCGCTCTTCCTTTTGTCATGTCGCAGCCGTCGGCGATTTGAACAATGCCCGCTTCCAGAGAAGAGATGCTTAAAGTTCCCATGTGACCTGCGATTCCTTCCAGAGCGACAGATCGGATAGCTACGATTTTATGAAGATTGCTGCCGAAAATTTCTGTTAATATTTTTTCGATGATCGGATAAGAGAGTATTACGCTGTGCTGTTCGTGATTTGATCTTCCCATACCCATTCCGATATCATGAAGCATGCAGGATAACATAACAGCTATCAAGCTGTCTTCAAAATTACCGCAGTTATCGGCTTCCATTGTCGTTTTAATCCCGCTTTTTTTAAGAAGGTCAAGCATAATTATTGCGTTTAACGTTACTGTTTTCATGTGAACAGGACCGTGATCGTTATAACCAAGCCTTATTAACGAAACGTTATTTGCGAATTCCTGAGAAACCTGCACTTCATCATTGGAAAGCAGAAGTTTCGCCGCTTTGTGCGCGTTACCCGAAGGTGATAAAATTTCCGTTAACTCAATAATTTTATTGTCAATATGAACTTCTTTCTGCGATTTCATTACCGCCTCCAATAATTATTTCAAATAAATAAATGCCGTTTCAGCTCCGTTTATATTATCATAATATACATTTGTCTGATCCCATCTGTTGTTTAACGCCCAAAAACCTCTTCCGCGCATCAAATAAATCATCGGGATTTCTTCCAGTAATATCGATTGAAACTCATCCCAAATTGCCTGAGCTTTTTGCGTATCTAAAGTGTACTGACCTTCTTTGTAAAGATAATCAATGCGCGCTTCCCAGTCTGTCGCAGGCGTTTGCTGATTAGGATTCCACATATGAAGATTTCCCGAAGACGGCCATACATTGCTTCCTTGACTTGGAAAAATACCGGCGCCCGAAAGACCCATCAATATAGAATCCCAGTCAAAAGTGTCGAATAACTGCTGCACTTGCAGTTGAAAATCCATTACGCGGATATTTACTTTAATTCCTACTTTTGAAAGTTCATCCATGATAATGGAAGCGATATCCGCAATCATAGTGCTTTCCGATCTTATTGACAGATCAAACTCAATAGGACGATCACTGCTATCGCGCATAACGCCCCTTCTGTCTCTTTTTATGCCAATCGATTCCAGTAATTCAAGCGCGCGCTCTTTGTCATAAAGATATTGAAGTTTTAATTCAGGATTGTAATAAGGATTCGGCTCGGGGTAAATCGTTAGTTTAGGTTCTGCAAGACCCCGGTAAACCTGCATATTGATTCTTGAGCGATGCAAGAGGCAGCTCATCGCCTGACGAAATTCTTTTTTTGTAAACCATTCATACTGAGGTTTCGCGGAGTTAACGGGATTTTGATTAAACGTCCAGAAATTTGCGCTTAACGCTCCTTCAGAATTAAAAACTGTGTAATTTTTGTCCGGTTTATTAACCAGAGTATTAATATCTTCCGGGCGCAGACTATAAGATTCAATTTCTCCTTTTTGAAAAATCAAGAGCTGAGTATTTTCATCCGGGATAATCCTGACAATTAAATCTTCGATGTACGGAATTGTAGTTCCTGATGAATCTTTTCTCCAATAATTCGGATTTCTTTTGTATAAAAGTCTCTGCCCTGGAGTATATTCAACTAAAAACCATTCGCCCATCGAAGGAAGATTCTGCGGATTTTCGGCGATTGAATGAATATTACGAACGCCTTCCGCGCCGCCGTTTCTTTTGGCAGGCTCATAAATGTGCATAGGACCAAAATCCATATTAGTTGATAAAAGAGGTTCCGCGATAATGCGCGGAAAATTAAACGCAAAACGAAGATTATCAATTTTTGTTATAGTGATTCTTTCTTCGCTGCCGTCGCTCATAAGCATAAACTGCTGGTAATAAGAAGAGCTTCCGATTTCCGGATCGCCTGAAATTTCGTTATACCAGAAAACAACATCATCGCTAGTAACTTTTACTCTTCTGTTTGAATTGTAATAACTCCAGAATAAATCGTCGCGTAACGTATAAATCACCCGCATGGTATCATTTGCTTCATCTGTGATAATTTGAAAAGACGCGGTTAAAGGTTTCCATTCGCGGGCGACAACATCATAATCAATCAAGTATTGAGTCATTCTGCCGACAACAGTTGATGTTTGATTATCCTGCTCCGCGATAATTAAATTAAAACTTTTCGGATCGCTGATCATCACGCTGTACCATGTTCCGCCGATTTTTCCCGGAAGGAATTCCTCGCCTTTCCACGGCTTGCTTACGGTTTTCGCAAGAAGCTCAGTAAGCCCCTCAACTCCCATCGCTTCATACTCATCAATCGACATTTCCTCATGCCTTGAACAAGAAAAAAATATACAAAAAATTATTAATAAAAATAACACATATCTCATAGAATGATTTTACTATAAAAATTTAATAATATCAATTAAAAAATATTAGCCGCAAACCATCACGAACTTATATTTCGATAGTATTCAAAATAAAATAAAAATGATAGAGTAAGATAATTAGGGAGGATGTATGAAAAAAGCGGCAGTAATAATGGGAAGCGACAGTGATTTACCTGTTTTGGAAAAAGCATTTAAAAGATTAAAGGATTTCGATATTCCGTTTGAAGCGCATGTAATGAGCGCTCACCGAACGCCTGACAGAGCGGCGGACTTTGCGAAGAATGCGCAAAAAAACGGGTTTGGAGTGATAATCGCCGCAGCGGGAATGGCGGCGCACTTAGCCGGTGTTTTAGCGGCGCACACGACTCTTCCTGTTATCGCAATACCGATAAAATCCTCGCTTGACGGACTTGACGCTCTTCTTGCAATGGTGCAAATGCCTGCGGGAATTCCGGTCGCGACTGTTGCGATTGACGGCGCCGATAATGCCGCGATACTAGCCGCTCAAATTCTGGCTTTAAGCGACCAAGCGTTAGCTGATAAATTGACAGCAATGAAAACCGACATGGCAAATAAAGTTATAGAGAAAGATAATCAACTACAGGCGAAACTAAAATAATGAGTGATAAAATAAAAGACAAATGCGGCGTGTTCGGCATTTACTCAAAAAATAAAAATGCCGATGTCGCTTCTCAAGCGTATCTTTCGTTATTCGCGCTTCAGCATCGGGGGCAGGAGAGCTGCGGTATCGCGGTTTGCAATGAAGGAATGATGGAGTATCACAGCGACTTAGGATTAGTGCCGGATGTTTTTTCTAAGGACGCGCTTGAGAAACTAGGCAAAGGCAATATGGCGGTTGGGCACGTGCGTTATGCGCCATTAAATAAAAAAAACCGGTCCAATTCACAGCCTCTGGTCGTAAGACACATCAAAGGATCGATGGCGATTGCGCATAACGGAAACTTGACAAATTCAGCGGTGTTGCGTGAAAATTTACAAAAAGAAGGAACTGTATTTCACACAACATGCGATACCGAGATAATTATCAATATAATCATAAAAAAAAGAATTAAATTAGAAACAATAGAAGACGCAATCTGCGAAGCGATGAATGAAATTGAAGGAGCTTTTTCTTTAATTATCATGTCGCCCAGTAAATTGATCGCTGTGCGGGACCCCAGAGGTTTTCGTCCTCTTTGCATGGGTTCTCTTGACGGCGATGTTGTTTTCGCATCTGAAAGCTGCGCTCTTGACAGCATCGGCGCGGATTTTGTCCGCGACATTGAACCGGGCGAAATTGTTGTCGTAAGCAAAGACGGAATGAAAAGCATCAAGACGCACTGCGGCAAGAAAAGCGGCATTTGCGTTTTTGAGTACATTTATTTCGCCCGCCCCGATTCAATCATAGAAGGGGAAAGCGTGCATAACGCCCGTCTTCGCGCCGGCTCGTTTTTAGCGCAGCAGCATCCTGTCGAAGCCGATGTGGTTTTCGGAGTCCCCGATTCCGGTCTTGACGCGGCGCTGGGTTATTCGCGCGAATCGAAAATTCCTTACGGAGTCGGCTTCATAAAAAACCGCTACATCGGGCGCACATTTATTCAACCGACTCAGGAAGAGCGCGATAAAGCTGTCCGTATAAAACTAAACACTGTCGAGGCGGTAATAAAAGACAAACGCGTTGTTTTAATTGATGATTCGATTGTACGCGGAACAACAATGAAACGAATCGTAAAACTTGTGCGCGAAACAGGCGCGAAAGAAGTTCATCTTAGAATCTCATCGCCGCCGTTTATCAATCCGTGTTATTTCGGCACTGATATTCCAAACCGCGACAGTTTAATTTCCTGCAAAATGACAACTGCGGAAATTTGCAAATACTTAAGCGCCGACAGCCTCGGTTTTCTTTCGATAGACAGCGTGCAAAAAATTGCAGCTAACGCCGCTTGCGGTTTCTGCGACGGATGCTTCACAGGCAAATACCCAATCCCAGAGCCTGATCTTAACCAAAAAAATAAATATGATAAAAAGATTGGAATAAACTAATGAATAACAGTTTTAGTGATAGTTATAAAAACGCGGGCGTTGATGTAACAGCAGGTTACCGCTCTGTTGAATTAATAAAAAAACACACTGATAAAACAAAAATTCCCGGAGTTCTCGAAGGCATCGGAGGTTTTGGTGGTTTATTTGAGCTTTCAAAAACCGGTTACAAAGAACCTGTTTTAGTTTCTGGCACTGACGGAGTAGGGACAAAATTAAAAATCGCCATGTTAATGGACAAGCACGATACAATCGGGATTGACTGCGTTGCGATGTGCGTTAATGATATAATCTGCGCTGGCGCGAAACCATTGTTTTTCCTTGATTATATAGCGATCGGAAAAAATAAACCGGAAAAAATCGAGCAAATTGTCTCAGGAGTCGCACAAGGATGCGTGCTGTCAAATTGCGCTCTTGTCGGAGGAGAAACCGCCGAGCATCCGGGAATGATGGCGGAAGATGATTATGATATCGCGGGGTTTTCTGTCGGAATAGCCGAAAAATCAAAAATACCTGAAAAAAGAAACGTTAAAAACAATGATGTTATAATCGCGCTTGCTTCCTCAGGCGTGCACTCAAACGGTTTTTCGCTTACAAGAAAAGTTTTTAATATTAATAATAATCCTGATATTTTACATAAATATTCTTCAGAACTTGGAAGAACGTTAGGCGAAACGCTTTTAACTCCTACAAGAATTTATGTTAAATCGATTTTAACTCTCTTTGAAAAACTTCCGCCGCTTTCCGTATGTCACATAACAGGCGGAGGATTTCAAGAAAATATTCCGCGCGCTTTTACAGGCGTTTTAAAAGATGAAAACTTAGGCGCTTTAATTAAAAAAGAGACTATTCAAATACCGGAGATATTTAAACTGATAGCCGCGCAGGGAAATGTGCCGGAAAGAGATATGTTTAACACTTACAACATGGGCGTTGGCATGTGCGTTATTACCCGCGCGGAAAACGCCGATGAAACTGTCAAACTGTTAAACTCATCAGGTGAAAACGCGTATATAATCGGCGAAGTTCGAAAAGACATCGCCGGAGTTTTAATAGTATAAGAGGAATTAAATTGACAAGAATCGCGGTTTTAGTAAGCGGAGGCGGAACAAATTTTCAGGCTTTAATCGACGCTCAAAAAGAAGGAAAGCTGGGCGGCGGGGAATTATCGCTTGTAATTTCGTCGGTTGCGAACGCGTTCGCTATTGAGCGGGCAGAGAAAGCAGGCGTTAAAACAATGACAATAGCCCGAAAAAGTTATGCGAATGTTTCAGATTTTGACAGCGCGATCGCATCCGCGTTAGCGCAGGAAAAAATCGAGCTTGTAGTTCTGGCAGGTTTTTTATCGATATTGGGAGAGCGTACATTAAAAACATACAGAAATAAAATTATTAATGTTCACCCTGCTTTAATACCGTCATTTTCCGGCAAAGGTTTTTACGGTCTGCGCGTTCACAAAGCAGTCATTGAGTACGGCGTAAAAATAACGGGAGCGACAGTTCACTTTGTAAACGAAGTCGTTGACGGCGGCAAAATAATTTTACAAAAAGCGATCGATGTGCTTCCCGGTGACACGCCTGAATCACTGCAGCAGCGCGTTATGCGCGAATGTGAGTGGATACTCCTTCCAAAAGCAGTGGAAATGTACTGCAAGGATGAAATAAAATAAAATCAACAGCCGATATATGGCGGGGTATGTTGATTCAATAAGGTATGAGAATGAAAGTACTAGTAATTGGCGGCGGCGGAAGAGAGCACGCTATTATTAAATCCATAAAAAAAAATAATAAAGTAAAAGAAATTTTCGCCGCTCCCGGAAACGGCGGCATCTCTTGCGACGCTGTCTGCGTTCCGATAAAAGCGACAGATATTACGGCGGTATTGGAATTTGTTTCAAAAACTAAAATTGATTATGTTGTTGTCGCTCCCGACGATCCCCTTGCGATCGGCATGGTTGACGCTCTTATAGAAAAAGGCGTGCGTTGTTTCGGTCCAAAAAAAACTGCCGCTAAAATAGAGAGCAGTAAAGTTTTTTCTAAAAACCTGATGAAAAAATATAACATTCCAACAGCCGCTTATGAAGTTTTTTCCGAGACGGAAAAAGCTTCGGATTATTTAAAATCTGACAAAGCAACATTTCCGGTTGTGATAAAAGCAGACGGACTTGCTCTTGGAAAAGGAGTAATAATCGCAGCGGATTTAAACGAAGCGTTATGTGCAATTAAAGAAATTATGCTTGAAAAAAAATTCGGGGAGAGCGGCTCGCAAATCGTTATCGAAGAATTTTTATCAGGACCTGAGGTTACGGTTCTTTCATTTACGGACGGAAAAACAATTGTTCCGATGATTTCTTCGATGGATCATAAACGCGTCTTTGACGGCAACAAAGGACTCAACACAGGCGGCATGGGCGTAATCGCGCCTAATCCTCATTATACAAAAGAAATCGCCGAAGTCTGCGAAAAAACAATTTTTCTTCCTACTATCAACGCGCTGCAGGAAGAAAATACTCCGTTCAAAGGATGTCTTTATTTCGGCTTGATGCTGACAAAAGAAGGACCAAAAGTTATCGAGTACAACTGCCGTTTCGGCGACCCGGAAACTCAAGCGATTTTACCCTTACTGGAAACTGATCTTTTAGATATCATGGAAGCAGTCACAGACGGCAAATTATCAAATTTAGATATTCGATGGAAAAATGAAAATTTACAGCATAGCTGCAATTATAGCGCCTGCGTTGTGCTTGCAAGCGGCGGTTATCCTGAAAAATATGAAACAGGGCTTGAGATAAAAGGTTTAAATTCTAACGGCAGTATCGATAATGAGGAAGCAATTATTTATCACGCGGGAACAGTCAAAAAGGACGGTAAATTTTTTACAGCCGGAGGCAGGGTACTCGGCGTTACAGCATCGGCTTTAACCTTGGAAACAGCGCTCGAAAATGTTTATAAAGCGGCGGAAAAAATCCAATTTGAAAATATGCATTTCAGAAAGGATATTGGAAAATATTAATAAATGTATTATAATTATAATAAGGAATTAATTACTTGAAAAAACTTATTGTTTTTATGTGCGTTTTTATATTCATATCGGCTCACGGTTTATTTGCGCAGGAAAATCATACCGCAAACCGGTACTTAAGACTCGGTATGGAACAGCTTTTAATGGGTGAATATGTAAACGCAATTATGAACATTAATGAATCGTTAAAATATGATAAAAATCATTCGCTTCCTTACATAATAAGAGCGCGGGCGTTTTTTGAATTAGGTGATATGGATAGAACAATCGCCGATTGTTCACATGTAATTACAATCGACAGAAGATCATCGACAGCTTATGTGATCCGCGGCAACGCTCGGGTAATAAAAGGCGAATACAACAGAGCGATTGCCGATTATGAGTCGGCTCTGCGGATTAACCCAAATATCGAAGAAGCAAGGCAGAATATCGAGCTTGCCCGCGAACGAATGAACGACGGTTAAACAGCCTTAATTAAATTGACAGTGTAAAAGAAAAAAGATAAAATCATTAAATATGAAAATCAATAAAAATATATTTGCGATTTTAATTATTGCGTTACTTATTTCTGTGAGCTGTAATAAAGAATATGACGATGTAAATTATTTAATTAAAAATGAATCAACAGTAATGGTAACGTATGATTTCTTCAACAACATAAATGAATTATTAGACGTTGACAGTGAACCAAAAAATTATATTATAAATTCATCAGAAGGGATTTTAAAACCGGTTAATATTGTTTCTGACCCGGTTGTTATATTAACTGTTATCAGTAATGGCAGAAGCGGATACGAATACATATTTCAAGATGATCCTTCAACTCCTTGATTGATGTTGATTTTTGCAATAGGTTGATAAATTAATAAAATCGTGCTATAAATACCTCTAACCATGGAAAGAACGCCATTCTATGCTTCAGGTCTCAAGTTTTCATGTAAACGCTGTTCAGCTTGCTGCCGTTATGACGCAGGTTTTGTCTATCTTTCACAAATCGACCTGCAAATGCTCCTTGATGCAGTAAAAATGGATAAAAATGAATTTATTACCGAATATTGCCGCTGGGTAATCGATTGGAGCGGCGAAGAAGTCCTATCTCTTAAAGAAAAATCCAACAGAGACTGCGTTTTTTGGGAAAACGGATGCAAGGTATACTCAAAGCGTCCTTTGCAATGCAGCACCTTCCCGTTTTGGGAAAATATAATTTCTTCCCGGGAGTCTTGGGAAATCGCAGCGGCAGGTTGCCCCGGTATAAACACAGGAGATTTATTTTCTGAATACTCAATATCGGAAAATTTATATAAAAGAGCGGCGCAGCCGATTATTAACAAAACTGATATGATAGAGAAACAAGGTTTGCGGCAGTTTGGGGGAAATGTATGAAAATCCGTTTTTGGGGAGTGCGGGGATCTCTTCCTACACCGACTACGCCCGAACGCGTCAAAAGCAAAATCTCGGCGATTGTCGAGCAGATAACGCCCGAAGATCTCGAAAGCTCCGAAAGCCGCGAAAAATTTTTAGCAGGGCTTCCTCCGTGGCTCTTCGGAACTGTCGGCGGAAACAGCCCCTGCGTATCTGTAACATTCGAGGACAGGTCAGACTGCATTGTTTTTGACTGCGGTTCGGGGTTACGGGAAATGGGTTTCGCGCAGATTGGCGAAAAAAGAAAGTCCTCTCATTTTCATTTTTTTCTATCTCATCAGCATTGGGATCATATTCAAGGGCTTCCGTTTTTCGGACCGGCTTACAACCCGTCAATTAAAATGGATTTTTATTCGCCTGTTCCCGGGCTTGAAAGAATTTTAAGCGGGCAGATGGTTCATCCTTATTTTCCGATTCCGTTAAACGCAATGGGTTCAAAAAAAACTTTTAACTACATGGAGAATGAGGTTGAAGTCGCAGGCTGTAAAATTACCGCGAAAAAAATGAATCACCCGGGAGACTCCTACGCGTACTGCGTCAGCGAAAACGGAAAGCGTTTTATTTATGCGACAGACACCGAATTGCAGTCAGGAGATTTTTTAAAGACCAATGAAAACACCGCTTTTTTTCAGGACGCCGACATGATCGTAATCGATTGTCAGTATACTTTGGGAGAAGCGATAGAAAAATATAACTGGGGGCACAGCGCGTTTAGTCTTGCCGTAGATTTCTCGGCGAATTGGGGAATTAAACACATGGTGATGTTTCATCATGATCCTACTTATGATGATCATAAACTCTACGGAATTTTACAATCGGCGAAATGGTATATCGAGAGAATGAATTTAAAAGGAATCGAACTAACTCTTGCGGTTGAAGGTCTTGAAATAACAATTTAACTAAGGTATTAATTGGCTAATCAAAAAAGAAAAAAAACAAATGTTCTCAAAGTGATACTGCGTTTTTTATCAATACTTGTCGCATTAGTGATAATTATTATTCCATTATCGCTTGCCGCGGTTATGCTGATGAACTCTTCCGTAAACAGCAGTCAGCTGGTTTTTCCTTTAGAAAGCGACGCGATTCAAGTCGAAGAAAGCGGCAGTATTTTAATTGATGTGCGAAGAGGAGAGACTTCTCAGTCTGTCGGGCTTCGTCTTGAAAGAACAGGGCTAATTGATAACAGATATATTTGGAATCTTCTTTGCAGAATAAAGAATGAACATATAAAAACGGGTACTTACAGACTTGAGCTGCCGGCGACTGTTATGTCGATACACAGTCTCTTGGTTTCAGGAAAGGAAATCCTTCACAAAGTGACAATCCCCGAAGGAGTAACTCTTGCTAAGATGGCGGTTTTAATCGAAGAAGCGGGTATCTGCTCAGCCGAAAGTTTTCTTGAAAGCGCTGGCGACAGTCAAATAATCGCGTCTTACGGAATTCCTAATAACACAATGGAAGGTTATCTTTTCCCCGATACGTATTTATTCCCCGGCAGCTTCCCTTCCGATAAAACCGTAAAAACAATGGCAGATAATTTTTTCTACAAAATGCAGACATTAAACCCGTCCGGCTCCGCGATGAGCATGAAAGAATTAAACGAAAAAGTTATACTGGCGTCGATTGTTGAGCGCGAATACAGAATCGCGGATGAAGCTCCGCTGATGGCAGGCGTTTTTTTAAACCGCCTGCGTATAAATATGGCGCTTCAATCCTGCGCTACAGTGGTTTACATAATCACAGAAATACAAAAAAAACCTCATCCGTCTGTTTTGCTTTTCCAAGATTTAGAAATACGAAGTCCTTATAACACATATATTCATCCGGGTCTTCCGCCTTCTCCAATCTGCGCTCCCGGAACTGTTGCGCTTAACGCTGTATTAAATCCTTCTAAGACAGATTATCTTTATTTCCGTTTAACCGATCCTGCAAGCGGGAAACATTACTTTTCTAAAAATTACGATGATCATATCAGAGCGGGACAGTTAATTCCAAAAGGATTGTAACTGTAATGGCTTTAATAACCAAAGCAAGCATTCAGGAAGTAAGCGACAGACTTGACGCTGTTTCAATCATCGGCGAGTATGTCCGTTTAGAAAAAAAATCAAATCGTTTTTGGGGAAGATGTCCCTTTCACGGCGGAGGGCAGGAAAAAACTCCATCCTTTAAAGTTGATCCCGATACTAAAATGTTTTACTGCTTTGGCTGCGGCAAAGGCGGAAGCGTTATCAGCTTTGTAATGGAAATGGAAAAATTAACTTACCCCGAAGCGATTAAAAACATCGCGCGGAAAATAAGCGTAGAATTGGTTTATGAAGAAGGCGGATCAGAAAACGTTATTGACAGTTCAGCAAAAGAGCAGCTTTATGAATTGTATAAAAGAACAACAGTAACCTTCACTTATTTTCTGCGCGAGAAAGACGAAGGGCAAGCGGCGTTAAAATATATCAAAGACCGCGGGATCAGCGAAGAAATGATCGATCAATTCCGTCTTGGATTTGCGCCTAACAACAGAGATTTTCTTTATAAATTTTTACAGCAAAAAGGATACTCATCCGAGTTCCTCGAAAAATCAGGATTATTTTCTTCAAAGTATAAAACACTCCCTCTTTTTTCAGGCAGACTGATGTTTCCCATAACGGACCGGCAGGGCAGAATCGTCGCGTTCGGCGGAAGGTCTATGCCGGGCGTTTTGCAATCCGACGGCAGTGAGCCGCCTAAATATATCAACTCGCCTGAAACAGAAATCTATAAAAAAGGACAGACTCTCTTCGCGATCGAGCAGGCAAAAACTCTCATGCGGAAAGAAAAAACAGTCTTCCTTGCCGAGGGTTACATGGACGTAATCGCTCTGCATCAAGCGGGCATCACAAACGCTGTCGCTCCTCTCGGTACGGCTTTTACCGACGAACAGGCTCTCTGGCTGCGCCGCTGGGTAGAAACTGTCGTTTTAATTTTAGATAATGACGAAGCCGGGCAGAAAGCGACTTACAAGGCGATTCTAACCTGCCGCAAAAACGGACTTATTTGCCTGCTTGCGGACTTAAAAACAGGGTTTGAAAGTCAATCAATCGCAGAAAATCCTGAAAAATTAAAAGATCCAGCCGAAATTTTGCAAAAATTCGGTCCGCAGATATTGAAAAATATTTTAAAATTTACTATAAATGACTTTGAATACCTGATTAACTGCGGCAGAAATCAATTTATCATACCAAAGGGAGATATTAACGGCGCTCTAGAATTTATGTTTGCGTATCTTGAAGCGCTAAGCTCTGAAGCCGACCGCTCTGATATATTGTCGCGTATCGCGGATATTTTCAGAATTGAGCGGAATGCGGTTGTAAAAGATTTTTCGGTGTGGAAGAAAAATAATTTCCGCGCGTCAAACGAAAAACCTTTAAAAGACGAACCGGAATTGTCGGTTCATTATAACGATGAGTTATTGCTGCTTGCGAACGTTGCGCTAAACATGGAACTGTATCCTGAATTCCGCGCGGCGGTAGAAATTAAGGAGATAGAGGACAGAGCCGCGAAAGAAATTTTTATAGCTCTGGAAGAAAGTTTTAAATATGACGAGAGCGGAATTGATTCAATTTTAGACAGAATTAAAGATGATAAACTGCGCAGTTTCATTACAGACCGAGGAACAACAGGCGAGTTTAAAAAAGAACCGCAAAAATTCATGGAGGACGGAATAAAAAAAATTAAAAAGAAAAAGCTTGAAAAAAGACTTACAGAAATTACCGCTCTCCTGCGCGAAAGCGAAAGAGCCGCCGATGAAAGCGTAGGTATCGATGATTTACTGGGCGAAAAAATAATGTTAGATTCAGAAATCAGAAAATTAAAGGATAATAATTGATGTTAAAATTAATTAAAACAAATCTTAAAAGAATTTCTCCGTTATTATTACATTTCTCGAAAAGTCCGATTGATTTAAAATTCTCGAAAAATCAACTTGCATTACAATTCGCTAAAAAACCAAATAAGTACCTTGCATTTATTAAACAACCAGATGTTAAAGAAGACGCAGCCGCAGCGGCTGACGCTGCATTATCCGCTGAAGGTATTTCCGATCCGGCAATTATCAAACTTTTAGAATACGCTAAGCAGAAAAAAACTCTTTCTTACGAAGAGCTTTCCGATTTCCTTCCCGAACACATAACTAACTCCGATAAAATCGAACAGGTTTTAGCGCTCTTGGAAGCGAATAATGTTCAGCTTATAGAAGAAGATAATATCTCCGAAGACGAAGAAAACGCGAATCATAAAAATCAAGAAAGCGCGAAAAAGAAAACCGCGGCAAGCGATAAAGATTCATCATTAGTTGACGATCCTATTAGATTGTATCTGCGCGAGATCGGAAGAGAGCATCTTTTAACGGCGGAACAGGAAATTGTGCTTTCCAAATCTATGGAGGAAGGCGAAAATATAGTTAAAAATGTTATAAAAAGGTCCGGCATGGTTATCCCGGAATTTTATTATATCGCGCAAAAAGCGTTCTCTAAAAAAGACATGAAAGAATTGAATCTTTCAAAAAAAGAAATCACAGAGCACATGACGGAGTACCGCAGATTAAATCAATTTTATAAAGACACGCTTCGCACGATTCAATTCGATTTAAGAAATTATATCGATCTTAAAAAACAATTAATCTCTAAAGATGAGGATTACAAAGAAGATAAAGACTGCTCTGTGTTGCGCAAAAGGATAATGAAAGCCGTAAAAAACACACAGCTTCATCCTGACGAAATTCAAACATTCTCCGATAAATTTATTATTGCCGCTAAAAAAATTAAACGTTATATAAAAGAGCAGGAGCGTCTCCAAAAACATTTAAAGGTCGTCTCTTTAAAAGAACTTCGAACGCTGGGACGCCGTCTTACAATCAAGGAAGAGCGCGAAAAACTGGAAAACGAGCTTTGTTTATCGTCAGATGAAATAAAAGAAAAAATCAGGCTTGTTCAGGTAACAGAAAAAAAATTAAAAACGATGGAAGCCGAGTTTGAAGAACCGATTGACAGCATCAGTCAGATGGCGCACGAGATTTATCACGGCAGAATAATGATGAAGAACGCCAAGGACAGATTGATAAGAGCTAACCTGCGTCTTGTTGTTTCAATCGCGAAAAAATACACAAACAGAGGGCTTCATTTCTTTGATCTTGTTCAGGAAGGAAACATCGGATTAATAAAAGCGGTAGAAAAGTTTGAGTATCAAAAAGGATTTAAATTTTCAACGTATGCGACATGGTGGATACGGCAGGCGATTACGCGCTCGATATCTGATCAGGCGCGCACAATCCGCGTCCCTGTCCACATGATTGAACAGATTAATAAAGTAGTGCGCGAATCAAGGCAGCTTTTACAGTCTTTGGGACGCGAACCCACAGACGAAGAAATCGCCGAAAAACTCGGCTGGACTGCGTTACGCGTAAAATCCGTTAAAAATGTCGCGCGCGAACCTATCAGCCTTGAAACCCCGATCGGCGAGGAAGAAGATTCGCTGTTAGGTGATTTTATCGAAGATAAAGACGTGGAAAATCCCGCTAATCAAACAGCGTTTAAAGTGCTGCAGGAACAGCTTGGCGGAGTGCTTTCCACGCTCCCTGCGCGCGAACAGGAAGTTTTAAAAATGCGCTTCGGGCTTGATGACGGATATTCGCTTACTCTTGAAGAAGTAGGTTTATATTTTAATGTAACGCGTGAACGAATAAGGCAGATAGAAGCGAAAGCGCTGCGCCGCTTAAGGCATCCGAAAAGAAGCCGAAAATTAAAAGATTATTTGGATCACTAGGAGGGAATTATGGTAACGGATAACGAACTGGAAAAACTGCGATCATTACAGGAAATTATTTATGAGAAAATCGGTCTTGAAAAAATAATTCAAGAACTGCCGAAGGCTTTAAATTCCCAGGAAGAAGCCTTAAACAGGATAAAGAAAACTTTTATCGATAAAAATTCAAGCTTCGAAAATATAAAAGCCGAAGAAATTGATCTGAAAAATAAACTTGCTGAAGCTGAATCGGCAAGAGAAAAATCCGAAAAAAATATGGACGCTGTCAGCACACAGCGCGAATACGAAGCGCTTGATAAAGAAATTAAAGATGCGTCGGAAAAAGAGCAGCTATACCGCAAAGAACTCCAGCAAAGAGAGCGCCTGCTTGCAGACCTTGACGAGCAGATAAAACAACAGACTTCGCTTGTTGAACTGCAGGAAAAAGAGCTTGACGATCTCAGAAAAAAAATCGAAGCGGAAATTTCCGACAAGCAAAAACAAATTGACGTTCTTATAAAAAAAGAAAATAAATTAACTGAAAATCTTGACTCAGAAGTTGTTTTTAAATTTGAGCGTATTATTAAGAATAAAATGGGCATCGGTATTGTCGCAATTAAAGGCAATGTCTGCATGGGATGTCACATGATTCTTCCGGTTCAATTCGCCAACGAAGTGCGTATCGGCGAGGATTTTATCTTTTGTCCGTATTGTTCGCGCATTCTTTTCTACGAAGAATCAGCCGAAGGCGAAGAGGATTACTTCAACACCGAGGATACGGGAGCACTCTCGGATCTTGACGAAATGGAAGAAGACGAAGAAGACGATGTTGAGGAAGATGAGGAAATTATCAACATCGATTCCGAAGAATAAAAAGAAAAAAAAGATGAATCATAAGCCGGGTTCTGTACTTTCGCTGCTGCCATCTGTCTAAAAAAAACATTACTGTTTTCTTTCATGCAGTCTACCCGCGTATATAGGCGAGCCGCCTTACGCTTATTTGACTTTGCTCCTGATGAGGCTTGCATTTTCCGGCGGTGTTGCCATCGCCGAGGTGGGCTCTTACCCCGCCATTTCACCCTTATCCGATCATTAAAAATTTTAATGGTCAGACGGTATACTTTCTGTTGCGCTGTCTGTCTTAAATCCGTTGCTGAATTTAATCCCGGGAATTACCCGGCATCATGCTCTGCGGAGCCCGGACTTTCCTCTTTACCTAACAAATGTTAAGCAAAGCGGCAGCTTGATTCATCAATTTTAAATAATGATTTAAAATCATTTAATTTTCAAGTAAAATTTGTTTTTAATAGCATAATTTATTATATAATTGAAAAAACTAATTGACACTGCCTTTTATTTTGTATAAAATTCGATCAATGTACCATGTTAAGCTATAAAAATTTATCCAGATATGGACGTCAGGTATACCTTCTCAAAAGAATTCGAGTAATTGGTATAATTTTTATCGCTATTTTTGTAGTTTTAGCCGTATTTTTAATCGCCTCTCAGGTAAAAAAAGGCGTTAAGAGCGAAAGACAAGAGTTATTACAGGTCTGGAATGAAGGAAATTTCGAGAAATCATACGAAATCAGTAAAAATGCGCTGGATTTAAGCCCGGTAGATTATCTTTTATTAACAATTAACGGTTTTTCGGCATATCAGCTTGGAATATCACAAATAAATAATCAAAATATCCTCAAATTTATAAACGAATGTATTTTTTCTCTGAGAAAAGCGCTTTTACAAAAAGAATCCGCGAAAGACGGACGCGTTTATTACGTTTTAGGAAAAGCGTATTATTATAAAGGCGCGGAATATGCCGATTTAGCTGTAAAGTATTTGGAAACGGCGAACACGCTTGGTTACCTCGCCTCGGATATCCCCGAATATCTCGGACTTTCTTATGCAGCTTACGGTGATTACAGAAGCAGCATAGAAGCGTTCACCCGCGCATTTGATCCGGAAAAACCTTTGGCAGACAATTTTTTAATCGCAATAGCGCGTTCATATATTGCGATGGAAGAATACAATGTTGCGCAGGGGTATCTTAAGCGCTGTATTGATTTTTCACCCGATTCAAGATCGGTCATTAAAGCGCGTATGCTGTCAGCGGAAATTTACGCTGCTTGCGAGGATTACGATAACGCGATGACGCAGTATCAGACAATTTTAAGTGACTCAGGAGAAAATTCCGAAGTTCATTTTCAGTTAGGTGAAATATTTTTATTAAAGGGCGATACTACAAGAGCTCGCTCTGAATGGAGAACAGCATACAGATTAGATCCGGCTCATGCAAGAGCAAGAGCAAGACTAAATTAATAATTAGGAGAAAAAAATGTTTGGCGGAATATCATCGGATTTTGGAATAGATTTAGGGACATGTAATACGCTCATTTATATCAAAGGAAAAGGCATTGTTTTAAACGAGCCGTCCGTTGTAGCGGTCGAGCGCGGCACAAAAAAAATTGTAGCTGTCGGCGCCGATGCCAAACGAATGTTATGGAAAACCCCTGAAAATATTATCGCGATAAGACCTATGAGAGACGGAGTAATCGCTGACATTGAGTCAACAGAAAAAATGATTCGCTGTTTTATAGACCGTGTTTATCCGCGCCATCGTTTTGTAAAACCAAGAATGGTTATCGGCGTGCCTTCGTGCATCACGGAAGTTGAAAGACGCGCTGTCGAAGAAGGCGCATATAAATCAGGCGCAAGGGAAGTGCGCGTAATCGAAGAAAGCCTTGCCGCCGCAATAGGCGCTGACATTCCTATACGCGAACCTGCAGGTCACATGATTCTTGATATAGGCGGCGGTACAACTGAAATCTCGGTTATATCTCTTGGAGGCATGGTTGTAACAAGCGCAATCCGGATTGGCGGCGATAAATTTGACGATTCAATCATTAAACATATTCGCAGCGTTCATAATTTGATAATCGGCGAGTACATGGCGGAAAAATTAAAAATAGAAATCGGAAACGCGTCTCCTGACAGAATTATTGAAAAAATGGAAGTTAAAGGAAATGACGCGATAACCGGTCTTCCGCGCCGCCTCGAAGTTGATTCAGTTGAAGTTCGCGAAGCTTTAAAAGACCCTATTAATAAAATTATTGACGAAATTAAAACAGTACTCGGAAGAACTCCTCCAGAACTTGCCGCCGATATCGTAGACAGAGGAATTGTTATGACTGGCGGCGGCTCATTGTTAAAAGGTTTGGATAAACTTATTCAAAAAGAAACAGGAGTGCCGGCGATTATTGCAGAACAGCCGGAGCTGTGCGTAGCTCTCGGCGCCGGAAAATATTTTGATTATATAAAAGGCGCTGACCTTACAAAAAATATATATGACAGGCTGAACGGATAAAAATGCAGCGCGGATACAGACCGTCCAGAAGAAGTTCAAGAGTTCCGGGCTTACATTTGAATTTGTCTGTATTTGTTTTTACGCTTTTAATGATTATTTCTACAGTGCTTCTTTTATTATCAACAAGAGATTTTATTTTCGGCGTTAAAAATGTCGGTCTTTCTTTTTTCTCGGGCATCAGAGGCGGTATTTACGAAGTAACGTCTTTTGTGTCAAGAACAGTGCTTTCGATCAAAGAGCTTGCAACGCTGCGTGAAGAGCATGCCAATCTCCTGCTGCAGTTAGATCGTTTTGAGGAATTAGAACGCAGCAACGCGGAAATTTATCAGGAAAATATCCGTTTAAAAGAACAGCTTGATTTTTCGCAGATAATAAAATACCGCCGCATTCCCGCTCAAATTTCAGGGCGTAATCCAGATAATTTATTTTCTGCGCTTGTAGTCAATAAAGGAAGCGCCGCGGGAGTTGCGAATAACATGGCAGTTGTCGCATGGCAAAACGGCACTCAGGCGCTGGTGGGAAAAGTAATTTATACAGGCATTTTTGAATGTCTAGTGATGCCTATTTATGATAACAGCGCGCAAGTGTCTTCGCGTCTTGCTGTTTCGCGTTTTGAAGGAATCGCCGAAGGGCAGGGAAGCTGGGAAAATCCTCTTTTAATGCGATTTGTTCCAAAAAGAGCAAGAGAAGAAATTAATACAGGTGATATAATTATTACTAGCGGCATGGGCGAGATTTTCCCGCCCGGAATCAATATCGGAAGAGTCAGCGCGGTTAACGTTCTTGAATATGAAACAACTTTAGAAATAGAAGTTGTACCGCTTATTGATTTTTCCAGATTGGAATATGTTTTTATTATCGAAGCCGAAAAACCGGATTATGGCATACAGGATTAGTTTATGGCAAGAAGTATAATTTGGACTGTAATATTCAGCATAGCGGCGACAATTCTGCAATCAACATTGATCGCAAAGATCGCTGTTTTTGGAGTAATCCCCGATATCGCTCTTTGTGTTTTAGTTTTTTCGGCGTATGTCAACGGCACAATGACAGGACAGGTTTCAGGTTTTTTCTCAGGTTTATTTTATGATTTTATAACACCCGCTCCTATAGGATTAAACTGCATGGTACGCACAGTTATCGGAGCGGCTGCCGGCATTTTTAAAGGGCAGTTTTTTCTTGACATCCTTATTCTTCCGGTGATCCTCTGCGTACTTGCTACAATTTTTAAAGCGTTGATTATTTTTATTATTCATTTAATTATGGGACCGACTGTTCCTTCTTTTTCTCTTATAACTCCTGTTTTCTGGATAGAAGCGGGTCTTAACGCGTTAAGCGCTCCGCTATTATTTTTACTTTTAAAACATTTTAAGCCCATCTTAATAGGACGACAGCAATAATGCACGAGAATCAAGGAAACAGGCTGACAATCTTTAAAGTATTTTTAATAATTATATTCCTTGTATATTCATCTAAACTTTTCAGCATGCAGATTTTATCAGGCGATATATACAGAATGCGCGCGCAAGATATTTCGCGCAGAACGTATTCCATTCCGACTCAAAGAGGAGAAATTTTCGATCGCAATGTTGATAAACCGTATGTTATAAACAGAGACACATTTGCCGTCACTATCACGCCTGCGGAAGTTCCGCGCGGACAAATAAATGATGTAATCGCTTCTGTTTCGTCTATCATTAACATAACGCCCGATGAAATAAAAGCGCGTCTTCCCAGCCAATACCTCCAGCTCTATCAGCCGCTGGAAATTGCATCTAACGTTCCATTTAATATTATCGCTTCTCTCTCTGAAAGAAAAGATATACTTCCCGGGATTTCGTGGCATATAAAATCCGTGCGCAATTATGTTGATGTCGGAAGTCTTTCGCATATATTAGGTTATGTAGGAGATATTACGCGCGAAGAATTGACGACTCACTATAATCTCGGATATCAAATGGGCGATACAATCGGCAAATCTGGAATTGAAAGGCAATACGACGAACTTTTACGCGGAAGACACGGATGGGAAACAAGAACCGTCGATTCCAGAGGAAGACGCATTTCCGGGAGCGAGAATGTTACCCGCGTGCCGCCTGAAATGGGAAAAAATCTCGTTTTAACAATCGACGCGAAATTGCAAAAATTAGTCGAGGGCGCAATCGGTCCGCAAATCGGAGCCGCTGTTGTTATGCGACCTTCAACCGGAGAAATTCTCGCGATGGTTTCTTATCCGTGGTTCGATCCTAATATTTTCACTGACGGGCAGACCGCAAATTTCCGCGCTCTTTTAGATGATCCTTCAAAACCGTTTATTAACCGCGCGATTCAATCAAGTTATCCTCCCGCTTCAACTTTTAAAATAATTATGACTACTGCGATCCTGACAGAAAATCTTTTTTCTCCCGAGCAGACTATTCTTTGCCGCGGAATGATGAATTACGGAAACAGAAACTGGCACTGCCATCTTCGTTCAGGACACGGCAGATTAAATTTAAGAGGCGCGCTGGGGCAATCGTGTAATATTTTTTACATGACCGTAGGAAGAGATAATGTCGGCGTAGAAAGAATAGTAAATTTTGCGCGCGATTACGGTTACGGAGAAATAACAGGCATTGATCTTCCGGGCGAAATCGGAGGAAACATTCCTACGCCGATATGGAAAGAGCGCCGTTACCATGAAAAATGGGTGTTAGGTGACACTATGAATATGTCGATAGGGCAGGGTTATACGCTTGTAACTCCGCTTCAGATGTGCAATGCGGTAAGTTTGGCTGTAAATAACGGCGTAATTTATAAACCGCATGTATTAAAAGAAGTGCGCGACCCTGTCACTAACGCGATCGAGAGCGTTACAAGCCATGAAATTATTCATAAAAGCGAAATTAGCCCTGCTGTGTTTGAAACTGTCAGACAGGATATGAGAGGCGTTGTCAGTCAGGGAACCGCGCAATATCCGCTTAATATCAGAGCAGTGCAAATCGCGGGAAAGTCCGGCACAGCGGAAATAGGACTGGTTGACAGATGGCATTCGTGGTTTACGGCTTACGCTCCGTTTAACAGCACTAATCCCGATGAACAAATTGTTGTAACAGTCATTATTGAAGCGTCGTCTTTTCAAGTGTGGAGAGCATCCGCAGCCTGCGCGATAATTTTTCAAGGATATTTCGCAAATCAAGATTATGAAACAGCGTCCCGTTTTCTGGGATTATATGATATAGTACGGTAGGTAATAATGAGAATTAAAGAATTATTAGGAATAGATTTTTTACTATTACTCCCTATATTAATACTTTTAGTTTTAGGTATCCTTTTTATTTATTCGTCAGGAGTAAACACAGAAGGAATACTTGTTTCTAATGAATATCAAAGACAAATTATCTGGGCGGCGGCAGGATTAGTTATTACAATTGTTTTATCATTAATTAATTACCGCAGATTTTATAACTGGGCGATATATATTTATTTTATTTCCCTCTTGCCGCTGATCTATACTCTTTTTTTCGGTCATGTTATTTCCAGCGCATCCCGATGGCTTAGAATCGGTTCTATCGGAATACAAATGTCCGAGTTTGTAAAGATTGCAGTCATCATCATGCTTGCACGTTTTCTCGCCGACACAGATCGCTCAAGGGATTCATTTTCGCGTTTTGTGATTTGCTGCATGGTTGTTTTTCTCCCGATGGGAATTGTTTTGCTTCAGCCGGATTTAGGAACTGCTCTTGTGTATATCGCGATACTAATTACGATGATATTTATCGGCGGCGTAGCGATGCGTTATGTGGTTTTTATGATTTCCTGTATCGCGCTGACAGGAATTCTTTTAGTCCTTCCCTTGTGGCAGGAACATATATTGCAAAAATCAATTCCTTTTATTTCCGCTTTAAACAATTTTAAAGTTGTTTTATTCGCGGTTTTATTTTTTGTTCTTATAACGGCTATCGCCGTTTTTGGTTTTCTAAAATTTAAAAAGGGATATTTTTTCTGGTTGTGTTATTCATCGACAATAATTATTTTTTCTTTGATAGTCTCATTTGCGGCGCGGATAATTTTAAAAAGTTATCAGATAATGCGTCTAATTGTTTTTCTTGATCCAAGCGTCGATCCGCGCGGAGCCGGCTGGAATATTACACAGTCAATAACCGCAATCGGAGCAGGCGGTTTTACAGGAAGGGGTTATCTTCAGGGTACGCAAAGTCATTATCGTTTTCTTCCGGCTCAAAGCACTGATTTTATTTTTTCCATTTTTTCCGAAGAAGCCGGTTTCCTCGGAGGGTTATTAGTTTTCGCTTTATTTTTATTTATCTGCTATCGTCTGATTTTTATTATGAAAACCGTTAATGATAACTTTGCAAAATACGTTTGCGCTGGGTTAGCCGGTATGATTAGTTTTCACTTTATCGTTAATGTGGGAATGACAATGGGCATCATGCCGATAACTGGTCTTCCGCTTCTTTTCTTGTCATACGGCGGCTCTTCTGTTTTAACGTGCATGATCGGCATCGGAATTGTCATGAGCATTTACATCAGAAGATATAACCGAAGTAATTAATAATGAGTACTGACTAATGCGCAATGATTATATTGATCCGGTTAAAGAATTCGGCGGTCTTCTTTTAAAGATTGATAAACCTAATCGCTATACAGGCGGCGAGGTAGGCTGTCTTTCAAAAAATAAAAATAAAGATGATTTTCGCGCAGTTATCGCTTTTCCTGATCTTTACGAAATAGGAATGGGAAATCAAGCGCTGCGTATTATTTACAATCGCTTGAATGAAATCAGCGGCATCATGTGCGACCGCGTTTTCGCTCCGGCTCCTGATTTTGAGAAACTGTTACGCGAAAAAAATATTCCGCTTTACGGACTTGATACAGGAATCAATCTTATAAAAACAAATCTTTTATTATTTACCCTCGGATATGAACTTGGGTTAAACGGAATTCTTACAATGCTTGATGTCTGCGGGATTCCTATTTACTGCGATCAAAGAAACGCTGAACATCCGGAAAGATTTCCAATTATTATCGCAGGAGGTCCTGCTGTTTCTAATCCGCTGCCGTTCTCGCCTTTCATCGACGCGTTCTGGATAGGCGAAGCTGAAGAAGGTTTTTTTGATCTTGTATATGAATTAGCTCTTATTAGGAAAGAAACTCAGGATATAAAACAGAGCAGAGCAGAGTCATTAAAAAGGATCGCGTCTCATCCTAACATCTGGGTTAAGGGAAAAGAAAAAACAACGCGCGCGATCTATAAAAATTTTAACGAAAATAATTCTACGGATGTATTTCCTGTTCCAAGCATGAAAATAATTCATCATCACGGCACTGTTGAGATAATGCGGGGATGTCCGAACGGCTGCCGTTTTTGCCACGCCGGTTTCTGGTACAGACCCGCAAGGCAAAAAAAGGCGGAAAATATTATTAAGCAGGTAAACGATATGACCGCAAAAGGCGGCTGGCAGGAAATAAGCTTGTCTTCGCTTTCATCAGGCGATTATATCGGCATCAGTAATTTAATAGATGAGTTAAACAATCAATTCACGGATAAACATATTTCTTTTCAACTTCCATCGCTTAAGGTTTCTACTTTTGCGCTTTCTATCTTGGAAAAAATTTCTGTTACGCGAAAATCAGGACTTACCTTCGCTGTAGAAACTCCGAAGGACGCGTGGCAATTATCAATCAATAAAGAAGCGACAAGAGATTCAATCTCGGCGATAATCAATGAAGCAAAAAAAAGCGGCTGGAAAGGCGTAAAATTCTATTTTATGATTGGGCTGCCGAAAGCGGATTATAATGAATTGGTAACAGAGGATAAACAAGTAACAGATAACAAAGAACGATTATTAGAAGAAGAAGAAATTGTAAATTTCATTATTGATGTCGGACGAAGGACTAGGACGAACTTTAATATTAATGTTGGAATTTTTATTCCTAAACCGCATACTCCTTATCAAGGAGCGCCTCAGATAGACA
>Ga0209755_10000418_pt1 | contig 78957 bp, 76 predicted proteins | sample TergutCo191P1_FD_187301 | JGI IMG/M metagenome (GOLD analysis project Ga0209755, IMG submission 187301) | Cornitermes sp. P1 segment gut microbial communities from Petit-Saut dam, French Guiana - Co191P1 (SPAdes) (version 2) | ecosystem: Host-associated > Arthropoda: Insects > Digestive system...
CCGGGCGGCAAGATTGCCGCCCCTACACGAGGCGTTGCGATGCGCTAGGGTTCGGGTGTCTCACTATTCGCCCCAACATAAAACTTCAGCGCCACACGCAGCCCAAGGCGGATGCCCAGCAGCAGCCCGGCCGTCAGCACAAAGGCAGGAATCACGCTCACCGTGGCGGCAACCTTGATTTCGCGTTCGCTTTCGCCGGTGAAGTCGGGCGTAATGTGCGCGCGGATTTTCCGTTTTCGCGTGCGCAGATGGGTCGCCAGCCAGCCAAGGCTGGGGAAAATCGCGGCGCTAATCTTGCCGTATTGCTCGGCGAGATCAGCGGGGTCGCTGCCCGGCAGATGCACGCGCAGCTTCAGCTCGCGGATGCAAAACGCCAGCCACAGCCCATGCCGGAACTTCTTCAGCGCGTCCACCGTGCGGCGCAGCAGCTCGATGAACCCACCCAACCCGCGCGCGTCATAGTATCGCTTGAAGAGGTTCGGCGGCTTGTCGGGATCTTCGGCTTCGGGCTCGGCGGCAGGCTCTTCGGGTTTGGGTTCTTCGGGTTTTTCGGGCTTGTCCTTCTTCTTTTTCTTCTCTTTTGCAGGCGCAATTTGCTTGCGCAAAAACAGCCACCGCACCCGCAGATACAGCTGGTCGGTGTATTTCACCTGCAGCACAACGGGGATGCACAGCGGCAAAAACAGCAGCGCATAGATGCCCAAAAACACAGCAATGCCCAGCACGCCGGCCAAAATCAGGCCAACGAACAGCAGCTTGCGTCCTATGTTTTTGCCGACTTTTTTCATCTCTTACTCCGTGTTCATTTGGTCATCAACGGGTGATTCCAGCAGGGGTTCTTCATCCGTGCGCACATCGGGAATCGGCGGCAGCTCGTCGAGGCTTTCGAGGCAAAAGCACTTGAGGAACTCGTCCGTGGTGCCATAAATCAGCGGCCGTCCGGGCAGGTCTAGCCTGCCGCGTTCTTCCAGCAGGCGCTTGCGGCACAAGCTGCTGATGATGTGGTGGCAGTCCACCCCGCGCACCTGTTCGATGTAGGATTTGGTGACGGGCTGGTGATAGGCAACCACCGCCAGCACCTCAAATGCGGCGGACGACAGCGGCTGGTTGTGCTTGAGTTCGAGGGCTGCGCGCACCGCATCGCCATGCTGCGGACGGGTGCACAGCTGGGCTTTGTCGCCCATGCGCACGAGCACCACGCCACCATCGCGGCGGTCGATGAGTGCCGCCAGTTCGTCGATGAGTTCGCGGGCGTGTTCGGGGTCGATTTCAAGCGCCGCGCCGAGCCGTTCGAGTTCCAGTGGCTCGCCTGCCGCAAACAAGATTGCCTCGGCCGCGCCGAGCAGTTGGGGGTTATTCGTCGTCATCAATGTCGCGCCACTCCTGTTCGTTCGCTTGCAGGGCGAGCACTGCGGCTCCCCCGCTGCCATGGGCGGTGATTCGGTTTGCCTTGCACAGCGCAAGCACCGCCAAGAACGTCGCCACCAGCTCGCTGCGGGACTCACTTTCCGCCAGCACATCGCGCATGGCGGTGCGTTTTTGCACACGCAGGCGGTCAAACACATAGCCAAAGCGGCTCACCACGCTAACAATGCGGTGCGCGATGATGCCCGAAAACGCCTCCACCGGCGGCGGCAGACGGCGCTTGCCGCGCCCCGCAGCAGCCAGATACGCCTGAAAAATGTCGTTGGGTTTGTGCACATGGCAGTATGTATAGTCCGGCGGGATTTCCTCGGGCGGGCGCCCCAGCAGGGCAAAGCCTGTGCCACGTTTGCGCAGTTGCTCGGCAAGCAGCTGGCAGTCTTGGTAGTCCAGCAGCTCTTGGCGCAGCGCTTCGGCGGCATCTTCTTCGTCGCCGTGCTTGGGCAGCAGCGCCTTTGATTTGATGAACACCAGCCTTGCTGCCATTTCCAAAAATTCTGCCTGCACTTCGAGCTTTGCGTCGCGCAGCTCTGCCATCAGTGCAAGATATTGCTCAATGAGCGCCGCAATGGGCACGTCGTGGATGCTCACTTTGCGCTGCGAAACCATGTGCAGCAGCAGGTCGAGCGGCCCCTCGAACTGGTCGAGTTTATACTGAAAAGCAGTCATAATCCTCCTATGCAAACAGTAGCGCAGCCAACGGCTGTGCCAGCCTAGCCAAGGCAAGTGCACCCTGCTCAAACAAGTTGGAAATCGGGTTGGCGACTAGGCCAATGATGGGCGTGAACACGCCGAAAATCACCAGCGCGAAGAAAATCCAGCGGATGATCTGCCTGTTGTTGTGCACCCACAGCGATGCCCGCGCCGGCAGGAAGAAGTCAATGATCTGAAAGCCGTCAAGCGGCGGGAAGGGAATGAGGTTGAAAATCATCAGGAAGATATTGAGCCGAAGCAAGTGCAGAGCGAATGTGAAGAACAGCAGCGTGAAATCGCTTGGCGAAATGGCGAGGATAAGCAGCGCAACGCTCAGCAGCAGCGCGAAAGGCACCGCCAGCACGAGATTCGCCGCAGGACCCGCAAGCGCCGTGAAGAGCATGCCCTTCTTGCGGTTGCGGAACTTGCGCGGGGTCACCGGCACGGGTTTAGCAAAGCCAAAGCCCACCACCAGCAGCATCAGCGCGCCCATGGGGTCGAGGTGCTTGAAGGGGTCAAGCGTGAGGCGGCCGTGCATGGCGGCGGTGTCGTCGCCCATTTTTTTCGCCATCCACGCGTGTGCGAACTCGTGAAAGGGCAGCGCGGTGAGCATCACCACCACAATCGCCGCCAATTGCATCAGCAGCGCAGGCATGGACTCTGTGCCCCAGTTTTGGAATAGTCGCCAAATCATATGCGTCCCCTTTCGCTAGTCATACTATTATACCACACTTATCCGCCCTTTGCAAGCACAACCCGACCAATGCCGTTAAAATCTTGCAAAATTTCCCCGCCGCCGAACAGCCGCACGATGTCCTCGGCCTGTCCGTCGCCGCATTCCACTGCCAGCATGCCGCAGCGTGGCAGCCAGTGCGCCGCGAGCTTGCGATAAAACGCCAGCCCATCCGCGCCGCCGTCGAGCGCCATGGTGGGCTCGTGCTGCACTTCGCGCTGCAGACCCGCGAGCTCGCCCGTCGCAATATACGGCGGATTCGACACGACCAATTCAGCATTCAGCATTAAGCATTTTGCATTAAACGCGTCGTCATGGTGCACGGTTGCGTTGGGGTAGCGCGCGGCGTTTTGGCGCAGATAGGGCATGGCGGCATCGCTAAGCTCCACCAGATGCACTTGCGCATGCGGCAGGTGATGGGCGATGCTCAAGCCCACGCAACCGCTGCCGGCGCACAGGTCAACGACGGTTTCGGGCTTTTGTTGCAGGGTGATATCCACCAGCATCTCCGTCTCTGGCCGCGGAATGAGCACACCCGGACCGACGGCAAAGGGCAAGCCGTAGAACTCCCATGCGCCGAGCAGGTATTGCAGGGGCTCCCCTGCTACGCGGCGCGCAACGAGGGCGAAGTAGTGCGCGGGATCAACCGGCGTGTCTGCCTGCAGGCGCAGCTGGGTTTTGGTTAGCGCAAAGGCGTGCTCGGCCAAGCACAGGGCATCAAATGGCGTTAGGGTTTTCTTCGCCTGGTTCATCGCTTGGCGCAGCGTCATGGTCATGCTCTTGTTCTTCCTCTTCATCGTCCGTGGCAAGGTTCATCCAGGGTTCGTCGCAGGGCAAACCCAGTGCGCTTTTGAGCGCCACAATGCCCACCACGATCATGCTGTCGTCGGGCTCTTTGGTGGTGATGCGCTGCATGCACTTGCCGGGGAACGACAGCGCCCGCGTGATGGGGTTGTTGATGAACTTGCCCGCGATGCGGATAAACTCGTAACCCAGCGCCATCAACACGGGGATCATCAAAATGCGCGCAGAAAAGCGAATGAGTAAATTGTCTGCCCGCCAAATTTCCGGCACAAATGCGGTGAATATCGCACCAACAATAATGCTGAGCAAAATGACAAAGAACAAAAAGCTTGTCCCGCAGCGTGGGTGCAGGCGGCGTTGTGCGCGCACATTTTCCACTGTGAGCTCAAGCCCGGCTTCATAGGCAAAGATAGTCTTGTGTTCTGCGCCGTGGTAGGCAAACACGCGGCGAATGTCTTTGAGCAACGAAATCACCAACATGTAGCACACAAACAAGGTGATGCGCACAATGCCTTCGATGACAGGGCTAAGATCAAATCGGCCAATGAAAATATCTCCGCCTGCCAGGCGCGCAATGCCATCGTAGATGAGCGAAGGCAACGCTGAAAACAGTGCAATCGCCATCACAACGCCCAGCACGATGCCAACCACACCGATGGCGCCCATCATCTTGGGGCCGAAGTGTTTTTCCAGCCAGCGGTCGAGCTTGCTTTCGCTTTCGCCGCCTTCTTCCAGGATGCCTTCGGTGGCTTTTTCGGCGGAGTCCATGATGCATTTGTAGCCAAACGCCATGGAGTGCACCAGGTTCACCGGCCCGCGAATCAGCGGCCAGCCCAGCACTTTGCATTTGTCTTTGGGCAGGGTGACGGGCATGATCTTCGTTTCGATTTTGCCGTTGGGCAGGCGGATTGCCATGGCGGCTTGTTCCGGGCCGCGCATCATGATGCCTTCCATGAGCGCTTCGCCGCCGACGGTGGGTTTTTGGTCTTTCATGTTATCCTCTTTCTGTGTTGTACGATTTTGTCGCTCCGCGAGCCTTCCTCACACCAACGGAAACGCCATATACACGCTTAAGCCTTGCCCGGGCGCGGTCTCAAATTCAAGGGTGGCGTGGTGCGCGCGCAGGATTTCCTCCACCACCGCAAGACCGATGCCGCTGCCGGGTGTGTTGGCGGCAGCTTTGTAGAACTTCTCGGTGATGTGCGGCAGGTGCTCGGCGGCGATGCCGCAGCCGGTGTCGCTGATGACAACGTTGAGGTGCTTGGTTTCGGTGGAAAACTCGGCGGTGACGTTGATGACACCACCTTGCGGGGTGTGCTTGAAGGCGTTATCCAACAGGTTGATGAAGACTTGCCGCAGCCGCGCGGCGTCACCGAGCACGGGTGCGGGCACATCCGGGGTGTTGGACTGCAGGGCAATGCCGTCACGTGCGGCGCGCTGCTCGCAGAAGAAATAGACCACTTCGTCGAGTTCGGCGAGGATGTCTACGGCTTCGTGCTGCAAGTCCAGCGATTTCTCCTGCATGCGCGAAAAATCCAGCAGCTGCATGACGAGATTGTCGAGCCGCGTGGTTTCGTCGATGATCACGCCAAGCCCGCGGCGCACGAGCACGGGGTCTGGGATGTCGTGCTGCACGAGGGTTTCGCTCCAGCCTTTGATGGCGGTTAGCGGCGTGCGCAGCTCGTGCGACACGGTGGAGATGAACTCATTCTTCGTGCGGTCGGCAAATGCCAGACGCTCGGCCATGCTGTTGATTTGCGCGGCAAGGTCGTGCACTTCGTTTTGCTTTTTCGGCAGCTGCCCCACGCGGGCTTCGTAGTCCCCGTGTGCGATGGCTTGTGCGGCTTGGTGCACTTGCTCGATGGGCTGCACCAGCGCGCGGCGCAGTTTCGCAACCCAGATGCACAGCGCCAGCACCAGCACCAGCCATGCCGCGCCCAGCCCAACGCTGATGTGCAGCAGCACCTGCGGCTCTTGCACCAGACCCAGCAGCGACAGCATCAGCCCCATAAACACCACGCCAAACAGCACGGCAATCACCACCACGGCAATCATCATGCTGCGGCGGATGGGGGCGGTTCGGGTGTGTTTCATGGCGACTCCTTTCAATGCTTAATGCTTAATGCTAAATGCTTAATGATTGATGGGCTTCGCCCATACCCATTTCAATTGCGCGCAGCGCCACCACAATTAAGCATTAAGCATTTAGCATTAAGCATTAAGCATTAACCCAGCGGTAGCCCTGCCCCCACACGGTGGCGATGCGCTGGGGGTTGGACGGATCATCTTCGACTTTCATGCGCAGGCGGCGCACGTTAACATCCACGATTTTTGCGTCGGCGGTGCTGGCATCACCCCAAACCTGCGCGAAGATTTCTGCGCGGGTGAGTTCTTTGCCCGGGTTTTGCATGAAGAGCTCCATGAGCGAAAGCTCGATGTTGGTGAGCTCCACGCGCACACCGCTGCGCTTGAGCCAGCGCCCGCGCATGTCAAGGTGGAACTCCCCGCTTTGCAGCACGCTGGGCTGTGGCTTGGCAGACGGCGCGGGCATGTTCACCCGCCGCAGCACAGACTCCACGCGCGCGAGCAACTCGCTGGGCGAAAAGGGCTTGGTGATGTAGTCATCCGCGCCCGAAAGCAGCCCCTGCACCTTGTCGCCTTCCTGCGACTTCGCTGACAAAAAGATGATGCCGATGTGTGGGTTTTGCGCGCGAATGCGCTGCGCGAGCTCCAGACCGTCCATTTCGGGCATCATGATATCCAGCAGCGCAAGGTCGAACTCGCCGTCCTCGGCAAGATAAGTCTCCCAAGCCTCAACCCCGTTGGTGGCCTGCACGATGTCCGCACCCGTGGCGGCGAGGTTCAACACCACCATGCTGCGAATGTTCGCTTCGTCTTCGGCTATCAATATGCGGCGTGTGGGTGTGTTCATGCGGTAGCCTTTCTTTTGCTACTTTTTTGAAAAAAAGTAGCGCAAAAAACTTTTTCGTCACTTCGTTGTGGTCTCGTATAGCCCCATAAAAAATTCCCTCGCGCGTAGCGCGGCTAAAGTTTTTTGGTTCTTTTTTTCAAAAAAGAACACGCATCTCACCTCGCGCTAGCCCATCAGCTGCGCGGTGACGAAGTGGGGCTTGGCACTCCCCCCTGTCGCTACGCGACATCCCCCCTCAATGAGGGGGGCTCTGGCGACACCTACGCAACTCTTCAAAACCCACCGCGAAGCGGCTAAAGTTTTTTGGTTCTTTTTTTCAAAAAAGAACACGCATCTCACCTCGCGTTAGCCCATCAGCTGTGCGGTGACGAAGTGTTCGCCGAAGACCCATGTGCCGCCGAGCCGTGTGCTGATTTGCAGCGGCAGGCGGTGGACACCCGGGGCGATGTCGTCGCCGAGCACAACGACGGCGGAGAGATCTTGTGCGGTGAGGTTAGCGAGGAGGGCTTCCGGCGCGACGACGGTGATGCCTGCGGCGTTGCCGAATGCGGCGGTGAAGGGGCTGCCGTCGGGCAGGCGGATTTGTGCGGCCGGCAGCAGGAAGCTTGCGATGTCGTAGCCGCGCAGGTCAACTTCCACCTCAAAGTAGTCCACCGGGCTGAAAAAGTGCACCTCGGATAGTTCGGCGGCGGCAAAGCGGAAGCGGTTGTTGGTGGGCGAAAGCTCGTGGGCGCTGATGTGACCGACGATGAACAAGCTGCCTTCTTCCGGCACATTGGCGGCAGCGGCGCTCACCTGGCTTGGGGTGATGTGAAAGCTCGGCTGCGCGGCGCTGGGGATGCCCGCAAAGCCCACGCCAACGTTGAGGGTTGCCAGCTGCCACACGGGCTGCACGGCGCTGATTTCCGGCTGCCCGCCGTTGAAGGTCAGGTAGCTTAGGCGCACGCCGTTTTGGTCATAGGCGGCGAGATATGCGCCGTGGAAGGGCGTGGTTTCGTGCAGCGTGAGGTCGTGGGTGAAGCGTGCGTATACGCTGTGGATGCGCTGGACTTGGTTTTGCGGACCGGTGACTTGCACGGTGGGCTGCAGCAAAAACGGCTCTGCGGCAAAATAGCCTTCTGCGATCTCGCCGCCGGTGATGTCGAGCGACAGGTTGAAGATGTCTTCGCCGGGATGGTCGAAATATAGCCAGGGGGTGTGCATGGGGTCGTAGGTGATGATTTGCACACGGTCGTTGGTGGTGGATACGCGGATTTCGGGCATGGCGGGTCCGCTTTCAAAGATGCCGCCGAGCACCACAAACGCCTCGATGTCTTCGGCGGTGATGACTTCGTTGCGCGCGGCGCGCACAGTGACGTCGATGATGAGCTGGTGCGGGTTATCTTGCGGGGTTTGCCAAAACGGCTGCAGATGTTGCGCGGTGGGTGGCAGGGTGCTCACGTCAAAGTTCACGGTCACGCCGGTGATCACGCGGTCTTGGTCTTCGCCGCCGACCACGGCAAACAGCACCCAAACGATTACGGCGAGGATGAGGGAAATCACCATGGCAAAACGTTTGTTGTGCCACAGCTGCGGAGAAACAATGGGGCGGCGTTCTTTTTTGGTTTGGCTCATTGGCTGCCCCCTTTCTTGCGGCGGTTGAGTGCAAAGCGTTTGTTGCTGCCGTCGCCTTCCAGCAGCAGGCTGCGCAGGCGTTGCCCGGCTTCTTCTGGGGTGATGCCCCAGCGCAGCTCGCCTTTGTAGGCAAGCGAAACATGCCCGGTTTCTTCGCTGACCACGCAGACCATGGCGTCGCTTTGCTCGCTCATGCCGATGGCGGCGCGGTGGCGTGTGCCGAAGTCGCTTTCCACGTCGTTGTCTTGCGGCAGCGGCAGGATGCAGCCGGCGGCAAGAATGCGTCCGCGGCGGATGATGACTGCGCCGTCGTGCAGCGGTGCTTTGTTGTGGAAGATGTTGTGCAGCAGCTCGCGGCTAACCACGGCTTTGAGCAAGGTGCCGGTTTTGACGATTTCGCCCACTTGGGTCACGCCTTCAAACACGATGAGCGCGCCGATGCGCTGTTTGCTGAACTGGCGCAGCACCTCGCAAACGGTGTGGATGGTTTTTTCGATTTCTTCTTGTTCGCGCTCGCTTTTGTTTTGCTGCTGCAAGAACTTGAGGTTGCTCACCGGGTTGCTGCGCCCGAGGCGCTCGAACATGGTGCGGATCTCGGGCTGAAAGAGCACCACGAGCAACACAATGGCGTTGTCCATCACCTGACGGAAGATGAACCAGCTGGCCTCCATGCTCAGTGCGCCCGCGATGAGCGCCACAATGGCTACCCAAAACACGCCTTTGAGCAGCTGCATGCCGCGCGTTTGGCGAATGAGGCGGATGAGTCCGTATATCATCAGGGCAACCAGCGCGATGTCTAGGGCATCGCGCAGCTGGAAGGATAGGATGACTACCCAAACCTGCGCGAAAAAGCCGCTGATTGCGCCAGTGATTGTGCCGAAAAATTCTTGCATGTGTGTCCTCCGAAATACACCCCCTGCACGTCTGCGACGTGCTTTCCCCCTCTGAAGAGGGGGACTTGCCGACCGTCTGCTGGGGGTGGGTATGCCCCCCTCTTCAGAGGGGGGAAGCCGTCAAAGACGGCAGGGGGGTGCGGACTTTGCGGGGCGCGTACCCTCCCCCTGTCCTGCGGGACATCCCCCTCTACCAGAGGGGGACTGGGGTTTAGGCGGATAACGACAGCGAAACTTTTGGCTGCAAGCCCCGGCTCCCTCTGGTAGAGGGAGCTCCCACCGCAGTGGGTGAGGGAGGGGTGCGGAGCACAAGTGGCTCGCGGTCTGCACATTCGTTGTGTCACTCCTCCACCAACACCACCGTGTGTGCCGCAATCCCCTGCCCTGTGCCGGTGAAACCCAGACCCTCTTCTGTGGTGGCTTTGATGTTCACTTGGCTGGTGCGCAAGTTGCAGGCGCGGGCGATGTTGAGCTGCATGTGCGGGATGTGCGGGGCAAGCTTGGGCGCTTGCGCGACAACGGTGCTGTCGATGTTGCTGATGGCATAACCCGCCTTGGAAACTTTGGCGCGAACGTCACGCAGCAAGGCGAGGCTGTCTGCGCCGCGGTAGCGTTCATCGCTCGGCGGAAAGTGCTGCCCGATGTCGCCCAGTGCGGCCGCCCCCAGCAGGGCATCCATGATGGCGTGCACCAGCACATCGGCGTCGGAGTGACCGTCGAGCCCGCAGTCGTGCGGGATATCCACGCCGCCGAGCACAAGCTTGCGCTCGGGCACCAGGCGGTGCACGTCATAGCCGTGACCGATGCGGAAATGTGGGGCGTTCATGGGCATGGGGGTCTCCTTTGTTGGGCGGTAGGTATATCCAAAGCCAATATTTTTGCCCGGGTGGCAAAATTGCCACCCCTACAGGTCGTGGGATTTGATAAATGGCGGTGCGCGCAGAGGCGTGTCGCCTACGGGGCTTGGGCGGACGAACGGATTGCGTTGATTTTTGTGCAACGGAGCAGCAATGCTGCTCCCTACCAGAGTTCCGCCAATGGCGGGTTTTCACGTCAGCGCCATCGGCGCAATTCTGGTAGGGCGTGCCATTGGCGCGCCGTGGGGGAAAATTAACGTCACCATATATTGATGGTTCGGGTGGCAAAATTGCCACCCCTACAGGTCGTGGTCAATTGCGGTTTGTGCGTTGGTGTATTCTTCGTGCGTCACGATGGCGCAAAAGTGACCGGTGCTGAGGTGCTCGGGCAAATCCAGGGCGCGCAGCAGCGCTTGATAGCGCGCTTTGGCACCGGGCTTGCCCGAAAACCCGTCGCGGTACAGTTGCAGTTTGGTGGTGTGTAGGGGTCGCGCCCCTGCGCGACCCGCAGGTTCAGATTCGTCCAGTGGTACGCGCTGGGGCGCGTCCCCTACAACACCCGCGCGCTCGAAGGCTTGCAAAATCACAGCGTTGTCGGTGTCCTCCACTTCGATGTCTGCGCGGGGCACAAAGACGTGGGTCACAAGCTCTGCGGGGATGTTCTGGCTGATGAAGTTGCGGATCTGCATGCCGGCGGGGTCACTGTCGGTGACGATGATGAGTCCGCGCTGCTCGGCGAGCTTGCCGAAGAGCTTGCGGCGGGCGGCGTTGTTGTAAATCTGAAAGCCGTGGGTGGGCAGGATGAGTGCGTCGAAGATGCCTTGCAGGCGCTGCACGTCGTGCTTGCCTTCGCAGAGGATGGCTTGCGTTAACGAGAGTTTCATGCGGTCCTCTTTCACAATGTAGGGGCGGGCGGCGCACCCCCTGCACGCTAATGCGTGCTTTCCCCCTCTAAAGAGGGGGACTTGCCGACCGTCTGCTGGGGGTGGGTATGCCCCCCTCTTTAGAGGGGGGGAGCCGTCAAAGACGGCAGGGGGGTGCGGACTTTGCGGTACGCGCAGGGGCGCGTCGCCTATGGGGTTTTGGCGGGCGGTTTTCGTTGATTTTTGTGCAACGGAGCAGCGATGCTGCTCCCTACCAGAGTTCCGCCAATGGCGGGTTTTCACATCAGCGCCATCGGCGCGCCGTGTACGTGTAGGGGCGAACTGTGTTCGCCCGGGAAGGTTTAATTGAACGATAGTGGGCGAACACAGTTCGCCCCTACATGCGGGTGCGTGTTAATGGTCTGCCAGTGAAGCGCGTCCCTCCCCCTGTCCTGCGGGACATCCCCCTCTACCAGAGGGGGACTGGGGCTTGGGCGGATAACGACAGCGAAACTTGAAGGAACAAGCCCCGGCTCCCTCTGATAGAGGGAGCTCCCACCGCAGTGGGTGAGGGAGGGGTGCGGAGCACAAACGACTTGCAGGGGCGCGTCCCCTACCCCCGCACGCCCAACAACCCAATCACGCATTGTTCCATGACCAATCGGTTGTCCATGGCGGAGTTTTTTAGGCGGCGGTCGGCTTGGTCGAGGATGTCGAGGCTGCGGCGGATTTGCGCGTAGGTCATGCGCTGCGCCATGCGGCCAGCGTTTTGCAGGCGGAAGGTCTTGCCCTTGTAGTCAAACAGCTGGGCGGGAGATTCGGCGCTTTTGCCGCTGTTCATGGCAGCCCACGCGCGGTACAAGTCAACGTAATTCGCCACCAGCGAGCCGAGCAACAGTTGCGGCGCAATCTTTTGTGTGAACAGTTCGTCCAGCAGGCGCAGCGCGGCGGTGCCGTTGCCCGCAGCCACGGCTTTGACCATGTCGAAGCTTTTGGCGTCCACGCTTTTCACGCAGATTTGGTCAACGTGCTCGCGGGTGATGTCGCCTGCTGCGAAGGCGCAGAGCTTGGCGAGCTCATTTTGCAGCAAATTGAGGTCGCCGCCCACGCACTGCACGAAGTAATCTGCGGTTTGGCGGTCGATGCTGCAGCCGCGGCTCTTCACCCCTGCTGCCACCAGCTTGAGCACAGACGTTGCGTCCGGCGCGTTGAGCTCGGCGACGTGCCCGCTTTTGCCGATGGCTGCGGTGAGCGCCTTGCTCTTTTTGGGCTTGAAGTCTGCGCTGTCTTGCCAGAAAATGAGCACGCAATGCTCGGGTAAATCGGCGAGCCAGGCGGCGAAGTCTTCGTCTTTGTCGTAGCTGTCCAGCGCGAAATCGCGCACAAGGATGCAGGTGCGCTCACTGCCCCAGGGCACGGCCTCCACGGCTTGCGCGAGCTCGTTGAGGGTTACATCCTTGCCCTCAAACCGGTGAAAATTGAAGTCACGAGCCGTTTCATCCACCGCGGCATCGCAAAGTTGCCGTGCAAAATGTTGCTTAAGATAGGCTTCACCTCCGCAGATGACGTATAGGCGCGCGAAGCGGTGCTCGGTGATGTGCTGCTTTAAATCAGCTTGGGTGATGATGCTGATAAGACCGCCTCCTCTTCACCCCCACCGGCGCATTCGCGCCACCTCCCCCAAGGGGGAGGCATTAACCGGGCGGGTTGGTTTTCATGAGATATTTTTCCGCTTAGCAAAATCGTTGACTAAAACTAACGCAGTCGGCTTACGCCTCCCCCTTGGTGAACCACCCCACGAAACAGGTTTCGCGGGGACCCCGGCGGGAGGTGGCGCGAATGCGCCGGTGGGGGTCACGCAAACACCAACACCCGCCCATCCCATTCCAGAATTATCGTGCCATCGTATAGCACGCCGGTGAGGTCATCCCACAGAGAGAAGCGTGTGCCGCCGGGCGGTAGTTCAAGCGCATCGACGAGCAGGGCGATGGGGACATCACGCTGCATTTCGGGTGCGCCGGCGGTGTGTGCGCGCTGCGTGGTGGGCAGCACCATCACCTGCAGTTCGCGCTGGCCGCGCAGTTGCATCTCTCGCTTGGCGGCGCGGGCATCGCCTGCACCGAGCAGCGCGGCACGGTAGCCTTGGCTGACTAAGTAGCTGCCCTCGGCGAGCTGGGTGACGTGAATGTCGTTGCGCACCATGTGCCCGGGCAGCCAGCCGCCGATCATCATGAATACGGCGATGGCAAGGGTGGTGTAGCGCAGCGGCACGGGGCGCTTGCAATAGCGCAACAGCAAGGCAGCGGCGGCAACGAGCGCACACATACCAAACGCAAACGCGAGTGACTGCATGTTGCCCTGCAAACGTGGCGCGCCGAGCCCTGCCATCCAGTTGGTGCTCCACATCATGAAGCGCGCGAGCTGCGTGGCTGCCCACATCAGCGGTGGAAACGGTAGAAACACCGAAATGCCCGAGAGAATCATCGCGGGCCCAACCAGCGGGGTGAGCACCATGTTCGCCGGGAAGCTCAGCAGCGAGGTACCGCCGGGCAGGCGCAACAAGGTGATGGGCAAGGTGAGCGCCAGCGCCGCCATGGTGACGGCGAGGGGCTCTGCGAAAAAGTGGGGCAGACACAGCTGCTTGTGCAACGGTTTTGCCATGCGGTTGGCGAACAGTACGATCCCCAGCGTTGCCGCGAAAGAAAGCTGCAAGCCAATGTGCCCCGCCGAAAGCGGGTCTATCGTCAGCAGCACGATGGCTGCAAAGCCCAGCGAATTGAGTGCGTCGGCGCGGCGGCTGAAGAGCTCGCCACCGAGCAGGATGAGCATCATGATGCCCGCGCGCACGCAGGAATTGGTGAATCCCGTGAGCGCCATGAAGAGCAGGACAAAGACCATGCCTGCGCAAACCGCGACTTTGTCGTTCACGCGCATGGCATGCAGCGCCTTGAGCAGCGTCCAGGCGAGCACCGACATGTGCAAGCCGCTGACACTGAAGATGTGCCACTTGCCGGTGACGCGAAAATCCGCACCCGTTGCCCAGCTGATGCCAGATTGGTCGCCCAGCAGCATCGCGCGGAACAGCGCTGACTCCTCGCCCGGATAAAGCGCGGTGAGCCGCCGCTGCATGTGCCGCTGGAGCTGCAGGATTGGTCGCATGGGGTGGAAGGCTTGACGCGGGATGACGTCGTAGGGCTCGTCCTGAAAGCGGTTGAGCGATGCGCCGAGATACACGCCGCGCGAACGGTGCACCTGCAGCATGTCGGGATCATCGCCGCCGAGCAAAAACACGTTGCCGGTGAATACGATGTCGTCGTATGGCGCGGCATCAACCGGGATGGTTGAGCTCAAACGCATGCGCAGGTTCACGGGCTGGCCGTCGATCTCACGCGCGCGCAGTTGGTAGTAATGTCTGCCGAAGCGAACGTCGGCGTTCGACGTGATGGTCGCGCGGATTTCCACACCACGTGCGGTGTGCTCAAGCGCGGGGTAATACACCATGGCCAGCTGCACAATCAGCAGCAGGCAGGCGACCAAGCCGGCCGCGGCGCTTGTGGCGAAGACCTTGCGGCGCACCACGAGGGTGATCGCCAGCGCCACCGCAAAGCCGCCCAGCGCGGCGAACACCGCCCACTCGGGCAGAAAAAACAGCACAGCGAGGGTCAGCAGCATAGTGTAGCCGATGATGGCGAATGGTCTGGACATGGTTGATTACCTGTGTAGGGGCGAACGGTGTTCGCCCGGGAAGGTTGAATCGGACGATAGTGGGCGAACGGATTGCGTTGATTTTTGTGCAACGGAGCACCCCCTGCACGCGAACGCGTGCTTTCCCCCTCTAAAGAGGGGGATTTGCCGACCGTCTGCTGGGGGTGGGTATGCCCCCCTCTTCAGAGGGGGGAAGCCGTCAAAGACGGCAGGGGGGTGTGGACTTTGCGGAACGCGCAGGGGCGCGTCCCCTACCACTACCCCATCTCCAGCGCAAGCTGCTTGCCGCCCAGCAGATGAAAATGCAGGTGCGGCACGGTTTGTCCGCCGTGTGTGCCGCGGTTGGTGACGATGCGGAAACCGTCGGCGAGCTCTAGCTTCACCGCGAGCATCTCGGCGACGACCAAGCAGTGCGCGGCGAGCACGCTGGTGTTGGCGTCAACCTGCGTGGCGTGAAACTTGGGGATGATGAGCACGTGCACCGGCGCTTGCGGGTTGATGTCTGCAAAGGCGAGCACGAGCTCGTCTTCGTAGGCCTTGCTGCAGGGGATTTCGCCTGCGACGATGTTGCAGAAAATGCAGTTGGTCATATGGTCACCGCTTTCAATGCTTAATGCTTAGTGCTTAGTGCTTAATGCTTTTAGACAATGGTATTGACGTTTTTGAAGTTTCGGGCGGCAAGATTGCCGCCCCTACAGGTGGACGATACCCAAAACGTTGCAAAATCCACAACCTGTAGGGGTGGCGATTACGCCACCCGCGACTAAAATCAATACGAAAGTCTAAAAGAGCCTAATGCTTAATGCTTAATGTGGGGTGTGTGCTAAATCACACCAACACTTCCTCTTGCTCGTCTTGCTGTGCTTGTTCGGCGGCGCGCTTTTTGTCGCGCTGCCACTCCCAGTAGCTTTTGAGGCTCATGGTGTATTCACCCTGCTGCATCTTGTGCAAAATCCAAGTTTCCTCCAGCTGCGCGATGGCAGTGAGGCTGAGGAAAATCGCCAGCGAAATCGGCTCGATGCGCCCAAGATACACGAAAATGGGGATGAGCAGATACATGGGAATGGACGACCAACGCGTGGAACGCGTGTGGATGAAGCCCACGCGGCGAAACTTTGCCCAAGTGAACACCATGTTGATGGCACGAATGCTTAACAAAACGATGCCGATGACCCAATGGAAGGGCTCTAGGCTTAGGTTGAGCCCCACCAGTGCCGAAAGCACCAGGCAAAGCACGAACACGCCGTCACCGAGGCTGTCGATCTTCTCGCCGAACTCGCTGGTGATGCCCAGCTTGCGGGCGATGATGCCGTCGAACACGTCGCTTAGCCCGGCGACGGTGAAGCAAACGAAAAACCAAATCATATGGCTGCCCGCCAACAATGGCATGGCAATGGAAACCGGAATGCGGATAAACGACAGGATATTCGGGATATGCTTAACCATAATAATTCTCCTCACACACATTGTAGGGGCGAACTGTGTTCGCCCGAAACCCACTGCGTTTGCGCGGGCGAACACAGTTCGCCCCTACACGCATTTTTGCTCACATCATCTCTTTCAACGCGGCTTCACCTGCCGCGAGTGCGTCGGACAGCTTGGCGGGCTCTTTGCCCCCTGCCATGGCGCTGTCGGGCTTGCCGCCGCCACTGCCCCCTGCCGCTTGCGCGGCTGCTTTCACTACATTGCCTGCATGTGCCCCGGCGCTCACCGCTGCCGAGCCTGCACAGGCGGCGAACTGCAACGTGCCTTTGTCGGTCTTTGCGGCGAACAGGGCGACCACATCGTCGCCTTGTGCACGTGCTGCGTCGCACGCCCCGCGGACATCACCTGCCACTTCGCCACACACGAACTTCACGCTGCCGATTTGCGTTGCCTTGGCAATCAAACTTTGCACGGCAACTGCGCTGAGCTGCTCTTGTGCGGCGGCGAGCTTGCGCTCAAGTTCTTTCTGCGTGGTTTTCAGCTTCGTTTGTGCATCTTGCAAGTCGGTGGCATGTTGGGCACGTAGTGTTGCATACTCTGCATATGGCGCACGTGCAAATGCCTCGACGCGGCGCGCACCGGCGGAGACTGAACTTTCCTTTTCGATGACGAACAATCCAAGGTCGCGGGTGTTGGCAGCATGCGTGCCACCGCAGAGTTCTTTGCTGAAGCTGCCCACGCTCACCACGCGCACGGTGTCGCCGTATTTCTCGCCGAACAGCGCCATGGCACCGGCGGCACGGGCTTGCTCAAGCGGCATCTCTTCTATGGTAATGGGTATGGCTTGCTCGATGATTTCATTCACGCGGGCTTCCACGGCGGTGAGCTCCTCGCCGGTGAGCGCGCTGAAGTGCGTGAAGTCAAAGCGCACGCCGTCCGGTGAGATCGCCTGCCCGGCTTGCTCCACATGCGTGCCGAGGATCTCACGCAGGGCAGCTTGCAGCAAGTGTGCTGCCGTATGATTTTTTGCGCTTCGCGATTGATCTTCTGCGCTCAAGCTGGAGTCAAATTCAGTGTTTCCATCAACTTGGGTTCCTGCGGCGTTCTCCCAGCCTTCGGTGTCTTTGCGTCCGGCGCGGGATTTCTCCCTTGCCGCCTTCACCAGCGCGCGATAGCCGTCTTCGTCAATGGTGAGCCCATGCTCGGCGGCGATTTCACGCGTGAGGTCAACGGGGAAGCCAAAGGTGTCGCTGAGCATGAAGACTTGTTCGGTGGGGAGTGTAGGGGCGCGTCCCCTACAGTCCGCAATCATTTCGTCAAGGAGTTTCATGCCGGCGTCAATGGTGCGGGCGAAAGTTTCTTCCTCGGTGGCGATGACCTTGAGGATGAACTGCTGTTTGTCAAGCAGCTCGGGGTACGCCCCGCTGTTTGCGGCAATCACCGTGGTGGCAACTTCGCTCAAGAACGGACGGTTGATGCCCAGCAGGCGACCATGCCGTGCGGCGCGGCGCAACAGACGGCGCATGACGTATCCCCTGCCCTCGTTGCTCGGCAGCACGCCGTCGCCGATCATCATGGTGGTGGAGCGCACGTGGTCGGTGATGATGCGCAGCGAAATGTCGGTTTTCTCGCTGGCTTTGTATTGCACATTGGCGATGCGGGCGGCGTGTTGCAAAATCGCCTGCATGGTGTCTAGCTCAAAGATGTTGCCCACGTCTTGCATCACCAGCGCCAAGCGCTCAAGCCCCATGCCGGTGTCGATGTTCTTGCTGGCAAGCTCGGTGTAGTTGCCCTCGCCGTCGCTGTTGAACTGGGTGAACACCAAGTTCCAGAACTCCACGAAGCGATCGCACTCGCAGCCCACTTTGCAGTCATCGCTGCCGCAACCACGCGCCGCGCCACGGTCGAAGTAGATCTCGCTGCACGGACCGCAAGGCCCTTTGCCGTGCTCCCAGAAGTTATCTGCGCGACCCATGCGCACCATGTGGCTTTCGGGCACGCCGATTTCCTTCGTCCAGATGTCCCAGGCTTCGTCGTCTTGCTCGAACACGCTGAAGTATAGCAGCTCCAGTGGGATATCCAGCACTTCGGTGACGAACTCCCACGCCCAGGCGATGGCTTCGCGCTTGAAGTAATCCCCAAAGCTGAAGTTGCCCAGCATCTCAAAATACGTGCCGTAGCGGTCTTGGATGCCCACGGACTCGATGTCCGGCGTGCGGATGCACTTTTGGCAGCTGGCCATGCGCACGTTGGGCGGCACCACTTCGCCGGTGAAGTATTTCTTCAGCGGGGCCATGCCGCTGTTGATGAGCAGCAGGCTGGCGTCACCTTGCGGCACCAGGGATGCGCTGGGGGCACGCAGATGCCCCTTGCTCTCAAAAAAAGCAAGATATTTCTCGCGCAGGTCGTTGAGTCCAATGAAGTCCATGGTGGTTTCTCCTGTATACATAATCACCTCTCATTATACCATTGATGGCGCGGATTGTCAAGCCCTGCGCGGACAATTATCACAGCCCATGTTTTGTGAATGCTGGCACAAATTTGCAGGGGTTCGGCAAAATTTGCATGTTGCCCATGTGCAAGCTCCCCGAAAGCGGCAAATGAGGAGGCGCGGCTGGAGAGTGTGCACTTTTTTGCTTTAAACCGGATTGACACATCCCCGATATCGTTGTAATATAATGAAGTGCTAAAGTGTTGGCAGAAATGAAAGTTGCGAGGCAATGAACACATGAGAGAAGTGTTGCGGCAAGAAAAAAAATACTTAATTAGCTTGGAGCAGTATTACCGGCTGTCACGGCATTTCGGCAATTTTTTGCAGGAAGACGAACACAGCAGCGGCGATGGCTACACCGTTCGCTCGCTGTATTACGACAGCCTGGACGACTGGGACTTGGAAGGCAAGGTTAGCGGCATTGAAACGCGGCGCAAGATTCGCCTGCGCAACTATGGTCCGCATGCCGAAACGGCGAAGCTTGAGATGAAGCAAAAGCAGGGCATGTGGCAAAAAAAGCGCTCGCTTGTGCTCAACCGCGCGCAGTCGATGCAGCTGACGGCGGGCAACTACAGCAGCTTGCTGACGTTTAACTCGGACTTTGCGGCAGAATGCTTTGGCGTGATGCAAACGCAGTGCTACCGCCCCAAGGCGGTGATTTCCTACACGCGAAAAGTGTTTGTGGCGCAGGAAAACGAGATCCGTATTACCTTTGACCATCACATCAAAGGCACGGAAAGCAACTTTGACATTTTTTCGCACGATTTGACGGAGAACATGATTTTCGACCCCTACAAGGTGGTGCTGGAGGTGAAGTTTGACGGCTTTTTGCTCAGCTACATCAAGGATGCCATCAACGAAGTCAACGCCAGCGAGCTTTCGGTGAGCAAGTATTGCTTGGGGCGCTCGATTGGGCAGCGGTATTTGTTTTTGTAGGGATATCCACCCGAACCGTATTGTTAACGCATACCAAAGAATAGAGGTAAAACACATCATGAGAACGATAATCCTGGACCTGTTCGCGCAGAGCGGCAACTTGACCGTTGGCGACATCGCGCTGCGCATTGGCGTGGCGGCGGCGCTGAGCGCTATCATCTTTTTGTCATATTGGTACACCCATGCGGGCACGTCGTATAGCAAAAAGTTCAACGTTTCGCTGGTGACGCTGACGATCTTAACCTGCACGGTGATGACGGTGATTGGCAACAACATTGCGCTGTCGCTGGGCATGGCGGGTGCGCTGTCGATCGTGCGCTTCCGCACGGCGGTGAAGGACTCACGCGATACCATCTATATTTTCTGGGCGGTCATTGTGGGGCTGTGCGCCGGCGTGGGTGACTTTCTCACGGCGGTCATCGGCAGCGTGGCGGTGACGATTGTGCTGCTGATTATGGGGCGCGTGCGCAACGAAAACCGCATGCTGCTGATCATCAAGGCAAACCGCAACTTGGAAAACGAAATTGAAGCCCTGGTGTTCAACCACTTCAACATGAAGCCGCTGCTGCGGGTGAAAAACACCACGAGCGAAAGCGTGGAGTTCATTTTTGAGATGGGGCGCAAGGCCTATAACCTCACCTATAAGGGTGAACAAACCATCACGCAGCTGCTGCACGACAAAGACGGCGTGGAGTATGTGAATGTGGTGACACAAAACGATGAGATAAGTGGATAACGATGAGACGAAGTGTGATTGTTTACATAGCTAGTGTGGCGCTTGTGGCGGTGATCGTCGCAGGCGTGATGCTCGTGACGGCCGGTGACGACGTTGCGCGCTTTCACCAGCACTTGCATCGCCCAAGCGAAGCTGCGCTGGGGGCTTGTGATTGCGGTGATGACGATGTGCTGTGCACGCATTTGCCGCTGATGGTGATTGACACGTTCGGCGCGGAGATTCCCGGCAGACCGCTCGCGTTTGGCTCGGGGATTTATAACGACCCCGAAACATTGTTCAACCACCACACCACACCGGACGGCGAAGAGGAAATTGCGGTGTTGGTGCGGGTGATTGACAACGCGAACGCTTGGAATCACGCCGCAGACGAAGCTGCGCATGAATCCATGGCGATGATGCGCTTGCGGGGCAACTCGTCGCGGTTCTTCGACAAGCCGAACTATCGCATCCAGCTGCTGCAGGCGGACGGCGAGGATAATCCCCTGCCCTTGCTGGGCATGAGCGCGCACATGGAATGGGCGCTGCACGGACCATTTTTGGACAAGACGCTCATGCGCAACTACATGTGGATGAACATCGCTGCAGAAGTGATGGGGCCTGGGCATTTTGTGCCCGAGGTGCGTTTTTTTGAGCTGATTCTCAACGGCGAATATCAGGGGCTCTATGTGTTGATGGAAACCGCGCGCGTCGCTCCGGACCGCGTGAACCTCAACCGCCACCGCCCGGCGATGCCGACGACGAGCTATCTGGTGCAGCTCGATAGCCACCACCGACGCGCACCGGAGCGCAGCATGGATGTGTTTTCGACACACACGCTGCGCTTGGAATATGGCAGGAGCATGGCGATCATGTATCCCAACTTGCGGCGGCAAACCGACGACGTGCACGGCTACATCGCCCGCAGCATCAGCATTGCGGAACGGCTGCTGTATTCGCCGGAAATGATTTGGTATACCCGCCCCTATGAGCGCTACATGGACGTGGATTCCTTTGTGAATTTCTTCATCATCAATGAGTTCGTTGGCAACAACGACCTGTGGGCGAACTCCACGTTTTTGCACAAGGATGTGCGCGGACGACTGGCGGCGGGCCCGGTGTGGGACTTCAACAACGTGATGAACAATTACTTTTTGGAGATGCCCGCCGAGGAATTTATGCTGGCCGACCGCGGCTGGTTTGCGCGGCTGATGACGTGCCCGTTTTTCACCGACCGGGTCATTCGCCGCTGGCACAGCTTGCGCCGCAATGTGCTGTGCGAAGACCGCTTGCTGGACTACATGCAGCAGGTGGAAGACTGGCTGGGCAGCGCCATTGACCGCAACTTCGCGGTGTGGGGGCATAGCTTTGACTACACCCAAATGAGCGCCATGGCGCGGCGGCGACCAACACGCGCGCAGTATGAGCAAGGCGTGAGCATCCGCGATGTGAACCCCACAAGCTTTGCGCAAGCCCAAGCGTGGGCGCGGGAGTATATGGTCACACGCGGGCGCTGGCTGGATCAGTACATCGTGACGCTGCGCCAGTTCAGCCACACGTCGCGGCATGCGGGCGTGGTGCTGCAATAGCATTTGCGGTGCGGCGCTGTGGTCTATCATAGGCTGAGGAAGAGGAGTTTCTCTCCCCTGCAGCAACAAGCCCCCGTAATTATGAATTAATCAAGACAGGAGGTGTGAACCGATGCGAAAATATATCATTGCGGTGCTGGTTGTGCTGCTGGCTGTGTTTGGTGCGCTGTATGTTTATTTTTCCACCAGCTTTTTCATCGATTTTCGACCAGATGCGCCGATCGCGGTTGCGTTTTATACGCAGGGGCAAGACATGATGCGCGATGGCGAACGCCTGCTGCTGCGCGGCGTGGAGATTACGCCGACGGTGCCGGGACGGCTGGGCGGAGATTTCTCGGTGAGCGAAGAAGATTATCTGCGCTGGTTTGGCTATATCTACGAGATGGGCGCGAACACGGTGTTTTTGCCGGATGTGATGGACCCGCCGTTTTACCGCGCGCTGCACCAGTTCAACACCGCGGACGACGACAGAGAGCTGCTGGTGCTGCAAGGCGTGAGTGGCTACGACTATTACAGTTTGATTCGTGCATTTCGGCGCGCGATTGATATTATCCATGGGCGCAGGGCGCAGCTGCTGGGCAGCCGAGGCTTTGAGTTCTTTTTGCGCGATGTGTCGCCGTGGGTGGCGGGTTTTGTGGTTGGGATGGAGTGGGATCCGGATTGGATTGCCTTTAACAACCACTTTTCGCCAGACTGGCCGCAATACTTTGAAGGCGAGTTCTTCAGCGCGGCCGACGATGCGACACCCTTTGAGGTGATGCTCGCACGGGTGATGAACAGCGCCACGGACTATGAAACCCGGCGCTACAAAGTGCAGCGCCCCATTGGGTTTTTGAGCAACCCGGTGGTTGACTTCCTGGAGTTCGACTGGGCGTATGCCACGCAGCTGCGCAAGTATGTGCAGCTGGATGCGGAGCATGTGATTCCCAGCGAGGCGATGGCGGCGGGCACATTTGCGGCGTATCGCTTGTTCCATTTTGCGGATGAGTTTGAGGCTTTCCTCACGCCCGAACAGACCGAAACGCTTGCACCAATTCTGGCGAACCTTGACCGCAGCTGCCTATACAATGGCTACCTGGACTTGCTGATGCAACACCACAGCATGCCGGTGATTTGCGTGGGCTTTGGCTTTTCGTCCGCGCGGGCGCCGCAGCGTGAGGGTCAACCGCCGCTGACGGAGCAACAACAGGGCCGCGCCATGGCAAACATGGTGACCCAGCTGGAAGAGCGCGGCTGGGCAGGCAGCGTGATTGCCGGCTGGCAAGACGCTTGGGAGCGCCGCACGTGGAACACCACGTTTATGTCAAACCCGTGGCGCTATCAATACTGGCACAATTTGCAGTCCATTGCGCAGGGCTATGGCTTGATGGCGTTTGACCCCGGCGAAACCGAGCGCCCGGTGCTCCTGGATGGCCGCGCCGACGAATGGGATATCTCCCACCTTGTGCACCGTGCTGGCGGCATTGACATCTATGCGCAGTACACCTATCAGGGCTTGTATCTGCTGCTGCGCGGCGAGGCGGTGCATCCGCGCTACACGCTGCATCTGCCGATTGATGTGACGCCGCTTTCGGGCACGTCGGCACACAACGGGATGGAATTTGAGCGCCCTGCAAACTTTTTGCTGCGGGTCAGCGGCCGCCAAAACACCAGCTTGCTGGTCAACCGGCGTTACCACGCGACGTATCAGCGGTTTTATCACGAAATGACGGGACAAAACCCCTTTGTGGGCGTGCCGTGCGCGTGGGAGTCGGCGTTTGTGCCAATCACCCTTGCGGTGCAACACAATGTGGTGCTGGACACCGAGGACTTTGTGCGGTTGACCGAAGAGAAGAAAGAACTGCTGCGGCTGCGCTCGTGGGACACCGGGCGGCTCACCCACGGAATTGGCGACCCGAACTCGCCGCGCTTTAACTCACTGGCAGATTTCATCTTTGGCGAAAACCTGGTGGAAATCCGCCTGCCGTGGAGCTTGCTGAACTTTTTTGATCCATCGCTGATGCAGGTGCACGATGACTACTTTGTGCAGTTTGGTGTGCGCGGGCTTGGGATTGACAGCATCTACATTGGCGTTGCGGTGCAAGACGCTGTGGCGCAAATGAGTCCCATTGCGCTAGACGGCTGGGGACGCAACGTGCAGACCCACGAGCGGCTCAAGCAGTCGTATTTCATCATGCAAGAACTTTGGGGGAGATGAAAGCACGGTGTAAATTGATGAGGCAATGGTATTGGTGTGTTTGCGGGTTTCGGGCGGCGGGTAGCCAAACGCAGCAGCAAAATCCGCACCCCCAGTCGCCGCACCAACGTCGTGCGATGTGCCGGTTTCGTTCGCGGCGACAGCCCCCGCGCCTGCGCGAGGGCCGCTCAGGAAACGGTTTTCTTCGACTATCATCAAGCCCCTACATGCTGACGATAGCTATGTTGACGATTTGAAGACACTACCCCAGTCGCCGCGCCCGCACGACATAGCAACACAAAGATTTTAACAGCAATTCATGACACGGTTGTGCTTTTAGCACGTAGAGAAAGTGGGGAAAACAATGGACGCAAGAGTATTTTTGGTCGTTGGCTTGTTTATGTTCGCGTGTGTGGCGATGATGGTGTTTAACTTCATCATCATTCGTCGCATTCGGGAAAAAAACACGTTTTCGGCAGGCAGACACAAAACATGGTGGCATATTCTGGCTTGGCAGGCGCTGACGGCGACTGACAAAAAGCCGCCCTGCCCGCGCAAACATAACAAGTTTTTGCTCAAAAAATTGGGTGACGCAGAACAGCTTGTGGCCTATGGACATGCGCTGAAACAACTCAAGGATGAGCATCCCAGTGCGTATTTGGAGTACATGCAGCACAGGCATGAGGTGTTCCACCAGCTGGGGCAAGCCTATGCGCGCAAAGCCTGCGTGGAACGCGCGTGCTTTGCCGACTTTGTGTGCGAGTTTCCGCAGGTGACAGACGGGGTGTATGAAACCCTCGTGAGCACGCTGGTGAGGTACATCAACGACGAGAATGTGCACTGCCGCACCAACGCCCTGCGCGCGCTAAGCAGCGTGGGCAACGTGCAAGGGGTGGCCAACGCGCTGCTGTTGATTAACGACAAAACGTTGTTTGTGCACCATCAGCTGCTGACGGACGCACTGCTGAACTTCAGCGGCAACAAAGAGGCGCTGAGCGAACAGCTGTGGCGCGAAAACTGGCGCTGGAACGACAACGTGCGGGCGTGCGTGAAGCAATTCATGGCGGTTGCGTCAACAACAACACGCAGCAAACCGGTGCCGCAAGGGGCAAGTGCGGCGCAGGGGGAAGCAGCCAAGCGCAAGGCGAAGCAAAAAATTGCCTAGGTGGCAGACAAAAAAGGGGAACGGTGAGAAGTATGGCATGGGTGAGAGAAGGCCTGTATTTTGTTGGCGTGTTTTATATGATTTATTTGGTGCTGTTTGCGACGTTCGCGCTGCTTTCGGTTGCGGTGGGGGCATACAAGTTGTATGCCAATGACCGCATGAATCGGCTGAAAAACAAGTTTAGTTGCAATGACCTGCCGGTTTCTATTTTGGTTCCGGCATACAATGAGGCGGTGACGATTGTGGACAGCGTGAAGTCGCTGCTGGCGCTTGATTACTGCAACTATGAAATCATTGTGGTGGACGACGGCTCGGACGATGGCACCGCGCAAACCCTCATTGACGCATTTGACTTGCTGCCGGTGTATCGCGAGATTGAGTTTGTGCTTGCGTGCCGCCCGCAAGAGGCGGTGTTTGACAATGTGGTGCAGGGGGTGCAAGTGACGCTGGTGCGCAAGCAAAACGGCGGCAAAGGTGATGCGCTGAACATGGGCATCAACCTTTGCAGGCATGCGTATTTCATTGGCGTGGATGCGGACTCGAAGCTGCAAGCGAATGCGCTGACGGAAATTGTGCGCCCGGTGCTGGAAGACGACAGCGTGGTGGCCGCAGGCGGGATGGTGCTGGTGGCACAATGTGTGAATGACAGCGAAGAAGAAGGCGACGAGATGCAGGCGGACTATCGGTTTCCGCCAAACCTGCTGGTGAGCTTGCAGGCGCTTGAGTATAACCGCTCGTTTTTGGCCAGCCGCATTCTGATGGACACCTTCAACGGCAACTTGATTATTTCCGGGGCGTTTGGGCTGTTTAAGAAGTCAACGGTGGTCAACGCCGGGGGCTATTGCACGGACACGCTGGGGGAAGACATGGAACTTGTGCTGAAACTGCATGGCTACTGCCGCAATAACGACATTAAGTATCGCATGCGCTATCAACCCAGCGCCATTTGCTTGACGCAAGCGCCCACCACCATGCGCGATCTGCGTGGGCAGCGCCGCCGATGGCACTTGGGTTTGCTGCAAAGCATGTTTTCGCACCGGCGGATGCTGTTTAACAAAAAGTTTGGGCTGGTGGGCTTTTTCTCCTACCTGTACTATTTTTCGTATGAGCTGCTTGCGCCGTTCGTTGAGCTGTTTGGGCTGGTGACGATTTTGCTGGCGTTTTTTGCGGGGATGTTGAACATGGGCTATATGCTTGCGTTTTTTGTGCTGTATGGGATATATGGCTCGTTGATTAGTCTCACGGCGTTTTCGCAGCACATCTATGCCCAAAATATACGCGTGAAGCCCATGGAGATGCTCAAGGCGCTGCTGCTGTGTGTGCTGGAGTTTGGGTTCTTTCGCTATGTGCTGGTGGTGGTGCGGATTCTGGCGGTGTTTGGCTATGGCAAAAACAAGGGCACGTGGGGCAAAATCAAGCGCGTGTAGTTGCGAATTATAAAAAACACCCCCAAGCGGATGGCTTGGGGGTTGCGGTTTTATTTGCGGATTAATTCGTAATCAATGGACAATTGCAGTTGCCCCTGCTGGTTTTTCCAGCTGTTCTCGCGCACGCCGACGCGCTCAAAGCCGACTTTTTCGTAAACGTGTTGGGCGCGCTTGTTGTTCGCGTTGGTGTCCAGCACGATTTTCTCAAAGCCATGCCGGCTGAATAGCTCGCGGACAAACATGCGCAATAGCGTTGTGCCATAGCCATTGTTTTGCTGTGTTGCATCGCAAATTTTGATGCCGATTTCGGCAACGTTTTCGCCCTTGGTGCGGTAGTTCATTTCGCCGATGGGCGTGCCGTGCAACTCGATGATACAGCGGCGGTTTTCGTCGTTGTCGCCCGCGAGGCTTGCGGCGATTTTCTGCGCCGTTGTGCCAAGCCCGTTGGGAAAGCCCGCGTGCGCCATCACTGCGCCATCGTTCCACCACGCGCATAGCTACTGCGCGTCATCGGCGGTTGCGTTGCGAATGGTTAGGTTGTCTTGCGTCACAAACATGGTTCCTCCTGTGGCAGGAGGGCGCTAAAGTATAGTCACCCTCCTGTGATTGGGGTAGACGAGTGTGTGTTTCATGATTATCGCTCCTTTCGCTTATTTTCAGTTGTATCATACCACGCTTTCACAGAATTGTCAAGAATTTTCACCCCTACCCTTGCAATCGCCCGCGAAATCCTGTATAATATAGATTGAAGGACGATGCGAAGGAGAATTACGATGCTGAAACGTGTTTGTTGCCTGATTGCCTGTGTGGCGCTGCTGGGGGCGGCGCTGGTTGTTCCGAGCCAAGCGGCCACGCCGCGCTGCGATTGCGACACCGTGCTGCAAGTTTGGGTGGACGGCTGGGGTCAAACGCTGTTCTTTGATGAGGGCACGCCCAACCAACGCGCGCAAGGACCAATGCGGCTCAATCGCATTGTGCGCAGCTTGCCGGGGCTTGCTTGGGGCGCGACCCGCACGGCGCTAAGCGTGAACCCGTTTCGTGAGCCGTTCATCAACTTTGAACCCCTCGCACGCGGATTTGCGCGCACGGCCGAGAATATTCTGGGGCATTTGCAGATTGATGAGCAGGGCAACAGTGTGTATCCGCTGACGAGCACGTGGTATATCGCCGACCAGTGCCACATGGAGCACCCGCAGTTTTGGTTTATCTATGACTTTCGCCAGTGCCCCTTCGAGAGCGCACGGCAGCTCAATGATTTCATCGAGGCGCTGCTGGCGCACACCGGCCACCGGACAGTCGCGCTGACCAGCCACAGCCAAGGCGGCATCATCGCCATGACGTATCTTGCGATGTTTGGCTCGCGGCGGCTGGACACATTCATTTTGGCGAACAGCGCGTTCCAAGGGGTGGACTTGGTTGGGCGGCTGTTTACGCGGCAATTTGGCATTGATCGCCACAGCGCGGCGGCGTTCATGGGCATTAACCCGCGCTGGACTCGCTTTTTGCCGAACTTGGGCAATGCTGTCTATGTGGGCATGTTTGACTACTTGATGGACTTGTATATCATTCCGCAGCTTGCGACGATGCCGATTGTGTGGGCGTTTTTGCCGACGGATTACTTCAACGAGGCGGTGCGCTTGTGGGGCGATGATCCGCGGCTGCAACATGTGCTGCAGGGTGCGCGGCGGTATCACCGCGAGGTGCTCGGCCGCAGCGAACAACTGCTGCGCCAGGCGATGCGCAATGGCACGCATGTGGCGATTTTGGCGAGCTATAACAACGCACCCATCCCGGTGTCACGCGGGGTGCAATACCAAAGCGACAGGCTCATTGGCACTGCCCGCATGAGCGGCGGCGCAAGGGTTGCGCCGTTCGGCGAAGTGCTGCCTGCGGGCAGCGGTCGCCACCGCAGCCCCGACGGCATCATTGATGCGTCCACCGCGATGCTGCCGAATCACACGTGGTTTGTGCGCGACAATTGGCACTGCGCCAATGTGATGTATGACCTGCGCATGTGGATTATCCACAGCAACACGCAGCCCACCGTGTGGCAGCACGCGGACTTCCCGCAGTTTTTGCAGCACCCGGGCAATGGCGGGCAGGCGGTGCCGTTGGGGTGACCCCCACCGTCGCGCTGCGCGCGCCACCTCCCCCAAGGGGGAGGCACAAAGCCCCTGCGCTGTTTTTACGCAGAGGTTTGTCAATTTTCAAAACATCGTTCTAAAACCAACCCGCTCAGTTGATGCCTCCCCCTTGGGGGAGGTGGCGCGCGCAGCGCGACGGTGGGGGTAGAAAGGATGCCCATGACCCACACCAAAAAAACCGCCCTGTGCGGCGTGTTCACCGGTCTTTCGCTGGCGCTAATGTGGACGCTGTCGGTCATCCCGTGGATGGACTACACGGCGCCTGCACTGGCGGGGATGCTGGTGTTTGTGCTGGTGCTGCACCTGAACTGGCGCTGGGCGGCGGCGGTGTATGTGGCGAGCTCGGTGCTGGCGGCGCTGCTGCTGCCCAACAAGAGCATCGCGGTGATTTACATTCTGGTGTTCGGCGGGTATCCCCTGCTGCGGCACGCGCTGCAACGGCTGCCGAAGTGGCTGGCGTGGCTGTGTAAACTGGCGGCGTTCAACGCGGCGATGGTGGCGAGCTACTACTTCGCGGTGCTGCTGCTGGGCATTGACTTGGCGGCGGATTTCGGCTGGTTTGGGCAGTTCGCGATTCTGGTTGTGCTGGCGCTGGGGAACTTGGTGTTTGTGCTGTATGACGCGATTATTCTGGACACCTTTGCGCTGATTTATCGCAAGCGCTGGCAAAAACGGCTGACGCATTTGCTGAAATGAACCAGCGATAACCAGCATGTAGGGGTGGCTTGCAAGCCACCCGAGATAACATCTTGAGGCAGTATTTTTGCCCGGGCGGATTTGCATCCGCCCCTACATGCTGACGATAGCTATGTTGACGATTTGAAGACACGCCCTATTAATTATCACAAGGCTGTTTTAGATTTTGTTGATACGCTAACCCCTCAGTCACCGCTAACGCGGTGCCAGCTCCCCTACAAGGGGAGCCCTTGGCAACACCTGAAAGGTCGAGTTTCGCCAGGGTCTCCCCCTGTGGGGGAGATGTCGCGCAGCGACAGAGGGGTTTCGTGAAAAATACCAACACAGATGCCTAAAACAGCCTATCACAAAACAAAGGAAATTTATCGTGCTATCTTCTCTTGAACCGCAGTTTGCCAAAACCATGGTGGGCGTTGCCGTGCCGGTGATGGGCGCAAACTTGCTGCACAATGTCATCATGCTGGCGGACACACTGATGGTGAGCACGCTGGGCGACCAAGCCGTGGCTGCGGTGGCTGCGGCGAACAACTACTTCTTCGTGTTTTTTTTGATGCAGTTTGGCTTGGTGTCCGGCGCGGCGGTGCTGTCGTCGCAATACTGGGGCAAACGCGACACCCGCAGCGTGGCGCAAATTGCGGGCATTATGCTGCGGTTTTCGATGCTGGCGGGGCTGCTGTTTGCGTTTTTGGCCATTGTGTTCCCCCGCCCGATTATCGCCGCGTTTAGCAGCGATGCCGAAGTGATTGCGCTGGGCGTGACGTATCTGCGGATTTCGGGCTTTGGTATGCTGCCGTTTTCGTTCGCGCGGGCATATTGGCTGTTTTTGCGCTCGGTGGAAAAAGCGAAGCTGGGCTTCTACATGCAGGGCATGAACTTTGTGATCAATGTGGGGCTTAGCGCGGTGCTGATCTTTGGGCTGTTTGGGCTGCCGGCGATGGGCGTGCGCGGCGCGGCGTATGCTGTGCTGATTGCTCGGGTGGTGGAGTGCGCGGTGATGCTGGTGTATGTGCGGCGCGAAAAGAGCATCGGTCTGCGCCTGCGTGACATCACCCACACGCGCGGCGCGCTGCTGCGGGATTTCTTCAGGCATGGCAGCATTGTGGTGGGCAACGAGGTGATTTGGGGCTTGGGGGTGTCGCTGCAGGCGGCGATCTTCGGGCAAGTGAGCGCGGCGGCAATCACGGCGCAAAGTCTCACGCGGATTTTCTCGGGCGCGTGCAGCATCTTGAGCTGCGGGATTTTCAATGGCTCGGCAGTGGTGACGGGCAAGAGCGTGGGGCGCGGCGATTTTGTGCAAACGAAGCGCCAAAGCAAGTTCTTGCTGGTGCTGGCGACGGTGGCGGGCTTCGTGTGTGCGGGGCAGATGTTGCTGTTGCGCGCGTTGGTGCTGGGACCTGTGTATGCCGCTGGGTTCATGGGGATTTCTACGCAGGCGATGCAGTTGCTGCGGCAGTTCATGCTGGTGGAGGCCGCGACGCTGCTGTTTGCGGTGCCGCACGGCACGATCATCATCGGCTTGCTGCGCGGTGGTGGCGACACCCGCTTTTCGTCGATTTACGACGTGGCGTTCATGTGGATTTATGCGTTGCCGGTGGCGGCGATTGGCGTGTTTGGCTTCGGCATTGCGCCCACCACGGCGTTCATGCTGCTGCGGTTTGAGGAGGTCATTAAGTTTGGCGTGGGGCTTGGGCGCGTGTTGAGCTGGAAGTGGATGAAGAATGTGACGCGCAGCGGGAAGATAGTTGACAATCCTGTATAAATGTGGTATACTATAGATGACTTGTAAAGCGAAAGGAGTTTTACCCATGCAAAACGCCTCGGAAACGATCGCTATGCTGGCAAGACAAGTGGAACGGCAAGAAAACTATGCCCTTGCCAAGGAATGCGAAACGCTTGAGGAATATCTCGAAAAACTCAAAGCGCTGATTGATTTTTACCCGAAGCAATAACTCTTCTGCCCCAAGCTTCGCGGCTTGGGGTTTTTATCGAAAGGAAACCCATGCTGATTGTTTTGGAAGGTCTTGACGGCAGCGGCAAAAGCACGCAGCTGGCTCTGCTGCAACAATGGCTCGCGCAGCAAGGCAACGAGCCACTGACCATCAAACTGCCGGACTATGACGACGATTCGTCGGTGCTGGTGCGGCAATATCTCGCTGGGCGATTCGGCGACCAACCGGGCGATGTGAATGCCTATGCGGCGTCGATGTTCTATGCGGTGGATCGCTATGCGAACTACAAGCTCAAGTGGGCGCAAGCGCATGCTGATGGTCGCGCGATTCTCGCCGACCGCTACACCACGTCGAATGCCTACCACCAAGCCAGTAAGCTTGCGCCCGAACAATGGGCGGATTACTTCGCTTGGCTGGAGGACACCGAGTATCACAAGCTTGGGCTGCCCAAGCCGGACTTGGTGCTGTATCTCGACATGCCCACGGCGCTGTCGCACATGCTCACCGGCAAGCGCGGCGCGCAGGATATCCACGAAAGCGCGACGGATTATCTCGCGTTGTGCCGCAAAGCTGCCCTTGCCGCCGCCGAGCACTATGGCTGGCACATCATCCCCTGTGCGCACGACGGCGCGATCCGCAGCATCGATGAAATTCATGCGGAGATTGTGCGGTGGGTTGGAGAGCGGGTCGCTTAGCTTGTGTGACACCCCCTTCACTAATCTTCCGGGCGGATTTGCATCCACCCCTACATGCAGACGGTAGCCTGCAAACGCCCCTTCCTCACCCCTGGCATATTTCGCCCCCTCAGTCACGCCTTGCGGCGTGCCAGCTCCCCCGCACGCGGTGGAGCCTCTGGCGACACCTGCGCAGCGCATAAAAATCCCTGCGCGAAGCGACTAAAGTTTTTTGGTTCTTTTTTTCAAAAAAGAACGGAAAAAGGAGATTCATGATAGCATCGCAACACACGTCCGAGCCCGCATTACCCTGCAGCGCAAACCCCCTCGCGTTCCACAAGCCAACGCCGCAAGACTTCGCGTGGGCGCAGCCGATTCTGCACGCCGCCGGGCGCATGGGCTGCGAGTTCTGCTTTGGCAACATCTATGCTTGGTGCTTGAAGTATGGCACGGAAATTGCGCAGTTGGGTGACTTCTTTATCTCGCGCAGCCGCAACCAGACGGTGCACTGCATGCCCATCGGTCAAGGCGATTTGCGCGAGGTGCTCGCGCTGCTGCAAGCCGATGCCGCGCGCTGTGGGCATCCGCTGACGCTGTATGGCGTGACGGCGGAGGATATTCCGCGGCTTGAGGCGGCGGCGCCCGGGCAGTTTCGCGTTGAGCGCTGCGAGCAGGACGACTTTGACTATATCTACGCCCAAACGGACTTAGCAGAGCTTGCGGGCAAGAAATACCACCAAAAGCGCAACCATGTGGCGCGTTTTGCGCGCGAGTGCCCCGGCTGGCACTACGAGGAAATCACGCCTGCGATGCTGGACGAAGTGCTTGCGATGGAGAAAGCCTGGGCTGCCGAAAACCGCGAACGCAATCCCGAGGGATTTGACGAAGAGCTCGTTGCCTTTGCGCGTAGCATTAGCCAGTTTGAAGCCTTTGACATGCGCGGCGCTGTGCTGCGCGAAAGCGGCGCGGGCAGCCGCATCATCGCCTTCACGATGGGCGAGCCGATTAGCGCGAAAACCTTCTGCACGCACTATGAAAAAGCCTACGCCGACTACACCGGCACGTATCAGATGATGAACCGCGCGTTTGCGCAACACAGCCTGGACGATTTCGAGTTCATCAACCGCGAGGAAGATCTGGGTCACGAGGGCTTGCGCAAGGCGAAATTGAGCTATCACCCGGCGATTTTGCTGGAGAAATATAGGGTGATGTTTTGATTTGGTGACGGAGCAGCAATGCTGCTCCCTACCAGAATTCCGCCAATGGCGGATTGAATGCTCAGTGCGATATGCGAAAGCGCCATCGGCGCAACTCTGGTAGGGCGTGCCATTGGCGCGCCGTGGATAATCGCCCGCAAACGATTTAGTCACACCCCGCAAACGAAAGGCGTTGTGCCATGATCCGTCAACTTACACACGATGACTACCCGCAGGTGTTGCACATCTGGCAGACCTGCTTTGGCGACAGCGAGGACTACGTGCGGTTTTTCTGGGAGAACGCACTCCCCCACTGCGCGGGACGGGGCTACTGTGCGGATGGCGCGCTGGCGAGCATGTTGTTTATGCTGCCGGGGGAGTTGATTTTCCCGGAGGATTCGGGCGGCGCGCCTGCCACCCCTACACACTACATCTACGCGGTGGCGACGCTGCCGGAGTATCGCCAGCGGGGCATTGCCACCAAGCTGCTGCAACACGCTGCCGCAAATGGCACGAGCGCACTGGCGCTGTATCCCGCCACCGCGCAGCTGCAGCGCTACTACGCCAAGCAGGGCTTTGTGCCCGCGTTTCGCAAGCAAGACAGCGGCATGGGCAAGTTCGCGTTTTCGCCTGCCATGCAGGGTTTTCTGCAGGCGGAGGCTGCGCTGGTTGGTCGCGACCTCACCGAGCGCGACGAGTTTGGCGGCATGCTGTTGGCTCTGGACGAAAAAGCGCACGAGTGGCTCGCGCAGACGCAGGGGCAAGCTTATTTGCAATTCACATTGGAGTGACTATGATTTACGCATTCCTTGCTGACGGCTTTGAAGAGCTTGAAGCCATCACGCCCATTGACCTGCTGCGCCGCGCGGGCGTGCAGGTGCAGACCATCGGCGTTGGCAGCGGCACGCCAACCGGCTCGCACGGCATCACCGTCACCTGCGATGCCACGGAGGTTGATCTCACTGCCTGCGCGGGTGTTATTTTGCCGGGCGGACCAGGACACACGCGGCTTGCGCAAAGCGCCATGGTGCGCGACTGCCTTGCTGCCGTTGCCGCGAAAGGCGGCATGCTCGCGGCCATTTGTGCCGCACCGAGCATCCTGGGCGAGCTGGGCTATCTGCATGGCCGCCGCGCGACGTGCTACCCCGGCTTTGCGGACAAGCTGCAGGGCGCAAGCCCGGTGGACTCCCCTGTTGTGGTAGACGACAATGTGATCACCGCGCGGGCTGCGGGCGCGAGCATAGACTTCGGCTTGGCTTGTGTGGCGTATCTTTGTGGCAGCGAAAAGGCGAGCGAAATTGCCGCGCAGATTTGCCATGTTTAATTTTGGGCTGTTTTAGACAATGGTATTGATGTGTTTTTTTGTTTCGGGCGGCGCGCCCGCCGCCCCTACAGGTGGATGTTTCCTACAAGGCTATGTCAAGCCGCAACATGTAGGGGTGGCGGGCGCGCCACCCGAACCTTAAAATCAATACAAAATCTAAACCAGCCAAAAATTTAAAGTTCGGGCGGATTTGCATCCGCCCCTACAGGTTGAGGGGTGGTGCGGGCGAGTGGGATGTTTCGCACCCCCAGTCGCCGCGCCGCAGTGGTGCGATGTGCCGGTTTCGTTCGCGGCGACAGCCCCCGCGCCCGCGCGAGGGCCGCTCAGGAAACGGTTTTCTGCGAGTTTCATCAAGCCGCGGCAGGTAGGGGTGCAATTTTGCACCGAAGTGTAATAATACACAACCTGTCCGAGAACACAGCGAAGCGACTTGCTCCCCGCAGGGGCGGGCGGCAGATTGCCGCCCCTACACGCGAGGTTGTGAAAAACAATAGGCTGTTTTAGACATCTATATTGTTTGGGTGAGTGGTGTTTTTCGGACGACCACAGGTCGTCCCTACGAGCACGCGACCCGAGGTCGTGGGGAGGTTCGCTGCGCGCTGCAACAGCCAAAATGTTAAGGTTCGGGCGGATTTGCATCCGCCCCTACAGGTTGATTAAGAGGTAGCTATGATGGAGAAATCCGCGCTGCGCAAGCAGCTGCTCGCCCAACGCAACGCCGTGTTGCCGCAGGACAAGCAGGCATGGGATGCCGCGCTGTGCCGGGCGATCATCGCCCACCCGGACTTTGTGCAGGCAAGCGAACTGCTGGGCTTTTATCCCATTGGCAGCGAGCCGGACATCAAGCCTGTGCTTGAGCACGCAATCGCGCAGGGCAAGGCGGTGTATCTCCCCTGCTGCACGCCCGAAACCCGCACGATAACATTCCGCCGCGTGCATGCATTGAATGAACTAATGCCGGGCGCGCATGGCATCCCTGAGCCCCCGCCCTACCATTGCGCATTGCGCATTGTGAATTGCGCATTGTGCCTTGTGCCGGGGCTGGCGTTTGACAAGCTGGGCTATCGGCTGGGCTATGGCGGCGGATATTACGACCGATTTTTGGCAAACTTTCATGGAAGAACACTGGGCGTTTGTTGCGCCGCGATGATACACGAAATTCCCGCTGATGCGCACGATTTACCCGTGAATGCAGTGGTGACCGAAGGAGAATGGTATGGAAAACAACAACAATAACAACAATGGCTTCACGCCGCGCCGCCAGAACGAGCCGTTTAAGCTCGACATCAACTTTGATGATGAGGAGATGTTCTATGCGGACTCGGACTTGATGGAAGATATCCCTGCGCCTGCCAGACCCAAGGGCGAGGTGTATTTTTCCAACCCGCCGCCGGCAGCACCCGCACGCCCGGCTAATTCCTACAACAAACCCAAACCAACGAAGAAAAAACGCAACAAACGCGGGCTTTCTTCCGCGATGATCATGGTCATCGTGGCGCTGTGTATGTCCATTGTGCTGTCGTATGTGGGCATCACGGCCATGCGTGACCTGTTCGCCATTGGCAAAGATCCGCTGAACACCCGCGAGGTGAGCGTGGTGTTGCCGCACAACGCCAGCACCGAGGAAGTTATTAACATTTTGGCGGGAGAAGGGCTGATTCGTCAGCGCTGGATTAGCCAGATCTATGCCCGCTTTACCTACTGGTTGGTTAACCGCAACGTGACCAACCCGCGTGCGCCGGTTTATATCCCCGGTGAGCACATGGTGTGCATCAGCTGGGCGCTGGAGGAAATGCTGGACAGCATGCGCCCGCGCCGTGGCGAGCAACAAACCGTCACCATCAGCTTCCACGAAAACATGACCGTGCGCCAGATTTTTGATCGTTTGCATGACAACCGCGTTGCCAGCCGCGATGGTCTGATGCGGGCGATGCACAGCGGCGAGTTTGACTACCACTTCATCAACGCCCTTGGCGACACCAGCCTGCGGTTTTTTCGTCTGGAGGGCTATCTCTTCCCCGACACTTACGAGTTTTTCGTCAACGAAGCCCCCAACAGCGTGCTGCGGCGCTTCTTTGATAACTTCAACCGCCGCTGGACAGACGAACACGCTGCCCGCGCCACCGAGCTCGGCATGAGCACTGACGACATCATCATTCTCGCTTCGATGATTCAGATGGAAGCCGCCAACGCCCAGCAAATGCAGCAGGTGTCTGCGGTGTTCCACAACCGGCTGAACAACCGCAGCGAGTTCCCGCACCTGCAAAGCGAGGCCACCCAGCACTATGTCATGAACAACGTTGCCCAGCACGTGGAAAGCGGTATGCTCGCCTCCATCAACCAGGTCTACAACACCTACGTGCGTCCCGGTCTGCCGGCAGGACCGATTGGCAACCCCGGCATGGATGCCATCGAAGCCGCCCTGTGGCCCGCCGACATCGACTACTACTTCTTCCAGCATGACCGCAACGGGCAGATCTATCTGTCTCGCACCCGTCAAGAACACGAAAGCACACGCTCACGCCTAATGCTGGAGGGGCTGCTGCGGTAGGGATTGTCGTTGCGCTCGCCGCGCCGCCTGCGGCGGAGCTCCCCGCTTCGCGGCAACACCTGCAAATAAAACAAGACCCCAACTTCCTGCGATGCAAAGAGTTGGGGTTTTGCTATATTCGATAATCGTCCACCGTGAAGCGGCAAAAAGTTCTTTTTGGTTCTTTTTCTTTCAAGAAAAAGAACACTTCGCGTCCTCAAGCGAGTAATCCAGCGCGGCTTGCAGCAGCCAGGTGTACATCGGGTGGCAGGCGCGGTAAACGGCACGCAGGTGCGCAACCAAGGCTTCGCTTTGCAGCAAGGTGAGGTCTTCGTTTTTGTGCCAAAGCTGAAAATGTTTGGCGTTGAGATAAGGCAGCAAGGCGGGGTCGGCTTGCTCAACTTTGGGGCGTTTGTAGGGCTCGAACATGGGCTGGCAGCCGCCGTTGATCGCAGATTGCGCCGCTTGCAGGAAGTCGTTGCCCATGCGCTCGCGCAGGTGCTGCATGAACTTGGGCAGCGGGGTATAGGGGCAAACGCCTGCGCTGAAATAGCCTTCGGCGGGCTTGATTTCAAACCACATGCAGGGGTAGAGATAGGGGTCGATGTCGGCTTTGTGGCGCATGAACATGACCCACACATTGTCGCGATACAGATGCTTTTCTTTGGTGAAGCGGGTGTCGCGCCGCACACGTGAGACGGACTTTTGCGGCAGCAGGCACATGTGAGGGTCGAGCTTGGCGAAGTCGTCGGCGAGGTCGAGCATGAGCTGCGCGAGGGGCTCAAACACCTGCTGGTTGATTTGCGTTTTGTGTGCGTCGTAGAACGCTTTGTCGTTCTCGTGCTTGTTCTGCGCAAGCAAGAACAGGGCTTCGGGGCTGATGCCTTGGTACATAGTGACTCCTTGATAATGCGTAATTCGTAATGCGTAATGCGTAATGGCGGGGGCTTGCGCCTGCGGCGGGCAAGCCGCTTCGCGAGGGGATTTTTATGGGACGAGGATAGAACACAGCGACGCGACGAAAAAGTTTTTTGCGTCACTTTTTTTCAAAAAAGTGACAAAACTCCGCGCCCTGCGCATCATAGCAGCGCCTGCGCGCCTTTGAGCACGCCCACCTTGGCGGAGTGGAAGTTCAGGCCGCCTTGCAGCCAGGCGGCGTAGGGTTCGCGCAGGGGTGCGTCGGCGGAGAGCTCGATGGAGGAGCCCATGGTGAAGGCTCCGGCGGCCATGATGACTTGGCTGTCGTAGCCGGGCATGTCCCAGGGCTGGGGCTGGACGTGGGCGTCCACGGGGGCGCCGGTTTGCAGACCTTGGCACAGCGCGATGAGCTTTGCGGGCTCGCCGAGGGTGACGCTTTGGATGATATCTGCGCGCGGCTCGTGCCATGCGGGGGTGACGGCATAGCCCATGCGGGCGAAGAGTGCGGCGGCGAACACGGCGGTTTTGAGGCTTTCGCCTACGACATGCGGCGCATGGAATAATCCCATGAAAAGGTTGCGGTTTTGCCCGAGCGACGCGCCCACTTCGCTGCCCAAACCGGGCGTGGTGGCGCGGTAAGCACAGAGCTCGACGAGGTCGGCGCGCCCTGCGATGTAGCCGCCGCTTTTCGCCAAACCGCCGCCGGGGTTCTTGATGAGCGAGCCTGCGATGATGTCCACGTTGGGCTCGGTGCGCTGCACGAACTCGCCATAGCAGTTGTCTACGAACACAATGGCATCGCTATGCTGGCGCGTGCGCTGTGCGATTTCGTTGATTTCATCCACCAGCAGGCTTGGGCGCAGGGTGTAGCCCCGCGAGCGCTGGATGTAGACCATCTTGGGTTGATGGGTGGCAATGGCTTGTGTGATGGCGGCGAGGTCGGGCTTGCCGTGGGCGGTGAGGGCGACTTCCTCATAGCGCACGCCGAAGTCGGCAAGGCTGCCCATGCCGCTGCCGCTAAGCCCGATGACCGGGCGGATGGTGTCGTAGGGCGTACCGGTGACGCTGAGCATGCAGTCGCCCGGTCGCAGCAGCCCAAAGAGCGCCACGGCGAGGGTATGCGTGCCGCTGGCGAAGCTGTGGCGCACCAGCGCGGCTTCGCAGCCGAGCACGTCGGCGAAAACTTCGTCGAGCACGTCGCGGCCACGGTCGCCATAGCCATAGCCTGTGGTTTCGGCAAAGTGGCTTTCGCTCACGCGGTGGCGCATGAACGCCGCCAAAACTTTGTGTTGGTTGTGCTCGGCGAGCTGGTCGATTTCGGCAAAGGCGGGGGTGATGTCCGCCATGGCTTGCGCTTCAAGGTCGCGCAGGGCGGGCGGGAAGTTGAAAAAATTGTTCATGGTTTATAGTATAGCACGCCTGCGGCGAGCAAGTCGCTTCGCTGTGGCTAATCCTCTCTCATCAAAATCCTTATGTCTATTATAACATTTTGCGCAGGCCAAGTCAAGCCGCAACATCGCGTGTAGGGGCGGCTACTAGCCGCCCGAGTTTTTATGATTGGCTTTTTTAGACAATTGTATTGATGTTTTTTTACGAAACCCCTCTGTCGCTTCGCGACATCTCCCCCAGAGGGGGAGACTCTGGCGAAACTCGGACTTTCAGGTGTTGCCAAGGGCTCCCCACCGGGGTCCCCGCAAATGCTTGCATTTGTGGGGTGGTCTTGGGGGAGCTGGCACGCTGTAAGGCGTGACTGAGGGGTTCGTCATCAATACAAAAGGCTAAAACAGCGTTATGATTTATGATGAGAGAAAGAGGCACGGGCGGCAGGTTGCCGCCCCCTACACGCGCCCCAACATCTACCATTGCATTGTGCCGCCCGATGTGGTATGATGGGAGCAACCAAAAGGAGGGATGTGCCATGAAGACTTTGTGCGAAAGCATCAAATTAAAGCCCGAAAGCGTGCGCCTGCTCAAGTGCGGCGGCGCGGCACTGGTTTTGCTGTATCTGGCGGCGATTTTGCTGTATTCCACCGCCGGGCACGTGCTGGACTTCCACTTTTCTGTGATGGCAACGCAGCAACTGGCGCTTGGCTTGCGCGGCGGATTCGCTCTGCTTTGCTTGGGTGTGCTGTTTTTGGAATGCCGGTAATTTGCGGTAAAACGACCACACCGATGCGCTAATATTTGGCAACACAACGGAAAACACCAGCGGGCAGCCGGAAAGACCGAGCTGCCCGCTTGACTTTTGCGCTGTGTCGTGTTAACATGGGGAGTGAGGTATGTCTGGGGGCTTAGGTTAACACTTGGGCTGAATTTCACGGCGCGCCGATGGCACGCCCTACCAGAGTTGCGCCAATGGCGCTTGCCTCTTAAGCGCGCAAAAATAGTCCACCGCGAAGCGGCTAGGTTTTTTTGGTTCTTTTTTTGCAAAAAAAGAACAGAAAGGACGAACATGTCTGTTTTGCAGCAGCAGTTCATGCAGCTCATTGATGCATGCGGCGACATTGACGACAGCGACGGTGAGTTGCTGGCGTTGCTTGGCGTGCCCGCGCAGTCGTCCGATGACGAACCGAGCGATCTGCCTGCAGCGTCTGCAACAACAAGGCTCAAGCCGCGCAGCAAAGCGTTGCCGTGGGTCGCGCTTGCGCTGATGGCTGTGCTGTGCGTGGTGATTCTGGGCGGGGCAGCGATGACTGCATTGAGCGCCGATCACTCACGTGCGGTGGCGGGGTTGCGCGTGTTTCATGTGACGTCGAACTCCATGGCGCCCAGCAGCAACGGCGAAGCACAACCCGGCTGGATGCGTCAAGGCGATGCTGTGATTGTGCGCGCGATTGCGCCAGAGCGCATCAACGTTGGCGATGTTGTTGCCATTGACCGCGGCGCGCAGCAGCCTGTGCTCACCCACCGGGTGATGGCGGTGCTGGAGAACTTCAGCGACCCCAGCGGCTTGGGTTTCATCACCCAAGGCGACGCCAACCGCAATCCTGACCCACACGCGGGCGGCAGCCAGGTGTTGGGCGTGACCGCGCTGCGCATCCCCTTCGTTGGGCATGCGCTGAACGCTGTGCACGAAAATCTGGCGGTGAGTGTTGTGCTTGGCGCGTTGGGCTTGCTGGGCGGCGTTGCGCTGATTGTGCGGCTGTTTTATCGGGGAAAAGGCGAAAAAAATACCACGGATAATCGCTGTAGGGACAACGCCCCTGCGCTGTCCGGGGTTTGATGTCGCTATCGGGACGTGCTGCGTCCCCTACACATGGCAGCGGCGTAGCAAAGTTCCCTCGGGCAAGTCCACCTCACAGGCAAAACTAAAGAGCATTTCCGCATGCCGGGTAGCCTCAAGAGGTTGCCCGGCTTCGTCTTGCAGATCGTGCAGGGTGAGTTCAACTGGCGGCTGACCGGGCACAACGGCTTGCAGTGCATCGCCCGCGAAGGCACGCCCACGCTGCAGGGCATGGCAGCGTCCGTTTTCGCAGCGCTGGACGATGCCGATGGGCTCGCTGGCGCGGGTGTAGCCGCTGGTTTCGCTGATGTGCGCGCGCTCGCCGGGCTTGGCGAAGGCGAAGCCGGTGCAGTATTCACGGTGGCTGACGAGGTAGGGCTCGCGCGCAGCCCAAGCGGGCACGGGTCTTCCCTGCTGTGCAGCATCCAATGCGGCGCGGTAGGCGTTGACAATCACCGCAACATAATACGCCGCCTTGGCGCGCCCCTCGATTTTCAGGCTGGTGATGCCCGCCTGCAGCAGCGCGGGGATGTGCTCGATGAGGCACAGATCCTGCGCGTGCATGATGTGCGTGCCGCGGGCATCTTCCTCAATGGGGAGATACATGCCCGGGCGGGTTTCTTCCATCAGGGCGTATTGCCAGCGGCAAGGCTGGGTGCAAGCGCCGCCGTTTGCGTCGCGCCCGGTGAGGTAGTTGCTCAGCAGGCAGCGACCGCTGTAGCTCACGCACATCGCACCGTGGACGAACATCTCAAGCTCAAGATTGGCGGGCGTGCGTGCGTGAATCTGCGCGATTTCGTCAAGGGTGAGCTCACGGGCGAGCACCACGCGTGTTGCACCAAGCTCATGCAGCGCACAGGCGGTTTCGGCGTTGGTCACGCCCGCTTGGGTGGAGATGTGGATTGCCACACCGGGCGCATGGCGCTGCGCGAGCTTCATCACGCCCAAGTCGCCCACGATGACGGCATCTGCACCTGCCTGCGCGATTTCCTCCAGCCATGCGGGCAGCGCAGCCATGTCATCGGGATGCGGGATGATGTTGCACGCCACGTAGACTCGCCGCCCCGCCGCGTGCGCGAGTTTAATCCCATGGAAGAGTTCATCTGGTGTGAAGTTTTTCGCGCCGCCGCGCATGCCAAAGTGCTTGCCGGCCAAATAAACCGCATCCGCGCCAAAGCGCAGCGCGGTGTGCAGGCATTCTGTGTCGCCAGCCGGGGCGAGTAATTCGTGCATGGGACGACTCCTTTGTGATGTTGTCCCCTCTATTTTATCACAAGTGTTGGAGTTCGTCAACCGAATTGTTCGTCATTTTGCCGAAAATCGAACACCGGGAATCGAACACGGGCCCATTCATGAATATGCGGTGAATATTATTCGCTGCGCGGGCACGAACGCGAAGTGTTCTTTTTTGCAAAAAACCGCCTGCGGCGGAGCTCCCCGCTTCGCGGCAGCACCTAAAAGTCATATAAAAAGCCCACTCGCTGCACACCAGAGAGTGGGCTTTTGCTATATTCGATAATCGTCCACCGCGAAGCGGGCAAAAGTTCTTTTTGGTTCTTTTTCTTTCAAGAAAAAGAACAGTTCACGCGCGCGTCCCCTACACCACCCCGGCGACTGCCTCCATCTGTCCACGCAGGCGATCGATGATTTTCTTTTCCAGGCGCGAGATGTAGCTTTGCGAGATGCCGAGCAGGTCGGCGACTTCCTTTTGGGTGTGTTCGCGCATGCCGTTCATGCCAAAGCGCATGTGCATGATGAGCCGCTCGCGCTCGTTGAGGCTGTTCACGCAGCGCACGAGCAGGTCGCGCTCGTCGTTTTCTTCCACGGTGGTGTTCACGGCGTCGGCGTCGCTGCCGAGGATGTCGCTGAGCAGCAGTTCGTTGCCATCCCAGTCGATGTTGAGCGGTTCGTCGATGCTGATGTCGCCGCGGGTGGGGTTGACTTTGCGCAGGTGCATGAGCATCTCGTTTTCAATGCAGCGCGACGCATACGTGGCCAGCTTGATGTTCTTTTCCGGCGCGAAGGTGTTCACGGCTTTGATCAGCCCAATGGTGCCAATGGAGATCAAGTCCTCCACGCCCACGCCGCTGCTCTCGAATTTTTTCGCGATATACACCACCAGCCGCAAGTTGTGGGTGATGAGTTTTTCGCGCACGGTGATGTCGCCGTTGCGCAGCGCTTGCATGACGACGGCTTCTTCTTCTTTGGGCAGCGGGTGTGGCAGCGTTTGCGGCCCGTTGATGTAGTAAATGTCGAACTTTTTGCGGCTGCGCCACAGCCGCCATTTTTTGCGCAAGTGCATGGTGAGTTTTTTCATGTTCATCCCCCTGACTATCGTTCAAGCATCGTCGCTTGCAAAATCATGTGGTATGTTCCGTCGCCGAGGTTTTCGCTCGTCACCGCGACGATGGCGTTGGGCGTGGTTTGCTCGGCGGAGCCTGCCGTCACGGTGATGCTGTCTGCGCGAAATGCGGGCAGCAGACCGCTGTGTCCCACGGCGTGGTATGGGATTTTGCGCAGGCGAGTGCGCCAGTCGTGCTCTGGTGGCAAGTCAAGTTGTGCGGTGAAGTAGTCGTGCAGCTCGGCAGACAAAAACGCACGCAAGGCTGCGTATTCCGCCACCACAACGGGCGCGCCGGTGAAGCCGTCGGCTAGCTTGTTGCCGCTGTCGTAGAGCGCAGGCAGGGTGATGGACTGCTCGCCCACGCGCACCGTGGCGGTGCAGGCGTTGCTGCCGGGATGCCGTCGCCGCAACAAGATGACCGCCCCGCGCATCGCAGCGTAACACACACACGCCAGCAGCACAAACGTGATGAGGCTGACGTTGAAGTACACCACGCCGTTGTGCATGAGCATGCCTGCAGGGCGCAGCGTGAGCCAAAGCGCCAGCATGCCACCTGCGAGGGCGAAGTTCATGCCGAAGAACGCAGCGTAACAGCGCAGCGCACGCTTCCAGCTGCCCCAGCCGAACGCGACCCACACAATCGCCGCGGCAAGCGCCAGCCGAATCAATCCCTGCAGCGACCAGTGCAACGGCGGCAGGAAGATTAACAGCGCCGCCGCACCGCCCAGCAATGCGCCGCACAGCAACCGCCATCGCCGCGCCTGCACGGCAGACAGCAGCACCGTGGCCGCCAGCAACAGGTAGGTGACGAATATGTTCAACGCCAGCAGCACGTCAATGTAAATGACTTCTCTCAAAAAAGAGACACCCCCTCACTGGGATGTCTCTATTATACACGGTTTGACCGGGGGAGTTTGTCGAAATGGGGATGGGACGAGCTGTTCTTTTTTTGCACCCCAGGGGGGAGGTTGCGCTTCGCGGCAACACCTGAAAATCACGAAAAGCTCCAACTTTCTGTGTGGCAGCGAGTTAGGGTTTCATTTTGTTATAATCGTCCACCGCGAAGCGGCTAAAGTTCTTTTGGTTACTTTTCTTTCAAGAAAAGTAACGCCTGCGCGGCGAGCGCAAATAACCACGCCCCCCTTGTCCATACTAAGGCTAGGGAGGTGGCGCTTATGCGTTCACGTTATGTGATTGCGTTTTTTTTGTTTGTGGCGGCCATGGGCGCGATCAGCTTTCGCTTGGCGGACATCGCAGCCAACCCAACGCCGTTGCCGCACGGCACGCGTCAGCTGGCCGTTGCGCACAGCCGCGGGGTGATTCTTGACCGCCACGGCAGCCCCCTCGTGCACGCCACGGGGGTGGAATACCGCGTGGATGACCGGCTGAGCTTGGCGTTTTATGCGCGCCACACCAGCGAGCAACCTGCCGTGCACCTCATTGGTCATTTGGACGAAAGCGGGCGCGGTGCGACGGGCTTGGAAAGCGTGTTCGACAGCCTGTTGGACTACGCTGCCGGGCAGTTGCGCGCGCTGGTGATGATTGACGCGCTGGGCACGCCGTTGCCGGGGGCATTGCCGATTGTGCAAAATGAGAATTATTTGTCCCCTGCCGGCTTGCAGTTGACCATTGACCTGCACATCCAGCGCGCGGCGGAAGAAGCTCTGCGGCACTACGATTTGGAGCAAGGCGCTGTGGTGGTGCTGTGCAATGCCACCGGTGAAATCCTCGCGCTCGCCAGCAGCCCAAGCTTTGACCCAACGGACATCGCCGCAAGCCTCGCTTGCCCGCGGCAGCCGTTCTTCAACCGTGCGCTGGGGGCATATGCCGTGGGCTCGACCTTCAAGACCTTTATCGCGGCGGCGGCGCTGCAACAGGGCGTTTCTTGCTGCCACGCGTTCACCTGCGAGGGCTACATCCGCGTGGACGGCAGCGTATTCCGTTGCATGCACTGGCATGCCCATGGCGACATGGACATGGCGACCGCGCTTGCGCTGTCGTGCAATGTGTATTTCATCGACCTTGCGCGGCAGCTTGAGCTACAGCCCGCGCTTGACCTGCTCAAGCTCTTCGGCTTCGGCGACGAAACACCGCTGGTTGATGGTCTGCATGGCGCTGCGGGGAATCTCCCCACGGTGCAGCAACTGCAGTCGTCCGGCGAGCTTGCGAACTTCGCCTTTGGGCAAGGTCTGCTGCTGGCCACACCACTGCAAATGGCCGCTGCCACCGCTGCAATCGCCAACGGTGGCGTGTATCACTCGCCCACGCTCATCCGCGCGGTCATCGATGCCGACGGTAACGCCACGCCCTTTGAGCAGCCGCAACACAGCCGCCAGGTGATATCGCCTGCGTTGGCGGCACAGCTGCGCAACATGATGGTGCTCACCGTGGACGAAGGCACCGGGCAAAGCGCGCGTCCTGCCAACGCCACTGCAGGCGGCAAAACCGGCACCGCGCAGTCCGGCAGATTTCACGCAGGCGGCAGCGAAATCCTCATGACCTCATTCACCGGCTTCGTGCCCGCCCACAATCCGCGCTACACCATCACCGTGCTGCGCGAAGACGGTGTCTCCGGCGCGCAAGACGGCGGCCGTGTGTTTGCCCGCATCGCCAACGAGATTATGTCGCTTTTTTAGTGTGCGCGGCAACGAAGTGTTCTTTTTTTGCAAAAAAAGAACCAAAAAAACCTAGATTTTTATAAAAGCCCACCTCCTGCGTGACGGGAAGTGGGCTTTTGTATTTTGTTATAGTCGTCCACCGCGAAGCGCGCCTGCGGCGAGCAAGTCGCTTCGCTGTGCCCCATTATAGCCCCTTCAAAATCCCACGCGAAGCGGCTAAAGTTCTTTTGGTTACTTTTCTTTCAAGAAAAGTAACGCCTGCGCGGCGAGCGCATCAAAAGTCCACTGCAGCGCGACCATCGACGACGCTGCGCACGAACTGGCGCACTTGCTCGTGTGCGGGATGTTTGTCGTAGGCGTGCAGGGCTTGCATGGACTCGTGGTGGGAGATGAGCGCGAGGTCGTAGTCTCCGCCGTTGGTGTTGCGGCCGACGGTGGCATCGAGCAGACCGGGCACAACGCCCACGAGCGCGCCGATGCGGCGAGCGATTTCGGCGGCGTTTTCGTCGCGGTTTTCGGGTTTGAGCTTCCAGAATACGATGTGTGTGGTCATGGTTGTTCTCCTTCAATGATGGGGAATGTGTGCGCAAAGTCGTGCATGAAAAGTGATGATGCGCCACGCAGTTGCAGGTCAAGCCAGGGTCTGATCGTGGTTATTCTTAGTTCATCGAAGAACGCCAGTTGATGGATTTCGCCCCAAATGAGCAATGCATCCACGGTGTTGCGTGTGGGGAATATGCCGCGCCATTCCCGCGCAGGGAACGCCTGTGTGCCAGCGACGATAGCCGCCCACATGGGCGTGCGCACCACGGTTTCACCATATGAGATATACATATGGTGCGCGTTTTGTGCCGTTGACCACGATACGAAGCCTCCGTCAAAGCCCAACTGAAATGCGTAGCGATGCAAGCGCGTGTTGCCGCGTGGTTCAAGCTGCCAAAGCACGTGCAAGGATTCCACCATCCGACCTGCAACGTCTTGCACCTCGCCGCGAAACACCGACAAGCGCACATAGAGTGTTTCCATTTCCTCGTAGGCGGTGAAGAGCAGCTCGCCTTGCGGCTCGGGCAACGCTTCAAGCATGGCAGCGTCACGGAAGAACGCCACGGAGCGGCTCACGTGCACGGCGGAAACAATCAGCGCGACCACCGCGACCAATGCTGCGAGGATGATGAGTTTGCGTTTCATGCTACACCAACTTTCGCACATTGTCCTCAAGCGTGCCCGGCAGCAAATGCGCCACCGGCACTTCAATCATCGTGTATGCACCTGCGGGCAATTTCGCGCACGCACGCGCGCAGGCGGCCATGATCTGGCTGGTGAGCGCCGGGTTGTTGATGCGCATGCCGAACTCCAGCTGCTGGTTGTGCGCAGCGCCGGATGCACCCTTGCGGGTCATGTGCACGCCGTGACCCACGTCTTGCAGCGCGGCGATGTCGTCCACCGCCGTCACGCGCGTGTCGTCATTGGCGAAGTATGGGTCAGCCTTGAGGTCGCGGGTGACTTGCTCAAGCGTAGCGCCCGCCTGAAGCTCAACATACACCATGCGGCGGTGCACGCCAGCGCCCGTGGGCAGCGTGACCGACAGCGCATTCGCCACGCCCGGTATCGCCTTTGCCGCAACCGTGTGCCCCATGCTCATGCCCGGACCAAAGTTGGTATAGGTGATTCCGCGCGGCACAATCGCTTGCATCAGCGCGCGCACCACGCTGTCGCTGCCCGGATCCCAGCCTGCGGCAATGACGGCACAAGTGCCGTGCTGTTTGGCGATGCCGTCGAGCGCACAGCGCACCTCCCAAATGCTTTCGTGAATGTCGTAGCTGTCCACGGTGTTCACGCCCATGGCAAGCAGCGTCGCCGCAGCGTCCGGGCAAGCGCGCGTGGGTAGGCACAGCAAAGCGCAGTCCACTTTGCCGTGCGCGTGGATGTTCTCCAGCCCGGTGACCCAGATGTCTTTCACGTAATCCGGCGCTTGCCGCCGCGGGCTGCCCACCACACAGGTGACCGCCATGTCGTCCGCTGCCTGCACGGCCTCATATGCCGCGCGACCCACGTTGCCAAATCCTACAATTGCAATGTTCATTCTTGTATCCTTTCTTGTTCTTTTTTTGCAAAAAAAGAACCCAAACCACCTGCGGTGGAGCTCGGTCGCTTCGCTGTGGTCTATCATAGCCAAATTTAATCTAGGTTTTTTTGGTTACTTTTTTGCAAAAAAAGTAACGAAATCTTTGCGCCCGCAGGCGCTGTGGACATCACTGCGCGTCCGCTGCGGCTCGAATATAGCGCTTGAAGAACTTCACGCCGTCGCCCAGTGTGTGCAGGGCGAGGCATTCGTTGGTGGCGTGGGTGCGCATGAGCAGCTCCAGTGGCATGAAGAAGGGTGAGAAGCGGTAGCAGTTGTTGCAGATGGGCTCATAGAACACGGTGTCGGTGCCGCCCATGACGAGGTAGGGCACGATCATCGCGTCGGGCGAGGCATGCAGGATGAGGTTGTGCAGGGCTTGGTAGGCAGGGTGGTCGGTGGACGAAAAGGGCGAAGCCTCAATGTCTCGGAGCACCTTGATTTCGATGTTTTTGTTGCGCACGACGCGGCGGATGTGTTTGATGACATCGTCGGTGGTGGTGCCGGGCATCATGCGGAAGTTCGCCACGATGCTCGCGCGTTGTGGCAGCACGTTGCTGGCGGGGCTGCCCTGTGCCATGGTGACGGCGGTGCAGGTGCGGATCATGCAGGCAGCCTGCGGGATTTTCTTCATCACGGCCAGCAACAGCGGTTTCATCAGCTTGTGATTGACCATCACCGCGCGCAGATAAACCGGCATGCGCCGCGAGGCTTGGTCGATGATATCCACCATGTGCGGCAGCAGTTTGCTTTTGAACTGGTTGCGTTCGAGGTCTCGCACGACTTCGGCAATCGCGCCCACGGCGGTGTGGTTCGGCGGCGCGGAGGAGTGCCCGCCGCGGCTTGTGACGGCGATTTCGATGTCGGCAAAGCCTTTTTCGCTCACGCCAACGCCCGCCAATGTGCTTTCGGGGAACACGCCGGGCACGTTGGGAATCGGCAGCACGGCACCGCCTTCGTCCAGGGTGCTGGACAGTTTGGTTACGCCGCGTGCGATGAGCGTTTCGCGGATTTTGCTCGCGCCGCTGTTGCCGCCTGCCACGACTTCTTCGTCGTCACCCAAGCAGATGTAGATGTCGCGCTCGGGGATGTAGCCCTCGGCAAGCAGAGTTTCGGCGGCCTCGAAGATGCACACGAGGTGGTTTTTCATGTCCACGCTTCCCCTGCCCCAGATGAACTCGCCGTCGTTGTGGCCGCTGAAGGGCGGGTGTGTCCAGTCGGCTTCGGTGCCGGTTTCGACGGGCACGACATCCATGTGTGCAAGCAGCGCCATGGGTTCGAGCGACGAGTTTTTGCCCGGCCAATGATACAACAAACTTGCCGGTGGCACGACCTCACGGGTGCAGTGCTGGTGCACCAGCGGGTAGCTCTGCTGCAAAAACGCATGAAAGCGCTCGAACTGCACCCAGTCCACGCGTTCGTGCTCGGGATACGAAACGGTGGGGATTGCGATGGCCTGCGACAGGTTTTTCGCGGCGCGCTCGGCATCGATTTCCTCGTCAGGGTAGACGGGAATCTTTCGTTTTTTCGGCTTGAAAAACAGCGCGCGGATGCATGAAACCAGCTTAAACAGCACCACCAACGCCAGCAAACTCCAGCCGATGATTTGAGCGATTGACATATGATGTCCTCCTTGTTTCTCGTTTAGGTGGCGTAATCGCCACCCCTACATGTTGCGGTCTGATGAAAACTCCACGGACGACCGCAGGTCGTCCCTACGAGCAAGCGAGCAAAGCTCGGTCAACGTAGTGCGCTGCCACGGCCTTTGGCCGCATGACGCGTAGGGGCGAGCTTCGCTCGTCCGCACCTCTTTATCATGCACCGCAGGTGGTCACGTGTCCTTATCCACCTGTTTCATCGCTTTGAGGTTGCCGGTTTTCGCGGCACGGCGGTTGAGCTCGGCGGCGATTTCGTCTGGCGTGATGCCCAGCTGCGCCATGAGCACTGCCGCGTGAAAGGCGAGGTCGCACAGCTCGGCGGTGAGCTCGGCGCGGTCTTCATTTTTCGCGGCGATGATGCACTCGGCGCACTCTTCGCCAAGTTTTTTGAGCACTTTGTCTGTGCCCTGCGCGAACAGATAGTTGGTGTAGCTGCCCTCCTGCGGGTCAGCGCGCCGCGCGAGGATGGTGTCATAGAGGTTGTTGAATGCTTCCATGGTGTCTCCTTTATGGTTCGTAATCATCATACGCTCACGCCGCCGCCACCGCCTCGCCCAAGTCCAGCGTACCGGCATAAATACTCCGCCCGCAAATCGCGCCATACAAGCCCGCATCGCGCAGCGCATGGATGTCATCGATGGTGGTCACGCCGCCGCTTGCGGTGATGTTGCAGTCCACGGCATCGCGCAGCGCACACAGCTGCTCAAGGTTCGGACCTTGCAGCATGCCGTCTTTCGCAATGTCGGTGAAGATGATGTAGCGCACGCCGCGTGCCGCCATGTTGCGCGCGAGGTCGATGAAGTGGATGTCGTTGACGTCCAGCCAACCGCGCGTGGCGACCATGCCAGCCTTGGCGTCGATGCCCACGGCGATTTTCTCCGCACCGTGGCGAGCGATGGCTTCGCTGACAAGCTCGGGATTTTCAACCACAACCGAGCCAAGAATCACCCGCGCAACGCCGTTGTTTAGGTAAAAGTCGATGTCGTCCATGGTGCGGATGCCGCCGCCGAGCTGCACCTGCAAGCCGGAGTTCGCAGCCACGTCAAGGTAGATCGCTTGGTTCACGCGCTTGCCCGCAAGCGAGCCGTCCAGGTCAACCATGTGAATCCACGCACACCCGGCTTGCTTGAAGCCAAGCGCCGTTTGCATGTAGCTTTCGGCCACCTGCTCAGCGGTGTCGAACTTGCCCTGATAAAGGCGCACGCACGCGCCGCCCTTGATGTCAATTGCGGGGAAGATGGTCATGTTTGTTCTCCTTTTTTGCACCTTTTTTGAAAAAAAGGTGCCCAAAAAACTTCAGCCGCGCCGCGCGCGTGGGGGGATTTTTATGTAAGTGGAAGAAGCACGCCCCAGTCCCCCTCATTGAGGGGGGGAAAGACCATCGTAGGCGGTCAGAGGGAGTGCAACAACTGCGTTCGCTGCAATTCAAACTGTGGTTTGGTGACATAGGCGTGATAGTGCACGCCGCCGTCTAGGTAGGCGTTGTACTGCGTCAAAAACGGCTCGGCGAACATGGTGAGGGGCTGCTCTTTTGCTACCCAGCGCGCGCCGTGTGTTTCGTCGCTGTCACGCAATTCGCCGCGGACATAGCTGCACGCAAAGCCCAGCATCACCTTCGTTGGCACGAGGTCATAGCCGCCGTAGCCCGGGTAGCTGCCGGTGTTGGAACTCACGCAAAACAGCCGCCCCACGGCAATTTCAATGCCGCATTCTTCCATGGCTTCGCGCTGCAACGCTGTGATTAAATCCTCGCCGTTTTCCACTTGCCGCCGGGGAAGTGCCAGGCGTCGTTTCTGCTGCGGCTTTTGAGCACCAGCACGTCGCCCTGCGCGTTTTCCACAATGCCGAAGACGGCTACGATGTGGGTGGGGAAGTGCTTCATGGTTTTGCCTTTCGTGGGTGGAATTTTCGCGGGGTGGTGCGGCGAAAGTGCGAGCGGCGAGCAGCTTGTGCTCCGCACGCCTCCCTCACCCGACCCGAGGTCGGGAGCTCCCTCCAGAGGAGAGGAGCTGGGGCTTGTTGCCGAAAGCCTTCATGTCGTTATCCTCTTAATCCTTAGCTCCTTCCCCTGGAAGGAGCTGGCACGCGCCGCGCGTGACTGAGGAAGGTGATTTTGCTGGCGGCTTGCACAACCCGCAACCTGTAGGGGCGGATGCAAATCCGCCCGGGATTTTTATGGCGGCGGAAAAACCACGGCGCGCCAATGGCACGCCCTACCAGAGTTGCGCCAATGGCGCTGGCTTTTTTACTTGGCATCAAGAAAGCACCGCGAAGCGACGAAGCCTCCCTCACCCGACCCGAGGTCGGGAGCTCCCTCCAGAGGAGAGGAGCTGGGGCTTGCTGCTTCAAGTTTTGATGTCGCTTACCGCTTAAGCCCTGCCCCCTTCTTTAGAGGGGGGATGTCGCCGCAGCGACAGGGGGGTGCGCAACCACTACAACAACTCAAGCTCCACCACGGTGGCGAGGGGGTCGGGCAGGTCGGCGGTGCCGAGGTCGATGAACGCACCGCTTTGGTACTTCGTGCCATACCAGGGCTCGAACAACACACGCTCGCTGCCGTCCATGAGCAGGCGAGCTTTCTTCACTTTGTCTTTGAGCCCGTCAAAGCGAAACGCCGCCGTGCCGCGCTCGAAGATGTGGGCATACAGCTTGTTGCCGCGCTGGGTGTAGCGCCCCCACTCGGGCTTGGGCAGGTCAGCTTTGCCGCAGCCATAGATGCTGTCGCTGTTTTGGTGCATCCACTCGGCAACCTCCTCGAACACCTTCACGGTGCCCTTGGGGAACTCGCCTTTGGCGGTTGGTCCCACGTTGATGAGCAGGTTGCCGCCTTTACTCACGCATTCGATGAGCATGCGCACCACAATTTGCGCGGACTTGTAGTTTTGATCCTGCGACACATAGCCCCAGTAGTCGTTGAGGGTGATGCAGGCTTCCCACGGCACGGGGCGGCCGAGTTCGTCCAAACAGCCTTCGGCGGGGATGATTTGCTCGGGCGAGTAGAAGTCACCGGCATAGACTTCGGGCTCTGCACTCAGGCAGTTGCCGCCGAGACGGTTGTCGATGACCGCCGTGGGCTGCAGCTCACGGATCATGTTCACAAGCTTGGTGGCCTCCCACTTTTCGCCGGTCATTTCGCCATAGGAGTAGTCAAACCAAAACACGTCGATCTGCCCATAGTTGGTGCAGAGCTCGCGCACTTGGTTGTGCATGTAGGTGAGGTAGTTCTCCCAGTTGCGCGGGCGGGCTTTGAACTCTTCGTCTTCGCGCATGGGATGGTTGCCGTCAACAATGGGGTAATCATCGTGATACCAATCGATGACCGAATAATAAAAGCCCACTTTGATGCCCTCGGCACGGAAGGCGTCAACATATTCACGCACCAAGTCGCGCCCGGCGGGTGTGTTCACGGCGGTGTAATCGGTGAACTTTGAGTCAAACAGGCAAAAGCCGTCGTGGTGCTTGGTGGTGAGCACGGCATACTTCATGCCCGCGCGCTTGGCGAGTGCCGCCCACTCTTTGGGGTTGTAGTGCACGGGGTTGAACTCATCGAAGTATTTTTGATAGTCCTCGTTGCTGGTTTTGTCGTGGAACTTGAACCATTCTGCGCCCGGCGTGCGTGCGGGAATGGCATACAGCCCCCAGTGGATGAACATGCCGAATCGGTCTTCCTGAAAGGCTTTGGTGTGGGCGGCGCGTTGTTCGTAGGTCATGGTGATTTCTCCTGTGTTTTTGTTTATGGTTCGGGTGAGCTGAGCAGCAGTTCGATATCTCTGTTCACCCATTTGAGGAACTGATTGGCTTTGTGGCGGCCGACTTGCTGTGCATGACCATCGCGCACCTCAAACGCCTCGCGCATGAGCGTACCAAAATGGGCGGGACGACGGTGGCTGTAAGCGTAAAAACTTTCTTCTTTGGTCGAAAACCAGCCGGATTTCAGCCACACCGCAAAACGGCATAGGTTGGCAATGTGATGGTATGAGTCTTGCAGGAGTTCGTCCGTGTTTTTGGGCAGCAGGGGCATGAACGTGGCAATGAATTGCTTGGGCGGTATGGGTGCAAAGACTTGCTCAATCTCCGCGCCATGCCAAGATGCACCGCGGTGCATCACCATCGTGAAGTGCGCGAGCAAGTCGCTGTCGGTCTTGGGGGTGTCGTCGCAAGGGTCAACGTGGCTTGGGCTTGCGTGGAACTCATACGGCGTGGGATAGATGAAATTGCCGCAGTGTTCGCGCAGCACCACGCTCATGATGATGCCGAGCGGCGGTGCGAGGGGCGCTAACTCGGCCAGCGCTCGTTGCAGCGCAAGTTTGGTGCTGCGGCACAGGGGTTCGCTCACCACGGCGATGAAAGTTGCTTCTTCGAATTTCCAGTTACGAGCTGCATCATCGATTGCATACTCACTCGACCCATACACCAGCGCACACACACCATACAGATAAATGCCCACCAAGTTTTCGCCGAGCAAAGCGCAAAATCGCTCGGTCACGGCATCCATCAGCGTGTGCACGCGCACGTCGAAGTCATAGTTGTCGTACATTGAATCGCCCCCTTGAAGGTGAAGTGCCCCTGCGGCGAGCAAGTCGCTTCGCTATGGTCTAATCCAGCCCCATAAAAATCCCCTTCGCGCGTAGCGCGGCTAGTTTTTTTTGGTTCTTTTTTTGCAAAAAAAGAACACACTTCGTCAAATCGTCCCCTTGGTGGAGAGCACGCCTTCTTTCGGCTGCAAGGCGCGGCGCAGAGCGTGGGCTGCGGCCTTGAAGAGCGCCTCGGCTTCGTGGTGGGCGTTTGCGCCGTAGCGCAGGTTCAGGTGCAGGGTGATGCCCGCGTTGTGGGCGAAGGCACGGAAAAATTCCTCGCACAAGCACAGGTCGAACTCGCCGGTGATGCTCTGCGAAAATGCAGCATTGAACACCAAAAACGCACGACCGCTCACGTCCACTGACGCAGCCGCGAGGGCTTCATCCATGGGGATTTCGGCAGTGCCAAAGCGAGCGATGCCGGTTTTGTCGCCCAGTTGCTGCGCCAGAGCTTGCCCCAGCACGATGCCGCAGTCCTCCACGGTGTGGTGGGCATCGACCTCAAGGTCGCCGGTGCAGGTGAGGTTCAGCCCCCAACCCGCATGCACGGCAAGGGCGGTGAGCATGTGGTCAAAAAAGCCCACGCCGGTGGTGATGGCGACCTCGCCGCCGTGCAGGTTCAGCGTGGCGGTGATGTCGGTTTCTTTGGTTTTGCGTGTGATCATAGGCACTCCTTTTCTGTTCTTTTTTGAAAAAAAGAACCAAAAAACTTTAGTCGCGCTGCGCGCGGGGATTTTTCAAGGGGATTAAGAGGAAACCGCGAAGCGAGGAGCCCCACCGCAGGTGGTTTTAACTGCGCGTGTGTAGAGCGCGACAGGCATGTATTCGCTGAACAAGCCGCCCCATTTGGGTCGCTCTTCACGCAAATCGGTCAACATAAACCCTGCCTTGAGTTGCCCGCCCAGTTGTTCTTCTAACGAATGGCTGAAGGTCAAGTTTTCGTCGTCATCCGGCTCAACATAGCTTTCGTACAACGCGCGGTCGCGCAGCGGATTCCATGGCAGCTTATATTTGGCAATCAACTGTGCATCTTCCTGTTCTTCGTCGTAATCCGCGAACATATACACGCAGGGATTATACACTTGCGCCAGCAACAAGCCGCCGGGCGTGAGCACGCGGTGGCACTCGCGCCAAACGTGTTCAACATCTTCGATAAAGTGGTTTGAAATCGGGTGAAAAATCACATCAAAGCTGTTGTCTGCGAACGGAAAACGCTTTGTCATGTCGGCCTTGACGAGGTTGATGTCATATCCCTCACGCTCGGCGACCAATTGCTCGCAATGCAGCTGCGCGTCGGAATAATCCATCACCGTGCAGGTTGCGCCAAACGCTTGCAGGATCGGCATTTGCTGCCCGCCGCCCGCAGCGAGCCCCAGCAAGTTCACGCCGTCGAGCCGATTGTTCTTCAAGAATGGCGCAAACCATTCTTTCGGCACAAGGATTTCTGTTCCATCCACATAGGTGATACTCCAATCACCGTTTTGCGCCGTCACGTAATCCTCGTGCGATGTCACGGCGCCCCAGTATTGGTCATCCGCGACCCATTTGTTGATCAGCGTCATGTTGAAATCAGCGTAATTTTCCGCGTTGAGGTCATCAAATTTCGGGCGATTGTTCATTGGTTTGCTCCTTTCGCGAAGTAAGGTGAAGCATCACGCGCGCCTGCGGCGAGCAAGTCGCTTCGCTGTGTTCTATCGCGTCCCCATAAAAATCCCCCGCGAAGCGGCATAGGTTTTTTTTGTTCTTTTTTTGCAAAAAAAGAACACGCGTCTTTACAGCTGCGCGGCGAGCGCATCAAGCACGGCGGCGTTTTCGGCGGGCGAGCCGGCGGTGATACGCAGGTGTTCGCCGAGGCAGCGCACGACGATGCCGCGTTGTTTGAGCGGCTCGAAGTAGGCCGCGGCACCTTGCACGAAGACGAAGTTCGCGGCGCTGCCGATGACGTGCAGACCGAGCGCGCGCAGACCGGCGGCGAGTTCGTCGCAGGATTGGCGGATGGCGGCGATGTCGCGGGTAAGTCGCTCGGGTTGGCAGAGGATCGCCGTGCCGATGGCTTGGGTGAGCGCACCGACGTTGTAGGGCGACTTGAGCGCACGCAGCGCACGAGTGAGCTCGGTGTTGGCGGCGGCAAAGCCCAACCGAAGCCCCGCCATGCCCGCCGCTTTGCTCAACGTGCGCAGGATGATGAGGTTGCCGTGCTGCTCGATGTCGTCGAGCAGAGATTGGTCGGCGAAGTCCATGTAGGCCTCGTCGTGCACCAGCAGCGTGCCGCAATCGTCGGCGGCTTGCAGCAGGCGGCGCAGGTCGCGCATCGGCAGCACGAGCGAGGTGGGGTTGCAGGGGTTGCTGAACATGAACAGCGCGGGCTTGTGCTCATGAAGTGCGGCGATAGTTGCGTCAACGTCGATGCTGAAGTCCGCGCGCTTGGGCAGCTGGATGATGTTCGCGCCGGTGACTTGCGCGTAGAAGCGATACATGGAGAAGTCCGCTTGGTAGCACAGCAGCGTTTTGCCTGCGCCCAAAAATGCGCTGCACAGCACGAACAGAGCTTCGTCCGCGCCGTTGAAGGCGGTGAGCAGCTCGGGCTTTGTGCCGTAGAACACCGCCGCCGCTTGGCACAGCTTCATTGCTGCGTGGTCGGGATAGCGGCGCAGGTCGGTGCTGGTGAGCGCCGCGAGGATGGCGGCTTGCTCGTCGTTGCCCATGGGGATGAACGACTCGTTGGCATCGAGCCGCACGGCGAAGTCGCCCGCGATGGGGTCGTAGGGCACGAGGTTTTTGATGGCGTCGTTGAGTTGAAATGGCATGGTTGCTCCTTGCAGATTGCAACCCCCACCGTCATGCCTAACGGCATGCCACCTCCCCCAAGGGGGAGGCATCGACTGAGCGGGGACTTGTAATGAGATGTTTTTCTAGATAAAAATGCAAGAAAAATCAGCGCAGGGGGTTTTGCGCCTCCCCCCTAGTGACCACCCCACGAAACAGGTTTCGCGGGGACCCCGGCGGGAGGTGGCACGCGTGAGCGTGACGGTGGGGGAATATGCTACATAAACCGTATCAGTGCCGCATTGCCATGCGCCTGCAATTGCTCGGCTTGGGCGATGGCAGCGATGTCGTCTTTCGCGGCGTGCAGGGCATCGCGGGTGTAATACACAAACTGGGTTTTCTTCACGAAGTCGTCCACCGAAAGCGGCGAGAAAAACCGCGGCGTGCCGCCGGTGGGCAGCACATGGTTCGCCCCGGCGTAGTAATCGCCCACGCTTTCGGGCGTGTAATGCCCCAAGAACACCGAGCCCGCGTTGTCCACTGCGCCGAGCAGCTCAAGCGGGTTTTGCACGCAAAGCTCCAGATGCTCGGGCGCGTATTGATTGGCGTAGTCAAGCGCTTGCTGCAAGCTCCCGCACACGAGGATTGCGCCGTTGTTACGCAGCGCTTGGGTGGCGATGTCGCGGCGCGGCAGGGTAGCCACTTGCCTTTCGAGCTCAGCAGCGGTTTCTTCGGCAATCTTTTGCGAAGTTGAGAGCAGCACGCAACCGGCGAGAACATCATGCTCGGCTTGCGAGAGCAGGTCGGCGGCGAGCCAAGCGGGGTTGGCGCTGTCGTCGGCAACGATGAGAATCTCACTTGGTCCGGCGATCATGTCGATGTCCACCGTGCCATAAAGCAGCTTTTTCGCCGTTGCGCCGTAGATGTTCGCGGGACCCACGATTTTGTCCACTTGCGGCACAGTTTCCGTGCCGTGTGCCATGGCGGTCATGGCAGGTGCGCCGCCGAGCAAAAACACGCGGTCAACGCCTGCGATGTGCGCCGCCGCCAGAATAGCTTCGCTGGCCTTGCCCTCCCACGGCGGTGTGCACAGGATGACCTCGCCCACGCCCGCGATGCGCGCAGGCAGCACGTTCATCAGCACGCTACTGGGCAGCGGCGCTGTGCCCGCCGGGACATAAACGCCCACGCGGTGCAGCCCGCGAATCTTCTGCCCAAGCATCGCGCCGTGTGCTTCGTGCGTGATGAAGCTCTGTTGCAGCTGGCGCTGATGAAACGCACGGATGTTGTCCGCCGCTTTGTGCAGCGCGGCTTTGAGCTTGGGTTCGCAGGCATGATAAGCCGCAGTGATTTGCTCACGCGGCACTTCGATATGTTCGAGCTCACAGCGGTCGAACTTGCGGGCGTAGTCGCGCAGCGCGGCGTCGCCACGGGCACGCACGTCGGCGATGATGTCCTGCACGATGGCAGTTACATTGCTATCGACTTCTTCAGCGCGCGCTTGCAGCTTGGCGAACACGGCCAGTTCGTCGCGACCGTTGCAGATGGTGATGGGTAGCATGGGCGGAGCTCCTTTCTTGACGCAGGCGCACCCCCTGCGCCTGCGGCGCTTCCCCCTCTAAAGAGGGGGATTTGTCAACCGTCTGCGTGTCTTTAACCAAGATATCGCTCGCGCACAAGGCGGTTGATTTCGGTGCAAACTTGTGAAAAATTCATGTCAATTTCTTTGTTTGAAAATCGTACGACCGTATAACCTCTGGTCTGCAAATAATGGTCACGGATACGGTCATATTCTCGTTGATGGTCGCTGAGATGATGACTGCCGTCAAGTTCAACCACGAGCTTCGCCTTCCGGCAGCAAAAATCTGCGATATATTCGCCGATGATGAATTGTCTGAAAAAACGAACAGGATATTGTTTGAGGAAACCGTGCCAAAGTTGGTTTTCTTGCACGGTGGAGTTGTTGCGCATTTCACGCGCGCGTGGCGTAAGGCGCGTATCGCGATTTTGCTCCATGTTAAATCTCCTTTAGAGCAGCGCAGGCGGTTGGAAATCCCCCTCTTTAGAGGGGGAAGCGCCACAGGCGCAGGGGGTGCGAGCGGCGGCGTCTACAACGCCCCCTCAATCTCGCGCAGCAATTGCGCAATTTCCTCGCGGCGCAGCTTCATGCTGGCGCGGTTGACGATCACCCGTGCGCTGATGGGCATGATGTCCTCCACGACCTCAAGACCGTTTTCGACGAGGGTTGCGCCGGTTTCCACGATATCCACGATGCCGTGGGCAAGCCCAAGCAGTGGCGCGAGCTCCACCGAGCCGTCAATCTGGATGACCTGCACGTCCATGCCTTTTTGCGCGAAGTGGCGCTTCGCCACAGTGGGATACTTGCTGGCAATCACGCGCTGGTGATGCCCGGCGTAGAAATCCACACCAGCGGGCGCGGCGAGGGCAAACTTGCACACGCCAAAGCCGAGGTCAAGCATTTCGTAGAACCGCCCGCCGCCTTCGGCGATGGTGTCTTTGCCCACCACGCCGATGTCGCACACGCCATGGGTCACATAGGTGAGCACGTCGGCGGCTTTGGCGAGCACGACTTCATAATCGCCCATCGGCAGGATGAGCTTGCGGCCTTTGTTGTGCAGGGTTTCGCAGTTGAGCCCCATGGATTCAAACAGCGCAACGGCGCGTTTTTCCAGGCGACCTTTGGTTAGGGCGATACGGATTGGGCGCATAGGTAGCTCCTCAATATGTTGATAGTCCATTGTACCATAAAACAGCAGTAAAGTCAACCACCTGCGGTGGGCAAGTCGCTTCGCGGCTGTCTATCATAGCTCCATAAAAAATCCCACCGCGAAGCGGCATCGGTTTTTTTGGTTACTTTTTTTGCAAAAAAAGTAACACGCGCCCCTCGTCACGCCTGTGCGAGGGCATCGACTTCGATGGCGAAACCGACGGCGGCGGCGTTGCGCCCGAACTCGGCCATGAGGTTGTCGTAGCGACCACCGGCAAGGACGGTTGCGCCGGAGCCTGCGATGAATCCGCGGAAGACAAGACCGGTGTAGTAGTGCAGACCGTGCACGAGCGAGAGGTCGATGTCGATGCAATCGCACAGACCGTGTGCCTTGAGCTTCGCATAAAGTTCGGCGAGGTAGTCGAGGGCAGCAATGGCGCAAGGCGCGGTGAAGAGCTCGCGTGCGCGTGTGAGCACGTCTTCGCCGCCGAACATGGTGGGCAAAGCGAGTAGTGCCGTCGCTGCGGGGTTGTTGCCAAACGGAGCAAGCAGTTCTTTGAGCGCGGGTGCGTTTTTGCTTTCGATGGCCGTTGCAAGGTCGTCGCGCAGGGTTTCGTCTGCGCCGAGGCTTTCAGCGAGACAAGTGAAAATGCGCGCATGGCCGAGCTCGATGCGAAACGTCGGTGCACCAGCCGCACGCAACGCCTGCACCGCACAACACAGGATTTCCTCGTCGGCATCTATGCCGTGTGCGCCAAGCAGCTCCACGCCGCTTTGCATAGTTTCGTCCGCGTGACCGCCGTAAACCTGCGCCCGCCGAAACACGCTTTGGTGATAGCACAGCCGCAGCGGCAGCGGCTCACGCAGCAGACGCGTGGCGGCAATGCGCGCGATGGGCAGCGTGTTGTCGGGTCGCAGCACAAGCAAGCGACCGCGAGAGTCCGTGGTGTGATACATGCGGTCGGCCAGCCAGCCGTGCGCGTGGCGGCGAAAGACATCGTGGAACTCAAGCAGCGGCGTTGCCACCGGGCGGTAGCCGTGCTGGGCGAACACGCCCGCAAGTGCGTCGCGCACGCCGTCGTAGGCCTGCACTTCGTCGAATAAGTAGTCCCGCATGCCCTCGGGTGTGATTTTGTCGTGGCGTTTCATGGTGGTGGTCCTCCCCTGCTCCGATTTATCAAGCTAAATTGCGACAGTTTCACGAAATAACACACGGGCGGATTTGCATCCGCCCATCCTATATACTATTATACACGATTTTGTGGGTTTGTCAACCACCTGCGAGCGGGCTCGGTCGCTCTAACCCAGTTCCATTAAAATTTGGCTGTTTTAACGTTTTGTATTGATATGTAGCCCGGGTGGCGCGCCCGCCACCCCTACATGTTGCGGCTTGACACAGCCTTGCAGGAGACATCTACCTGTAGGGGCGGCGGGCGCGCCGCCCGAAACTTCAAAAACATCAATACAATTGCCTAAAAGAGCCTAAAATTTCCCACCGCGAAGCGGGTGAAAGTTTTTTGCGCTACTTTTTTTCAAAAAAGTAGCAAAGCACTAGCCCATTATCTCAAACAGGCTCATTTGCTCGCTTTGGCTCATGCCGTCGAACGCGCCGAGCTCCTCCAGCAGCGCAAACACCGGCGCTGCCACCTTGCTGCGGCGCTTGAACTCATCTTTGCTCAGGTACTCGCCGTCCTCGCGGGCTTCGGCGAGCTGCTTGGCCGCCACGTCGCCGCAGCCCTCAAGCGCTGCGAAAGGCAAACGGATCTTGCCGTCCTCGATGAGGTAGCGGGTTGCGTCAGACTGATAGATGTCCACCGGCAGAATCTCCACGCCGCGGGCAAGCATCTCGTTGAGCACTTGCAGCATGGGGATAGTGCCGCGCTCCTTAGGCGTGGCTTCACGGCGCTGCTCTTTGGCGCGGATTTCGCGCATGCGTGCCATGACTGCGCCCTTACCGTGCAGCACCGCGCGGGTGTCGATGTCCTCGCCGCGCACGGTGAGGTAGGCGGCGTAATATTGCAGCGGATGGTAGACCTTGAACCATGCCAGCCGCACCGCTGCCATGACGTAAGCCGCGGCGTGCGCCTTGGGGAACATGTACTTGATTTTCATGCAGCTGTCGATGTACCAGTCCTCCACGCCGCAGTCTTTCATGGCGCTGATGTGCTCGTCGGTGAGCTTGAACCTGGCGAGCCCTTTGCGCACAATTTCGGTGATGGCGAAGGCCATTTTGGGCTGCACGCCTTTGTGCATCAGGTGCACCATAATGTTGTCACGCGTGCCGATGACCTCGCCGATGGTGCAGGTTCCCGCTTTGATGAGCTCTTGCGCGTTGCCGAGCCAAACGTCGGTGCCATGTGACAAACCGGAGATTTGCAGCAGGTCACTGAAGCACTTGGGCTGCGCCTCGCCGAGCATGCCGAGCACGAAAGGCGTGCCCATCTCCGGCAGGCTGAGGGTGCCGGTGGGGCAGTCGATGTCTTGCGCCGTCACGCCGAGGGGTTCGGGCGTGGTGAAGAGTTCGTATAAGCGCGGGTCGCACACGTCGGCTTGCTCGATGTCGATGCCGGTGAGGTCCTCGAGGTACTTATAAATCGTCGGCACATCGTGCCCGAGATTATCAAGCTTGAGGATGGTGTCGTGCAGGCTATGGAAGTCCAGGTGGGTGGTTTTGCCCTTGCTGGCATCATTCGCCGGATATTGCACGGGGGTGAAGTCTTCGGCCACCATGTGGCTGGGGATGACCACCATGCCGCCGGGGTGCTGACCGCTGGTGCGCTTGACCCCCTCGCAGCCACGGGCGAGACGCTCCATTTCGGCTTGGGGCAAGTCTTTGCCGGTGAGCTCGATGTACTTCTTCACGTAGCCAAAGGCGGTTTTTTCGGCGAGGGTGCTGATGGTGCCCGCCTTGAAGACGTGCGTTTCGCCGAAGAGCTCCTCGGTGTAGCGGTGGGCGTGGAACTGCCATTCGCCACTGAAGTTGAGGTCGATATCGGGCGTTTTGTCGCCGTCGAAGCCGAGGAAGGTTTCAAAGGGGATGTCATGACCGTCGCGCGCCATGGCAATGGCGCAGTGCGGGCACTGCTTGGGCGGCAGGTCAAAGCCCGAGCCCACCTCCCCTTGCAGGAAGAACTCGCTGTGTTGGCATTGGCGGCACAGGTAGTGCGGCGCAAGCGGATTGACCTCCGAAATGCCTGCTGCGTAGGCCGCAAACGACGAGCCCACCGAGCCGCGCGAGCCGACTTTGTAGCCGTTGTCGTTGGAGTGCTTGACGAGCTTTTGCGCGATCATATAGAGCACGGCAAAGTTGTGCTTGATGATGGCGGCCAGCTCTTTGTCAAGCCTTGCGGCGACGGTCTCGGGCAGCGGATTGCCGTAGGCGGCTTGCATGCGCTGGGTGCAGATGTCCCGCAGGGCATCGTCGCTGCCTGCGATTTCGGGCGTGTATGTTCCCTTGGGGATGGGCTGCACAACCTCGCACAGGTCTGCGATTTTGTTGGGGTTGGTGACCACCACCTCCATGGCTGCGTCGTCGCCGAGATAAGCGAACTCGGCGAGCATGTCCTGCGTGGTGCGCAGATGCAACGGCGCTTGCTGGGCGGCATCGTCAAAGCCTTGCGCGGTTTGCAGAATCTCGCGATAGACGGCATCTTTCGGGTCGAGGAAGTGCACGTCGCCGGTGGCACACACGGGCTTGCCGAGCGCGTCACCCAAGTGGATGATGCGCCGGTTGAGCGCCTCAAGCTCTTCGTCCGGCAGCTTGAGGAAGGCGTTGTGGGCGCGCGGCATGATTTCGAGGTAGTCGTATTGCGCGGCGATGTGCAGCAGCTGCTCGTTTTCTGCGCCGCGCAACATAGCTTGAAAGAGCTCCCCTGCTTCGCACGCGCTGCCCAACAGCAAGCCCTCGCGGTGGTGCTGCAACACGCTACGCGGCACACGCGGGCGGCGAAAGAAGTGCTCGGTGTGGCTTTTGCTGATGAGCTGATAGAGGTTCTTGAGCCCTGTGGTGTTTTGCACCAGCATGGTCATGTGCATCGGGCGCGGAATCTTCGCGGCCACGCGCACGTTGCCGTGCAGCCAAGTGAGGTCGTCGGCACAGTCGGGATATCTCCCCTGCGCGATGGTGAGTAGCTCCTGCAAAATGCGCGCGGTGACGCGAGCGTCGTCATCAGCACGGTGGTGGTTGAACGCGCCGAGCCGAAAGTGCTCCGCCACGGTGTTCAGGCGATAATTTTTCAGCTCGAGCAGCATTTGTGCGAGGGTGAGGGTGTCCACACAGGGGTGGTTGAAGCTGCCGCCATGGCGAGCATACAGCGCGCGCATGAATCCCATGTCGAAGCTTGCGTTGTGGGCGGCGAGCACCGCACCTTCGCCGCAAAATTCCGCGAAGGCAAGGGCGGCATCCCATTCATCGGGCGCGCCGCGCAGCATGTCTTCGGTGATGCCGGTGAGCTCGGTGATGCGTGGCGGCAGCGGACGCTTGGGGTCGATGAAAGTCTGGAACTTGTCCACCACTTCACCGCCCGCGAGCTTCACGGCACCGATTTCGATCACACGGTCACGCTGGGCGTTGAGCCCGGTGGTTTCCACATCAAACACGACGAATTCGCCGTTGCAGGGGATTCCGCAAGCCCCCTCAGTCACGCCTTTCGGCGCGCCAGCTCCCCCGCAAGCGGTGGAGCCTTTGGCAGCTTCTTCAACGTTGCAGGTGTCGCCAGGGTCGCCCCCTCTGGGGGAGATGTCGCGCAGCGACAGAGGGGGATGGTAATTCACCACCACGTTGGGCATGTCGTCCACGTAGTAGGCTTCAAGTCCGAGGATGACTTTGATGCCGTGTTTTTCGCCGGCTTTGGCCGCTGCAGGAAAAGCTTGCGCCACGCCATGGTCGGTGATGGCCACGGCTTTGTGTCCCCACGCAGCTGCGCGGGCGATGAGCGCCGCCGGGTCGCACAGGGCATCCATCTCGCTCATGTTGGTGTGCAGGTGGAGCTCCACGCGCTTTTGCTCGGCGGTGTCTTCGGGGATGACTGCCTTTGCGGTGGCGATGGACTTCGGCTGCAGCACATCGCGCTTGCTGAACTGGTCGAACTCCACAGCCCCGCGCAGCAGCAAGCACATGCCGTCCTTGAGCTGCCCGAGCAAATCGTCGGCGTGCTCGGCTTTTTCAAACAGCTTGCAGGCAACGGTGGAGGTGAAATCCGTGACGTTGAAGGTGATGATTTTGTTCTTGCCGTCGCGGGTTTTATTGTCACGCAGACCAAACATCTCGCCCGCCACGGTGACCATGCCGGTTGCTGTTTCGGCTTGCACGATGGGCACGGGCGCGGCGGTGATTTTTGGACCAAGAAGGGGTTTGGAGTCGTCGAAAGAAAAGGGAAGGTTAGCAACGACACCCCCCTGCCCGTTGGGCATCCCCCCTCTAAAGAGGGGGGCGTTACCTACCGTCTGCTGGGCGTTGGTCAAATCCCCCTCTTCAGAGGGGGAAAGCGGCGTCGCAGACGTCGCAGGGGGTGCTTCCTCCGGCAGCGGGATGTCATCATCTGTTTCGACGGCAGGCAGGTCGAGCTTATAGCTCACGCGGCAATTCGTCGCCTTTGCCACGTTGCGGCACAGCGTTTGCACCATGCTTTCATCCATCGGCTCTTTGGCCTGCAGATGAAGATGCATGGTGCGTTGTTGGAGGTTGATTTGCGGCTGCACGAGCAGGCCTTGCGTTTCGGCGGGGAACTCCACGCCCGGCAGGCAGTCGCCGAAGAAAATCCACAGGGGAACGAATGACATATGTACCTCTTTGATGTGATGTGGGTTGCGCGTGTAGGGGCGGCAACCTGCCGCCCGTGAAGTTTTATGGCAGGTGGAAGAGGTGCGCGAGACACCCCCTGTCACTGTGGTGACATCCCCCTCTGAAGAGGGGGACTGGGGCTTGTGTCTTATGCTTTGTAGAATCGTCCACCGCGAAGCGGCTAAAGTTTTTTGCAGTTGCCACCCCCACCTGCACGCCTGCGACGTGCTTTCCTCCCCCAAGGGGGAGGCCTTGGCAACACCTACACAATTCATTAAGCGTCCACCGCGAAGCGGCTAAAGTTTTTTGCGCCACTTTTTTCAAAAAAGTGGTAAATCAAAAGTGGTAAATCACAGCCGCTCAATCTCCTCCATCAGCGCGTCCAGTGCATCGTCTTCAGCAACGCGGCGCAGCACTTGGCCGCGCGCAAACAGCGCATAACAGCCGTCACCGCCGGCCAGACCCACGTCGGCTTCGCGGGCTTCGCCGGGACCATTGACCACGCAACCCATGATGGCCACGGTGATGTCTTTGGTGCAGGCGACGAGGCGCTGCTCGGCGGCGCTCGCAAGGGCGATGAGGTCAATTTTGCAGCGGCCGCAGGTGGGGCACGACACGATGTTGGGGCGCCCCTGCACCTGCCCCAGTGCATGCAAAATGTCACGCGCGGCGGCGATTTCGTCCACGGGGTCGGCGGTGAGCGAAACACGAATGGTGTCGCCGATGCCCTGCAGCAGCAGCGCGCCGATGGCAATGTTGCTTTTGACCAGACCCATGCGTGCCGTGCCCGCTTCGGTCAGACCAATATGTAGCGGATAATCGCAGGCTTCGGCGAGCAGTTGATAGGCCTGCACGGTGCGTTGCACATGCGAGGATTTCACGGAGATGACGATGTCGCCAAAGTCGCAGGCTTCGAGGAGCTTGGCGTGATTGAGCGCACTTTCTGCCATCGCTTCCGCCGTGGGCGCGCCGTGTTTGGCAAGCAGCTCTTTCTCCAGCGAGCCGCCGTTCACGCCGATGCGAATGGGCACGCCGCGTTGCGCACAGGCACTCGCTACGGCTTGCACGTGTGCTTGTCCGCCGATGTTGCCGGGATTGAGGCGGATTTTGTCTGCACCGGCGGCGAGGCTTTCGAGCGCAAGGGTGTGGTCAAAGTGGATGTCGGCCACGATGGGAATGCTGCACTGCGCCTTGAGTGCGGCGATGGTGTGTGCGGCCTGCTTGTCCGGCACGGCGATGCGCACGATGTCGCAACCGGCGCTCTGCAGCGCATTGGCCTGCGCCACGTTCGCGGCGATGTCGTCCACGCGGCAGTTGAGCATGCTTTGCACGCTAATGCGCGCCCCCCCACCAATGACGAGGTTGCCGGCACGAACCGCGCGTGTGATTCTGCGTTGCATGGGGCCTCCGAGTGATTTTTCTCGTGTAGGGGCGGCAACCTGCCGCCCGTGAAGTTTTATGGTGTGTGGAAGAGGTGCGGGCGGCAGATTGCCGCCCCTACACGCGTTCTTGCGCTTACCTGCGTATCAACCCAATGATATCCGAGAAGGTCACGATGGCCATCAACAGCAGCAACAGCACAAGACCCACGGCGTGCACTGTGCCTTCGAATTTTTTGGGCACGGGTTTGCGCACGATGCCTTCGATGAGCACGAACACGATGCGTCCGCCGTCAAGCGCGGGCAGTGGCAGCAGGTTCATGATGCCGATGTTGATGGAAATCAGCGCGCCCAAAAATAGCAATGGGCTGAGTGCTTGTGCGAGGCTTTGCCCGGCGGCGATGCCCTCCTGCACGCCTTGCGCACCGTCGCCGACCATGACGACCAGCCCCACCGGTCCTGCCATGTCGTTGAGCCCAAACTGACCGGTGACCAAGTCAAACAGGCTCAGCCACACCAAGCGCGTCATGCTGGCGCTGCGTGCGAATGTTTCGCCCAGCACACGCCCAACGCTACGCGGCGCTCCGGCTTGGCTGAAGCCCAGGAAATATCCGTAAGTGCCGTCAACACGCGGCCATTCCCGCAGCTGCAGACCGGGCAGTTCAACGCGCTGCCCATCGCGGTTTACCACGAGGTCAACGGCGCTCATGCCGCCGCGAAAATACAAAAAATCAATGTCGATGTGCGACAGCACACGCCGCCCATTCACATGGGTGATCGTGTCACCCGGAAGCAGACCTTGCGCTTGCAGCGTGGGGATTTGCGGCACGGCTTCTTCGCCGTCTTCGAGGTATTCCTGTGCCGCAGGAGGCGACCAAATTGCGCCCACCGTGGTCGTCGGCATCATCGGCGAAGCCGCCACCACCACGCTCATCATCACCACGCCCAGCAGCAAATTCATCAGCGCCCCGGCGACCAAAATGGTGAAGCGCCGCCAGGGTTTCTTGTTCACGAACGCGCGTGGGTCATCGCTTGGACCTTCGTCTTCTTCCATCAGGCAGCTGCCGCCGAAGGGAATGGCTTTGAGGCTAAACAGCGTTTCGCCGCGTTGCTTCTTCAGCAGGCGCGGACCCATGCCAATGCTGAACTCCACGACCTTCACATCGTTGGCGCGCGCAGCCCAGAAGTGGCCGAGCTCGTGCACCAAGATGACCAGACCGAAGAATAAAATGCCCACGAGGATGGACAGGATAGTGGTTAGGATGTTGATGGCGGTTACCTCACTTTAATGCGTAATTCGTAGTTCTTTTTTGAAAAAAGAACCAAAAAACTTTAGCCGCTTCGCGATTGATTTTTATGCACATTCAATTAGGCAAAGTCAGTTTTTTGCGTCGCAACGTAATCACGTGCCGCTTCATCCGCCGCGAAAATGTCGTCTAAATTGCGCGGGTCACCAGCGGGTGCGGCGAGCATGGCTTGCTCCACGGCGGGGGTGATGTCTAAAAAGCGCAGCTTGCCTTGGCGGAACAATGCGTTGGCTTGCTCGTTCGCGCCATTAAGCGCCGCACACGCCAGACCACCGCGCCGGAACGCTGTTTTGCACAGCTCGATGGCGGGGAAGGTGGTGTGGTCAACGGCTTCAAAGGTTAGCTTGCCCAGTTCGGTTAGGTTCAACCGTTGCGCAGGCGCGGGCAGCCGGGCAGGATACGTCAGCGCGTATTGGATAGGCAGTTGCATATCCGGCGCGCCCAGCTGCGCCAGCACCGCACCATCATTGTATTCTACGAGGGAGTGCACTATGCTTTGGCGATGCACCACCACGTCGATGTCATCCACGTGCACGCTGAACAGCCACGCGGCTTCGATGACCTCGAGACCTTTGTTGAACAGCGTTGCGCTGTCCACCGTGATTTTTGCGCCCATGTTCCAGGTGGGGTGCTGCAGGGCATCGGCTGCAGTGACGAGAGAAAGTTGCTCTCGTGTTTTGCCGAAAAATGCGCCGCCGGATGCGGTGAGGATGAGTTTATGTACCCCCACCGTCCCTGCGGGACACCTCCCCCAAGGGGGAGGCTCCAACGTTGTGCGTGAGTCGCGCTTTGCGTGGTCAGGTATGGAAAGACGCTGCTCAAAATTGTGCTGTTGGCTAATGCCTCCCCCTTGGGGGAGGTGGCACTGCGCAGCAGTGTCGGTGGGGGTCAAGCACTGAAATATCGCCGAGTGCTCGCTGTCTACCGGCAGGATGGGCAAGCCTTTTGCTTTCGCCAGTGCCATCACCAGCGAGCCGCCAGCCACGAGGCTTTCTTTGTTCGCCAGCGCCACGGGGTTACCGGCTTCGAGCGCTGCGATGGTTGGACGCAGACCCGCGATGCCCACAATGGCGTTGAGCACGATGTCGCAGGGCATGGCGGCGCAGGCAGCGACGGCTTCAGCATCACCGCAGGCGAAGTGCTTGACGCCGAACTTGCGCGCTTGTTCGTGCAGCAGGGCTTCGTTTGAATGCGCGGTGAGGGCAACGACCTGCCAGCCGAGGCGATCGATCACCTGCAGGGCTTGCACGCCGATGCTGCCGGTTGAGCCGAGGATGGTGATGCGTTTCATAAAAATATCGTTCCATTGTAGGGATAGCGCCCCAGCGCTGTCCGGGATTTTGATGAGCACTGCGGGACGCGCTGGGGCGCGTCCCCTACCAAACAAGGTTAGTTTTTCGCCAACACCCACGCTGCGATGTCATCGAGGACTTCGGGCACAACGTGTTGCGGCTTGCTGTATTCCGCTTTGGCTTTGTTGATTTTGCCGTGCACCACAGGCATGAACACATGGTTGAGTCCAGCGTACAGCTTGAAGGTTGCGTCGGGGTGGTTCGCCAGAATGCGCTGGTACTCGTTGAAGTCGTGCTCAACGGAGACATGGAAGTCGCCGTCGCCCTGCATCACCAGCACCGGCACGGTGCAGCCGCGCAGATATTCCTCCACGGTGGTCTTGCCCAAGTCCTTCAGGTAGTACATCCGATTGAATTTGTTGAGGAACGGCGTGCGCTTGGCTTCTTCGTCGTCCATGTCGTACAGACCGTCAAGGCTCGCGTGGAACTTGGCGATTTGCTTTTGCACAATCCCTTTGAGGATGCGCGGCACTTGCTCAACTTGCTCTGCACCTTGCGCTTTCATCACGTCTTCAAGGCGTCGCGGCGTGCCGGCGAGGATGATGAGCCCCGCAAAGTTGCCGCCCTCGGCGTGAATGCGCGGTGCGATAGCACCGCCCAGGCTAAGCCCGGCGATGAACACGCGCGCGGGGTCGATGCGAGGGTCGGCGCGCAGGATGTTTGCGGCGAGCAGGGCATCTTCGATGCTTTCGTGCCAAATGGTGAGGTCAGCGGCGGCGGCTTTGGCCTGCTGCTTGGTCATCACCCAGGTGCGTTTGTCGTAGCGGATGCTGGCGATGCCGCGCGCGGCGAGACCCTCGGCCATGTCTTTGAACGGGCGAATGGCATAGATTTTGCTGTCCATGTCACTGGCACCGCTGCCGTGCACGAACACCACGGCGGGGCAGGGCTCGGCGGTATCGGGCAGGGTGAGCATGCCATTGAGCGGATAGTCTGTGCCCTTGCCGACGATGATGTTTTCTTGTGTCATGTGAATTCCTCCTAATCTAAGTTACAAGGCATACAGTGTGCTGAGAATTGCCCACATGGTCGGTGCGACCAGCAAAAAGCTGTCGAAGCGATCCAGCGCACCGCCGTGGCCGGGCATGAGTTTGCCGAAGTCCTTGATGCCGAGGTTGCGTTTGAGGGTGCTTGCCAGCAAGTCGCCGATGATGGCGATGGGGCAAAGAATCAGCGATGCCACGCCCACCAGCACAAATTCCAGCAGACCGATGGTCTGTTCAATCAGCGGGATGAATGCTGCCAGCAACAGCAGATTGAGCACCACTGTGCACAGCACGCCGCCGATGGCACCTGCCCAAGTTTTGTTGGGGCTGATGTTGGGGCAAAGCTTGCGTTTGCCAAAGGCTTTGCCAGTGAAGTAGGCCATGGCGTCCGTCATCCACGCGCAGGTGAGCACAAGCAGCACCATGAATGTTGCAAAGCCGGGGTTATCCGCAACCAGTTGCACGGGGTAGCCGAAGGTGGGCGAAAACAAAAAGTAGTCGCGCACCAGCAGCAGCGTGGCGGCGGCCGAGGGCACAACGATGCTGGCCATGGCGGCGAAGATCAGCTGCTGGAATGTGGTTTTCTTGAACTGCGCCAAGAAGAGCACGATGAGCACAAGCCCCAGCGCCATGAGCAGCGGGAACATACCCAGCCCGAATGGGCGAAGCTGCGGCCAAGCCATGAGCAGCAACGTGAGCGGCGCGGCCACAGTGGCCACGATGAGCAGGGCTTTGTTTTTGAGTTCTGTGACCTTGCACAGCTCAAAGGCCGCGAGGGCTGAAACGAGCATCAGCAGCCCATCAACGATTGGCCAATGGATGAAGATGAGCGCAGGAACGGCGATGCCCACGCCCACCAGTCCGGCCAGGATTTTTGTTTTCATGTGATTCTCCTTTACCCCCACCGCCCCTTTCAGGGGCACCTCCCCCAAGGGTGAGGCTTCAACCAAGCGGGATGAATGTTGTGAGATGTTTTGTTAGCAAACACGTTGCGCAAAAACAGCGCAGATGCTCTATGCCTCCCCCTTGGGGGAGGTGGCGCGAATGCGCCGGTGGGGGTTCATTTAAACCCCACCAAACCGCCGGCTACGCGCCGCATAGTCCGCCAGGGCGCGGTCAAAGTCGGCGGTGCTAAAGTCCGGCCACAAAATATCGCTGAACCAAAACTCTGCATACGCGCTTTGCCACAGCAAAAAGTTGCTGAGCCGTTGCTCACCGCTGGGGCGGATGATGAGATCCGGCGGCGGCTGCCCGGCGGTGTGCAGGTGCTGCTCGATGTCTTGCTCGGTGAGCGTTGTGGCATCGCGCTCCCCTGCTGCGCAAGCTTGCGCCAACCGCTTGGCTGCGTGCAGAATCTCCTGCTGGCCGCCGTAGTTGATGGCGATGTTGACCACGGTTTTGTTCTGCATGGCAGACTCGGTTTGCATTTCGTCGATGAGCGCGAGAATGTCCGCAGGCAGCAACCCGCCGGGGCGCAAGTCACCGATATAGCGGATGCGCCAGCGTTTTTGCTCATTTTCGGCACGGCGACGCTTGGCTTCGCTCAACTGGCGGCGAAACAGCGCCATGAGGGCATCCACCTCGCCTTGCGGGCGCGCCCAGTTTTCCGTCGAAAAGGCGTAGAAGGTCAAGTGGGCGATGCCGAGGTCGGCGGCGTGTTCGCAGATGCGCTCAAAGGCATCCACGCCGGCACGATGCCCCTCACTGCGCGACAAGCCACGCTGCGCCGCCCAGCGGCCGTTGCCATCCATGATGATGGCGACGTGCTGTGGCAACGCAGTGACTTGTTTAGTAGCGCGCTGTTGCATTAAGTTCTCCCAAAATGAGTAGTTGAGCACAGCGAAGCGAGAGAGCCCCACCGCAGGTGGTCAAGCATCAAAGTTCCATGATCTCTTTTTCTTTTGCGGTGGCAAGCTGATCGATTTCTTTGACGAACTTGTCGGTGATGTCTTGCAGTTTTTTTTCATCTGCCTTCAAGTCGTCTTCGGTGATTTCGCTGGCTTTTTGCGCTTTTTTGAGTTTTTCCAGCGCATCGCGGCGGGTGTTGCGAATGCTCACCTTGGCGGCCTCGGCCAGCTGTTTGATCTGCTTGGCGATGTCGCGGCGGCTGTCTTCCGTCAGCGCCGGAAAAGCCATGCGGATGATGCGACCATCGTTTTGCGGGTTAATGCCGATGTCGCTGGTTTGGATGGCTTTTTCGATGAGCTTGATGGTGCTAACATCCCAAGGCTGGATGGTGAGCAAGCGAGCTTCGGCCACGTTGATGGCTGCCATTTGCGAGATGGGCGTGGGTGTGCCGTAGTAGTCCACACGCAGTTTATCCAGCACGGCGGGGTTGGCGCGCCCGGCACGGATAGCGGCGAACTCGTTCTTCATCGCGTCCACGCTTTTGCTCATTTTCTCTTGTGCGGGTTGCAAAAAATCGTCCATGGTGTCCTCCAGTTGAAAGTATATATGTGACATAGTATTAACGAAAGCGTGAAAAAAGCATTGCTCGGTGTTTTCGGCGTATAGCAAAGCCGCCCTACCCAAAAGCAGGGGCTTTGCACAGCGCTTTGGTTGAAATTATGCGGCGTTAACGTGATTGACAATAATCACAATCACCACAGTCAGAACAACTGCAGCCACGGCAAAGATGATGCCGCCCCAAATGACGCTCGAACGCACATTGCGCCACACCACGCGGATGATGCATGTGCTGTCATCAGCGCCGCAGGCGGAAAGTTGCGCAGGCGAAAGACCGTCAATGAGGCGTTGGGCGATGCTGTCTGCCCAGCCGGTGAAGGTGTCAATCAGCCAGTTGCCGGTGGGCGGGCTTGCAACAACTTGTGCGTTGTTGGCCACGGCGGGCACAGCCAGACCAAAGGCTAGGGCGATTGTTAGCACCAGTGCCAACAGGCGTTTTGTGTGTTTCATACGTAGTCCTCCTCTAAGTTATATCTTCACAGCCGCAGCTGTAATGAACGAAAAGCAATGCACGCCTGGGAGCGAACACCAGAAATTCTCTTGTTACCACCATAGCCCGAACCTTAACTCCGTGCGAGAGGGAAACAGGAGATTGAGAGCAGCAAGGCCTATGGTTAGTGCGATCAACGCAATGATAAGTGGCACGCGCAACAAATTCCAGATGGGGCGAAAAATGTTCTGAATGAGTTGAACGAACCGTTGCCACAGCGTGGGAGGACGTTCTTCAACGCGAATCCGTACGGTCTCGCTTGCTACCACACGGCGTTGACTCCATGGCAGGTGGCTATCATTGGCGTTGTATACTCTCACGTGATATTGTAGCACACCGGACGTGGCGCGTGCATCAGTTGTGCGCGTGTAGGTCGCTTGTGTATGATTAACTAAAACCGATGAGCCTCGCATCCATTGGAATGCCACGGGGTCACCGTTTGGGATGTATGCCTGCACAGAAAGCGTAAATGTTTCGCCTGCCACAATGGTAAATTCGAGCGGGGATGGTTGCTGGGTAATCACCGGCGTGCCGGCTGGCACATCATTTGCCGCGGCTGGCACAGCAGCAATGCTGCCCAGCACCAGCATGGCGAGCAAAATCGCCAAGAGTTTTTTCGCGTGTTTCATGTTTGTCGCTCTCCAATTATGAATTATGAATTATGAATCAGCCACAACCGTGCCCACGTTCTCGCCCTGCAGCGCGCGCAAGATATTGGCGGGGTCGGCGAGGTTGAACACCAGCATGGGAATGTTGTTGTCGCGGCACAGCGCCGCACAGGTGGCGTCCATCACGTTCAGGCGTTGCTCCAGAATGGCATCGTGCGTGAGGGTGTCGTACTTGATGGCATCGGCGTGCTTGTTGGGGTCTTTGTTGTAGATACCACTGACGTTGGTGGCTTTGAGCATCACGCTTGCGTCAACTTCGGCGGCACGCAACGCCGCAGCGCTATCGGTGGTGAAGAACGGGTTGCCCGTGCCTCCGCCAAAGATGACCACTTTGCCGGCTTCCATGGCCTCAATGGCTTTCCATTTGTCCACGCAGTCGGCCACTTGGGGCATCACGCAGGCGCTTTGCAGCAGCGTGGGTTGGCCGAGCCACTCCAGAGCATCGTCCAGCGCAAGGGAGTTCATCATCGTGGCGAGCATGCCCATTTTGTCTGCCCAAACGGCGCACATGTCGCCGCTGGTGCGTCCGCGCCAAAAGTTGCCGCCGCCCACGACGATACCCAACTGCGCGCCTGCGTCCACGCAAGCTTTGATGGCCTCGCAGATAGGGCGCATGGTGGCGGGATTAATGCCCGGCGTGCCGCCGCCCAGCACCTCGCCGGACAGCTTGAGAATCGCACGGGGGTATTTTAATTGGGACATGGGTTGCTCCTTGTTCCCCCACCGTCACGGCTATCGCCGTGCCACCTCCCCCAAGGGGGAGGCATCAACCGGGCGGGTCTATTTTGCAAAGATGTTTTTCAAATCAGCGCAGACATGCGGTGCCTCCCCCTTGGTGAACCACCCCACGAAACAGGTTTCGCGGGGGCCCCGGAGGGGAGGTGGACGCTTGTGTCCGGTGGGGGTTGAGCCTACAGCTCCACTTCCTTGCCCGCATCGCTGCTGCGATACAGCGCATCGATGATTTTGCTGGACATGATGGTGCGGTCGATGTGCGCTTGGTTCAGTTCGCGCGTTTGCACGCAGTCAATGAACGAATCCACCTCAATGGCGTAGAAGTTGCCCGCGTCGAGCTCGTCAATGTCTTCGGTGATGAGTTTGCCGTCGCTAAACGTAAAGTACGTGAAGTCGCCGCAATAGTTCAGGCGAATGCCGCCTTTGTCGCCCATGAAGTCGATGAACGACTCCGTGTGGCCGATGTTTTGCGCCCAAGCGCCGTTGAAGGTGATGGTTGGCCCTTCGGTGCGCACCATGCCGGTGACGGAATCATCCACGTCGTAGGTGCCGTCGAGGTTCATGGTGCGGTCGGCCCACATTTTTTCATAGGCGTAGTTCTTCATGTCCACACCCAGCTTGCTGAAGGCTTGACCGGTGACGTTCTTCACCTCGGGTTCGCCACAGCAATACAGAATCAAGTCAAGGTAGTGCACGCCCCAGTCAATCAGCGCGCCGCCGCCGGAAATCGCCTTGGTGGTGAAATCGCCGCCCAAGCCGGGGATCGACCGATGCGCACGAAAGCTGGCATACACGTGAAACACTTCGCCGAGCTTGCCGTCTTCAATCATTTGCTTCACGGCGTTGTTATACACGCCAAAGCGGTTGACCACGCCGATGTTCAAAATCCTGCCGGTTTCATGGCAGACTTTTTGCATCTCAAGCGCTTCAGGCAGGGTGCGCGCGGCAGGTTTTTCGCACAGCACGTCTTTGCCGGCGCGCATGAAGTCGATGCTGATGGGCGCATGGCTGTTGTTGTGTGTGCACACCGACACGCAGTCGATGTCTTCTTTATCCAGCAACTCTCTGTGGTCATACACCGCCGTGCCGCCGTATTCCTTGGCCATTTCGTCGGCGCGCTCGGGGATAATGTCGCAGAAATAAGTGATGTTAACGTTGGGGTTTGCCACATATGGCGGGATGTGCGCACCTTTGGCGATGCTGCCGCAGCCGATGACTGCTACGTTGATTTTTTTCATGGGCATTGTTCTCCTAGTTTCACGATATTTTAAACTTCGTCCATATTATAGCATAACTTCACAGAAAAGTAAAGAGCAAAATCTGACTTTTTTGCGCGTGGCGAAGAACGTGTTGCGAGGCAGCAAAAAACCGCCCAAACGGGCGGCAGTTGCGATGTAATTCTACCTGCGTGCACAAACCGGGCAGTTTTGCGCGCAACTAAGCACAGCAAGACTCTGCCCTGCGGTGGGGATTTCTGCGATGGGTATGTTCATGCCGCCGTCCATGACGTAGGTGGTGTCGGCGCAGGGGTCGCTGATGTAAACGAGGTGGGTGTGGGTGTTCACCGCCAGCTGCGCAAAGCAGTGGCACGTGGATGGCGCGATGTCTAGCGTACCAACTTGCTCAAGGGTGCAGGTGTCATAAACCAACACGGCGTCGCGCGCTTCGTTGATGACAAACAACAGCCCGATGGCGGGGTTCAGCGCAAGCGTGACGCCGCCCCCCGGCGGGTGAACGCTTTGCACAAGGGTGTTGGTTGTGCTGTTCATCACGGCGATGCTGCCGTCGTCGCGCAGGGCATAGATGCGGTTGTCGCAGTGGTTGACCAGAACATCACGCACGCCGGAGTCGCCCGGCAAGATGATGTGGGTGAACACTTGGTTGCTGTTGCTGTTGAGCACGGGAATCTCGCTGGTGTGGTTGGCGACATAGACCAAATTGGTGCGCGAATGAACCGCCGCAGCCACCGGACAGCCACCCACACGCACCAAGTCCATCAAGCTGTTGTGAAAGCCGTTGACCACAGCGAGCTTGCCGCTGTCCGGCTGGGGGATGTACACACGGTGGTTGTTGGGGTTGACGGCCAGGCGGAGGGAATCTTGTGCGGGCACGCAGGTGTTGCGGCATTCTTGCAGGGGGATGCAGCCGAGCTGTTGCAGGTTGTTGGTGCTGAGCACCGTGAGCGCGCTGCCTTGCTCGTTTGCCACATAGAGTTTGCACAAGTCGCAGTCAATGGCGATGCCTGCGGGGCAGCGCACTTGTGTGCAGGCAACGGTTTTGTTGGTGTCGGGGTCAACCACGCGCAGCGCGCCGCAATTGTCGGCAATGAACAGGTAGGCGGGGGTTGGTTTGCAGGTGTGGTGTGCGGGTTGCGGGCAGCAAAAATCAAAAGCCCCCTGCGCGGGCGCGCGTGGCAAGTGATGTTGGTGATGTAATGGGGGCATGAAGATACTCATTTCTATCAGAGGTTCTCGTGTCATTTTATGCGCCAATGGCATAGGATGTCACCTGCGGCGGCGCGTTCGTTGCGCCTGCATATTTAGGCTTGACTTCCCCTGCCCTATCCTGTATAATAACAAGTAGTAGTTTTTGGAAAGAGGGGTTGCGCATGAAAAACGCGTTGAAAAGTTTGGATGCCCGCCTAGAAGCGAAAATCCCGGAGATATGGAAGTTCATCAAATGGTGCATTGTGGGCGGCTTTGCCAACGCAGTGGACATTGGCTCGTACTACATCATGCTTGCGCTGATGAGCGAGGCTTTCCAGCGCGCGCCCATTGGCGGCCCGTTGTGGTGGCAGAACTTCTTAAGCGCCATCGGGCTTGACGCAGGGCTGGGCATCTTCATTGCGTTTCTGGTGTCCATCACATTGGGCTACATTGTGGCGTATATCCTCAACCGAAAAGTGGCGTTTAAGGCCAACAACGGCATTGCGCTAAGCTCGGTGATCTACGCCGTGAATGTGCTGGTGGTGATTGTGGTGGGCTCGTGGTTTGGCACGTGGTTCACCATGTGGCTGGTTAACCGCGGCGCATCGGCAGCGTTGATTGCCCTGCTGCCCAAGCCGCTGCAGGTGGTAATCCCCATGACGTGGTCGTATCCGCTGAACCGCTTGATTGTATTTACTCGAAAGAAGGAACGAAGTGATGACAACACCGACACCGCAGACAACTCCCCCAGCGTCGCCGACGCAGGAGAAGACACCCTGGCTGGATAACCACGCCTTTGCCCGCAACCACAAAGAGCTTTGGACGTTTCTCAAGGCCTTTGGCACGGGCTTGGTTGGTGCGCCGTTTGAGCTGGCGAGCTATTTGCTGCTGGCCAACTGGCTAACCAGCCGCAGCGTGACATTCTTGCCGAACTTCTTCCTGTTTGACTTGATTTTGCGCAACGCTGATCAATCCACCACGCACACACCGGCGGCGCTGGTGTATGCCTTCATTGTGTCCACGATGATTGGGCAGACGATCACCTTTGTGCTTAGCCGAAAGTATGCGTTTCGCGCCAACAACAACGTGGCACTGGCGACGTTCCTCACGCTGGTGCTGATGTTTGTGACGATCATCGCCAACGGCTTTGTTGGGCCCGCAATTGTGATGGCGGTGGGTCGCAGCGGTCTTGGTGAAGGCGCAGTGCAGACGTTGAGCAAGATGTTGAGCATGCTGGTGAGCATGGCGTGGCGCTATCCCACAGCGCGGTTTTTGATTCACCGGGTGGTGGGGAAGAAGAATGCGTAATTCATAATTCGTAATGCGTAATTGGGTTGAGCGAGACACCCCCTCAAAAGAAGGGGGGCGGGGATTAAGCGGTGAACGGCAGCAAAGTCGCCTTCCTCAGTCACGCGCGGCGCGTGCCAGCTCCTTCCAGAGGAAGGAGCTAAGGATTAGACGG
>Ga0209755_10000419_pt1 | contig 78671 bp, 65 predicted proteins | sample TergutCo191P1_FD_187301 | JGI IMG/M metagenome (GOLD analysis project Ga0209755, IMG submission 187301) | Cornitermes sp. P1 segment gut microbial communities from Petit-Saut dam, French Guiana - Co191P1 (SPAdes) (version 2) | ecosystem: Host-associated > Arthropoda: Insects > Digestive system...
GGGGGGGGGGGGGGTTACTTTCAGGTGTAGATGAACAGGCTGAGTATATGGAAGATAATAAGATTGTTAGAAAAGTAAAGATATTAAAAAATTGCCGATTTTTCATAATTTAATTAGTAAATTATTAACAGTAACTTGTCAAGTATAAAAACACAATAAAAATTGAAATTTTTCTTATTAATGTTTATAATTATAAATAATGCTGTAAATTAATCAGGTTAACGGGATATTCTTTAAAAACCGGAATTATATTAAAAGGAGTTATAACATGGCAGAAAAGAAAACGGGTAAAAAACAGGTATCCGGCAAGAAAACAGTAAAAAAACCCGCGGCAAAGAAAACCGCAGCAAAAAAGCCTGCTGTTAAAAAAACTGTAGCTAAGAAACCGGCGGCGAAGAAACCGGAAACAAAAAAAACAACGGCAAAGAAAGCTGCTGTAAAAAAACCGGCTGTAAAAAAACCGGCTGTAAAAAAACCGGAAACAAAAAAAACAACGGCAAAGAAAACTGCCGCAAAAAAACCGGTTGTTAAAAAACCGGAAATAAAAAAACCTGCGGCAAAGAAGGCTGCCGTAAAGAAACCGGTGGCGAAAAAGCCGGAAGTGAAGAAACCTGCCGTAAAGAAAATAGCGGATAAGAAAACAGCTGTAAAAAAGCCTGCAATAAAAAAAACATCCGTTAAAAAACCAGAAGAGAAGAAAAAACTAATAAAAAAAACCGCTGATATTATCAGCAGTAATAATAAACAAAAAAAGCCGAATGTTAAGTCCGCGGTAAAAAAATCATCTGAATGGGTGTCGGTAGCTGAATTCCGCGATGGTTTGAATTTTAAAAGCTCAGCTTTAGCCGCAAAAGGCGCTTCAATGCAGAAAACTGCGTCATCACGCGCCGGTGATAAAGACGGGAGCGGATTAACAGATAAAGATATTGCCGCTCTTTATTTAAAGCAGGAGAAGTACAATGAGCTTGAAACTCTCTGCAAATATAAGCTAAAAGAAAATGAAGCCAGCGATACTCCTTTTTGGCATGAAACATTAAGCGATGTTTACTGCCACTTCGGAAAATGGAAGGATGCAATCGAAGCAAATAAAAAAAGAACCGCGGTTTTCCCGGATGATTGGTCAGCATGGAATACGCTTGCCGCAATATACGCTGTGTTAGGTGATTACAAGAACGCCGCGGATACATTAAAAAAAGCTGAAGGAAAGATCAATTGGGATATTCCATATGACGAACCTGATATGGATAAAGAGCCTCCTATGTATGAGGAATTTTTTGCGTACAGTAAAGAAGGAGATCCTTCGTCATTCAGCGGTGTATTCTGGCCGAAGAATGCCATGTTTACACTTTATCCAAAAATCCTTGAAAAAGCTTCCAAATCCGTTTTTGGCTGGTATTCGCTTGCTAAATTTTTCGGCGACAGCCTTCATTATTTCTATGAAGCCGCTGATGCCATTGAAAAAGCGGTAAATTTAAAGCCTGACTGGAAACCCGCTCTGGCATATCATGCGCAGATGCTGTCATTTTCTTTTAAAATGAATATTGACGACGGGTACTTTAAAGAAACAGAACAAAAAGAAAGAGAAAAAAAACGGAAACAGGAACTGGGCGTCAAGGCGAAAGAAGCTTATGAAAAATGGAGAAAAGTAAAATAAAGTAAATAAAATTAACACAGAATTGCCGAGAGACTTTGAACCCGATCGCCGGTTCGATGTCTCAAGGCAGTTTCCTGTTAAAAATAATTTCCGGTTTTTTCTGCGCTAGAAAATAAATAATTTCATTTTATAGTAACCGCTTCTTACTCTGTATTCGTTTCTTGTGTCAGGGCCGCAAGTCGCCGTTCCGACTCCGCGCTGGGCGATATCAATATATAGGTAAAAGCGGTCCTGCGAAAGATCGATTAAATCGCAGGTGTGCATGGCTTCCCACATATTTTCCCGGCTGTAACTTGAACAGCTTATGTTTACAGGATTTAAAGCGGCGATTGTAATATTTTTATTAATCTCTTCATTAACCAGTGTAAAATTTCTAACACCGCTTCTGTTCCCGTTTTCCTGCGGCACAATATACTGCGTTTGTATATCTTTTATGGAATGTTTGTAACGGCCAAGGAAAGCCGCTTCTTTTCGATCCGGGTATGATTCATGCGGCCCGGCTCCAAACCATGAAATTTCTTTATAGGACGCGGGAATCTCCGCCATTATTCCAACGCGCGGTAGTTCGGGAAGTTTCGGATCAAGATCAAAAATTATTTCCATTGTCATAGGTTCGCCGGTAGCGTTGCCTAAAATATATGAAAACGTTCCAAGCCCCGGTTCATTTTTATAATGACTAAACTCAGGCGCAGCTTTCTCTCCGGCAAGCAGCGAAGCGGTATAACGGCGCGCCTGATAACCGTCATGGAAAATTTTTTCTATTTCTTCATTTCCTGTTTTTATGCCAAGAAGATCAAGATCGAGCCAGGGGAACATCGCTTTATTTTCGTAGTAAAATGAAAAAGCGGGATCGCCTCTTAAGTTTATATATGTTTTTAATCCGTCGTTCTGCGTCGGAACCCTGAATAATGAAGGTTTAATTATATAAGGAATATTGAATAACAATTCAGGTTTAGAAAGGTTTTGGCTTGAATTAACAAAAATTATCTGGGGATTTTCCCTTAATACATGCTCCGCCTGACCTAGTACGTGTCCTTTGCAAGCCCATGGCGTATCTTCTTTTAATATAAAATCGGCGTGAAATATAACAGAGCCTTTTAACGGAGGATTATTCAAATTGTCTTTTAAATTGATTTTAATTTCTTTTTTTTCTCCCGGTTTAAGCGGAGGAAGATCAATAGTTTCCTCTTTTAATATTTTTTCAATTCCGGAAATATTCATAGAATTTTCGTGGAAAATTTTATATCGCATAACAAGATGATCCAGTGTTGAAAAATCATACCGGTTTTCAAGCATGAATGTTAAATATTTATTCGGAACCGCTTTCAGCCTGACAGGAGAAAAAATCTGTTTACATTCCGCCATCGCCGGTTTAAGGCTTTTGTCAGGGAAAAGAAGGCCGTCGCAGATAAAATCAAGATCGGAAGGCTTATCGCCGAAGTCACCGCCGTATTTCCAGTATTTAACTCCGTTAGGTGCAAATGCTTCAAACCCCTGATCCGTCCATTCCCATATAAAGCCTCCCTGAAGGCCCGGGTGACTCTCGATTGCCTTCCAGTAATCGGCAAGGCTTCCGTTGGAATTTCCCATCGCGTGCGAATATTCGCACATTATTAAAGGCCTTTCGTCACCGCCGTTCACGGCGTAATTTACAATATTTTCGATCTCAGGATACATCGGGCAGACGATATCTGTAACTGTTTTTCCCTGCCGCCATGCTTCAAGCGTGCCTTTTTTTCCGCGCATCGCTCCTTCGTAATGCAAAGGCCGCGAATTGTCATAGCTTCGAATCCACGCCGCCCCCGCTTCATGATTGCTTCCCCAGCCGCTTTCGTTGCCAAGCGACCAGACAATAACCGACGGATGATTTTTATCGCGCTCCGCCATTCTTTGCATGCGGCTTACAAATGAATATAACCACATCGTATCGTCACATAACTGATTCCAGAAGCAGTGACATTCGATGTTCGCCTCGTCCCATAAATATATCCCGTAACGGTCGCACAGTTCATACCAGCGTTCATCATCGGGATAATGGCTTGTCCTGACAGCGTTAAAGTTATGCGATTTAAGTATTTTTATATCACGTAACATTGATTCTGTGGAAAGCGTCTTGCCGGTTATCTCGTCATGTTCGTGGCGGTTAACGCCTTTTATATACAAAGCCTTTTCGTTTATTAAAAGCCTGCGTTTGTCTATTTTTATATTTCTAAAACCTGTTAAAAAAGCGCAGCTTTCATAAAGTTCTCCGTTACGGCGTAGCTCTAAAGAAAGCACGTAAAGATTCGGCTCTTCGTGCGACCATGCGTCAGGGTTATCAAGAATCAGTTCAGCTTCCGCTTTGTTGGAGTTAAGGCGGTAATCAGCGTAAAGTTCCATGCTGCCGCTAACAAGCGCGCCTTCCTTTAGTAAAATTTTTACAATGTCTTCGGCGTCCTGCGCGTCACAGGGCAGAGAGAACGGATAAAGACTGTATTTAATTACAAACGGATTTTCTTCTTTAGCTGATTCGATTTCTCCGTTTCCAGTGCTGCGGCTTTCGGGAAGATTCCCGCTGAGCGTGACAGAGAGTTTTATTCTTCCCTGTAAGCCGCCTGATGTTTCCTGCGGAAAATCGTCAGTCTCACAGATCACGCCGGGAAGAGCTTTAATATCTTTCACATAACAACCGGATGTGGAATAGAGGTAGACGCTCCTGTGAATGCCTCCGAGCCACCATTGATCCTGATCTTCTACATAACTTGCGTCAGAGTAACGCACAACTTTAATGCACAAAACATTTTCGCCTTCGTTAATAAAAGGCGTTATGTCATATTCCTGCGGGAGGCGCGTATCTTTTCCCGCGCCTGCGAAAAAACCGTTTATATAAATGAGAGCCACGCTTTCCGCTGAACCGATATGAAGAACAACGCGGCGGTCTTTCCATGCTAAAGGAAGCGTAAATGATCTGCGGTAAAGTCCTGTAGGATTTTCTTCCGGCACATGCGGAGGAAGCGCCTGAAACGGCATCTGAACATTTGTGTAATGAGGCTTGTCAAAAAATTCTTCATAAAGAGAATTTACTTTCTGCCGCGACCATGTTCCCGGCACTTTTATTAAATGCCAGTTCTCAGCGTTATACTCCGGATTTATCCATGCGCAAAGATATGTTTCCAAATCTTCTGTAATAATTCTTTTGCCGCCTGTAACATAACTGTCGCCTGCAGGCGGTAAATCATCTTTTGGATTATTGATGAGTTTAAATTTCCACATATCGCTGCCGTCGTCCTGAGTGTCAAGACACATATAAAAAGGATTGTTTAACGAACTTTTTAAATATGGACGGTATTCAGGCCCGGCGATCGCGTCAGAAAGAGCATCCTCCATAACCGCGAACGGAATAAGCGGGCTTCTCATCGGAAGCCTGTTTATTTCCTGAATTGCGGGATTCTCCCAGAAGGGAAGTAAATTATTACTCATTTTTAGATGATGATGATCGATTTTGATGTTGTCAAGATACATGGTAAAAATCACGCGGAATCTTTCGGATTATTATTTGATTAATATGATAAAACCGCTTTAAAAAATTTATATAACAGAATGTTTTTTTACTGCTGTAATAAAACACAAAAATTATATATAATCCGATAACATGATAGAGGCGTTATAATAATAAATTATTGTAACATACCGGATGTAAAATCATTCTTTTTATAACCGAATTAATTTTTTTCAGCAAGGAGATATTCTGTGTTAAAAATCTTTAAATACTTAAAACCCGGAGAATGGTTTTTAGCGTTTATCAGTCTAATTTTTATTATCGCGCAAGTCTGGCTGGATTTAAAATCGCCTGATTACATGGCTGAAATCACTGTATTGGTGCAAACCCCGGGAAGCCCCTTAAGCGGCATCTGGCGCGCCGGCGGCATGATGCTTCTTTGTACGCTTGGAAGCCTTACAGCTTCTGTCATTGTCGGTTTTTTCGCAGCCCGGATTGCGGCTACTTTTTCCATGCAGCTGCGCACGCGGCTTTTTAACAAAGTTGAATCATTCTCTATGGAAGAGATCAACAGGTTTTCCACGGACAGCCTTATTACAAGATCAACTAACGATATCACGCAGATTCAGATGCTTGTGACAATGGGGCTTCAGCTGGTTATTAAAGCGCCGATAACAGCCGGCTGGGCGATTACCAAAATCGCGGGAAAAGGCGACGAATGGACATTTACAACCGGAATCGCTGTTTTAATTGTTCTTGCGCTGATCAGTTTTTTGATGATTTTTGTCATGCCTCAGTTTAAAAAAATGCAGGTAATGATAGATAAAATAAACCGCGTAACGCGCGAGAATCTTACAGGGCTCCGTGTTGTAAGAGCGTATAACGCAGAAAACTATCAGGAAGAAAAATTTGAAAGAGTTAATGCCGAACTAACCGGCATTCACCTTTTTGTTAGCCGCGCGTTAGCTGTCATGATGCCTGTTATGGGATCAATTATGAGCGCGCTGTCTTTAGCGATTTTCTGGATCGGCGCGTATTTAATTAATGCCGCCCAGGCCGCGGACAGACTGCCGATATTTTCCAACATGGTTGTGTTCTCAAGTTACGCTGTGCATGTGATTATGTCTTTTATGATGCTTGCAATGATTTTTATGATGCTGCCCCGCGCCAGCGTTTCCGCAAAACGCGTCAATGAAGTGCTTGAAACCGAACCTTCGATTATTGACGGCGGCAAAAAAGAAGGCATACAGGGAATCAGAGGCGAAGTTACTTTTAGAAATGTCAGTTTCAAGTATCCTGAAGCCGCGGATTATGTGCTTGAGGATGTGAGTTTTACAGTAAAACAGGGCGAGACTGTAGCTTTTATCGGATCAACGGGAAGCGGAAAATCAACTCTTATAAACCTTGTGCCCCGTTTTTATGACGCGTCAAAAGGAGAAATATTTGTAAACGGAGTAAACGTCCGCGATTATTCACAGGAATCGCTTCGCAATATTATCGGCTATGTTCCGCAGAAAGCTGTGCTGTTTAAAGGAACAGTTTCGTCTAACGTTGCTTTCGGGGATAACGGCAAAGACAATTACAGCGATGATGATATTAAAAAGGCGGTTTCAATAGCTCAGGCCGCGGAATTTACGGATAAAATGGAAAAGGGCCTGCTCTCTGATATTTCGCAGGGAGGAACGAATGTTTCAGGCGGACAAAAACAGCGCCTTTCAATCGCGCGCGCTGTTTATAGAAAACCTGAAATCTATATATTTGACGATTCATTTTCCGCGCTTGATTATAAAACAGACCGCGTCCTTCGAAACGCTTTAAAAAAAGAAACCGCCGATGTTACAAATATGATTGTCGCACAGCGCATCGGAACAATCATGGACGCGGATAAAATAATTGTTCTTGATGAAGGCAGAGTAGTCGGGCAGGGCAGGCACAGGGAGCTTCTTAATACTTGCGAAGTCTACAGGCAAATCGCGATGAGCCAGTTAACCGAGGAAGAACTTGAGCATCAAACAGGAGCGGCGTCATGAGCGATAATAACAGATCAGGAGAAACAGTAAGACAAAGACCTAGAGGCCCGATGGGACCAGGAATGGGAGCCGTCATTGTAAAGCCGAAAGATTTTAAAAAAACAATGTGGAAACTCATTATCTATTGCAGAAAATACCTTCCTGTTGTAATAATAGCGATGATTTTCGCGGCGGCGGGAACGGTGCTTCAGATAATCGGCCCTGATAAATTAAAGGAAATGACCGACGAGATCATGAAGGGGATGCCTCATCTTCTGAACGGAACGCCTGTGTTAGGTGCAATCGATCTAAACGCCGTAAGAAACACCGGTTTTCTTCTTGTCTTTTTTTACGCCGGTTCTACCGTGATCAATTTTATTCAGGGCTACATAATGGCTACAATCTCGCAGAAAATATCGATGAATCTGCGCACAGGCATCTCAAAAAAAATCAACAAGCTCCCGTTAAAATATTTTGATAAAACAAGTTTCGGTGATGTTTTAAGCCGCGTGACAAACGATGTTGACGCTATCGGGGTTACTATGAATCAGAGTATAGGAAGCCTTGTAACATCAATAACCATGATTGCGGGTTCTGTCATAATGATGTTCTACAACAACTGGATCATGGCGTTAACAGCTTTAATAACAAGCGTTTTCGGTTTCGCTTTCACAGCCGTTATAATGAAAAAATCGCAGAAATATTTTGTTAGGCAGCAGAAAGATTTAGGGGAAGTTAACGGACATGTAGAGGAGATGTACTCGGGGCATATCGCCGTAAAAGCGTATAACGCCGGCGCAGAGTCAAAGCGTATTTTTGAAAAAGTAAATTTTAGCCTTTTTGAGAGCGGATGGAAAAGCCAGTTTCTCTCAGGCTTGATGATGCCTTTAATGCAGTTCATCGGAAACTTTGGTTATGTCGCTGTCTGTGTTACAGGAGCGGCTCTTGCGATGAGCGGAAGAATCAGCTTCGGAGTAATTGTCGCGTTCATGATTTATATACGCCTTTTTACTCAGCCTTTGTCTCAGCTTGCTCAGGTTTTTCAAAGTTTACAGCGGATAGCGGCGGCAAGCGAGCGCGTGTTTGAATTTTACGAAGAAGAGGAAATGGCTGATGAAAGCAAAAAGGCGAATAATCCTATAAGCATTAAAGGCGATATAGAATTCCGTAATGTGAAGTTTGGTTATATTCCCGGCAAAACAGTCATTCATAATTTTTCAGCTAACATAAAAGCGGGGCAGAAGATCGCGATTGTAGGTCCGACAGGAGCCGGAAAAACAACGATCGTAAATCTTTTAATGAGTTTTTATGATCTGGAAGGCGGAGAAATTTTCCTTGACGGAATACCGATCAGCTGTGTGCCGCGGAAGTTTGTGCATGAACAGTTCTCAATGGTGCTTCAGGATACGTGGATTTTTGAAGGGACAATAAAAGAAAATATTGTATATTGCAAACAGGACGTGCCGGATGAAAAGGTAATAGAAGCGTGTAAGGCTGCCGGTCTTCATCATTTTATTAAATCAATGCCTCAGGGCTATGATACGCTGTTTAACGACAAGGTAAATCTTTCGCAGGGTCAAAAACAGCTTGTCACAATTGCGCGCGCGATGATCCAGAACGCGCCTATGTTGATCTTAGACGAAGCGACAAGTTCTGTCGATACAAGAACAGAACATTTAATACAAAAGGCAATGGATAAATTGACTTACGGAAGAACTTCTTTTGTTATAGCCCACCGCCTTTCGACCATTAAACACGCGGATTTGATTTTTGTTATGAACGAAGGAGACATCATCGAAAGCGGAAATCATAACGAGCTGCTTGCGAAAAAAGGCTTTTACGCTGACCTTTATTACAGCCAGTTTGAAAACTCAGAAAAAACATAGGATAAATCCTGCTGCGGATTTTAAATCTGATGTTTGCGGTTTTTTTAAACTCCCAGCCTGTTTTTTCTCAGCATGTCGCCTGTTGTTTGCACCGTAACAGGGCTATAAGACTGAAGGGGCATTATTCGCTCATGAACAGCGTCAATAAGCCAGTCAATCTGAGGGAAGTAAAGATCTTCCATTTCAGCCGCGGGAGTTATCCAGTTGCGGCTTCCGACAACCGTTACAGGCGCGTCAAGATAATCAAAGGCCAGAGTTTGAACGTTACTTGCAACTGTATGCAGGAACGATCCCCTTTCGCACGCGTCGCTTGCAAGAAGGAGCTTTCCTGTTTTCTTTACGGATTCAATAATTTTTTCATAGTTAAGCGGATTAATAAAACGGATATCAATAACTTCTGAGGATATTCCATGATCTTTCTCCAGCTTTTTAGCCGCCTCCAGCGCGGGATATAATGTTGCGCCGATTGTCGCGATTGTTAAATCCTTTCCCTGTTTGCGTATAACAGGCTCTCCCTCCGGCACTTCGTAATAGCCTTCCGGAACGCCGCTTTTCTCGAATTGTTCGCTCATATCATAAAGAAGCTGGCTCTCGTAAAAAATTACAGGATCGCTTCCGCGAAGGGCGAGGTTTAACATTCCTTTTGCGTCATAAGGCGTAGCTGGAAAGTATGATTTTAAACCCGGTATGTGCGCCGTAATGGCCGTCCAGTCCTGACTGTGCTGCGCGCCGTATTTATTTCCGACAGATACGCGGACAACAAGGGGCATCTTTAAAAGTTTCGCAGACATTGACTGCCACTTGGAAGCCTGATTAAAAATTTCATCGCCTGCACGTCCCATAAAATCGCAGTACATTAATTCCACAACAGCCCTTCCGCCTGACAGCGCGTAACCTACGCCCGCTCCGACAATCGCGCCTTCCGATATCGGACTGTTAAAAAGCCTGTGATACGGAAGAATTTCCGTAAGTCCGCGGTAAACAGCGAAAGCGCCGCCCCAGTCGCGGTTTTCTTCCCCCCACGCGGCCATTGTCGGATCTATCGCATAACGGTAGAGCATTGCCTCGAACAGCGCGTCACGGTACTGGAACGATTTATTCTTTGAGACCGGTTTTCCTTCTTCGTCAAAACCAAAACGCGCTTTGCCTTTAAGCGCTTTTACGCGCGGGTTTTCATCTATACTTTGAAGAAGTTCCGCCTGTCTTTCGTCAAATTTTTCGATTTTTTCGTTAGAGAACATCGCGGATTCTATAAAAGCTCCGTTTAAACGCGGCGATATTTCATCGTTAACGGCAAGTTTCACGACTTCTGTCAGCTTTATTTTTATATTTTCGCGTAACGCTTCTAGTTCGCTTCCGCTTACGGTTTTATTTTCGATTAAGTACGCTCCGTACGCTTCGATAGAATCATGTTCCTGCCATAATTTGATTTCCTCGGGAGTTCTGTAACTTGACGCGTCGGAAGGGGAGTGGCCTGAAATTCTGTAGGTGAGAGTATCAAGTAAAACAGGGCCTTTACCGTCTAAAAGAATTTCTTTTTTACGTTTGACTGCCTCGGCGACAGCAAGAGGATTGTAGCCGTCGACGCGCTCTGCGTGCATGTTCTCCGGGTTTACGCCGGCTCCGACTCTTGCCATGATGCCGTAACCCATTGTCTCGCCGGATGTCTGCCCGCCCATTCCGTAAAAATTATTAAAAAAGTTAAAGAGGATCGGGGGGGCTCCTTTATAAACTGTGTCTGCGCTTTGTTTAGGGTTTTCTGTCCATAAAGTTCTGTATTGATCCATTGCAGATAACATCATCGCTTCCCATACAGGGCCGCATCCCATTGACGCGTCTCCGATATTGGCGATAACAATCCCCGGTTTATTATTAATTCTTTTATAAAGCGCGCTTCCCGCGGCGATATCTGCTGAGCCTCCGACAATAGCGTTATTTGGCATTGAGCCAAACGGAGTGAAAAACGCGTGCATTGAGCCGCCCAGCCCGCGGTTAATGCCGGCCTTTCGCGCGAAAATTTCAGCTAACGTCCCGTAAAGGATAAAATTTTCTCCGAGATCGCGTGCGTCTTTAAATTTAATTTTCTCGGCGGCAAAAAGAGTTTCGCCTTCAAGGTAATTTTTCATAATCGCTTCAAGCTTTTTTTCGCCTTCCGCGTTCTGAGTCAGCTGCCAAACGGCGGAAAAACATTTTGCGATTATTTCCCCGTGGCTGCGGTGGCTTCCGAAAATATAATCATCTGTTGTAAGGTTTAAACACTGTCCGACAGCGGACGCTTCCTGTCCCATCGAAAGATGAGCAGGTCCTTTATGATGGTATTCAATATCGTTCCATTTTCCTTTAGTTTTAAAAGTGTTAAGCATCACTTCAAACTCGCGGATTACCGCCATGTCATGCCATACGCGGACAAGCCTTTCCTTTCCGTAAGTTTCAGATTCTTTTTTATAATCATTTTTGTACTGATTAACCGGAATATCTTTAAGTTTAAGAATTTGCGGTTTACGAACTTCCTTTGGATCTACAACAATTGATTTTGGCACTTTTTTCTCCTTAAAATTTTACTAGTCTATTTCATTTCCCACATTACGTCTTTAATTAATTCACTGACTGTAGGATGCGGGAAAATTAGCTGCTTAACATCATCGATTCTGAACTCCTGTTCAATAAGAGCGCAGGCTCCCCAGATAAACTCAGGCGCGTAAGCTCCGACAGCGTGAACGCCAAGAATGCGCTTGTTAGCTGCATCGGCGATAACTTTAACTGCCCCTGCGCCTGAAAAAGTATTCTCAGCGGCGAAACGGCCTGATACCTTCATAGGGATGCTTGCTTTAATTATATCAATTCCTTTCGCCGCGGCTTCCTGTTCTGTAATGCCGGCGCCTGCCGCTTCTGTGATTCCGTAAACAGCCCATGGGATTGCATTATAACGCATGCGGTTAGAAACGTTATGCGATTTATTTTTTTCTCTTCCGTCAAGAGAAGAGATTATATCCGCCGCTGCGACCTCCCCCATGCGGTACGCGCTGTGCGCGAGAAGGCTTTTGCCCGTAACATCGCCCGCCGCCCAGATTCCGCTTATGTTAGTGCGCATATAATCATCAACATTTACTCCGCCGCCTTTTAGGATATAGATCCCCGCTTCTTGCGCTCCCCAGTTATCAAGAACAGGGCGGCGTCCTGCCGCAAGCAGGATTAAATCAGAATCTGTACTTTCCTGTCTGCCGTTTTTATCGGAATAAAAAACTTTTCCGTTTTCTATTTTTTCTACTTTACTTGAAAGTTTAAAATCAACATCCTTCATTGCCTTGCGAAGAATAGAAGCCAGTTCCTTATCCATAAACGGGATTATTTCTTCCATCATTTCGATAACAGTTACTTTGCATCCAAGAGATGAAAAAAGCCCTGCAAACTCAATGCCGATAACGCCGCCTCCGATAACCGTAAGATTTTTCGGCACTGTGTTTACAGAAAGAAGAGCGGTAGAATCTACAACTAACGGATTGTCTTTAGAACCGGGAATCGGAGGCATTACAGGAACAGAGCCAGCGCAGACAAGGATTGTTCTTCCTTCATGAACAGTTTCCTCATTTGCTGCGTTAGGTGAAATAGATTTTACCTTTGCGGGTTTGTCGCCTGACGGCGGCGAGACAATAACGCCTCTTGCGCTAACTGTTTGCGCGCCTGTCCGCTTCATTATGCTTTCGATTCCGAAGCGAAGTTTCGCAACAACTTCGGTTTTCCAATTTTGAACAACGTTCCAGTCATAACTAACGCTATCGATCTTTACGCCGAATTTCTGCGCTTCTTTCGCGTGAACAAACAGCTTCGCTGAATTTAACAGAGTCTTTGTCGGAATACAGCCTGAATTAAGGCATGTTCCGCCAAGATGCCTCTGTTCAATCAAAAGAACTTTTTTCTTTTCTTGTCTAAGCCTTTCCGCCGCCAAATAACCGGCAGGCCCTCCGCCTATAATAATTGTATCAAACATAAAACCCTCTAATTATAATTAATTTAATTCCTGATTCAGTTTTTATTTACCCTATAGCTAAAAGCAAATCGATGTTCGCGACCGCTTCACATAACGCCTTTAGAAAACGCGCGGCAGGCGCGCCGTCAACAGCCTGATGATTAATTGTTAGACTAAAACCGATATGAGGCTCAAAGCCGCCGCAATTACAATTACCGCCCGCTTTAGCGGCTGACGGCTTCATTTCTATGCCGCATACGCCAAGAATCGCGGCTTCCGGAGTATTTAATACAGGGGTAAAACCTGTAATTCCAAAAGCGCCGAGATTTGTTACAGAGAATGTAGAACCTGAAAGTTCATCCGGCTTAATGCTTTCACCCTGACAAGCCGACGCGAGCCTTTTCGCTTCTGATGAAATTTGAGGTAGCGTCAGCAGATTACAGTTGCGTATAACAGGAACCATAAGGCCGCGCGGAGTATCGACAGCCATTCCAAGATGAACGCGCTGGAAAGTTTTTATAGTATCTCCTGTCATATGAGCGTTCATAAAAGGAAAACGCGCAAGAACGCGGCTTACTGTAAACATGATTAAATCGTTAACCGTTATTTTTAATGTCTTAATTTCATCAGGTAAAAATTCGATTTCTTTTATTCTTGAGCGGATATCCTGTAATTTTGAAACAGGCGCGCAAGCGTTAAGCGTAAACTGCGCGGTTTCCGAAAGTGATTTTAACATTCTTTGCGAAATAATTTTTCGCACTCCTTTTATCTGAGTTTCCGTTATTTCACCTTCGGGAGAAAAAGAGGAATGACTGATGTTTAAAAGTGAACCAGAACCTAAAAATGAAGAATGTGATGAAATATCGCCCGCGGTGATTCTTCCCGCGAATCCCGTGCCTTGCCGCGGAACTTTCCCTCCTGACGCTTTAGCGGCTAATGTCAGCGCCGGCCTGTTATCTAATGCAGCTAACACATCGCGTTCAATTATTCTTCCGCCCGGGCCTGTGCCTGAAAGAGCGTCTGAAGAAAGCGATTCTTTTTCGGCTAAATTTTTCGCCCGCGGAGAAATTGGAGAATGTTTAATGTCAGATGACGAATTTTGGCTGTTAGATGAAGACGAATGAGCATCATGCGATGAATGTTTTTCATGATCGTTATTTAAAGTATTTTCCTGTTTGGGGTCGCCTTTGGTATTTGCGGCAGAGCCTATATTATTAAACGCTGTTTTTTCATCCCAAGCCTCGCCCGGTTTTCCGATTACCGCAATCGGTGACATAACAGGTACATCATCGCCTTCGTTATGTAAAATTTTTAAAATAGTTCCCTCAGCGCCTGCTTGAATTTCAAAAGACGCCTTGTCTGTCTCCACTTCGCATACATTTGTTTCTTCTGCTACGATGCCGCCTTCTTTTACTTTCCAGTTTGTTATGATGCATGATTCGACTGTGTTACCCTGGCGCGGCATTATCAATATGTGTGCCATATTTACTCCTGTTATGTTTTAATTATATTAATTCCGGCTTCAGTCAATTCCATTTCCGCTTTTTCATTAAGCTCTCCGTCTGTAAGAATCATATCCATTGCAGATAACGGAAGCACGTTTATGAATCCAAACCTGCCGTACTTGCTTGAATCGGCCACCAGCACAGTTGTCTGCGCGTGCGCTTTCATCGCCTTGACAATTTCCGCGCCTTCAATGAGATGAGTGGTCATTCCTCTTTCGATTGAAAAACCGTCTGTTCCGACAAAGGCAAGGCGCACATTAACACGTTCTATTGTTTGCAGGGCAACCGGTCCTACCATTGACTCAGTTGAACGGCTGAACTCGCCGCCTGTCATTGTTATCTGCAAATTCGGGTACATCCTCGCGTAGGAAAAAACCAGAGTGGAGTTTGTAACAATGTGAACATCCTGTTTCTCGGCAAGATAACGCGCGATTAAAGAAGTGGTTGTTCCCGCCTCGATCATGATTACATCGCCGTCCTCGATCAGTTTCGCCGCCGCTTTCGCGATTGCGTTTTTGCGTTCCGGGAAAATTCTCTGCCTTTCGAGGATCATCTTGTGTATCGACGCGGACGCGCCGCCCCTTGTGCGGTTAATCCAGCCTTTATCTTCAAGTTCGCGGAGGTCGCCTCTGATTGTAACCTCAGAAAGCCCTAAATCACGGGCAAGCGCGCCAACAGAAACCGAGCCTTCGGCAGACAGCCGGTTAAGAATGATCCTTTCCCGTTCATTCAATTCAACAGTCATTATTCTTTCTCTTTCGAAACACTTTCATATCTCTTTCGATTATATAACGTTTTAATAAAAAACGCAAGTATAGAAAAATTATTAATCTATAATAAAAATCTTCTAAAACCTGTTAATTTAAGAATTATTTTATATGGTTATTGTTGTATGTTTTTCGTAATCGAAGTAAGAACCTTCAAACATATTGGAAAGCGTATTGGTTATTGATAATTTTATCAAATTGCTTCCTTGTTTCAGGATGCCGGCTGAATCTGCAAGGCTTCCATGCCACATATAAGGAGAAAAAACACGCGGGCCGAGATTATAGTCATTTACGGAAATTTCCACACATTCGTAAATATGATATTTTTCGGGCAGCTCTATAGTAAATGAATCATAACTGTAAATATTTTCAATATTTATTTCAATTTCATAAATATACCTTCCGCTGAAGAATGGATAACCCACGACAGCTTTGGCATTTGGAACAACAGCTTTCGGCGCTTTGCTGATATAAAAATTATCTATGGAATTTTCTGAAACACCTTCATTTTTAAATACGCCGAAATCTCCCAATATATACATGGGATCGGAAAGACCATGCCAGTCTTCGTTAATTGTTACAAAGACATCGAGCGAGTTTCTGCCTTCTTTTAAAAAGGCGTTTATGTTAGCCGCAAGATTATTTTGATCATATAACCTTGAAGGCGTCCATGAAGAGTCAGAAAGTTCAATATTGTTTATTTTAAATTTAAAATCGCCCATGATTCCCATTTTGTCACGTAACAGCCTGATATTGTCAGGAATTTTATAATCTTTTATTGTGAACTCAAAATGATAAACTGCGTCCTGAGGATAATTTACAGACAGACGTTTTGGAATTCCAAAACCGCCGCTGAACTTTATCTGCCGCGCGCAAATATTACCGGATTCCTTTAGATGCTCAATAAATATATTTGGTTTTGATTTAAAAGAACCGCCGCCGTTTAAAGATACGCGCATTTCCTCCAGCCGGAAAACATTATCTCCTGTTATTTTAACAGGAACTTTATCATCAAGATTTAATTTTAAACAAAGTATTTTAGCATCAGGTATTTTTATCGCCGGAGCCGCGGGAAGCTTTGCGCCGGAAAGTTTTGCGAGGGTTTCAGGATTATTTGTCATTGCGAAAATGCGCGCGCGCCACGGGCTTAAAGGCGCATCAATAAAAAAGCCTTCTTCGTTTTTTTCCGCATTGACAGGAAAGATGCTCCCGTTTTCCAAATCCAGTTCGTAAAAAGAAGCGCCGCAGGGACAATCTTTAAAAAGCGCCTTTGTTTTTGCTTCTTCGCCGTTAAGGCTTGCAAGCATAATAAAACGGTCATTTCCTTTTTCTCTGCGCTGAGAAATAATTCCTTTTTTAAATAATTGTTCATGTAAAAAAGAATCATTTTCATTCTGCTGATTTACAAGGAACGCTTCCGTTTTTACCTGAATAAAATCGCGCAGCAAATTGGACAATTCTTTTTCAGCTTTGCTTTCTTTAAGGCCGCCGGGGGCTGAAAAAAACGCAAGGTTATCCAGTATTTTATAACTTTTACATTCCGCGTTTTTTTTATTTTGTGAAGCGAAATAATCTTCTTTGCATAAAGGCATAAACGGCGTTTTATTAAAAACGGAAACAGGATCAAAATCTTTTTCGCCGCTTAAAAAAGGCGTAAGGCCGGTAAAAATTAATTTGCCTCCTGATTTGAAAAATTTAATGATTAATTCTAAAGCGTATTTTTCGATAAAGGTTACCGGAGGGACAATAAGGCATGTATACTCAGCCCTGCCTATTTTAATTACACCGTTTTCAATTTTCCCCATTGCCATAACTTCCGCGTCAAGATCGTCATAATCAATCTGGCATGAAAAAAGCGTTTTGCAAATAAATGTATAATCATTAATTAAACGCTGTCCGTTTTTTTCTTCTTCTTTATCAAAACCGCAGTAGTTTAAATGATTAAACTGAGTTCTGTGATGCGTGCATAAATCTATCGCGGGATGAAAAAGAGCTGTTTTTATTGACGCTTCTGTTTCTGTGATATAACGGCTGCTTCTTGCGCAGTAGTCAGCGAAAATTTTATAGTATTTCCAGTACGGGTTTTGTACAGACTGGGAAGGAGGCGCGTCATGTTTTGTGATGCCGTCTACTGTGTAGTAAAACGCGTGAAAATTATGAAAGGAAACACCTGATAATGTAAGTCTGTCAATCTGCCATTTCATGTCCTGTAAAGCCGCTGTCCAGCCAAGTGAATGAAACGCCTCAATAAGCGAATCGCGCCTGTTAAACTGACGCGCAATTGCGCTCGCCATTTTAGGATTACCGCGGATAGAACGAAAATCCCTTTCGATTACTTTATCAAACGGAAAGCCAAGCTTGTCGTGGCAGCAGTCCCCTCCGGGAACATGCGTATACATCTGGTTTGACATTCTCATTGACGGCACTTCTGTCACATAACGGATGCCGTTTTCTTCGCACCACTTTGATACCGGCCTGTGGTAATTTTCTTTTAACAATTCATGTATACATTGATAATAATGATACCTTACGCGGATTGCCTCAGGATAGGAATTATCGGCAAGAGCCGCAAGATTACAAGCTAGAGAATAACCGAACCGCTTTTCAAAATAATCAGGAAGATGTAAGGACCACGGAAACCGTCCAAGAAAACCTGTCTCGTCTGCGAACATTCCCTTTACGGTTTTAGAAAATTCACCGCCAAGATTTTTTTTCGCTGTTTCGTATGTTGTATTTAAAAAACAAAGAACTGCGTCTTTACTGCAGGGGTCAAGAAAATTTCCGTAATATTTAAAATCATCAATATCTTTTGAAAATGCGATAAATACACGCCACTTTCCTTTGACGGGTTTCCAGCGCAGTTCCCTTGAAGGGCCGTATGAAAAATATCTTTTTAAATTATGCCGGTACGCGACATTTCCTTCTGTCCTTTGATATATCTGCTGATTCTGAAGTAGCCCTGAAAAACCTTCGATATTTAAAGGTTTATCCCAGCAGATTTTATCTTCTCCGCCTGTTAGCTGCCATGCAAGAGCGGAAACAAGGCGTGATTCTCCAAGGCTTTCGTTAAGCTCTTCTCCTTCATTAAGATTTATTACGCGCATCATAAGTTCTTTTTGTTTTGCCTCAGGATGGCGGATTGTTACTTCCCCTCCCGACATTCCCGAAGGATACGGGTACTCGTCATACAGCCAAACCTCAAGACCGCATTCTTTTGCCGTTTGAACGGCGTAAGCGCAGGTTTTATGCCATTCTTCGCCAAGATACGGCACTTTAAGCCCCTGTCTTGCGCAGATAAAAAAGCCGCCGAGTCCCTGTTCTTTAAACATTAAAATCTGACGGCGGATTTCATCTTTATCCATATCACCGTTAAAAAACCAGAAAGGCCTCGGTCTGTTTTCGCAGGGAGGATCTGAAAATTTTTCAATCAGCATTATTTTCCCCCTGCATTTACAGGTCTTATACCGCGTCACGCGGCGCGGTTTTTTGTGCGGGTGTTAGCGTCTGTTTCCGAGATGTTTTTGAATAAGCTCAAACTTTAGCGCCCGCAGTTTATCTGTTACCGAAACCTTGTAAATATGCGGGTTTAAAAGCCTTTTATATGTTGAATCGAAACTTTCCAAATCACCTGCCGTGTGCGCTTTAATTTCAGCTAACGAAGGCTGAGTACCCGAAAGTTTTCCGTCTATTACGCGCTTTTTTAATAAGGGCTTCGCGCTTCCGTCTATCGTGTGATTAAAATGCCTGTAATCGGCGGAAGGATGCCAGAAACTGTAACTGCCGCCTTCTCTGGGATCGTCGGTTCCGTCATCAATGTTCATTACATCGGCTATTGATAAACCGTCTTTGTCTTTGATCCTGAAAACTTGTTTTATGCCGGGATTGGTGGTTTTATCGGGGTTATCTGAAAATTTCATTACATCAGTCCAGCTGCCCGATTTTTTTTGAATTGCGGATAACTTATAAACCCCGGTGAAAGCGGCGGCGTTCCCGCCCGTAACAAGGCGGGTGCCAACCCCCCAGCTGTCAACAGGAGCGTGATCTTTTACAAGCGTTTCGACAATGTACTCGTCAAGATCATTCGAAACTGTAATGTATGCTTTATTTAAGCCGGCATTGTCTAGAAGACGGCGGACTTCTGTAGAAAGATATTGAATATCGCCTGAATCAAGACGCACGCCGAAATTGATTCCTTTTAACGCAAGTTTTTTTCCGGAATTTATTGCGCTTTTAATTCCGCTTTTTAGAGTGTCGTAAGTATCGATTAAGAATATCGCCCTTTCAGGATATAATTCGGCGTACTTGTCAAACGCTTCTTCTTCGCTGTCAAAAGACATTATCCAAGAATGAGCCATTGTTCCCATCGCGGGAATGCCGAAAATCTTCGCCGCCAGTGTATTGCTTGTGCCTGTCGCTCCCCCGATGTACGCGGCGCGGGAAGCGGAAATCGCTCCGTCAGGCCCTTGAGCGCGCCTTAGGCCGAACTCCATCACATTTTTTTTACCTGACGCAAGATAGACTCTGCATGCTTTTGTCGCGATCAATGACTGGAAATTGATGATATTTAAAAGCATCCCTTCGATTATCTGACATTCGACAAGGTTTCCTTCAGCTCTTATTAAAGGTTCGTGCGGAAAAACCAAAGTCCCTTCGTCCATCGCCCAGATATTTCCGCTAAAAGAAAAAGTTTTAAGATAATCAAGAAAACCTTCTTCGAAAATTTTAAGGGTTTTCAGATATTCAATATCATCATTCGAAAATTTAAAAGATGAAAGTTTTTCAAGAAAAGTTTGAAGACCCGCGAATACCGAATAACCGCCCCCAAACGGCTGATGCCTGAAAAACATTTCAAAGACCGCCCGTTCCTGTCCTTTGTTTTTCCAATACCCTTGCGCCATAGTCAGCGAGTAAAAGTCTGTAAATAAAGCTGATTCTTTCATAAGAAATTATTTTAACATATCAATAAGTTTTTTTGAAGAAAAAAATTGAATGCCGGCTTCTTTCATTTTTAAGATTGAGGTTTCGATTGAACCTTCGGGGAAGCCCACTCCGCGGACAGCGTCATCTGCAATTACGGTGTTAAATCCTAAATTTTTACAGTCCATTGCGCTGTAAAAAACGCAGTAATCTGTCGCTATTCCGCAGATTATAACAGTTTCTATTTCAAGATCGCGCAGGTTTCTTTCAAGCCCTGTAGGCGTATTGCGGTCGTTTTCAAAAAAAGCCGAATATGAATCAAGATCGCCCCGAAACCCTTTACGGATAACCATTGTTACCGGATTTGATTCAAGACTAGAATGAAAATCAGCCCCCTTAGTTCCGCGGACGCAATGATCCGGCCAGAGAACCTGATCTTTAACAAGAGGGGTATCGATGATATCGCCCGGTTTTTTACCCGGATGCGAAGAAGCGAAGGAAATATGCCCATCGCAGTGCCAGTCCTGAGTAGCCGCGACTCGCGCGCCTTTTTCGGAAAAAACACTGGTTAAAGAGTTTATAACAGGAATAATTGCGTCGGCGTCATTTACCGCAAGCGCGCCGCCTGAGCAAAAATCATTCTGCACGTCAACAATTAAAAGGAGGGTTTTATCAATATTTAATTCCATTTTCAGCCGTCTTTCGGAATCGAACCGAAGACCTCATGATTACAAGTCAAGTGCTCTGCCAGCTGAGCTAAGACGGCGTTTTTTGTATCGTAACACAAAAATATTTTTATGTAAATCCGGTGAAGTTTCCATTGGTACATCCAGCGAAGTTTCCCCTGATATATTTAGAAATATATCTAAATCCGCTATTTTTGTCAATATAAATATCAATTTGATTATTCAATTGCTGCGCAGAATCATAAAACAGAACAAAACAAAAAAATATACATAATAAAAATTATGCTGTATAATTAACACAAAAAAGGGAGTTTATAATGAAACATATAATTCATGCAGATAACAGCGAATTCTTCCGCAAATTAATGAAATCATTCTTGTCGGAAAAAGGACTGGAATGCGAGAGTTTCGAGAAAGGCGAGGACGCTGTCGGCGCGGTTGCGGACGGCAGGGCGACATTTGTAATAACCGGCCTTTCTCTTGCGGACATGAGCGGCGAGGAATTCTTAAAACGTCTAATGACCTTACCCCAGAAAACACCCATTATTGTTGTAACCTCAAGTGATGAGGCTGTAAAGCATAAACGCCTTGAAGCGCTGGGAGTAAAAGCGATAATTTTAAAATCTGATGACTGGAAAAAAGAACTTCAAACAAGATTGAATTTATAAAAAAATATTTTTAAGCCCTTAAAATGTCATTTAATTCGTAAATTTTTAATCGTAAATTTCTTTTGCGAGTTCAAGTATTAATGACAGCCTGTGTTCCAAGCCCGGATTATGTTCAAGATCGTTATGCCATAAATTATTTTCACCTATTACAATCACAATGACATCGGCGCTTTCTATATAATTTTTTATGCGTTCGCGATATGCGGGGTTTTTTCTGCCCGCATCAAAATTGTATAAGTGCGATATGTTTGAAAACTCAAAATCCTTAATTGCGTATTGTATCTGCGTTTCAAAAAAACTATCGCCGGTTAAAAATAATGTTTGGCCGTTTGTATTACTGCTTTTAAACTCAAGATGATAACAGCCTGAATTATGTATTGTTTCAACTTCAGTATCCGGCATATAGGTTACATTATAGTTTGCAGATATAATATGCTCGGTTTTTCGGACAGCCGGTAAATCCTGATTATACGTATAACAGCAGTTTATATTATGAGGCGTTGTAATGATTCTTCGTATATCAACCTGAAACTCGGATATATCAATATCGCTTATATCTGTTGTTTCGATCCCTGCTTTTCTTTGAATATCCTGCCATGAAATATACGCGCCTATAAAATTGTGATGGCCGTTATACTCATCAAAAGTTATATAATTCTGCGAAATTTCAAGATATTCATTTTTAGGATATGAAAAGCTGACGTTTGAATTCATGCTGATATAAGAAGAAAGCAAATCCAATTCTGTCATTCCGGTCATTTGATTGACTATATAACGTTTTCTCGGGCAGACCTGAAATATTATTTTTTTATTAAGTGAATTAAAATAGTTATCCGCGTCAGCTAGCACATCCATGAATCTTTTAAATACGTCAATCTCTTCTTCCTTTGCGTCATTTCTTACAGGCGGCTGCTGGGCGATTTGCCGATCTTCTTTTCCCGGATCATTAATATCATTCAATTCGTCTTTTACAAGCTGTTCAAGAATAAGCCATTCTATTTTTTCCGGTTCCTCTATAATAAACCAGTCATTTTTTACAGATTCTTCAATGATATCCCAATCGTAAACATTTTCTGTGTCTCCGGCGAAATATTTATTATAAACAATATTGTAATATTTATTATACAAGGGTATTAAAGTATTTCGAAACGGAAAGTTATCCTGATAAAATATTTCAAAGTTGGCTCCGAAATTTTCGATTGAAAATTCAAATATGTTAAGGTTTCTGTTCTCAATCAATCCGTTTATTTCAGCCGGTATAACATTTTTTAAAACAGGATATGTGACGGTAGGCAAAATAAGCAGAGAAATGAATATACAGGAGAAAAACCGGTAGCGGCTTTTAAAAACCCATTTAATTTTTTGCCAAATTGCTTTAAACATTCCTTTCATTCCTCATTAAAATTGAAAGTATATAAACGGATTATACGTTTTATTGGCAAGCATTAATACTACAAGCCCAAACAGAATAAACAGGCACATTGCTTCAATAAAAAATAATAAATCATATACCCATTTTTTATTCTTTATATTTTTGAATAGTTTAAACGAAAATATTTTTTCTGTCCAGCTTTGAATAAAACCGCAAAATAATAATGCAAAAGGTAAAATTAAAACTGAGTTCATTGTCATATAATAATCCGGCGTATGCCCGCTGCCGCTGCCATAATAACCAAACATTGCCGCGATATACTGCAAAGCGTATCCGGTATCCGGCGAACGGAAAAATACCCATGCAATAAGGACTATGATTATTGTATATAACCAGTTAAAAATATTTGGTTTCCTTAAAAATGTTTTTCCTAAAAACAGCCTTTCAATAACCAAAAAGAAAGCGTAAAAAGCGCCCCAGATAATAAAAGTGTAATTCGCTCCATGCCAAAGGCCTGAAACAAGAAAAATTATTATTATATTAATATATGTTCTTAATGCGCCTTTTCGATTGCCGCCCAATGGATAATAAACATATTCGCGAAACCAGCTTGTCAAAGATATATGCCAGCGCTTCCAGAATTCCGTAATGGATGCGGAAATATAAGGATAGTTAAAGTTTTCTTTTATTTTAAACCCGAACATCCGCGATAAGCCGATTGCCATGCATGAATAGCCGCTGAAATCATAATATATCTGTAACGCGTAAAAAATCACTCCAATCCATGCGACGTTAGTTCCAAGCGCTGTTGGATGATTTTCGAAAATATTGTCGGCTGCTTCGCCGAGGATATTCGCGATTAAAACTTTTTTCGCAAGCCCGTAAATAAATCTTTTTATCCCGTAATAAAAACCGAGCGCGGTGTGTTCTCTTGAGTTTATCTGTAATTCCAAATCAGCGTATTTTATTATAGGACCTGCAATCAGCGCGGGAAATAAAGATATATACAAAGCCAGCTTGAAAAAGTTTTTTTGCACTTTAACTTTTCCGCTGTAAACGTCAATTACATAAGACATTGCCTGAAACAAATAAAAAGAAATGCCTATCGGCAAAAGCACCTCGAATATGTCAATATTTCGCGATGTTATTCCTTCGATTATGCTGATAAAGAAATTAAAATATTTAAAATAAAATAATATACATAAATTCGCAAGCAGTAAAAAAACAAGTTTATATTTCTTAGGTTTTGATTGATTTACAATTTCATTTACGTTATTATTTTTAGTTTCATTCAAAGTTTCATTTACGGCTTCATATTCAACTTCATTCACAGTCTCATTTATTTGTTTTTTATAATCTATAGAAATCCATAACGCTCCAAGATAATTGATTATTATTACAGACAACATTAATAATATATACCATGTTCCTCCCCATGCGTAAAAAATTAAGCTGACTACAAGCAAAAATATATTACGGTATATCAATTTTTTCTTTGGCAAAGCATAATATAGAATCAGGCATAAAGGCAAAAATAAAAGCAAAAATACAAGTGAACTAAATAGCATATTCCTGTCCTATACCGTTAAATTTCCGTTTTTAAACTTGTTTTTACGATAATTTAATAAGAAATATTTGTCAAGTATTGTTCCGATAACGCCTGTTTTTTTGATAAATTACAACATTCTTGAATTCTGTTTTTTTAATATTAAAAATGCACATAACGTTTAAAAATTATTTCTTTTCTGTTAGTATGGCAAGAGGCTATTTATTTTAATTATCTAAATAATAATAATTATATTTGATACTGCTTTGATTCCGGTATAAACAGCGCATATATTGACATTACCTATTCATAAAAGTATGATTTTAGTATTAATGAAAAGATGAATATAAAGGGAGAATCAAGATGAAAAAATTATTAAACACAGCATTGGTTTTAATTCTGGCAGCGGTATTCAGCTCCTGCGGCGGCAGCGAAGGGAAAATTACGTTAACTGACATTCCGTCAAAATATAACGGGAACTATATAATATTAGAGGCGCAGGATTCTAAAAACGATATTTTTATTGCCGGCTTAAAGGAATTTGATACAGAAAATGATAATCACTGGATTGTTCCCATTTCAGGCGGCAAAGCGGAAATTCCTGTATGGTTAATTGAATCTTATGATGAATATTCAAGATACACAGGCAGCGATACCATTGAATTATCAATCATTATTTTTTCTGAAGAACGGTTAAACTCAAATATGTTAGCATTTTTATATTATGAATCGGTTACATTTAAAAACGGCAGCGTAATAATATCATTTAAGGACGCGGATTATTTTGTGGAACAATGATTAAAAGAAATGTAAAGGAGGAAATAATGAAAATTGTTAATGGTGAATGGGACGTACAAAAAAACGTTGTTAAATGGTTTTTTAAGGGATTAAAAATGGAAATTTTGGAACGCTTTAAACCGTCAAAAAAAGTAAAAGACGGCGGTGAAAATAATTCAAGTAATAAAGAAAAAACTGGTAATGAAAAACAGGTATAAATAACGCAGTAAATTCCACGATAACGGTAAAATATCTTATTTTGACGGCAGATTCGAAGAAGGAAGATAGAAAAAGGGAAAATTTGCCGGAAAAGAACAAGACTCTGAAAAAGTTTAAACATTTTAATAATATTTTCTTGCTAAATGAAGATTTAATGTTTATAATTATTTATGCTAATTTTTACGTTAGTTTTTTTCCTGTTAAACCAATGAGGCATCGGCTTAGGCAGCGGATGCTCAGGTTATATTATTTTCAAGGAGTTTTAAATGATGCAGATTGACAGTGCTTTAGACAAAGCGTACGAAGGAAAATCCTTCAAGGAACTGGCGGATGCCCCGGTTGACGCCCTTCAGGGAGTAAGCGCAGGTGATGCTGAAAAATTAAAAGCGGCATTTAATGTAAAAACAATCAGGGATTTAGCGACACTTAAGTATGTCCGCTGGGCTCAGGCAATTACCACTTTATCGGAGCTGAAATAATTTAGTTTTTATATCTTAATGGGGAATAAGCCGTCTATTTATCAAAACGGCTTTTTTCCATTAAATTCCTTTTGCTAAAGTGAGGCTTCTCCAAAACTTTCGAACCGCAGGTTCGCGCTTTTAGGAAAAGCTGCCTTTGATTTATTAGAGTTGTTCAAAACTTCAGTTATTGAACCTGTCAATTATTTCATTTTAGATTTAACTGATTTTCTCCCTCTGGCTTTTTTTGCGCCCGGGGCTTTAGCGGCTTTCTTGCGTTTTTCCGCTAATGTATTTGCTTTATTTTTAGCGGATTCCGCTTTTGTTACTTTTTTAACTTTCCCTGTAGGTTTTTTCACCTTGGGTATGCTCTTTATTGTATTAATAAATTTTTTATCTGCTGATAATTCGTCAATCTCGTATGATGACTGAACATCCAGCCAGTATTTCGGTGAATTGCCAAAGTATTGACCTAGGCGTAACGCGATATGAACTGATATACGTCCTTTATCATTTAAAATATTTGTTACTGACTGATACGCAACCTTAATTGATTTTGAAAGCGCAAACGCGTTAATTTGATATTCGTCAATAAATGATTGAAGAACTTCTCCCGGTTTTTTTGTTTTTGCCATTAATAACTCCTAAAAATTTTATATTTAGAATTATAGCAGAAAAAAATTTTTATTACAATACATAAAAGCAAATATAACAAATGTTTATATAAAAAAATAAATTAACTTAATAAACAATTTTATCATGGTTATAAAATTTTTATGCGTGCCTGAAATTTTTATTATTCACACCTCTTAACCGCCTGTCTTGTTTCTTCAGCTTCTTTTTCTGATCCTTCAAGCGTTTCATAGATTAAAAGGGCTTCCTTGTAAAATTTTGCTGCATTTTGCCTGTCTTCCAGCGCCTCGTAATCTCTGCCGGTTTTATTGTATGCAAAAGCCAGCATATCATTTTCTTTGCAATGAACCTTTTTTAGCTCTAAAGCTTTAAGGTGATTTTTTAACGCTTCTTTGTAATTACCTAAGGAATAGTAAGCAGAGCCTGCGTTATTGTATGAAAGCGATAAATCGGGATCATCTTCATCGCAGATTTTTTTCCTTATATTGAGCGCTTCTAAATAGTATTCAAGGGATTTTTGTTTATCTGTGTCCCAATAACAGTCGGCTGCCTTAAAATAAGTATAAGCGGTAAACGAATGATCCTTTCCGAATACTTTCTCGTTTACGGTAATCGCGTCCAGATAATAGGAAAGAGCTTTCTCAATATCACCCATTGATTCATAACAGGAGGCGATGCCGATACAGGAGTTATTTGTTTCGTCATCATCCCTTCCGTTGGCTTTTTCATAAGCTGTAAAAGATTTATTATAAAAAGAAAGAGCGTTTTCATAGTTTTGCTGCAATTCATAATTCTGCGCGATTTTTAAATAGACATAAGCTGTTTCGCGGCATTCTGTTCCGTTTAATTTTTCCCTTATCGCAAGAGCTTTTTCGCTGTGCATAAGAGCGTTCTTATAATCTTCTGATTTTATATAACAATCAGAAATTTTATTTAAAAAAACGGAAATTCCCTGATTATCTTCTGTTCCGTTTACTTCGATATCAGCTGCCATTGTCTGATTATAATATTCAATCGCTTTTTCTAAATCATTTAAAGATTCATAACACATGGCAATATAACATAAGTTATCGATAATAAGCCCGTTTTTTTCCTCGTAAATTTGATTAAATATTTCGAGAGCTTCTAGTAAGTATTGAATTGCTTTACTGTATTCCTTTATTTCATGATAACAGAGGCCGATGTAATAACAGGATTCGCCGATATTAATTTTTGAGTAAGAATTGTCAATATTACAATTCTCTCTTCTTATTTCCAGCGCTTCGTGATGCAGTTCAAGGGCTCTCTCATAATCCAATGGAAGACCATTGCCTTCTTTGTATCTCTGGGCAATTAGAAATTTCCCTTCAGCGTTATATTCCTGGTCTTTGGCGAGCAGCTGATTCACTTCGTCATAAGACGGAGTTATGCCTTTAGTTATATATTCCTGAAGAAACCTTTCAATTTCATCCTGAGAGAGTATTGAGTCTTCTGTGTCTTCTTCATCAGTTTTATCTGATAGTATTTTCATAAGTTTATTCGCTTCAAGATATACTTTCATAGCGTTATCAAAACCAATTTTCACATTTGAAGCTAACGACAGCGCGAATATTCCCTTGTTGTACCCTTGATGTATCATCAATACCGCGTTCTTTTGAACATTTTTTAATAATTTTTTTTCTTTATCAGTTTCCTGATTAATAATATTTGTTAATATATTATCTATTACAGTAAGATCGGTTCCATCGCAGGTTAATCTAAATCCAAGTTCCATTATATCTCTTTGGCGGAGTAATTTTTCATCAATAAATTCATCTAAAGCGAGCAGTCCTTCACGGCGGGATTTCTCGCTCATCGCCATTGCCTTTTCGAATATTTTATTATATTCGGTTTCAAATTCTTTTTCTGTCATTATTTACTCCTTTTAATTTAAGGTAAATTGAACTTTTCCCAAAGTCCGGTTAATTCCGGAAAAAGCTCTTAAAAATTTTTAGCCTTCAAACTTTTCTTCTATCATTCTATTAAATATTTTTACCCATTCCCGCTCTTGTAAACGTTTTTGCGGATCGTGTAACGCTTCTTTGCTAAAGGCTTTTATGAACGCTTCCTGTAAATATTTTGGCAGAATCGGCCATTTATTAATCGAGCCCATGTGAATATTTTGGACAGGCCTGTTGGAGTTATCCGAGGGATCCCATACAAAAACAGGGCTCTCTCCGTAGATGCGTCTTTCAGCTTTCGCGTCCATATAAGGAGGGCACGCCGCTTTTCCTTCCAGCGGATGATTGTTTGTCCAGAGGAAATATAGTATTACAGCGAGTGAGAAAGCGTCGGTTTGTTCATCAGGGTCTTTGCCTTCCGTTACAATCTCGGGAGCCATATAACGCGCTTTACCTGCTATGCCGGACGCCTTGCCGTAAGCCGAAACATTGTCATTATCGCAGATAAGCACATTACCGTTTTGCGGATTGATTAAAATATTTCCGTCGCTTAAATCCTGAAAAACATAACCTTTATTATGTAATGCGTATATAGCTGCGGCTATTTGCAATGACGCGTTAGACATTGCTCCGACACTGCCAAATTTTTCCCTGCCAATAATAATCCTTGATAAATCCTTATATTCACTTGTAATTAAATCCATAACATAGCCAAAAGAATCACCGAGTTTTTCGGTTATTGCTTCAGGCCAAATAAATGACTCTCCCGGCTTTCCTTTTTTTATGTTGTTTTCAAGGTTAGCATAAAATTTTTCAGGATTTGTAATTTTTTTACCTGAATACCATTTAAGCGCTTTTTTCTTACCGTTGTAATCAACTTCATAGACAGCTCCCTGTCCGCCTTCGCCTAATTTCCTTCCGATTACGATTGTTTTTGATTCTTTTGTTTTAATTTCCTGTCCTTCTGATAAATTAGCCATTTTTTTTCTCCTTATTTTTTGGTGTTTTACTATCAAATTATACAAAAAGTATAATTTATTATAACTATTTTAAGTGATTAAAGGATATGCAGATATAGAGAGATGTAGCCAAAGCATGGACTTTTGTTGCGTTTTTTATATGGGAATTGAAATAAAAGGTATTGACAAATAATTGAATATGGACTATTCTAATACTTAGTAAACATATATGTTTACTAATTTATACCTTATTGGAGGAAAAAATGAAGAAAAGAATAATCATTCTTTTAATCGCAAGCATGCTATTAGCAGGTTTATCTCAGACTGTCTTGGCAAGAGGCAATACTAATACCGCTTCAACTCTTACTGTGGGAGCGACGCCGGTTCCGCACGCAGAATTACTCAATTTGATTAAGGACGATTTGGCAGCCCAGGGAATTACGTTGAGAGTAGTGGAATTCACCGATTATGTGCAGCCTAATTCTGCGCTAATCTCGGGGGATATTGATGCGAATTTCTTTCAGCACATTCCCTACCTGCAATCAAATGCAGATTGGACATCCCGGCTCATTTCGGCTTTTGGCGTTCATATTGAACCTTTTGGTTTGTATTCATCAAAATACAGAAATATAGCGGATTTACCAAACGACGCGACAATCGCCATTCCAAATGATCCGACGAACGGCGGACGCGCTCTTCTTCTTCTTCAATCCAATGGATTGATTACTTTAAGAAATGGCGTAGGACTGGAAGCAACATCCCGTGATATAACAAACAATCCCAAAAACTTCCGTTTTATTGAGCTTGAAGCCGCCTTGCTTCCACGTTCATTAAATGATGTTGATGCAGCCGCCATAAACGGCAACTTCGCGCTTCAGGCTGGATTTAATCCAATCAATGACGCGCTGATTATCGAAGGCGCTGATTCTCCGTATGTGAATATTGTAGTTGTCCGCAAGGGAAGCGAGCAAGATTCGAAAATAATCGCTTTAAAAAACGCTTTATTAAGTCAGAAAGTGAAAGATTATATTAACAGAAATTATTCAGGCGGAGTCGTATCTATTTTTTAACTGGTAAAATCTAATTTAAAATACACGGAGTTTCCAGTACGAAATTATGTTTCTCCTGTGAAACTCTGTGTAATTTTATTGCTCATTTCAGGCCGCGGTTCAGCCCTTTTGCCGTCATCCTGACGGCTCTTCCTTCGGCGGGCTGAACCGTTCAAGTCCCTTCAAAATATTATAAATTTATTTGCTTAATATAATTTTTCTTGACTGTAAATTTTTCTGCTCTGCGAGAAGAGGGACTTGAACCCTCATGCCAAAGGCACCAGATCCTAAGTCTGGCGTGTCTGCCAATTCCACCATTCTCGCGGTATTAAAATCAATTAAAAACAATGTATCAATTTAACGCCTCTAATGTCAATTGACGGTAACAGTGTCTTTTGATATTATATCAATATGCGTAAGGACCGCTAGCTCAGCTGGTAGAGCAGCAGACTCTTAATCTGCGGGTCGAAGGTTCGATCCCTTCGCGGTTCATAGGTTAATGTTTATCGTTTGTTATGCGCAGTTTTATCTTTTATAAATGTTATCTCCATTCTATACTTATAGAGCCGGAACTTGTCCTAATATCTACTTTTGGAATATTGATAGAGTCATTATTATTTCCAATAATCCCTTGAGTTAGATTTCTGTCGTTAACTGGATTTGACAGTCTGTCTGAAAATGGAGTTGTTAATCTTCCGCTTGACGTCCTTGATGAAAAGCTAAAACTTAGACTTTGAGGTAAATATAACCTTACAGCGCCTGATGATGTATTAAGCGTTATATCCCCTGCGCTTTCATTTACTGTGCAATAGATTCTTCCGCTGGATGTTCTCGCGTTTACAGAACCTGTTACCATACCCAGCTCTATATTTCCGCTTGTGGTTTTTAATGTTAACATACCGTTTGCCTGATTTATTTCGATTCTTCCGCTCGAAGATTCAACCGTAATATTGCCGCCTGCGTTTCCAACATCAATCCTGCCGCTTGAAGTATTTAGATTTATTTTATTTGAGGTAATGGAATCTGCTGATATATTTCCGCTTGAACTTTCAATAATAATATCTGAACCAAATATATTAGATGTTTCTATATTACCGCTTGATGTTTTAATGCTCATTGTATTCTTATATGAAACCGGAAGATAAACCTCTAAACGCCTATTAAAAAAATTAAAAATTGGTCTGAACGGTCTATCTCCGTTTTCAATTGTTATTGTGTTCCCGGTATTATTAATTTTCGCAAAATACTTTTCATTATTCTCGTTCATGTACTCTTTAATAATAAGCGTATCCGTTGTTCCCATATATACTGAAACTCTTTCTGATGAAAATAAAATTTTAACATTAATTATGTTATCCAGTTTCATTTCCTGAGTATTGACCAGTTCTAAATTCCCGCCGCAAAACGCGGATAAAGCTAAGGTAAACATAAAAAATACTGAAAGGGTAATTGTTTTCATTAAAACCTCTTATTATGATATTATTCTTTATTCATCTATTAACTCTATAATATTTTCTGTTTTTTATCTATCTTTTTATTGAGTATTTCGACCATTATAATTTGAATTATCAATACTATTCCGATAAATACAGGAAAGATATTAAAACTTATATATGACGCAATCTGTCCGAATATCGGAGGCATCAGCGTTGTTCCAATATACGCGCTTGCCATTTGAATCCCCATTATAGCCTGTGAATTTTCTTCTCCGAAATTTTTCGGCGTTGAATGTAATAAACTCGGAAATATTGGAGCGCAACCAAGACCTATTAAAAACAGACCTGGCAATAATGTGTTGTTTCCAAATGGTAAAACCAAAACTATTATTCCGCAGCCAATTAATATCTGCCCTAAGCGAATCATTTGTCTGTTGCTTAATTTTATAGTTATAAAACCCGAAATAAAACGCCCTGCGGTAATCCCTATATAATATAACGCAATCCATTTTGCGGCGATTTCAGGCGGTATATCTTTTATTACTACTAAAAAACTCGCTCCCCATAAACCTACTATTGTCTCAATTGTGCAATAACAAAAAAATACCAATAGAATTTGCTTAACGCCTGTAATTAAAAATAGTTCTTTAAATTTTATTGATTTATGCTGCAGCAGGTTTGCGTTTTGCATATTATTTTTCCATAACGGTAAAGATAAAAATAAAAGCAGAACAAGAAAAATTTGAATTATGCTTATAGTCCTATAACCGGAATTCCATGAATTACTATTTACAAGATATACAGACATAATTATCGGACCAACAGAAGCGCCTATACCCCAAAAACAATGAAGCCAGCTCATATGGCGCGCTTTATAATGCAGCGCCACATAATTATTTAATGCAGCGTCAATGGAACCTGCGCCTAAACCTAACGGAACCGCGCACAGGCACAATGCCCAAAATATATTTGAAATTGAAAATCCAAAAAGAGCCGCTGCGGTCATTAAAACGCTTACAGCCGCGACAATTCCTGTTCCAAAACGCTTGATTATTCTCTCGCTGAATATGCTGGAAACAACCGTTCCGCCGGCAATAATCATGGAAATAAAACCGGCGTAATGAAGCGGAACATTCAATCCATTAAACATTGACGGCCAGGCGGAACCTAGCAGCGAATCAGGCAAGCCTAAGCTAATAAATGAAAGATAAATTATAATCAAAAGTAAAAATGAAACCAATACATTCTACGATATTGTCTTTTATAAGAATTTAAATTATTTTTCAAGTTAATAATGAACAATTATATCCATTTTTGAATATTTAATATTGAGTTTCAACTCTGCCGGTAGTCTTTTTTTTCAATAAACGCAGTTTCTTTGCATTTAACCGGCATATTTTAAGGGTTGACTATTTTTTCTCTTCCAATATAATGGACATCAAAGAGGATAATTGTGGCAATTAATAAAGAAATTAAACGTTTGGACAAATCAAATGTAATGCTTTCAATCACCGTTCCTAAAGAGGATATCCAGGCTCAGTACGATGATATGATGAAAGAGTACACAAAAACCCTGCAATTACCGGGTTTCCGCAAAGGAAAAGTGCCCCGCGATGTACTGGAAAAAAAATTCGCAGAGGCCTTAAAGGGCGATGCGATGGGACGCATCATGGAATCGACTATGCAGGAAGTTTTTAAAGAAGAAAATATGCCTAGAAACGAGAAACCCCTGCCTTACTCCACGCCGGAGCTTCAAGGGGAGCCGGTTCTCGATTTAGAGCAGGATCTTCAGTTTTCTGTCATTTACGATGTTCTGCCCGAAGTTAAACTCGGTCAGTGGAAGGGTCTTAGCGCGGAATATCCTTATGCCGAAATTGAAGAAAGCGATATAGGCAAAGAACTGGAAGAAATCCGGGAGCGCAACGCGATCGTAATGGATCGCGATGATACAGCCGCCGCGGTAAACGGTGATGTTGTAACAGTCGATTATATAATATTCGAAGAAAACGGTGAACCTCCGGCGGACACTATTTCAGACTGTCAGCGCAAGGATTTTACATTTACGCTCGGTGTCGGAGCAAACGCGTTCAAATTTGACAGCGATATTACCGGAATGAAGAAAAGCGAAACAAAAGAATTTGATAAAAAATTCGATGATGATTACATAATTCATAAACTTGCAGGTCAGACAAGGAAAGTAAAAATATCGCTGACTTCTTTAAAAGAAAAAAAACTTCCCGATCTTGATGACGACTTGGCGCAGGATGTTGATGAAAAATTTAATACTCTAAACGATCTTAAAGACAATATTAAACAGCGGCTTGAAAGACAGCTTGATACGCGCCTCCGCGAAAGAAAAATCAGCGAGCTTTTAAGAATAATAATGGAAAGCACCCCTGTCGTGGTTCCCGAATCAATGATAAAAGCCGAAATCGAAGGCCGCTGGCGGCGTATCGCGCGTTATTACAACACAAGCATCGAGAATATCCGGCATATGATGCAGATCGGCGAAAAAGAAGATCAGTGGCGGGAAGAAGCGGAAAAGGCGCTTCATTCAAGGCTTATCATCGAAACATTGATGGAAGAGCAAAAGATCGAAGTAACGGATGATGATTTAGAGAAAGAGTTTCAATCCATCGCGGAGGCTAACAACACTCAGGCTGAAGAAATAAAGAAACATTATGATGATAACGCGGTTTTATATCTTAAAGAGGATATCAGGGAAAAGAAAATAACGGATATGCTGCTTGCGGAAAACAGTTTTAAACCCGGAAAAAAGGAGAATTATCTGGATTTCATGTCAGATAATGGTTAAATTATTAGTATGAGTGCAAAATTGAGCAATCTTGTTCCGATCGTAGTTGAACAAACGGGAATGGGGGAACGTTCCTACGATATTTACTCCCGCCTCTTAAAAGATCGAATCGTGTTTCTTGACGGTGAAATCAATGATATTACAGCAGACCTTGTCGTAGCGCAGCTTCTTTTCCTTGACGGTCAGGAGACAGAAAAAGACATCAATCTTTATGTTAATTCACCGGGCGGCTCTGTTACGGCAGGGCTCGCGATTTACGATACAATTCAGCATGTTAAATCCGATGTGCAGACTATTTGCATCGGGCAGGCGGCAAGCATGGCGGCTTTGGTTCTTACAGCGGGAACAAAAGGCAAGCGCATGGTTCTTCCTTCGTCACGGGTGCTGATTCATCAGCCGTGGGGCGGCGCTCATGGTCAGGCGCGCGATATCGGGATTCAATCAAAAGAAATCATCCGCCTAAAAAAAATGTTAATTGATTATTTCGCGAAACATTCAGGTAAAACGGCAGACGAAATATCGCTTGATATGGAAAGAGATTTTTACATGTCTGCGCAGGACGCAGTTGAGTACGGCATAGTTGATTCTATTTTAACGAGGGATAAAAATGGCGCGTCTTCGTAACGGACCTGAAATACTTGAGAGAGTCTGCTCTTTCTGCGGAAAGAGCGCGGACATGGCGCGCCGTTTAATCGCCGGCCCAAATGATGTTTTTATCTGCGATGAATGTATAGAAGTCTGCAAAAAGATTTTAAGCGAAGAAGAGCATGAGCTTACTACTCATTTTACAGGCGACATTCCCACTCCGCGCGATATAAAAAATTACCTTGATCTTTTTATAATCGGACAGGATAACGCGAAAAAGGCGCTTTCTGTCGCGGTTTACAATCATTATAAAAGAATCGCCAACCCGGCTTCCGATAAAAAAGATTCCGACGATGTTGAAATAGAAAAATCGAACGTGCTTTTAATAGGGCCGACTGGAACGGGAAAAACATTACTTGCAAAAATTTTGGCGAAAAAATTAAAAGTGCCGTTCGCGATAGTTGACGCGACAACTCTTACCGAAGCAGGTTATGTCGGCGAGGATGTAGAAAATATTCTTTTAAAACTTATTCAAAGCGCGGGCGGGAACATCTCGGCGGCGGAAAGAGGAATTGTCTATATTGACGAAATTGATAAAATCGCCCGCAAGGGAGAAAATATTTCCATTACACGCGATGTCTCGGGCGAGGGCGTTCAGCAGGCGCTTTTAAAAATCATCGAAGGGACGATTGCCTCGGTTCCGCCGCAGGGAGGCAGAAAGCATCCCAATCAGGAGATGATACGCATAGACACGACAAATATTCTTTTTATCTGCGGCGGCGCGTTTGTCGGCCTTGATAAATTGATCTCGCGGCGCGTTGTAAAACATCCTTTGGGGTTCGGCTCTGTGTCAGGCGCAAACGAAAAATCGCTTAAAGAACTTTACGATTCCCTTCATCCCGATGATTTGATTCAATTCGGAATGATCCCCGAATTTATCGGGCGTCTTCCGATCACTGTCGGCTTGGAGGAACTACGCCGCGAGGATTTAAAGCGCATCATCACTGAACCGCGCAACGCAATCGTGCGCCAGTATCAGGCGTCGCTCGCTTATGACGATGTTAAACTTGAGTTTACGGAAAAAGCGATTGACGCAATCGCGGACAAAGCGATTAAACAAAAAACAGGAGCCAGAGGGTTACGCGCAATTGTAGAGCGGCTGATGACAGATATAATGTTTGATATTCCGTCGATAATCGGCGATAAACAGGTAATAATCACTCATGATACTGTTGAAAAATCCGAGCCGCCTGAGATCATTTATCTGGAGCAAAAGCAAAAAAGCGCCTGACCGCCGCGGCATTCGCAGCGGCGCAGCATTCGCAGCGGCGCAGCATTCGCAGCGTGTACATGCCTGACTTATATAACGCCTTCTGGAGCGGAAAACCGTGAATAAAAAATCAGCGGAAAATAAAAATAATTTATCCTCAGGTATTGGAGGATTGTTCTCAAGAAAAAAAAATAAAAAATCTTTATTCTACGATTACGACGGAACCGAGGAATTAATTACAGAAGATTTTCCGCTTTTGCCTCTTCGCGATCTTGTGCTTTTTCCGCAGACTGTAGTTCCGATTTTTATCACATACAAACCCGGAATCGCGGCGCTTGAAGAAGCGATAAAAAGAGACAACCGCCTGTTCGCCGCCTGTTTAAAAAAGAATGACTTTCGTCTTTCCACGGACGAATCGTATTTAACAGGCACAGTAGTAAGAGTTATCTCTCATTTAAAACTTCCCGATGCGACATTCCGCGTTGTTTTCCAGTGTGAATACCGCGGAACAATAATTTCAGCTAACAGCCATGACAACTGCTCTATCGTAAGAGTCGAGCCTTTGCGAATAACGGGGTTTAACGAACCGTTAAATGTCGAAGACTTAGGCTTGATGCGAAGCGTTCAAAAATCCTTTTCCCAGTACGCCGAATACTCGGGAAAAATCGGAGTTGATACTCTTTCCGCTGTGGAAAAATCAGAAGACCCCGAGCGCCTTGCGAACCTTGTCTGCAACGCGGTCTTAATAAAATCCGAGAAAAAAATAGAACTTTTAGCATGTACAAACACAAGAGAAAGATATCTTGCGATTCTTGAAGTCCTGGAAAAAGAAAATGAAATTTACGGAATACAAAAAAATATTTCCGGCAAAGTTAAAAGAAAAATGGATAAACGCCACCGCGAGTATATCCTTAACGAACAGTTACGCGAAATTAATAAAGAACTCGGCAAGGACAAGATCGAAGACGAGTTTGCGGTTTTGGAAAAACGCATCGCGGAGAAAAAACCGCCTGCCGAGGTAACAGAAAGAGCGGATAAAGAGATAAAAAGGCTTCGCAAGCTTCAAAGCCTCTCTCCCGAAGCCGGCGTACTAAGAGGATACCTTGAATGGATAGCCGACCTCCCCTGGAGCGATTATACTTCTGATTCCGGCGACCTTGTACAGGCGGAGAAAATATTAGACGAAGATCATTTCGGCATGCAGAAAGCGAAAGATCGCATAATTGAATTTATCGCGGTAAGACAGCTTATAAGTAGCGGCGGGAATCGGGAATCAGGAATTGAGGAACAGGGAATAGGGATAGTAGATCAAGGATCTGAGATCGAAGGCGGATCAATGATCGGGGATCGGAAAAATGTTGATATGATAGACACTATTGACGCTAAAGATTTTCTTTCAAACAGCGAAACCCGGTTAAAAGCGAAACTTCCTGTATCCGCGGATAATAACGAAGCTTCCGGTATTCCCGATCCTCAGTCCCCGGTCCCCGTTCCTCCCTCAATTAAAGGTCCTATTCTCTGCTTTGTAGGACCTCCGGGAACAGGAAAAACTAGTCTTGGAAAATCTGTCGCGAGGGCTTTAGGAAGAAACTTTGTGCGCATATCGCTCGGCGGCGTGCGCGACGAGGCGGAAATTCGCGGGCACAGAAAAACTTATGTGGGAGCGCTTCCGGGGAAAATTATTCAGTCGATGCGCAAAGCGGGAACAGTCAATCCTGTTTTTTTGTTAGACGAAATTGACAAGCTGTCTCACGATTTCAGAGGCGATCCCGCGTCCGCGCTTTTGGAAGTTCTTGATCCCGAACAAAACTCGACCTTTGTGGATCACTATCTTGAAGTTCAGTACGATCTTTCCAAGGTGATGTTCCTGACAACGGCTAACTCGCTTCATTCTATTCCGTATCCGCTTTTGGACAGAATGGAAATAATCGAAGTTCCCGGCTACGGTGAAAATGAAAAATTAAATATCGCTAAGCAGTTTCTTGTTCCCAAAGAGCTGCGCGAAAACGGTTTAAGCGAAGCTAAAATTACATTCAGGGATGATACGTTAAAGGACATCATCAGATATTATACGATGGAATCGGGCGTCCGCAATCTTGAAAGAGAAACGGCGCGGTGTATAAGGCGCATTGCGCGTGACGCTGTAAACAAAGGATACGGAAGGGATAAGGCGGTATCTGAATTTGTTAAAATTGTAAAGCCTGAAAATTTAGAAAAACTTTTAGGAAAGAAAAAATACAAGCGCGATGTTGTTTACAGAGAAGCGCGCGTCGGCGTAACTTACGGCCTTGCATGGACAGAATACGGCGGAACAATCATGCCTGTGGAAACGATCCGTTATGACGGAAACGGCGATCTTCTTATAACAGGAAACTTAGGCGATGTAATGAAAGAAAGCGCCCGAATCGCTTTATCGTATCTTAGAAGCACAGCCGAAAGATATAATTTCGCTGTAACGGAACTTTCAAAATCGGATTTTCACATCCATGTCCCCGAGGGCGCGATTCCAAAAGACGGGCCTTCAGCCGGAATAACACTTGCTTCCTCGCTTTTATCAACGCTTTGCAAAATCCCGCCGCGCCCCGGCATCGCGATGACAGGAGAAATTACGCTTACAGGAAGAATCCTTCCAATAGGAGGATTAAAAGAAAAACTGTTAGCCGCAATCAGAAACGGCATGGAAAAAACAATCCTCCCGAAAGACAATGAAGACGACTGGAATGAGCTTGATAAAGACATAAGATCGGCTATCAAAGCCGAGTTCGCAGAAACTGCCGCCGATGTCTTTGGCATTTTATTCCCGGACAGTATTAATGCTGCGGTTAAACCTTTAAAGCCCCAAAAAGCCGTAACCGCAAAAAAAAGCGCAAAAAAATAATTTTTTCATTAATTTTCTATTGACAAATATATTATACTGTGATATTATTATGATATCATTATAATATTGGAGGAAATCATGACGGAATTATCTAATTCAGGTAAACAGCACTACGAGGAAATAAGGATGAAGACTGCAAGCGGTATGTTTATGCTTATTTTTAACACTTTATTGGAAATTGCGGGAATCGGCGCTTTTGTATACGGTATTATCATTTTCGAAGGAAGCGGCAGCTTTACGCTGGGTATGACATTAATAATTGCAGGCGGCTTTTTGAGCTTTATTATCTGCCCGATTCTGTATATCGGGTTAAAAATAATTAAGCCGAACGAAGCTATGGTTCTGACTCTTTTTGGAAAGTATGCCGGCACAATAAAAAAAGAAGGATTTTACTATGTAAATCCTTTTTGTGTCGGACTAAACCCCGCGCAAACCACAACAACTCAATCGCAGACATTAAATCAGGCGGTATCAGCGCTTAACGAAGGGACAGCGGCGAAATATAATTACGGCACAGGCAGTAAAAAAATATCGCTTAAGGCGTCTACGCTGAACAATGAAAAACAAAAAGTCAACGATCAGCTTGGAAACCCTGTAATGATCGGCATTGTCGTTATATGGAAAGTTGTTAACACCGCAAAGGCTGTTTTTAATGTTGATAATTACAAGGAATTTTTGTCGATACAATGCGACTCTGCGTTACGCAACATTGTGCGCCTGTATCCTTACGATTCATACGGAGGCGACAGCGGGGAAAGCGAAAAATCCCTTCATGGTTCAAGTCAGGAAATCGCAGTTAAGCTTAAAGATGAAATTCAAAATAAAGTGGAAATCGCAGGGCTTGAAATTCTTGAAGCCCGCATTACAAATCTTTACTATGCCCCCGAAATCGCGGCGGCGATGCTTCAGCGCCAGCAGGCGTCGGCTGTAGTGGATGCAAGGCAGTTAATTGTGCAGGGAGCGGTCGGCATGGTTGAGATGGCGCTTTCCAAGTTAAACGAAACAGGAATTGTTAAGCTTGACGAAGAAAGAAAAGCGGCAATGGTAAGCAATCTTCTTGTTGTGTTATGCGGCAACAGAGACGCTCAGCCTGTGGTGAACTCAGGTTCATTGTATTAGCATAAATCAGAATGGCGAAAAAACCGGAAGCTTCCCGCGGCGAAGCTTCAAACGATAAAAAACAATTCCTTCTTCGCCTTTCTGATTCGCTTTGGAAGGAATTATCCGCCTGGGCGGAGGACGATTTTCGTTCAATAAACGGGCAGATAGAATTCCTTTTAAGCGAATGTGTAAAAAAAAGAAAAAAGAAAAATCAGCAGGAATGATTTTGTTATCTATAAAGTTTTAAAATATTTTTATATAATAAAAACATGGCATCAGGAGTTTATAACAGCTTTGTAAAATACGCCGCTTTTTTTACAGGCGCTTTAAAATCACAGACAAGTTACCGCTTAGCGACAGTAATGGGATTCTTGGGATCGCTTTTACTTGTTGTAATCCAGTTTTTTTTATGGAATACCCTGATAAGTTCCGGAGTCCGCACTGGCATTACAGTAACCGATATGATCGCGTTTGTACTCATAACAGAGGCAGTAAGCGCTTTAACCCGCGGAAATTTCGCCAATGAACTTGGAGATTCTATAAGGGACGGATCTGTTTTAATGCACTTTCTGCGCCCGGTATCCTATCAGCTTTATTTATTCAGCGTCCACATGGGGAAAAACGTTTACAGGCTTTTAACGCAGATTCTTCCTGTTGTGCTGTTATGCGCTATTTTCTACAGCCTCCCGTCTCCGCCTTCTTTCGCGCATCTAGCTGTATTCGCGGCGCTGACTTTGTCAGGCGTTATAATAATGTTTCAGCTTATTTATATAACAGGACTTTTAGCGTTCTGGACCCAGGCGACATGGTATCTTTCATGGTATCTTGGAGCCGGATTAACATTTTTCGGAGGAACTGTTGTTCCGTTATGGTTTTATCCGCGTTCTTTGGAATGGCTTACTGTGTTTCTTCCGTTCCGCTATATTTCATTTGAGGGAATCAATTACTATCTTGGAAAAGCGTCTTTGGATAACGCGTATCTTTCGCTTTCTGTTTCATTAGCGTGGGTTATCATTCTTTATATTACAGGGCTCATAATATGGAATAAAGCTCAAAGGAAAATAACAATAAATGGCGGATAACACACTAAAAACAGACACTCCGGTTTCTGAACAAAACTTTCCTTTAATATTTAAAAATTTAAACCTCTATCTCAGTTTTATGAAAATAACCATCCGAAGTCAAATGGCTCACCGCAGCGCATTCTGGGCAGGGCTTGTGGGGCAATGGCTCGCTTACGGCTCATCATTCGCAACGCTGTATATCTTAGTCAGCAATTTCAGGTTCCTCGCTGATTTTTCAGCTCAGGAAGTGCTTTTTCTTTACGCGATGAACCTTCTCTCTTATGCGTTAGGTGCAAGTTTTTTCTTTAACCCGTGCATTAATCTCGCCTCTAAAATACGCACAGGAGAATTTGACGCGGCTTTAACAAAACCTGTAAGTCCGTTTGGACATGAGTTTTATATGGGATTTAATTTCGGTTATTTAAGCCATATCACCCTGTCCGCCGGGGTTATGATCTACGCTCTTATAAGCACCGGATTTACGCCGTCGCTTCTTTCTATACTTATTTTTACGGGAGTGTTAATAGGAGCCGTATTGGTTCAATCTGCGTTTTTAATAACAGCTTCCGCTTTCAGTTTTTTTCTTATAAATGAAAACCCGGTATTTGAGCTTGTCTGGAATATTAAAGTTTTTACTAATTATCCTCTGCGGATTTATCCTTTGTTTCTGCAGATTTTTTTAACTTTTATAGTGCCGGTGGCATTCATGAATTTTTATCCTGCCTCCGCGGTTCTGGGAAAAGAAATGCCTTTCTCCTTTCCTGTGCATCTTGGATATCTGTCGCCGTTAGCGGGAATTATTTTATTCATCTTAAGCGTCCTTTTTTGGAACCGGGCGCTGTCAAAATATCAAAGCACAGGAACATAGGAAAAAAATCATGCCTTTTATCGAAGTAAAAAACGTATCAAAAAATTTTAAGATATTTAAAAACCGCCCTGGAATATTAGGCGCGGCTGTTTCGCTTTTTCACCGTGAATATGAAATCAAAAAAGCGGTATCTGACATTTCCTTTTCTATGGAACAGGGAGAAATTACAGGCTATATCGGACCTAACGGCGCAGGGAAATCAACTACAATTAAAATGCTCAGCGGGGTTCTTACTCCCGATGAAGGCGAAATAAAGGTGGGAGAAATTATTCCGTACAAGGAACGTAAGAAAAACGCTAAAAGAATCGGGGTTGTTTTCGGACAGAGGTCGCAGCTTTACTGGGATCTTCCGATATCCGATACATTCAGCCTTTACAGGAAGTTATATGAAATTCCAAAAGCGTTATACGATCATAACAAAAAATTGTATATTGATCTTTTTGACATGGGCGGTTTTATTAATCAGAGCGTCCGCCAGCTCAGCCTTGGACAGAAAATGAAGGCAAACCTCGCGCTTTCCATGCTGCACGATCCTGATGTGCTGTATCTTGACGAACCTACAATCGGGCTTGATGTTATGAGCAGGAAAAATCTTCGTCAGGGCATTCAAACTCTTAACCGCGAAAAGAATACAACAATTATTCTTACAACGCACGACATGAGCGATATTGAGGCGGTCTGCAGGCGGCTTATTGTCATTGACCGCGGACAAAAACTTTTTGACGGCAGCCTGGAAAATTTTAAAAACCTGTACGAAGACGGTTTTTTAATCAAAATGGAATTCGCTGACCTTCCCGAATGGGAGACGCTTCCGGGCTTTACGCTTAAAAACAATGATAATAATATCTGGAATATTAAAGTTGATAAAAATATCCGGTACAAAGACGCTCTTAATACGCTGATAAATCATTACAATCCGGAAAATATTTCTGTTCACGAACAGGATATCGAAGATATTGTTCAGCGGATATTCGCAGAGTAAAAATATAATTTTAAATTATAACGCTTTGTATAACCCATGTTGATCTAATCAATTTAATGCTTCATAATACCATTATGAAGTACGATGTAATTTTAGCGGGAGTCGGAGGACAGGGCGTTCTTTCCGTCGCGTCAATTATCGCATTGGCGGCGATGAATGAGGGGCTTCAGGTACGTCAGAGCGAAGTTCACGGTATGGCGCAGAGGGGCGGAGCTGTTTTAGCGCACATGCGCCTTTCTGATAAATCAATAGTAGGCGATCTTGTGCCCAAAGGCGGAGCGGATATGATCATCGCGATGGAACCGCTTGAAAGCCTGAGATATATTTCATATTTAAAGCCGGACGGTATTTTAATTACCGCAGCCGAACCGTTTATCAATATGAATAATTATCCTGACATCGAAGAAATACATACAAATATAAAAAGTCTTCCAAAATGGAAAATAATAAAGAGCGCGGCTCTTGCGAAAGAAGCGGGGCTTTCAAAAGCTGTAAATACAGTTATGGTAGGAGCCGCTTCCTGCTTCCTTCCTGTAAAAGACAAATATATTGAAAAAGTTATTTCAGATACATTTGAAAAAAAGGGGTCTGAAATTGCAAAGGCAAACACAAATGCTTTTAAGCTGGGACAAGCGGCATGCAAACAAGAAGATAATAAATAAAATGAATTTTCAATACTGGAATCCGCAGATAGAAAAAATGCCGCGAAGCGATCTTGAGGCTTTACAGTTAAAAAAATTAAAAGACGAAATCAGATTTGCGCTAAGAACGCCGTTTTATAAAGAACGGCTTTCAAAGTCAGGCATTAACTCAAGCGATGAAATAAAAACGTTAGACGATCTTAAAAAAATTCCTTTTACAACAAAAAACGATTTACGCGATGGCTTCCCATTCGGGTTTTTATCGATTCCGAAAGACGACGTTGTGCGCCTTCATTCATCAAGCGGAACAACAGGCATTCCCACAGTCATCTATTTTAACCGCGACGATTTAAAAAATTGGGCTGATTACATGGCGCGCTGCATTTACGGAACAGGATGCACCAAAAGCGATGTGTTTCAAAATATGATCACATACGGACTTTTTACAGGAGGGCTTGGATTCCATCAGGGCGGAGAAGAAGTCGGCATGCTTGTAATTCCCGCGGGAGCCGGAAACACTGTGCGCCAGTTTAAAATGATGCAGGATTATAAAACGACCGTGTTACACGCAACGCCGAGTTTCCTTCTTCATTTGGAAACAAAAATGAAGGAAGCCGGCATAGATAGAAACAGTCTTTGTATTAAACGCGCGTTCGCGGGCGCGGAGCCATACTCCGAAGACACAAGAAAAAGAATCGAAAAACTCCTTGATATTGATGTATATAATTCTTACGGATTATCTGAAATGAACGGACCTGGCGTAGCTTTTGAGTGTCAGTGTAAAGACGGGCTTCACATTTGGGAAGACGGATACATCGCGGAGATCGTCAACCCGGACACGCTCGATCCTGTAAAAGAAGGAGAGACAGGCGAACTTATTTTGACAATTCTCTGCCGCGAAACAACTCCGCTTCTGCGTTACCGCACACGCGACTTAACGTCGTTTTACACAGAACCCTGCCCATGCGGCAGAACTCACCGTAAATTAATGCGCATAACAGGACGCAGCGACGACATGATGATCATAAACGGCGTGAATGTATTCCCAAGCCAGATCGAAGAAGTAATAATGAGCATGAAAGAAGTCGGCAACAATTATTTGATTGTCGTGGAAAAAGACGGAGCGCTCGACAGGCTGACTGTAAAAACCGAAGTTAACTCAGACACATTCATGGACGACTCGCGCCTGTTACTCGCATTAAAAGAAAAAATCAAAGATACGCTGAAAGTCTCCATTTCGATTAACGCGAAAGTTGAACTCCACGAAAGCGGCAGCCTCCCGATATCCGAAGGCAAAGCTGTAAGGGTTAAGGATACAAGACCGAAGGATGTTTAATCTTTTTCGGCGGCAGACTGTAACAATGGTATATTGATTTTCTTTATTTACCGCAGAAACACGAAGCTCACAGAAAAATTCTTTCTTATTATCAATATAAACAATGAATATTTAAAGAAATTTTTTTTATATAACCGCATTGCTATAAGCATTATTTATCGTTACAATATGTACATGAAGCAATGCGAGACATATTTTGAGAGCCACGACGGCGCTAAACTTTATCTGTACCGTTTTTTGCCTGATGATTGTCCTTCAGATGATATGACAAAGAAGCCAAAAGCTGTACTCAATATTGTTCACGGTATGGCGGAGTATGGGTTTCGTTATAAAAGACTTGCTGAAAAGCTCACAAGCGAAGGAATAGAAGTGTGGGCTGCAGATCAGCGCGGACACGGAAAAACCGCCGATTTAAATATTAATAAACCGGAAAAAGGCGGGCTTTTAGGGCATTGCGCAGATAATAACGGAATCGCATGCGTAACAGCAGATGTTAACGCGATTAATGTAGCGATTCATGCGGCAAGACCGGGCGTTCCTTTGTTTCTTTTGGGCCACTCATGGGGGTCTTTTATTGTTCAAAACTATATGGAATACTCGCAGTTTTTGCCTGTTTCAAAACCTAAATATAACGAAAGTTCATCTTCCGCCGGTGTAATGATTAACGGCTGTATTTTATCAGGGACAAAGGGACCGGGAGGTTTTATTGTTAAGGCGGGCGTTCCGCTTATGACAGTAATCGCCGGGCTCAAAGGACAGCGCAAAGGCTCCCGCGTCGCAAGAGCGATGGGGGACGGCGCGTATAATAAACCTTTTAAGCCAAACCGTACAGCTTTCGACTGGCTTAGCCGAGACAATGATGAAGTTGACAAATATATAAATGATCCCCTCTGCGGCTTTTTATGTTCATCGGGGTTTTACCGGGATTTAGTAAAGCTCCTTTATAACATTCATCGTCCGGATTCGTTAGCGAGAATTAACCTGTCCCTGCCTGTGTATGTATTTTCAGGGAGCGCCGATCCTGTAGGCGATATGGGAAAAAGTCCGACAGCTTTAGTGAATATATACCGTAACTTAGGGATAAATGACTGCGAGTTTGTGCTGTATCCCGGCGCGAGGCACGAAATTTTAAATGAGACTAACCGTGAAGAAGTAATCGAAAATCTTCTTACATGGATAAAAAAACGTTGTGAATGAGATACAGGTATTCAAAAGGGCCTAGCGGCGAGCTTGAAAAAAAAGCTGTAATTTACACAAATGATGAACATTGCATAAATTGTGCCGATGTAGACAGGGAAGCTGTAAGCATTATCCGGAAATTAAAAAGCGCCGGTTATGATTCCTATATTGTAGGCGGCGCTGTGCGCGATTTAATTCTCGGTAAAAAACCAAAGGATTTTGATATTGTAAGCTCCGCAAGCCCGGCGCGCATTAAAAAAATTTTCCGCAATTCAAGAATTATCGGGCGGCGTTTCCGGCTTGTTCACGTTTATTTTTCGCAGAGAACATTCGAGGTCTCAACCTTTCGTTCATTAAAGGACGGAACAACAAGCAATACATTCGGCACAATAGACGAGGATGTCCTTCGCCGCGATTTTTCGCTTAACGCCCTTTACTACGATCCCGAACAGAAAATTGTGGTTGATTATGTAGGCGGATTTAAGGACATTAAAAAAAAATTAATTAAACCTGTTATTAATCTTTCGGAAATTTTTACAGATGATCCTGTCAGAATGATTCGGGCTGTTAAATACGCCGCCCTTACAGGTTTTACTCTTCCGCTGAATTTAAAGATGAAGATAACGCATCAGTCAAATTTGCTTTCATCTATTTCTCCTTCGCGCCTTACAGAGGAAATATTTAAAATTATAAATACCGATAAAGCTTCGTCTATTGTGGATTTACTTGATAAAACGGGGCTTTACAGTTATCTTCAGCCTCAGGCGGCTTTTCTAATGAAAAAAGACGCAGCCTTTAGAAAAAATTATCTTAACACAATGTCGCAGTTAAAAGGCGAAAAGAACCAAAGAGGAGACGCGCTTAGCGCGCTTTTCCGCGATTATCTTGAAAGCACATTAAAACTCAGTTCAGATGCAGAAGAAGTAAAAAAATTAAAAGCAGGCACATACGAAAATTATAAAGAAATATGCAGGAACGCAAGGACATTTGTTCTGCCGATGAATCCGCCGCGTTTTGAACTTGAGCACTCGGTAAAAAAATTCCTGTCATCGTACAGCATAACAATAAAAAGAACTATACCAAAACCTGCTGTAAACGAAGCGGCGCCCGCGAAACGAAAAAGACGCCGGCGAAAGAAAAAACAAAAAACAATCAACAGCGAAAAGTAAAAATAATTTTCATTGTTAAATAAATTTATAATTAATATTTAATCAATTACTTTATCAATAATTATATTTATCTCTTCTATTAAAATCCCTGTGTATCTTTCGATATTATCAATTACATTTTGCTGCAGTTCATGGATATTGCCGCCAAGCTGAATGCCGTAGGGAACATCGATTGTCATGACAATGCGGTATCCCATTTCCGCATGTTTAACAAGAATTGTTTTTATCCTGATTTCTTTGTTGTATTCATCAACAAAGTTTGTTACAAGCTGTATAAGGGCGGTTTCGGAAATTATAACGCGTCCGTGTTTGGAATATTCAGGCCTTACAAGCGATTTTTCATGCAATGTCGGAACAGGTCCGATACCGGCTGGCACCGGTACTTTGATTTTTCGTTTTTGAAAAATCCTGATTGCGTCATAAAAAATGTTGGGATAATTGCGTTTTACTTCAATGGACGGAACAGGGATTACATGTTTTCCTTCGATACGCCTTGTTCTTATTGCTTTATCAATTTCTTCCTGAGTCGCTATATCTTCAATTTTAATTATTTTTCCGACAGGAGGAAGCTGAAGGCGGGAAGCGATTTTATGCACCATTTTTTCGGAAGTTCCCAATATTAAAATACGTTTGTATTTTTCATTTTGCAGGCGCCTTGCAACTTCATCCCGGTGGGATTTTTCATCAAAGAGAGCGACCTTAACGGCAGCGAGAAAATTCTTCTCCTTTTTCGCCGAATGTCCCGCGAGAATACGGTTGTTTTTAATTAATAATCCGTCGTCAATTAAAAAATCTATTCTGTATTTTTGCGCGACAAATTTCGCCTGAAAGCTTTTTCCGGTCCCGCTTTCACCGACAAGAGCGAAGATTTTTTTCCGTTTAAATAAAAACAGAAAATCAAAAATCATCGCTCAGGTACGTATCTATAAACTAACGGTAATTTCTTAAGTTAGCATGCAAAAGCCATGCCCGCTGCCTTATCACGCCTTCGTACCTTGTATCATTGGCAATTTGGCTGACAAGAGCAATGCCGTTATCCTGTAAACCGTTGTTGGCTCTTGCGATCTTTTCCAACGCGTCTATTGTCGCTATAGCCATAAGAGAATTCGGATTATTTCCCAGGGTTCTGAATGCCTGAAGTATCCCTATTACTGTGCTGTTATCGGGATTCGAGCCGATGTTTCCAAGGCTTGTTATCGCTTCCATTAAAACCATAGGTTCCCTTTCGGAATTACATATAAGAATTAACGACTGCCTTGCTTCTTCAGTGCCGATCTGGCCTAAATATTTCGCCGCCTGCCTTCTAATATCGGGAAAATTATTAACGACACGGCCGCTTTCTCTTGAAACAATCCGTGTTCCCTCAAGCGATAAGGTTTCCAGAGTCTGCCGGATTCGATCATCGGTATTGCCGCGATCAAGCGCTTCGCCGATATATTGAAGGGCAATAACTTTTTGATCCCTTGTAAAACCGCTTGCAGTCTGGGTGATTATAAAAATCTCCAATGAATCCATTAAATAAGATTCCTCAACGGTCATTTGCGCGCTGACAGCGGGTAATAAAATCACCGCCATTAATATCAGAATGAAAAAACGCTTTGCAGAAAACATAATATCTCTCCTTTTATTTAATTTGAAATTTTCCATATATCGTCAATTTCTTCAAGAGTGTAAAGAATCTCTCTTTCTCCGTCTCCCTCTCTTGTAATAAACGCTCTTACCCTGTGTTCAGTGATAAATTCGATATCAACATCTTCTATACGGATATTAATTCTGGTTCTTGAAGGCACAAAAACATAAATAAAATAATCATTTAAGCTGTGCAGTACTCTGTTGCTCATTCTTAACAGCGGCGATTGCGACTGTTCGTGTAAAAAATCGGGCGATGAATGTTGATCAATATATTCCTGCGACAATGATAAAAGCCACGCGTTATAATTGCTGTTATGTACAATTACATTTAGATTTTCTATAAAATGGCGCACTTCATTTCTGATTGACGAATAATATTCGTGGCTGACATTCGCAGGATCAAAAACATATTCTGCCGCCTGTTGGGGGGTTTCGGATGCCGGCAGCTGTGCGGCGGGAGCAGGAGCGGAAATTGCCGGCTGCGGTTCTTCTTCGGTTTCAATTATTTCAGATACGGAATTACATGATATTATTGGCGCGAAAAAAATAAATACCGCCAAAATTGCAAGAAAATTCGGCAATATCAATTTAATTATACTCATATTGATACTTTATACCGTATTATGCAAATTGTCAACTTTACAAATTACCTGTAAAGCATTGATATTTATTAGAATTAGATATATGATAATTTCATGCAAAAAGCAGCTTTTCCCGGTTCATTTGATCCGCCGACATCAGGTCATATTAATATCATTAAACGCGCAGCTTCTATCTTTGATGAACTTGTCATTGTAGTCGCCGAAAACAGGCAGAAGAAGTATCTTTTTTCCGCTGATGAAAGAGTTTCCATGATGAGTGAACTTGTAAAAGAATATAAAAACGTGTCTGTATCGATATGCGGCAGTCTTATTGTCGATTATATGAAGCAGAACGGCATTAAATTGCTAGTCAGAGGAGTCCGCGGTTTAGAGGACTTCACGTATGAATTTGATCTTTCCATGATGAACAGAACGCTTGACCCTGATATCGAAACTATTTTTATGACAACAGATCCGGAATTTTTTGTTATCCGCTCGTCGTCTATTAAAGAGCTGGCTTCTTTCAGCGGCAACCTGCACGGAATGGTGCCTCCGCTGGTTGCAAAAGCTCTAAAAGAAAAGTATACTGAAATCCGTGGAACGGGGATTACAGGTCAAGGCTGACTTTTATATCCCTGATGGCATAGGGTAAATTATTTTAATTTGACATTTTTTTTAAAAATGTCTTGACAAAAAATTAGATTTTTTGATAGATTAATTATTAGTTAAAGAGGTTTAATTATGGCAGTACCAAGAGGTAAAACATCAAAAGCCAGGACTAGCCGTCGGCAGTCCATTAACATGAAGCTCACCGCGCCCACAATGATAAACTGCAGTACATGCGGCAACAAGGTTTTGTTACACCGTGTATGTCCAAAATGCGGCTTTTATCGCGGTAAGCAGGTAATCGTGCCTTAAAACAAACAACCGGAAGTTCGCTTTTTAACATGAGTTTCCGATATTGTTTTCCGGCGGCGGTTTTCCAAGAATATTTCTAAGGGGAAGAAAATGGACGAAAAGTTTGAAATTAAGAAAGAAAGCGAACAATCTGATGAGAAAAAAACGGATGAGTTATTTGAGAAAATGAAGAAGCTCATCGCGGAGAAACTCGAAGTGGATGAAGGTAAGATTACCATGGGAGCGTCATTCCGCGGGGATCTCGGCGCGGACAGCCTTGATACCTATGAACTTGTTTATGCGATCGAAGAAGAAATGAGAATAAATATTCCTGATGAAAAAGCAAATGAATTTGAAACAGTGAAGGACGCTTACGAATTTATTAAATCTCAGCAAAAATAATAAAAGCTTAACTCCGGGGCTTCCTGATAATCTTCCCGCAAAGCTGCCCTCGGAGAGAAAAAATACTTTGGCGGCTTTTCAAAAAGTCGCCGGTTTAAAATTTAAAGACATCCGTCTTTTAAACCTTTCGTTAATCCACCGCTCATTATCCAACGAAACAGCGCAGCGCAGTAAAGCAAACAATGAACGTCTTGAATTTTTGGGCGATTCAATACTGGGAGCAGTATGCGCGACGCTTCTTTACAATTCGTTTAAAGATAAAACCGAAGGCGACCTTGCCAAAATTAAAGCCGTAGTTGTGTCAGAGGATATTTTGTCCGATATAGCGTTAAACATAAATATTGATAAGGCGCTTCTTTTAGGCAAAGGCGAAGAACTCTCAGGCGGAAGAGCAAAGAAAGCAATTCTCGCCGACGCAATGGAGGCTTTAATCGGAGCGCTGTATCTGGATTCCGGCTATAAAACAGCTTTTGATTTTGTCAGCCGGTGTATCGCGCCGGAAATAGATAAAGTATCCGGCGCCAATTATCATAAAGATTTCAAGTCATTATTACAGGAACTCTGTCAGCAGCAGTATCACTGTTATCCGCAATACATCCTTGTAAAACGCTCGGGTCCTGAACATGACCGCACTTTCTGGATGGAAGTCCGTATAGGCGAAACTGTGTACGGCAAAGGATCGGGGCGGAACAAAAAAAGCGCCGAACAGGAAGCCGCAAAAGAAGCGTGGGGAGCAATAAACGGCACCCGTGAGGGTGCAGATGAATAAAGCCTAAACGCTCCGGCGCTGGAAAGATTAATAAGTAAAGCCGGGCTTTTAAATTCTTTCTTGATATATTTTTTTTGCAATCCTTAATAATTTATCTTTCGAGTTCTGCGCAGGATCGTCAAGGACTGTTTCTAAAAGCTCTTTTAATATGACGCCTAACATTTTTCCCGCCGGGATGCCTGTCTCCATCAGATCGCTTCCGTTTACAGCAAGGTCCTTAAGCGAAAAAGCGTGATCGCAAGCTAAAAGTTCTTCAATTCTGTCAGAAAAAGAAGAGAGCGAAAAATATTCATTTTCGATGCCGGAGAATGCGTAAGTATCGCATCTTCTAAGATCAAACATACTTTGTATATTTTCTTCTCCTATCCTGGCGATAAATCTGCGTACTGCGGAATCTGTCCATGTTTCCTGATAATTGAACATGTGCTCTTTTACTAAACGGCAGGTTTTATGTATCACTTCGTTTGAATAACGGAGGCGGTTTAAAATTTTCCGGCAAATCTGCGCAGATACTTCTTCGTGGCGGTAAAAAGTATAAATTCCAAGTTCGTCTTTATCGCGTACCTGCGGTTTTCCGATATCATGAAATAGCGCGGCTAAGCGGACTTCGTGAGAATAGCCTTTAGAGGCGGCATAATCGCAGGCAAGGAGCAGATGATCTAAAACGTCAAATTTATGAAAACCTTTCTGTTCAATTCCGCGGCAGGCATCAAGTTCGTTAAGTAAAAGTTTTAAAAATCCTGTCTCCTCCATTAGGCGAAACCCTGCGGAAGGAATAGGAGAATCCAGTATTTTGTCAATCTCGTCGCGTATGCGTTCCTTGGAAACTTTTTCGCAGGTCTCAAGCGCGCCTTTTATCGCGTCTTTTGTGTTTTCCTCAATTTTAAATCCAAGCTGAGATGCAAAACGCACAGCCCGCAATGGGCGAAGGCCGTCTTCGTTAAAACGTTCCCCGGCGTTTCCGACACAGCGGATTATTTTAGCTTTTATATCTTTGGCGCCGTTAAAAGGATCGACAATTTCTCCTAACGGAAGGCGCAGGGCAATCGCGTTCATCGTAAAATCACGCCGCGAAAGATCCTCGTTTATATCAGATGCGTAATTTATATGATCCGGTCTTCTTCCGTCCGAGTAGCCTGATTCTGTTCTGAATGTTGTAATCTCCATGCTGTGTCTTTTATAAAAGGCTGTTACAGTGCCGTGTTTTATTCCAGTGGGAATAACTTTGCCGCCTGCGCTTTTTACAATTGCAGTTACAACATCAGGCAGCGCGTCTGTTGTCAGATCCCAATCGTGGATTTTTTTTCCCATCAGCATATCGCGCACAGCGCCGCCTACAAGATAAATTTCTTTTTTGTTTTTATTAAAAATCGAAGCGGTTTCTTTTAAAATAGGATCGATATTTTTTGTCAATTGTAAATCCTTCTGTTACAAAGTATACTTTTTTTAAAGAAATTTTACCACGAACCACGCTGACATTACGGATTTAAAGTTATGTTTTTTCGTGTGGTTAAAGGTTTTAAAAGGTGAACAAATTTGTTAAGTTTAATTTTTACAGGCGGAGAAGGACCAGCGCCTGAAGTTATAAAACGCATTATCGATACTGAGAAAAATGCTGCGCAAAAAAAAGATATTTTAATTATCGCGGCTGACTCTGGGCTTAACGCCTCGGAAAACGCAGATTTTAGACCTGACTGGATCATAGGAGACATGGACTCACTTGATAATTGCGGTAAACTTGCCTCTTATCCTCCGGAGAACGTTATCCGCCATAAACACGACAAGGATTTTACCGATACAGAGCTTGCTTTTTTACTTGCCAAAGAAAAAGGCTGCGGTGAAATTTGGATAATCGGCGGAGGAGGGGGGCGCATCGATCATCTTTTTGGAATTAAATCGATGTTTGAAAGAGATGACTTTCCGGCGCGTTGGATCACTTCGGTTGACGATATTTTTTGTATTGACGCGGGGCTTGGGCAACAGGGATCAAGAGGAGATCAGGGAACGGGTGTCAGGGAACAAGGACAAGAGAAAAGTTTTATTTTTTCTGTTAAAAAGGAAGCAAGCGTCGCGGTGTTTCCGTTAGGTGACGATCCGTGGGAAGCGAAAAGCACGGGGCTTAAATGGCAGTTAGACAATGTTATATGGAACCGCGGATTTTTTGGTTTAAGCAATGTCGCAGTTGATGGTAATTTTTCGATCACGGCTCTTAAAGGCCGATTTATGGTGATAACGCCTCTTGTATGATAAATAATTTTTCGTGATTAAATGGAACCAGTTTTATTCGTGGCGAGGGTTTAATACCCAAGAGCTCGCTTCGCGAGATCACTTCAGGGCGTTTTTTTTCGGTATTAAACCCGAGACCAATACCTTATGAGAACAACATACCTCGTCCCTTCAGGGTGAGGTTGTTGATTATAGGCTCACCTGTTTGATTTCATTTAATTTTAGTATATTATATTTACAGAGGACGCGATGGCTGTAATATTGGACGGGAAACAATTATCATTAAAAATACGCGAAGGAGTAAAAGCGAAAACCGCGGCGTTAAAGGAAAAGGGAATAGTTCCCTGTCTTGCTGTGGTGCTTGTCGGCGAAGACCCCGCCAGCCTGTCCTATGTTAAATCAAAGGAAAAAGCTCTTGCCGAAGCCGGAATGGAAAGCTTTGATATAAGGCTTGATGAAACAACAACTGAAGAGGAACTTCTTTCTATCATCAAAGACTTAAACATGAATAATAAAGTTCACGGCATTTTGGTTCAATCGCCCGTGCCGAAACATATTAACGAAGAAAAAGTAAATGAAGCTGTAGCTCCTTTAAAGGATGTTGATTGTTTTAATCCTGAATCATTCGGAAACATGGTTTTAGGAAGGCAGGGGTTTCTGCCGTGCACTCCGCATGGTATTTTAATGCTGCTTCGCGAGTACAATGTGCCTGTATCAGGCGCGCATGCTGTGATTGTCGGAAGATCGAACATCGTAGGCAAGCCGCTTGCCAATCTATTGATTCGCCGTAATTTTAATGCTACGGTTACATTATGCCATACAGGAACTAACGATCTTGCTTTTCATACATTACAGGCTGATATTTTAATCGCCGCGGCAGGCAGCCCGTATATGATCACACCCGATATGGTAAAAGAGGGAGCCGCAGTAATTGATGTCGGGATTAACCGCGTAAGTGACGCAACCGCCGCGAAGGGCTATCGTGTGTGCGGAGACGTTGATCCCGCAGTAGAAAAAAAAGCGCGTTTTTTTACGCCTGTTCCCGGAGGAGTAGGGCCGATGACAATCGCGATGCTTTTAAATAATGTAATAGAAGCCGCTTCAGCTAATGCCGCGGGAAGAATCGTATCAGGCGCGCAGCTTTAGCAGTGCGCGGTTTAATTAGTTTTCTAAATAGAGTCAGACAATTATGCGGAGGATATTTAATGTCAGATAACGATAACGGAACTGAATGGAAAGAAGCTAATCCCAAAATTGAAAACCTACCGAACAGGGGAAGATCAATTGTTCTTTTTGTTGTAGGAGGATTAGCGCTTGCGATTCTTACAATCGTAAGTTTGCGCTTCCGGCCTGTAGGGCTTGCTGTCGGTATTTTCTCATTTATGTCCGGCTTAGCGATGCTTGTGCGGCGCAAAAAATTTAATTACAAACCCGGCTTAATTGTAACTCTGTGCGGTTTTTTCCTGCTGCTGACAACGCCGCGGTTCGGAGTAGTAGCTGGCTTTGCGGGGTTTCTGCTTGTCGTAGGCGCGATAGGACTTATTGTCTTTGGCATTTTCAGAGCCGTCAAGCTTGCGTGGGAAGTCGGAAAATTTTCTTAAATATTAAGGATGTTCCAAAACACGAACCTGCGGTTCGAAAGTTTTAAGAAAGCACAATTATTAACCGGAGGGTAATATGGGCGATGTAATGAAAAGGGATGAGATCCCTTCAACAAAAAGTTTAACAAAATCAGGCGTAGCGGCTGTAGGTTATATTGCAGCCGGGGCTTTCATCGGCATATTAAATGCGTTTTCCGCTATCCCAATCTTGGGTACGATTGCCGGAGGCGTTGTTCTGCTGATTGGCATAGGTTCTTTTTTTTCTAAAGACCCCGCGGACAAAAAGGCTGGTTTGATTATTACCGCCGCGGGAGCGCTTACGCTCCTTTCAAAAATTCCGTTTTTGACAGGTGTTTCTCAGGCGCTTTTGGGAGTCGGTATTGTCGGCCTTTTGGCGCTTGGCGTATTTAACGCGATTAAATTTTTCCGGGGTTTAAAAAAACGTTCGTAAAAATTAATGACTTATTTCTTTGAAACTTACGGCTGCCAGATGAACAGCGCCGAATCAGCGGCGCTGGCTTTAGTATGCAAAGAACACGGATGGAGCGAATCTACTGATGGCGAATGCGCCGATTTAGTTTTAATAAATACATGTTCGGTGCGTCTTACCGCGGAAAAACGCGCGTTCGGCAGAATCGCCCATTATGTCAGCGTTAAAAAAAAACATAAGCAGAATCTTATCCTCGTGATCGCAGGCTGCATAGCGCAGCGTCTCGGCGGTAAACTGAAAGAAAAATATCCGCTTTTAGATTATGTGATGGGAACAAGCCAGCGCTCCTTTTTTCCGTTGATTCTAGAAGCTGCGGAAAACGGAACAAAAGCTGTACTGGATGAAGAGATAAACGAAGAATCAGTTTTTTCATTTTCCGGCTCTCATTTACAGGAAGGCCAGTTTAAAAGTTTTATTCCAATCATGCACGGCTGCGATAACTTTTGTTCATATTGCATTGTACCGTATGTAAGGGGCAGGGAAGTATCGCGCGACCCTTTGCACATAACGCAGGAAATCAGTTTAGTCGGCGGGAAGGGAGTGCGAGAAATAACACTCCTTGGGCAGAATGTCAACAGCTACAACTGGAATCTTAAAAACAGCAGCAACACTGGCATTGATTTCTCATCGCTTTTGGAATTAACCGCCGAAGCTGCAGAGAAAAGCGGCGTTAAATGGATTCGTTTTCTTTCAGCTAACCCGAAAAATTTCTCTTTTAAAACAATCGAAGTAATGGCAAAAAATAAAGTATTCGCGCGCCATCTGCATCTTCCCGTCCAGCACGGCTCTGACGCTGTTTTAACATTAATGAACCGCGGATACACTATAAAAAGTTATCTTGAGTTAGTCAGAGAAATACGCTCGGCGATGCCTGAGATAACTTTATCTACGGATATTCTTGTCGGCTTTCCCGGCGAAACAGAAGACGATATCGAAAAAACCCTCGAACTTATGAACGAAGTAAAGTTTCTTTATTCCTACATGTATCATTTTAATCCCCGCGAGGGTACAAAAGCGTTTGATTATCCCTCTAGGGTCAGTGATGATATAAAAAAAGAAAGACTTTCCAGAGTTATAAAAATGCAAAAAAAACACACAACAGAGCTGTTAAAATCAAGAATCGGCAGCACAGAAGTTGTTTTTATTGAGGGAATTTCAAGAAAAAATGCCGATGAATTAATAACAAGAACTGAAAAGGACGAAATGGTTGTAGTTCCCGGCAATAAATCGATGATAGGTACATTCGGTAAAGTCACTTTATCCGGTTTAAAGGGAAATACATTCAGAGCGGACAAACTAATTTAAAAATATTAAAAAAGGGGTTATTATGAAGCTTCGCTTCATATTCGATATAAGTATGCGGCTGAACAGCCGCATTAAAAAGGAGTTGTTATGCCTTGGCGGTTAATAATCATGATTCTGGTTGTTGCGGTTTTTCTCGTATTTGTAACATTTAATCTTGAGAATAAATGCGAAATAAATTTCTTTGGCGCGAAGATACCTGATGTCCCGATATTTATTACAATTTTCACATCATTTGTTTTTGGTCTTCTGTGTTCTATCCCATTGGTTGTATTAATAATGAGAAAACAAAAAAGAAACACGCGTAAGGAAGCCAATGCGCAGGTGAATGACAGTCCCGCGGAAAGCGAGTATATCGAACCTGCGCCTGCGGCTGACGAAAAAATAAAGAAGGACGCGCAGGAAGCAAAAAAAAGATTTTTCCTTAACAGGCGCGGCAAAAAATGAAAAAACCCTCGCGGTGCGGCTTCATTGATATTAACATCTTCAGCTTAATTGCTTTCTTTGTTCTTACGGCAGTATCATCTGTAAGTTTCGCTCAAGCGGGTTTCTCTCTTGAAACAGAAATTAATAATATCGAAAGATCGATAACAAGGCAGGGTGTAACCGCGGAAGAAAGACACGTTTCTTTTGTAAAACTAGCACAGCTTCGCCGGTTATCGGGAGATATCGAAGGCGCTGCGAGAAACTGGCTTGAAGCGGCCGCGGCGATTCCCGGCAGAGTAGATGATGACGCCCTATTAAACTGCGCTTACTGCCTTGCCGCAATGGGAGAATGGGAACGAGCGTCCGCTGCGCTTTTGCCGCTGCTTTCAAGATACAAACGCGCGCGTTTTTTAAACATCGTTATTAGTTCGATACATACAGGTAATATCAGAGAACTGGAAAATCTCGCAGGTAATCCGGAATACACGGATATGAAAGCCGAAACTTTATTTGTTTTATGGAAATTAACAGGCGCTGCGTCATGGAGGCTTCTGCTTGTAAACGAGTTTCCCAATACTCCGGAAGGCCGCCTTGCCGCGGGAGCAAATCAAATAAATGTAAGCAATGTTGTAATTAGTCCGACGCCGTTCTGGTTTTTTTTAAGCGGTTTTGATTCTCCGGCTTTTACCGCAGGCGGATCGATTTTTGAATCTGTCTCGCAGGAAGGATCATCTTCAACTATGCAGATAACTTCATCGCAAAGCGCAGCCGGAACAACCACTTCTACGTCAGGCAGCGTTAATACCGAAGGTTCGGCGCGATTACAAACCGGAATTTTTAGCCAACAGGTAAACGCTCAAAATCAAGCAGATAGATTAAGACAGGCAGGATTTACTCCAGCTATAGAACAGCGTGTTTCCGGCAGCGGCGCAATGTGGGCAGTCACCGTTCCTTCGGGAGCAAGCGAAAACCGCACAATACAAAACCTTCGCGCCGCGGGGTTTGAATCATTTCCTTTAAGATAGTTCTAATTAATTTCCATTTCGTAAATATACTCATGTACTGAAAGCTTCGCTGTGTATATAAAAAAAATTATATTCAATAAAATATCAGTTCCTAATATGTATTTAATTCTTAATTTTTTTGTTTTTTGTTATGCGATTTTTTTTATGAAAAATATAAACGAAAAAAGTGGACGGCAGGATATTTATTTAATATATTAAATTCAACAGTAATAAAAAATTGTATTTGAGCGTGTAAAAACGCACGGATACATCGTTTCTTTTATTTTTAAGGAGAATAAATATGAAAATCGGAATGAAGTTGATTCTTATTATTTCCGCGGTTAATCTTATTGGCGTAGGCGGTCTGACTATCACAGCGACAATGATCGCGTCAAATGGGATTAAATCAATATCGGAAGAAAACGCCCGCAGCGTCACTGCAGTGTCCGCAGGTTCGGTTAAAGCGTATTTGGAAGTTCCTTTTGATGAAATCAGAGGCTATGTATACTTATTAGAAAATCTTGACTCAATTGTTCCAAACGAAGAGAGAAGGGATATGGTAAATTTTTATCTGCAGACTTTAGCCGAAAAAAATCCTGATTGGATAGGAGTATGGGCGATTTATGAACCGAATACCCTTGACGGAAATGACGCCGTTTATGTAAATACTCCTGGAACCGATGAAACAGGAAGGTTTATAAGCTACTGGACAAATGATAACGGCAGGATAAGCATGTCCGCGCTTTCCAATTACGCGAATGCCGAATATTACACCGTCCCGCTGCGAACAGGCAGGGAAAATGTCGCTGAGCCCTATATGGAAAATGTCAGCGGAAGACAAACATTGATCACAAGCGTTGTAGTTCCGATCATGCGTAACGGGCGGGCAATAGGGGCAGCCGGAGTGGACATTGAACTGACTGAAATTCAAGAAATGATAAGCGTAATCAAACCTTTCGGCACCGGAAGCGCCGGTTTATATAGCCCAAGCGGTCTTGTGCTTTCCTCTTCTGACCCAAATAAACTGGGAAAAAATTTAAGAGAAGCTTCATCCAGCATATACGGCAGTTTAGTGAGCCCTTTGTTGACTTCAATAAGAGCAGGCACAGAATTTTTAGAATTATTTTATTCAGAAGAACATAAAGCCAGGGTAATGGCGATAACCTACCCGTTTTTTATTGGAGGCGACAATACTGCGTGGAGCGCTGTAACTATTGTGCCTGAAGCTACGATTCTCGCAGAGGTTAATCAGATGACAATTGTATTGATTTGTCTCGGCGTTGGAATCCTGGCGGTTATCACTATTATAATCTTTTTAGTGTCCCGTTCAATTACAGCCCCGTTAAAATCGATGGAAAAGGTTTTTACATTTATCGGCGACGGAGATTTTACCCAAACCGTTGACGCCAAAGGCAATGATGAAATCGGAAATATCGGACGCGCTCTTAACGGCACTGTCGAAAAAATTAAAGCGCTTATTAATATCATCAAAGTGCAGGCGTCAGATCTTGCTAAAATCGGCACAGACCTTGCGGCCAATATGAATGAGACAGCCGCGGCGGTAAATCAAATCACCGCTAATATTCAAAGCATCAAAGGACGCACCATTAATCAGAGCGCGAGCGTTTCCGAAACCAACGCGACAATGGAACAGATCACTGTAAATATTTCTAAACTAAATCAACAGGTTGAAAAACAGACAACGTCGGTGTCTCAATCATCATCTGCGATTGAACAGATGCTTGCAAATGTTCAGTCAGTTACAAATACGCTTGTTAAAAACAAACAAAATGTTAACTCGCTTACAAGCGCTTCAGAAGTCGGACGTTCAAGTCTTCAGGATGTCGCCTCTGACATACAGGAAATCACCCGTGAGTCGGAAGGTTTAATGGAAATTAACTCTGTTATGGAAAACATCGCAAGCCAGACTAACTTACTTTCTATGAACGCGGCGATAGAAGCGGCGCACGCAGGCGAAGTCGGAAAAGGTTTCGCGGTTGTAGCCGATGAAATCCGCAAACTCGCGGAAAATTCTTCCGAGCAGTCCAAAACAATCGGCGCTGTTCTAAAAAAGATAAAAGAATCAATCGACAAGATAACAAGGTCTACAAATGACGTTCTTCAGAAGTTTGAAACTATAGACGAGCATATTAAAACAGTAGCTGATCAGGAAGAGAATATCCGCAACGCGATGGAAGAACAAAGTCAGGGCAGCAAACAAGTATTGGAAGCTGTAAGTAACCTTAACGATATTACGCGTCATGTAAAGAGCGAAGCCGATGAAATGCGCAATGGTTCAAAAGAAGTTATACAGGAAGGTAAAAATCTTGAGATTATCACTCAGGAGATAACAGGCGGCATGAACGAGATGGCGACAGGAGCGGATCAGATCAACATCGCTGTAAATCAGGTAAATGACATTACCGTAAAAAATCACGAAAAAGTTGACACATTAATGAGAGAAGTCTCACGTTTCAAAGTAGATTAGGAAAGATTTTGTAAACGGTGCGAAAGTGTAAATGAGAAACGGGAACAATCTCCCTTTTTCGTTTACACGCGCATCACGTGATATCCCATGTAAAATGCTATCCATAGAAAAAATCATTGACGTATATGTTCATAATCATGTAAACTGCATCAAGGAAAAAACATGAAACAATATACACAGATGAATAAAGAGGAACTGACTTCATTAAAAAAAGAACTGGATGGAATTTTTTTAACGTATAAGCAAAAAGGAAAAAAACTTAACATGACCCGGGGTGTTCCCTCGGATGAACAGCTTGCGTTATGCAATGATATGCTTACGTGTCTTTCTTCTGATGATTTTAAAGCCGCAGGCGGAGCCGACTGCCGCAACTACGGCGGGATTGACGGCATTCCCGAAATAAAGAAAATATTCGCAGACCTATTGGAAGTATCTCCAGATGAAGTAATCGCCGCAGGGAATTCTTCTTTAGCTTTAATGTTTGACAATGTCGCCGTTAATATGTCACACGGAGTAAGGGACGGAAAGCCGTGGCAGAATCAGGGGCAGGTAAAATTTTTATGCCCGTCACCCGGCTATGACCGTCATTTTACAATTTGTAAATATTTTCATATCGAAATGATTTCTGTAGCGATGGGACAGGACGGCCCGGATATGAACACTGTCGAAGATTTGGTTTCCAAAGACCCTATGATAAAAGGCATCTGGTGCGTTCCAAGATTTTCAAATCCGACAGGCATAATTTATTCTGATGATACTGTAAGGCGTTTTGCCAGTTTAAAACCCGCGGCAAATGATTTCCGCGTATATTGGGATAACGCGTACGCGATCCACGATCTTAAAGAAGGATGTCCTAAAATTCTTAACATCATCCGTCTTTGCGAAGAAAGCGGAAATCCGAATATGGTTTATGTATTCGCTTCTTTTTCCAAGGTAAGTTTCGCGGGCGCGTCCGTTACCTGTATGGCGTCTTCAAAATCAAATATCGAATTTATTAAACAAAGGCTGACAGCCCAGACAATAGGTCCTGATAAATTAAATCAGCTTCGCCACGCCCGTTTCTTTAAAGACGCAAAAGGCGTTATGGCTCACATGGAAAAACACGCGCAAATTCTGCGTCCGAAATTTAATCTTGTTTCTGACATGCTCCAAAACGAACTGGGTTCTCTGGGGATCGCAAATTGGTCAAACCCGGCAGGCGGCTATTTTGTCAATTTTGACGCATTAGAAGGCTGCGCCAAAAAGATTATCGCGTTATGCGCCGAAGCAGGCGTTGCGCTTACTCCCGCAGGCGCGACCTTCCCGAACGGCGACGCGCAGGACAAAAATATCCGCATCGCTCCGACATGCCCGCCTTTAAACGAATTAAAAGAAGCGCTTGAAATTTTCTGCACCGCGGTAAAGCTCGCAAGCGCCGAAAAACTTCTCGAGGGTAAATAAGCAAATTGCGGAAAAACTTTTATCTTAAAGACGCATGCGGCCGGGAAGTTTAACATATGCGTATTTTTTACGCTATATAAAAATTATTACTATTTTTACATTAACTGTTATATAATTAATAAAACAATTTTAAGGAGTTTCATATGGCAAAATCATCAATAGACAGCCTTCCGTATTTAGTAAAATTAATACTTACTATTATCCCGGCAACAGGTTTTATCTTTCAGGGAATAAACCGTATCCTTCGCGGCAGATTTATCGTTGGTATACTCTGGCTTATAACAGGCGGAGTCTTCGGAATCGGCTGGGTCATAGATATTATTACCATGGTGCTTTCCAGAGATATTAAGTTACTGGCGTAATTTATACCCCCACTTTACGTACAAGCCTCTTTTATATAATAATCATCCTAAGGAGTTTATATGAGCTACATAGATAATATTATCTCGATTACAGAAAAAAAGGACGCGGGGCAGAGTGAGTTCCTGCAGGCAACTAAGGAAGTCCTTGAATCGCTTAGGATCATTGTCGATAAGGACAGCGTTTACGAAAAAGCCGGGTTATTAGAAAGACTTATCGAACCTGAACGCGCGATTGTTTTCAGAATTCCGTGGATTGACGATTCGGGAAAAGTGCAAGTTAACCGCGGTTTCCGCGTTCAGTTCAATTCGGCGATCGGCCCATATAAGGGCGGAATACGCTTTCATCCGTCTGTAAATTTGAGCATAATTAAATTCCTCGGGTTTGAACAGATTTTTAAAAACTCGCTCACCGGGCTTCCGATGGGAGGAGGAAAAGGCGGCAGTGATTTTGATCCTAAAGGAAAAAGCGATAACGAAGTTATGCGTTTCTGCCAGTCTTTTATAACAGAGCTGTACCGCCATATCGGTCCTGATACTGATGTTCCAGCAGGCGATATCGGAGTCGGCGGAAGAGAAATTGGTTTTATGTACGGACAGTACAAACGAATTACAAATAGTTTTGTAGGCGTTCTTACGGGCAAAGGAATCGGATGGGGCGGCTCTCTCGGAAGAACAGAGGCTACAGGATACGGACTTATCTATTTGGTAGACGAATATTTAAAATCCAAAGGCGACGGATTTAAGGGTAAAAAAGTCGCTGTCTCGGGAAGCGGCAATGTCGCGATTTTCGCGGCGCAGAAAGCTATGGAATTAGGCGCGAATGTTATCAGCATGTCAGACAGCAACGGATATATCTGCCATTCAAGCGGAATTAATCTTGATACAATTAAAGATATAAAACTTATAAATAGAGAAAGACTTACAAAATACACAGACGTTCATAAAGACGCGGTTTACACAGATGTCAATAAGGGCAGAGTATGGGACATTCCCTGCGATATCGCGCTTCCCTGCGCGACGCAAAACGAACTGCTCCTTGAGGATGCGAAAAATCTTGCCGCTAACGGATGTAAAGTAGTCGGTGAAGGCGCGAACATGCCTACAACTTTAGACGCTACAGAAGTATTACTCAGCAAGGGAATCGCTTTCTTCCCCGGTAAAGCCGCCAACGCAGGAGGCGTCGCGACATCAGGTCTTGAAATGTCGCAGAACTCATCGCGCCTTTCGTGGTCGTTCGGGGAAGTAGACGCAAAACTTAAAGGCATCATGACAGGCATCTTTAAAAACATCGACGAAGCAGGAAAGGAATACGGCAAAGAAGGAAACTATGTTGTCGGAGCGAATATCGCTGGCTTTAAAAAAGTCGCGAAGGCAATGCTGGATCAGGGCGTAATTTAATTATCTGATGTAACCGGCGTCAGGGTGATGGGCGGCTCGTGTAAATCATATATGCCGTTCAGCCCTATGCGCACCCGGGAGAGTATCATCACGCCTGCGACGTTTTCTACCGTGTAAACCATGCGGCTGTCGTCAGCGCCGTTTGAGCGCGGTTCTGCAGAACGCAGTTCCAGCAGGCTGTAATTGTCAATCCGGTAAAAAATATATCTGCCTTCAGCTGATGGACTTCTAGCGCTGCCGCCTGAGCTGATCGAATATTCACCATGAGTGTTAAATTGTATTCTGCCCCAGAATGAATCAAAAACAGCGTCAATGGCCGGGTGCAGCTGCGAGATTGTTTCTCTTGTGTTCGCGTTTCCCGCTCTTCTGTAGGTGCCGTCCCATGTGGTGTTTGCTACGATTCTAAGCTGAACATCTTCTGTAACACGAAGCCTTAAACTGTCAAGCGATTCAAGTTCGATATCAATAAAACGCAGTAAAGTATTTATGGACATATTCTGAGTTCTTATATAAAGACCAAGCCGCGTATATGAAGAATTCTGCCACAGGAATACCTGCTGGGCCTCATCGCCGTAAAAAATAATCTCCCTGTTATCCGGATCAAAATAGATATATTGATTTGTATCGATAGTGCCCTGCGGGGTTACAAAATACCAAAGGTCTGAAATAAAGTTTTCGAATACTCCCCGTGCGCCGCTTAAAAGTTCGCGAAGCTGTCTTTGTTCAATCTGCGATCCCGGGATTCTTGTTACCCTGTTTTGTTCATACTGCCCTGATGATACATTAAACGCGTAAATAGTTTCTATCTGATCCATGATGTTCGCGGACGCGGTATCAGACCTGTTAACCGCGATATTGAAACTTTGTCCGCTTGTTATTCCCTGCTGGTACGCAAGAGGGCGCGTTACCTCTTGAATTATTATAGAGCCGTCCGCTTCAATTTCGGCGATTTTTCTGTAAGGATCGTCCGCTCTTTGATTCGGGTTTTTCCTTAGTACAGTCATTGTGTGTTCGTTTCTTTCATTCATTCCCGTAATGATGATGCAGTTATTTCTGTCGCCGATTATATCCTGGCTGAAAAGGGTGATAGTATGGGTTCTTGTCGCCAATACAGGTTCATCCCACATTCTTCTGTATCTTCTTGTTCTTTCGTCATAACTGAAAAAAGTGATATAGATTTGACTGCCTGATCTGTAAACCGCGAATTGTTCTTCCTGCAGCCCCTCTTCGCTTTCCTTGTTTAAAATGGCGATGGCAAGTTCGGACGGCGCAAGAGGGATTTTTGTCTCAAGGTTATCCGCCCAGATCATTGTTTCGTTGAAATCGGCGATTCCGGAAGACGCGTCTTCGCGGACATTAATTACCCTTGTCCTTACAAATTCTTCTTCTTCGGATGTAAAAAACCGCTCCCAATAACCTGTTGCAAGAATCACAATTACGGCGGCGGCTGATAAAATAATGATCGCGTATATAATAATCTGGGATTTTTTCATTTGATATCTTAACTTTCCCCTTTAAGTCCGATATTAATTTGGAAGATGATGCAGTTGATTTTAGTTATTTAAAAACGCGGCGGCGGATGTTCTCACCCTTGAGTCGATATTCAATCCGACAACGAGCGCGCGCCATGAAGAAAAATCCTCTACTCTGGAATATCGAAGAAGGTTTCCGTTAGGTCCTGTAATTAACGATGAAAGCGAATCCGCCGATACGCTGATTAAAAGGGTGTAACTGTAACCGCCCGCTCCCTGCCTTGATGCCGCTTCCCTTAATGCGCCTGAAAGATCGGATGTGTATCCCGATGGAACAATATCCCGAACGGCGGATTTTACCGCTTCTTTTTCTTCAGCTCCGCTGACCGTGCCTGAGTAGATCACTCTTGCCTGCGCTGCTGCGCTCCATATTGTAACCCTGTCTCCTGCCACAAGCAATTCATCAAGGCGGGAAGAAAGCCAGCTTCCGACGCCTTCCTTTACATTGGAAAGGGATGATGAACTGTCAATTATTATGTTTACATTAATCGGGTCCCGCTGCGCGTACAAAGCGGACAGACAAAAAACCGCCAGTGCAATGAACATTACAGGAAACCTGATTCTTAAAAAAAGGATACTATAAAAATTACGATTTATTCCCCTGTTGAAAAATCCGCTTTTTAAATTTTCTTTTTTCATGACAGTATTGTATCATCTTTTAGATTTATTAGCTACAAAAAACCTGTTTTAATTGAAGCATTTCGCCAGTTTCCGGGTTTCTATGTACCGTATTTATCTTACATTACAAATATTTTCTATAAAAAAAGACTTTACATTTCATTTTAAATTATGTTATTCTTATTAGATAGTTGAAAATTAAACTAAATTTATAAGGAGAGTATTATGGGAGCAATAGACCTGCCCAAATCCCCGAATGTCTTTCATCCGGAAAAACCAAGCGCAGTCGGTTCGCGAAATTCATTGGCACAGGAATATCGTGATCAGCAGGCTGAAGTAAATTTATTATTGGAAGAGGAAACCAATAAGGTTATTCATCACTTGACAGCAAGGCTGCCAAAGGATGTTCTTGAACGCCTTGATGTAATGGGCGGCTTAAAAGAGAAACTGTACAATTATTTCAACCAGAATTACCAGAACATGTTCAACCGTTACATGGTAACCAGCGAAGATGAAATGGTAAAGAAAGTCAGAAACTTTATTGACAAAGAAGAAACAAAAGTTCTGACCCGTTACACGCCCAAAGAAATCGCTGACCTTTTAGACGCTGTAGGCGGAGCCGATAAGTTCAACACCGGCGAAGTTGAAAAATCAATGGTCAACATGTACGGCCATTTACAGGGACATATCCAGCGCGGCGTCAACGAACTTGAAACGCATACCAACAGCATCCTTCGCCAGAAGACAGATACTGGCGCGTTCGTCCGCGGCGAAAACGCATATTCAATCGTTAAGTGCGCGTTTAAAGATAACCAGCTAAAACCAAAGACAGTCACCGATGTTAAACTTTCCGTCAACATTCTTGAATCGGAACTTATAAGCCCGATTTTCCATTATCAGGTTACAGTTGAATATCTTGTCAAAGACTTAATCGCCAAACACATCATCGACAGCATTGATAAGCTTGTTGAAGAACTCAAAGAGGAAAAAATCAATCAGGGCGAAGAAGAGCTTACAGACAGCGAAGTTATTTTCAGCAAAGTAAACAGAGTTGACTCCTTTACAGACGATGAAACCGAAAATCCGAAAGCCAAGCGTTATACCTATATCGCGAAGACCCTTATGGAAAGAGTCGCTGACCTTCGCGCGGAAATCGATCCTGAGTCATACGACGCGCTTAATATCCGCGAAAGCATCAAGAAAATCATTGACATCGAAAATATCCGCAACAGGGGTTTCAACACAGCGATTAACTCCATCACATCAATTCTTGACACATCCAAAATGGGATATCAGTACATCGAGAACCTTAAAAACGCCCGCGAATTAATTATCCGCGAGTACGAAGATACCGATGTCGCGAACCTTCCCGACGAGCGCTATCAGATTAAAATGCGCTTCTTTGACAACGCCCAGCTTATCGAAGACCGCAAATCCTACGATGTTCAGATTAAGAGCTTTGAAACAGAAGTTATGCACCTTTGGGATGTTTTAGAAGTCATTTATCAAAAAGACTGGAAGAAATCCGGCATCAATGACTTTGAAGATCTCTCTGTAAAGAACAAAGCCAGAATCAAAACAAATATAAAAGACAAATCCGGCGAACCTCTTTATGAAGATACAGCGAAAGTCTGGGACGAGATCTCTTTTGTAAAAGCCGCGGAAACCGAAGTAGAAAAATCGAACCGCACCTATGTTTACGAAAAAGACAGAATTCGCACCAGAATTATCAGAATGCGCGACAGAATGAAAAAAATGTACGATTTCCAGTATCCCGCCGAAAGACGCGTAATGGAAGAAAGACTTGCATGGCTCGAAAGAGAATATTTCAGGTTTGAGTACATGATCAATCCGTACCACCTGCAGCCGGGACTCCTTTTAGACGTTGACATCACTTCGATTAAAAGAAAGAAAGTTACTCTCGACGCTATGGCGAATGTACTTAACGAATTCCTGCACGGCGTATCCAAGGGCTTCGCCGACGCCGCGTTCGCGTCCTTCAGCCGCAGAAGATCAACAGTCCGCGAAGACATCAATCAGTCCTTCTCGTCAACTGTTGAAGCGCCTAAAACAACCGAAGTTGCTGTCACCGCAGCAACGGCAAAGCCAAGACCGGCGATTGCCGCTCCTAAAAAACCGGCAGCCAAAAAAGGCGTAGTAGATTCCAAGAGCAAAGCGAAAAAACCGGCGCGCAGCGGCGGAACCGGAGTTTCGGAAATCTAATATCAGGGACACGTAAGAGAAGATTTGTTAATCTAAGCGCTCCCGTAACCTTTATGGGAGCGCTTTTTTCTTGACATTATCATATTTTAGGAGAAAATATGGCGGACAACACAAACCTTGAGGTACTTTCTACCCGCAGCGGATTTAACAGCGCGGTTAGACATATTCAACAAACAATACAAATTGCAGGCGACACCGGGAATCTGGGTGATATTATTTATGAATTAGACGACAGTAATCTGACAAGTTCAAGAATCGGGCTTTTATTAAGAATGTTATTAGTTGATAAAATGGGTTATAAAACAGCTTCTATAAATCTTCATTCGACAGCGGGCGATCTTGGAGCGCTTTCGAAAGAATTCGGAAAATGGACAGGCGTGGATTTAATCGCGGCTTATTATCACCCTGAACTCGGTCTTTTAGTCGCGAATCCGAAAATCGCGGAAGAACTTGCCGAGTTTGGACAGCTGCGAAAGCGCGAATTAATGGTTGTTTACGCAGGTTTACAGGGAAAGGAAACAGATGAAACTTGTCAGAAAGCGGCGGACTTAGCGCTATTACTTTTTGAAGGAGCGAAAGTCACTCCTCCGGCATCTTTAACAAAAGGAAAATTCACCGTGAAGAAAGTAGCAAAACCTGAAAAAGCGGAAGAGAAACCGGTAAAAGCAAAAGCCGTAAAGACACAAAAAACAGGCAGCAAAAAAGCGGCTCCCGCAGCCCCTGCGAAGAAAGCGGAAGCTGCGCCTGCAAAATCACCCGCGAAAATGACGCCAAGGTACGCGGTTGTAGTATCGAATGAACTTTTCCATAACGGCAATGTTGAAGCGTGGAAGAAGATTGTAGAAAGTTATAAAGCCAAACATCCGAATCTGGAAGTTTATATTTATTATGAAGGCGAGCGTATACTTGATATTAACTCGTTGTTTAAGTGGGGCAAGGTAAAACACGGCACCGCAATTGAGTTTGCCGTAGCAGGTGATCAGATACAGGATGTCGCGAAATTACAGCGGTATCTCGCGCAGGGCGCAAGCAAGATGTTCGAAGCATTTCTGCATGGGCCTGTAAACGCCGTGCTTAAACTTTTTTAATAAGGAATAGAATATGGATTCAAGAATACATTTTTTCAGCCAGAAAGACGTAATACCTTCTAAAGTAAATCCTGAACTGCTTGGCATAAGAGGAAGGCAGGCTAATGAATTTGCAGAGCTTCAATTCCCGATTCTGCCTGGGTTTATTATCAATACAGAGCTTGCCTCTGTTTTGGACGCCAAAGCGGTAAAGAAAGATATATCGGAATTATTAGGAAGATGCGCAAACCTTGCCGGCAAGACTTACGGCGATAAAGAAAATCCCATGCTGTTAAAAGTAATTATTTCATCTAACATGGCGATTTCATCATATCCTACGCTGCATAACTTCGGCCTTGTGCGTCCGACTATCGACGGTTTCGCAAAATGGGTCGGCGCGGATTTCGCCGCGAACGAAGTTCTTTTTCTTATCAACGGCATGATGAGAATCGAAGAGAGAATAAAAGAACTTGAGAATAAGCCGAAAGAAAAAGAAGAGGTAGCGCTTAAGATAAAACTGTTAGAGCGTATCCTCGGAATAAAGGGGCCTTCGAATGAACTGCACGGTGAAGAAGACAAGACTCCTCTTCCAAAAAAGAAAACCGCAGCCGAGTACATGGATGAATACTCAAAGTATTTCCCGAAAGGCTTTTTTGATGACGCTGAAAGTCAGCTTTTAACAACGCTTACCGAGATTACAAGGATGTTAAAAATTGACGAGCAGAATGATAATGACACAGCTATAATGATTCAGCCGATGGTTTACGGCAATTACGGAAAAGATTCATGCTCGGGATATTTTTACAGCCGCAATGTAATAACAGGTGAAAAGAAACTTCAGGGCAATTTCTATACAGGAAAGTTTAACGAGATAGGGTCTACAGGGCATGAGATAAATCAAATCGATGCCGCCCACCTTAAGCAGCTTGAAAAAATCGGATGGACGCTCGAAGACAGATTTAAAGAAATTCGTCAGGTGCGCTTTACTGTCGAAAACGGAAAACTTTGGCTGATCGAGCAGCGTCTTGTAAGCCAGAAGTCCACGCAGGCGGACCTTAAACTCCTGCTTGATTTAAACAAACGCAAAATAGTCGATTCCGCTTATGTTGTAAAAACCATCCATCCTTTAAGGCTTAATGAAATTCTGCATCCTGTAATCAACGCTGCAAGCGTTAAAGGTTTTAAATCATGGAACGGCGGTATCGCAGGCGCGCCGGGAGCTGCGATAGGGCGTGTTTACTTCAGCACCGAGGCGTTACTCGAAGGAAAAAAACTTTCCGCTCACCGCGGCGAGGACGATCGCTCCATTTTAGTTTTGGAATCTTCATTCGCGGGAGACGTTAAAGCTATCGAAGTAAGTTCCGGCGTTCTTACGGCGGAAGGCGGTTATTCTGCGCACGCGTCCGTTGTCGCGCGCCAGTACGGAAAAGTTTCGCTTGTTTGTCCCGCGCTAAAAATAAAAGGAACAAAAGCGACAATCGGAGACTTCAGTTTCTCGCAGGGTGATTATTTAACCCTCGATGTTCCCTTCTACGGTAAATCGTCCGTGTATCTCGGCGTTGCCGATTTAATCGAGCCAAATCCGCAGGAATCAGGGCTTTTGGAATTTATAGAAATGTCAAAAAGCTTTTTAAAGAAATTCCATGTGCGCTGTAATGCTGACACTCCAAGAGACGCTGCCTTAGCGTTAAGTTTCGGCGCGGACGGCGTAGGCCTTTGCCGCACGGAACACATGTTCTTTAAAGACGATCGCATCAATGTATTCCGCGACATGCTGCTCTCGGACGACGGCAAGGAAAGGCAGAAAGCGCTTAACAAACTTCAGGTTATGCAGCGCGATGATTTTTACGGCATCATGAAAGTGATGGCCGGAAAGGAAGTGACAATTCGTCTTTTGGATTCGCCTTTGCACGAGTTTATGCCGCATAACCCCGACGAACTAAACGCGTACATAGAACATGCCGGCAAAGGCAGCAAGACAAAGCCTTCTAAAGCCGATATAACTTCCCGCATCGACGCTTTGCATGAGTTTAATCCGATGCTCGGCCACCGAGGCTGCCGTATCGCCGTTTCATACCCTGAAATTTACGCGATGCAGGTAAAAGCGATATTCGAAGCCGCGTATAAATTAAGAGCGGAAAAAATTGACGCGCAGCCTGAGATTATGGTTCCGATTATCATGAATATGTCCGAGCTTAAATTAATCGCTTACGGCAAAAAAATTGAAGGCTCAAATTATCTTGGCATTGTCGACATCGAAGAATCGCTCAGAAAAGAATTAAAAGTAAAAGAGATTGAATATAAAATCGGCACAATGATTGAGCTTCCCGCCGCGGCGTTAGGCGCAGGAGAAATCGCGAAGTATGGGCGTTTTTTCAGCTTTGGAACAAATGATTTAACCCAGACAACGCTTGGAATTTCAAGGGACGATTTTACCGCGTTTATGCCTGACTACACTTTATTCGACCTTATAAACGGCAATCCGTTCAGCACTCTCGACCCGCGCGTAAAGGAATTGATCGCCCTTGCAGCCGACCGCGGACGCTTAACCCGCCCCGATCTTGTCTGCGGCTTATGCGGCGAACACGGCGCGAACCCCGAAAATGTGCGCTTCTGCATGGACACAGGCTTAGATTATGTTTCCTGCTCGCCGTACTCGGTTCCTATAGCGCTTCTGGCAGTCGCGCATGCCGAGATTGAAAAAGCGGAGCAGAAATAACGGCACGATTTTACATGAAAGTAATATTCTTAAAAAAGAGGCTGCCTGCAGGCAGCCCCTTTTATTTCTTACTAAATTCGTTTTTGCCGCTTAGCTGTATAAACCCTCAAAGCCCATATGATTTTTTATTATACCGACAATATACTGCGCTGCTTTTTTTGCGTCTCCCTGAGGAATTTTCCGCTGTATGTTAAGTGAATTCTCAAAGAACACAAACAACGAATCAAAAATGTCAGGCAGCTGATAAAAAACAACCGCAAAGTTAATGCCCTGAGGCTTTAATACGGTAAATGATCCATAAGTTTCGATAGGCTCTTTTGCTACCATTATTCTGCTCTGGTTCTTAGCGATAATTGTTTCAAGCTCGCTGAATCTTTTTGGAATACGCTCTCCTTCCGCTCTTGAAACAGGTTCTACAGGTTTAAAATGGTATGTCGCTGGTTCTACAAGAATGTGAAGCTTTCTTCCGCCTGTAACAAATGTTATTCCGTCGCCTGAGGGGTAAATTTCTTTTACGCCCGCGTAAGAAACAATTTCGTAGATTGAATAAGCGGATCTTTCATCAAAGAATGAAGAAACAATATAACCCTGAGCTAAAGGAAGTTTGCCCTGAGTAAAAGCTTCGAACAAATCTCTGTACTTTACATTAGGATCAACAGCCTCTACAGGTTTTTCAATTGCCGCGAGATTTGCGGTTTTCTTTGAAGACGCTTTTATCGCTGTTTTATTGATTGTTGACGCTGCCGGCTGAGTCTTTTTTGGAGCCGCTTTGCCCGGCGCGGGTTTGGCGGCAGCCTTCGCGGCCGGTTTTTTTACAGCTGATTTAACCGCCGCTTTCGCTGACGCTGTTTTTACAGCGGCTTTTTTTACCTCTGTCTTTTTAACTGCCGGTTTTTTCGCGGCGGTTTTTGTTGTCGGTTTTTTTTCAGCGGCAATTTTAGCCGCAGGTTTTTTAACCGCTGTCTTTTTTACGGCTGTCTTAGCCGCAGGTTTCTTAGCCGTCGTTTTCGCTGCGGCGGTTTTTGTTGTAGTTTTCTTGGCTGCTGCCATCTTTCCCCCCTTAAGGTTTATTGTTAAATTTTATCATTTATTATACGCTAACAATTTGAAATTTATCAACAATTATTTTTCAAAGTTTAGTAAAACATTTTTACCAAATGTTTTTTACTTCGCTCTTGCCAGCGTTACGGCGCATGTAGTTACGATATCATCAACAGACGCGCCTCTTGATAAATCACTTATCGGTTTTGCGAAACCCTGAAGGAACGGACCGTAGGCTTGAGCGTTTCCTAATCTTTGAACAAGTTTATAACCTATATTGCCGGAGTTTAAATCCGGGAAAACCAGCACATTTACTTTTCCTCTTACAGGGCTGCCCGGCGCTTTTTTATCAAGCACCGAAGGAATCAGCGCGGAATCAGCCTGAAGCTCGCCGTCAAACACAAACTTCACGTTTCTTTTTTCAAGTATTTCAGCAGTGTGCTGCACCTTTTCTACATCAATATGATTCGCCGAACCTTTAGAAGAAAACGATAAAAGCGCGACAACAGGCTCTACATTTAAAAATTCCCTGCAGGAAACAGCCGCACATTCGGCGATATCCGCAAGCTGTTCCGCAAGCGGATTCGGAACTACGGCGCAGTCCGAGAATATCATCGCGCCTTCTTTTCCGAATTGTTTATCGAGGCCGCACATAACAAAACACGACGAAGCTGTTTTTATGCCGGGCGCTGTTCCTACGATTGAAAGTCCCGCGCGAAGCACGTCGCCTGTCGGTTTTAACGAACCTGCTACCATCGCGTCTGCATGTTCGTGATACAACATCATCGCTCCCCAGCGGAGTATATCTGTCATATCGATTTTTGCCTGATCAGGGGTCATCCCTTTATTCTTTCGCAGTTCATAAAAAGTTTCCGCGTATTTACCGAGGTTCGGACTGGTTTCTGTGTTAATAATATCGATATCATCAAGATTAATTCCCTCCGATTTCGCGAATTCCTGTATGTCGGCAATCTTGCCGAGCAGTGTAACGCTGGAAGCGAGTTTTTCATCCATTATGATTCTTGCTGTTCTGATTATCCGTTCATCCGAACCTTCCGGTAAAACTAGCCTTTTCGGCGACGAGGCAGCTTTTGCCTTCATTATTGATACAAAATCCATAGTTTCCTCCAAGATTTAAATATATTATAATAAATTCTTATATATAAGATACTCTTGATTTTTGTATAACGCAAGGAAATTTTTTTTTTACAAAAAGGATCGCCTGCAGTCATTAAATATCTATAATTTTATGACAGCGTCTGACTATTCACAAAACTTTTTTAAAATGTTATAATATTTGCAAATGACAGAAATATATAATGATTTCCTTGAAGACGCGGATTTTGACACCATTTTATCCGAAGATATTGATTTTACCGGCACATTGCACTTTGAAAAACCTTTTTTAATAAGAGGGAAAGTTTCCGGTGAAATTAACTCTACAGGGTTATTGGTAATTGATGAAAACGCTGTCGTAAACGCCAATATTCACGCGCTTCGCGTACTTATACGCGGACAGGTAAAAGGCGATGTAACGGCGGCGGAAAAAGTAGAAGTGACATTAAACGGAAAGTTATCAGGAAATGTTACAGCCCCCGAAATTTTTATGGAAACAGGCTGTGTTTTTAACGGAAGATGCACAATGGTCGGGAGGAACGGTTTATGAAAAATATTTTAAGGCTGCCGGCATTGTTTCTTTTTTTTATCACGGCGTTCAATATAAACGCTCAATCCCGCCCTGACGCTCTTGCTGAATACAGAAACAGAAATTACGAACGCTCGGTGCAAATTTGCCGTGACGAGCTTCTCGAAAATCCGAATAATATTGAATCGCATGTTGTTATCTGCTGGTCGCTTATCAGCCTAGGACGTTATGAAGAAGCTCTGCGTTACGCGCGCGCAGGACGCGCAATCAGCCGTTTTGACGTTAGAATTACCCAGATACTCGGAGAGGTTCATTATTTCCTCGGCATGAATAACGAGGCGTTGCAGTATTTTCAGGAATACGCGGCGGCGGCTCCCGAAGGAGAACGGATATCGCTTGTTTATTATTACATGGGAGAGATTTACATAAGGCAGGGAAAATTCCGCCATGCCGATGTCGCTCTTTCTACCGCTGTTCACTGGGTGCCGAATAACGCCGCGTGGTGGGTCAGACTTGGCTTTACCCGCGAAAATTCCTCAGATCCAAGCGGAGCGATAGAGGCATATGAGCGCGCGCTGACTTTAAACTCGCAGTTAGCGGACGCAAGGCGCGGGATCGACCGGGTAAGACAGAATATGTAAGCTGATACATACAGGATAATTTATCGTGCCTGCGTTTTTAATTCAAACTCTTGGGTGCAAGCTTAATCAGCTAGAAAGCGAAGCCGTAACCGATGCGTTTATCCAAAAAGGATTTTCGGAATGTACAGCCGGAAATGAAAGTGCGCCTGATATAATAATAATTAATACCTGCACTGTTACCTCTAAAGCGGATCAAAAAGCAAGGCGCGTTATAAGAAAGGCTCTTTGCGATTATCCTGAAGCAGGCGTAATTGTTACAGGCTGTTATGCGCAATTAAACCGCACAGACATTTTAAAGCTTGATGCGGAAGGCCGCCTTTTTATCGTAAACAAAAATGATATTTTAACATTGCCGCAGCATTTAAACATGGGAACGGAAACCGGGGATGCCGGAAGCTCCGCTGTCAGCCGGGGAGCGGAAATTAAAGATATGTTAAAATCCTTGCGCCCGCAGGATGACGCGCAGGATCATAAAAATTTGTTTCAATTTAATCCGAACCGGTTTTCGCGTCACACGCGTGCGTATTTAAAAATTCAGGACGGATGCGATAAGAACTGCACCTACTGCAAAATCCGTCTTGCGCGCGGAAAAAGTGTAAGCCTTAAAGCGGACGAAGTTTTATCGCGTCTTCGCATGCTGGAAAAAACTCACGCGGAAGCGTCGCTTACGGGCGTGAATATTTCGCAGTACAGGGATCGCGGAACGGGGATCGGGGAGCTTTTAAAATATTTACTGGACGGTACGGAAAAGATCAGGATTCGGCTGTCCTCTCTTGCGCCTGAAAGCGTTGATGAAAAGCTTGCGGATGTTTTATCGCACCCGCGCATCAGGCCGCATTTTCATCTTTCCGTTCAATCCCTAAGCGATAAAATTTTAAATAAAATGGGGCGTTCTTACAAAAGCGAAACCGTGGAAAACGCGCTCCCGCTCTTGCGGCGCATTAAAGACGATCCATTTATAGCCTGCGATATTATTACAGGTTTTCCGGGCGAAACACAGGAGGATTTTGAGCGGACATTTAAGGCCTGCAAAGAACTGGATTTCGCGTGGATTCATGTATTTCCGTATTCAAAACGGCAGGGCACTCCCGCTTTTTTATTTAATGATAATGTAACGGATAGTGAAGTAATTAAACGCGCACAGCTGCTGACAGAGCTCGCGAAACAGGGAAGAGGCAATTACGCCCGCCGCTGGCTCGGAAAGGAAGTTGAAGTGCTTATCGAAAGCGGAAATAAAAATGGCGGATACGCCGGAATTAATCAGGTTAATTTAATTAATAAGACCGGACAGGACTGCTTTTTTGGAACATCGGAGAATTATCTTAAGGTGCTTATTAAAACCGATGGAACTGAGTTAAACGCCGGAACAGCGCTGCGCTGTAAATTAAAAGAAGTTCATAATAGCGGCGATTTTTATTTTGCTGTACAGGCGGAATGTCAGAAAAATGAATACACCGGTTAGTTGAAAATCTTAAATAAAAGCTGTATATTGTTATTAGACCTGACGGGGAACCGCAGCTTCAAGCCGTTGGCGTGATAGGTTCGGGATCAGGGTGTTATTTTAGGAGAATAAACATGAAGAAATTTTTGGTAGTTTTAGTTCTTGCGGTATTTATTGCAGGAGGAGCGTTTGGGTTTTCAATCGGCGGCGGTGTTGCCGGGGATTTTAATACAATGATCAATACGATTCCAAACGGGGGTGAGCTTAAAACATCGATGTTCGGCGTATATATATTTCTGGATTTCTCATTTATGGAAGTGAACGCGATTTTCGGCACTACAGAAGCTGACGGTAAATCTGATTTATCAACGTTAAATTTTAGTGGTTTACTAAAATTACCTATCCCTTTGGGTTTTTTAACATTATTTCCGGCAGTCGGTGTAGATTTGTTTTCAGCTTATGATCAAAAAAAAATGGATGAAAACGGTTTTGCCGAAACTTTTTCTGATAATATGAAGTTTGGCTTTCTTGCAGGCGGAGGCCTTGATATTGCGTTTGGCAAGTTATTTATTAGAGCGCAGGTTTATTTAACTTTCCGCATACCTAGTAAGGAAGAAGCGCTGACCATAGCTGACAATACTATGGACAGATTCAGTACAGGCGTTAAATTTATGCTTGGCGCAGGTTTTAAGCTTTTTTAGCTTGATTAGTATTCCGGCGCTAAGGGATGCTCCGCCCGGAGCGCAGTTCTTAAGCGCCGGAATTTTTAAATCTAAGGAAGCTTTTTAATAAACTGAAGTTTTGAAAAAGCCAAAAAATAATTTGACAAATCCGCAGTTTAGTGATAGATTGTTAGTATAACTTTGAAAGGGGGAAATTGGCTTTGAACACTCTGACAATAGACAGCAGAATCAATATTAACCCCCCCCCCCC